>FTCT01000888.1_pt1 | contig 16305 bp, 16 predicted proteins | sample 1658881 | NCBI WGS metagenome assembly FTCT01 (sample SAMEA3914864, study PRJEB12502) | metagenome | biome: forest; material: soil | place: USA | collected 2012-03-12 | depth 0.3 m | reverse complement strand
TCGGCGCGCAGGTTGACGGCGTAGTCGTGCTCGGCGGTCAGGCGGTCCTTCGCCGCCTGGCGGTTCTGGCTCATCATGATCACCGGCGCCTGGATGGCCGCCAGGGTCGAGAGCAGCAGGTTGAGGAAGATGAACGGATAGGGGTCGAAGGCCAGCTTCAGCGGGACGAGCACGATGTTGAGCCCCATCCACAGCGCCAGGGCCAGGCCGAACCCGCCGATGAAGCCCCACGAGCCGCCGATCGCCGCCACCTTGTCGGCCAAGCGGGTCCAGAAGTCGTTGGCCTCATCCTCATCCGGCTCGTCGGAGGGCGCCTCGGTCAGGATCAGGTCGATGACCCGCTTCTGCACGTCGTTCAGCTCGGCATAGGGCCTGGCCAGCAGTTCGCGGGACAGGTGTTCGAGGCGTTCCTGGGACATCGGGGACTCGCGCGGAAGAGGTCCGGCGATCATCGGGGCGTGAGGGCAAGCGTGGCAAGGCTTGGCGAACTTTCTCCTCACCCGTGAAACGGGGGAGGTGGATCGGCGCCGCTAGGCGACGAGACGGAGGGGGCGCTTCAGCCGCGGACGACGCCCCCTCCGTCACGATGCGTATCCGCATCGCGCCACCTCCCCCGTTGCACGGGTGAGGAGAGTGGACGGCGCCCTTGACCGCCCTGCCCTCCGGGTCTCTGATCACTGATAACAAAGATATCGGGAGGGACGACGCCATGGCCGCCGAAGGCCGCAAGAGCATCTTCATCACCGGCGCGGCCAGCGGCATCGGCCTGGCCTGCGCCCACCGCTTCGCCCGCGCCGGCTGGTTCGTGGGGCTGTCGGACATCGACAAGGCGGGCCTGAAGGCGGCGCAGGCCGCGCTGGGTCCGCAGAACGCCTCGGTCCACGTGCTGGACGTCCGCGACCGCGAGGGCTGGGAGAACGCCCTGGGCGAATTCGGCAAGGCGACGAACGGCCGAGCGGATGTCCTGCTGAACAACGCCGGCGTCGCGCGGTTCGGGGTGCTGGAGGACCTGTCGGACGCCGACTGCGACATCCAGATCGACGTCAACATCAAGGGCGTGGTCAACGGCGCCCGCGCGGGCCTGCCGCTGCTGAAGGCGGCCGGCGGGCGGCTGATCAACATCGCCTCGTGCGCGGGGCTCTATGGCTCGCCAAAGCTGGCGGTCTATTCGGCCACCAAGTTCGCGGTGCGCGGCCTGTCCGAAGCCCTGGACGTCGAGTACGCCGCCCACGGCGTCAGCGTGGCCTGCGTCATGCCGTGGTTCGTCGAGACGCCGATCCTGAACGCCGGCGCCTCAGGCTCCAACGAGCAGATGGCCGACGCCCTGCGCAAGGGCGGACTGGAGGTCTATCCGGTCGAGGACGCCGCCCAGGTGGTCTGGGACGCCGCGCACGGCAAGTCGCTGCACTACTTCGTGGGCAAGCGGGCGAAGCAGATGCGCTTCGCCAGCAGTCACATGCCCAACGTCGTCAGGAAGCAGCTCCGCTCCCGGCCCCTACTGTCGTCTTGAGGCCTTCCAGCGGGGCGCGGTCGGACGAGACCGTGATCGCCTTGGTCGCCGACTTGTCGGCGGCCGGGGTGACCGACTTGACCGGGGTCACGGTCGCCGGCGCCTTGGGCGCGGTGGCGATCGGGGCCGAGGCCGGTTCCGAGACCGGACCCGCCGGGCCGCCCATGCCTTGGGTCGGAGCCGGCGTCGAAGCCTGCTCCAGACGACCCAGCGCGCTGGCGGCGTAGACCGTCGGCGGCTTGCCGTCGGCGGTCAGGCTGGCGATGTCGGACGGGGCGATGTCGTCGGCGCTGGGCGCGTGGATCGACGAGGCGCCCGCGCGGCCGAAGCGATAGAAGATGTGCATGCCCACCTGGGCCACGCGCAGCAGGCGCGGACCCCAGCCGGGCGAAACGGCGGTCGTGTGGAAGTGGGTCGCCGAACCGATCTCGCTGACCGTCGAACCCGACAGCACGCGCGAGGCGATCTTGCGGGCCCGGCCCCAGGCGCCGACGTCGCGCGCGTGGCGCATCGAGCCGTCGCAGGCGAAGCTGAACTGGCAGCCCGTGCGGTTATAGGCGCCTTGGAACACCACGCCGCAGATCGACTTCGGGAAGGCCGGATGGCGCACGCGGTTCATAACCACCTGGGCCACGGCCGCCTGGCCGTTGGGGGTCTCGCCGCGCGCTTCGTAATAGACGGCGTCGGCCAGGCACTCCAGTTCGCGGGAACTTTCCAGGGCGTTGCCCAGTTGGAAAGGGGTGGCCGCGGCCGGCGCGAAACCGTTCGAGGCGAAACCCGCGGAGCCGAAGCCGGCCGAGCCGAAGCTGGCGCGCAGCATCAGCGGACCGGTGCGACCGCTCTGGCCCGGCATCAGGTTGGCGCCGGCGCCTTCCAGGCGAGCGGCCAGCATCTGGGTCTGGCGATCGCGTTGGTCGACGGCGGCGAACAGGTAGGGATCGTGACGCTTGGCCACGGCGAGCGCGCCGGGGTCCATACGCGTAGAGGCGCTCAGCATGGCCGCGTCGGAGAAGTCCCCCGAAGCGCCTTCCGCCAATCGGGCGACGCGGGCGTGGGTGGAGGCCGATTGGGCCAGGCCACCCAGAAGGTAAACGCCGCCCAGAGCCAGACCCGTTGCGGATCCGACCAATACGGCGCCGACCAGCCCGCGCGCGTCCGCGCGCGTCTGCGACTTGATATACAAAACTAGCGTCCTGCGCGGCGAGGGCGCTCCGGCCCCCCGACAAATCGCTCCGAAATCCCCGGTAAAAGTACTGGCGGGGAGCCCTTCGAAGCGGAGGACTGGCCGTATCACGCTGTGGCCAAGATCCTGCTTGTTGCGGCTTATGACGTATCCATGACCGACTCGCAAGCACTTGCTGCGGCGCAGCATGGCGTCTGTGCGCATGCGTCGCGCAGTTCCAATGGTTAACGCCTTGAATCTCAGCGAAAAGCTTGCGGGTCGAGATCGTCGTTTTTTTGCCGCCGCGAAGGCCTTACAGCGCCTCTGTTCAACCGTTCGTGGCGGAAGCTCACCGGCGACTTATCGTTACTCGACGAGGACATAAACCTTAACGGCGAAGGTGAAGATGAGGGGGGTTGGGCGCTCCCCAATTGTCATCCCGGCCGGAGCGAAGCGGAGAGCCGGGACCGCGGCAAACGCGGCGCTTTTGGCGGTCCCGGATCGGCGCGCTCCGCGCTTGTCCGGGATGACAACTTCGGCGCTACCGCCCCCGCGCCAGCCGCCACCCGTTGACGATCACCTTCACCCCATTGATCGCCACCGCCGCCATCAGGACGATCTGGAAGACCATGTCCATGCAGCGCTGCAGGTTGGCCAGGCCGGCCGGCGTCGCCTCGGGCGCCACGAAGGTGATCAGGGGCTGGGCGGGCCACAGCACCGCAGCCAGGGCCATGCCGCCCACCGCGCCCAGGATCTCGCCGACGGCTCTCGCCCGCACCCAGCCGGGCTTGAGGACCAGCACGACCGACGAGATCATCTGCACGATCGCCAGCGCCAGGACCGGCCAGAACAGCTGGGTCAGGATCGGCGCCAGAACCAGGGTCACCTGGCCGGCGCCCGCCTGGATGACATTGCCGATCGGGAAGCGCACCGCGCCCGTCCACCACAGGACGAAAAGGCACAGCGCCGCCAGCTCGAACATCCCCTCGAAGCGGTTCTTCATGAACAGCCGCCGGCCGTCCGGGATCACCGGCAGGTCGCTGGCCTTCCAGTTGGCGAGGTCACCGACCTTGATCCAGCCCCGCTCGACGGCGGCGGCGATCAGGGTGGCGCAGCCCACCAGGCTGAGCGCGGTGGGGATGAAGTCGCCGACCATGTGGGGGATGGTGCGGATATCGCCCTGCCCCGTGACCAGCAGCACGATGGCCGGGATCACGGCGGCCAGGGCGGCGATGGCCAGCATGGCCTTCACCCCGAACAGCCAGAACGGATAGAGCTCGGGCCCCACCAGGCCGCGCCCCGAGCCGTAACGGCCGGCCACCGCGATCGGGTGGCCGATCTCGCGCAGCAGGGCCTCGGTCTGGCGCTTGTCCAAGGGCCGGCCGGTCTCGCCCCGCTTCTCTTCCAGGCGGTTGTCGATCAGGTCGCGCAGCTCGGCGACGATGTCCTGGCGCTCGTCCTTGGGCAGCAGGGCGGCGACCGCGCCCAGATAACGATCGATCAGATCGCTCATGTCTCGAGTTCCTTGGATGAAAGGGATGGCCGCGCTCACAGCAGCGGCTCCAGGGCGGCGTTGATGGCGCGCCATTCGCCGGCGAGGCGGGCCAGCACGCGCCGCCCCTCGTCCGACAGTTGGTAGAAACGCTTCTTGCGCTTGTCTTCCTCGCGCCACTCGCTGGCCAGGAGCCCCTGGGTCTCCAGCCGCCGCAGCATGGGATAGAGCGCGCCTTCGTCGATATCGACGCCGACCGAGCTGAGGGCCTGGCGCAGGCTGTAGCCGTAGCGCTCCTCCCGCAGCTGGGCCAGGACGGCCAGGATCAGGGTCCCGCGCCGCAGCTCCTGCTTCAGGGATTCGAAGATGTCGGTGTCGGTTGGCATGGGCGGTACACAGTGTGCGTCACATGGTGTGTGACACACACTGTATGTCACACAGTAACTTCGTGAGTCAACACGCCGTTCGCCGAGCGTTGCCATGCCCGCCCGCGCCGTGCTGTTCTGCAACCTCAGGTCCGGATCGGGGGATGCAAGTGCGTAGAGTGTTGCTGGCCGCGTGCGCGGCGTTGGCGCTGGCGGGTCCGGCGATGGCGGATACGAAGCCGGCCGCGCCGCTTCCCCAGAACCAGAGCGCCTTCGAGGCCAGCCTGGCCGAGGCCGGCGCCGATCTGCAGAAAGGCGACATCGCGCATGGACGCGAGGTGCTGGAGCGCGCCTGGCGCTCGCCGGCCTTCGACAAGGCCGCGCCGGAGATGCGCCACACCGTGCTGATGGCGGTCGCGGGCCTGGCCATCGAGACCAAGGATTGGAAGACCGCCCAGGCCGCGATCGTGCCCGCGTCCGAGATGCCGATGGCCGAATTCGCGGACTGGAGGACCCGGTTGGAGGTCGCCGCCTACCAGCACGACTCCGAGGACGCGGTCCACGCCTTGACCGTCATGATCAAGCGCTTCCCCGAGGCCTTGCGCGACCTGCCCGACGAGACGGTCGACTACTGGTCTCGCCAGGCGCGCAAGCTGCCCGACGGTCAGGCCAAGCAGTTCGCCCTGATCGAGGCGCTGTTCTTCATGGGCTGGAAGCCGCAGGACCGGTTCACCGACCTCAGCGACATGCACATGACCTATGCCCTGGGCCTGATCCAGCGCGGCCGCATCCCTGAGGCCCGGACCCAGGCGCGGATGACGACCAGACCCGAAGCCATCATCATGATGCGGGCCGACAAGCGCTACGATCCGATGCAGGAGCATCTGAAGCCGAAGATCGGCCCCCAGGACCGCCAGGCCGACCTCGTTCCCCTGCTGGCCAAATATCCCGACCGCCTCAGCGGCCCCGTCGCCCAGGCCGAGGTCCTGCTGGACCTGCACAAGCCCAAGGACGCCCTGGCGGTGATCGACGCGGCGATCGCCAAGGCCAACGCCGCGCCGGACGCCTTCATCGACCAGGACGAAAAGCTGGGCTGGGCGCTGGACGTGCGCAACCGCGTCCTCAACGCCCTGGGCCGGCGCGACGAAGCGCTCGAGGCCCTGGCCGCCGGCGCCCGCATGCCCGAGCACGGCCAGGCGAACGTCAACCAGACCCTGAACCTGGCGATCCGGCAGCTGCAGAACGCCCAGCCCAAGGCCGCGCTGGCCACCGCCAACACCGTGCGCCTCGACCGGATGTCGCCCTATGGCCGCGCGGTGGCCCTGCAGGCGCGCAGCTGCGCCCAGGCGGCGCTGGGCCAGCGCGACGAGGCCCTGGCGGGGCTGAAGGACCTCCGGGCGATCGGCGACGAGGCCAAGGGCAATACGTTGGAAGTCCTGCTCTGCCTGAACGACCTGGACGGCGCGGCCGCCCTGGTGATCGAGCGCCTGAAGTCCGAAGAGCTTCGCAGCCAGACCCTGCTCTATCTCCAGAAGGGCCCCGCGCCCGACTTTCCCACCCCCTACCTTACCGAGCAGGAAGCCAGGATGGACGCGCTGCGGCGGCGCCCGGACGTGATCGCCGCCGTCGAGCCCGTGGGCCGGATCGAGACGTATCGGCCGGAGGATCTGTGGCCGACGCCTTAGGGGGCGCGTCCTTGAAACCCGTGGCCGAGCTCTAAATCCGTGTCATCCCGGAAGCCTCGAAGAGGGCCCCTGGGTCCCGGCTCTGCGCTGCGCTACGGCCGGGATGACACGGGTTTAGGGCTTCCAATTCGAGCCTGAGCTTTAGGAATCTTGCTGCGCCCCCTCCGTCTCGCTGCGTATTCGCAGCGATCCACCTCCCCCGCTACGCAGGGGAGGAGATCACTTTCCTCCTCACCCGTGAAACGGGGGAGGTGGCGCGGCGCGAATACGCGCCGTGACGGAGGGGGCGCTTAACCGCCCCTTCCTCAAACAATCCCCCCATTCACCCGAACGACCTGCCCATTCACCCACGCCCCGTCCGGGCCGGCCAGGAAGGCGATGGCGTTGGCGATGTCTTCGGGCGTGCCCAGGCGCTCCAGCGGCGGGGCCTTGGCCAGGCGGTCGATGACCTCGTCCGACTTGCCATTGAGGAACAGCTTCGTGGCCGTCGGTCCGGGCGCGATGGAATTGACCGTGATGGACCGACCCCGCAGTTCCTTGGTCAGGATGGCGCTCAGCGTCTCGACCGCCGCCTTGCTGGCCGCGTAGACGCCATAGGCCGGCGGCAAGAGGCCCACCACGCTGGACGAGATGTTGATGATCCGGCCGCCGTCGCGCAGGCGGCGCGAGGCCTCGCGCAGGGTGTTGAAGACGCCCTTCAGGTTCACCGCGATCGTCTGGTCGAAGACCGCATCGTCGGTGTCGGCCACCGTGGCCAGACGCATGATCCCGGCGTTGTTGACCAGCACGTCGACGCCGCCGAACACCGCCTCGGCATGGTCGAACATCCGGCGCACGGCCGAAGGGTCGGCGACGTCGGCCTGCGCCACGACGGCCCTGCCGCCGGCGGCCTCGATCTCACGGACCACCGCCTCGGCGGGCGCGGCGCTGCCCGCGTAGTTGACGATGACGGCGAAACCGTCGCGGGCCAGGCGCTTGGCGGTCTGCGCGCCGATGCCGCCCGAGGCGCCGGTCACCAGCGCCGCCTTGTTTCCAGTCGATGAGGTCATTGCGGGTCTCCAAGCCGACCTCGCGTCGGCAGGCGGACCATGCCCCTTCGCCCGACTTGAATAATTCAGGCAGTCGCGACATGACTGTTCGAATAACCGAACAAATGAGGCGCTGAACGTGGATCGGTTCGAGGCGATGCGCCTGTTCACGCGGATCGTGGAGCGCCGCAGCTTCACCCAGGCCGCCGCCGACCTCGACCTGCCGCGCTCGACCGCCACCGAAGCCGTGCAGCAGCTGGAGGCGCGGCTGGGCGTGCGGCTGCTCCAGCGCACCACCCGCCAGGTCAGCCCCACCCTGGACGGCGAGGCCTATTACCAGCGCTGCCTGCGCATCCTGGACGAGGTGGAGGAGACAGAAGGCGCGTTCCGCCAGCGCACGCCCCGCGGCCTGCTGCGGGTCGACGTGCAGGGCGCCCTGGCCCGCCGCTTCGTGCTGCCGGGCCTGCCCGACTTCCTGGCCCAGTATCCCGAACTGACCCTGCGCATGACCGAGGGCGATCGGCTGGTCGACCTGGTGCGCGAGGGCGTCGACTGCGTGCTGCGGCTGGGCGACCTCTCCGACAGCGCCATGGTCGCCCGCCGCGTGGCCCTGCTACCCGAGCTGACCTGCGCTGCGCCCGGCTACCTGGCCCGCTGGGGCACGCCCCGCACGCCCGAGGACCTGGCCCGCCACCGCATGGTCGGCTTTCTGCAGCCCGCGACCGCTCATCCCTATCCGCTGGAGCTGACCGTCGAGGGCAAGGTGCGCCAGGTCGCGGTCCAGGCCGACGTGGTCGTCAATTCGGCCGAGAACACCCTGGCCATGGGCCTCCTGGGCCTGGGCCTGATCCAGCTGCCCCGCTACCGCGTCGAGGCGCAGCTGGCCGACGGAAGCCTGGTGGAGGTGCTGGCCGACCATCCGCCCACCCCGACGCCGGTCTCCCTGCTCTATCCACGCAGCCGACAGCTGTCGCCGCGCGTTCGAGTCTTCATCGACTGGGCGGCCAAGCGGTTCGAAGGCGCCTGACCGGTCCGGTGGCAGAAGGAGCGCCGTGATGACCCAGGCCGCCAGGATCGTCCCCCACAATCTGGGCCGCTTCGTCGAGGCCCAGTCGGGCGTCCACGACGCCGCCCTGGCCGAGCTGCGGCGCGGCCAGAAGACCAGCCACTGGATGTGGTTCGTCTTCCCGCAGATCGCCGGCCTGGGCATCAGTCCCACCGCGCGCTTCTACGCCATCGCCGACCTGGACGAGGCCCGCGCCTACCTGGCCCACCCCGTGCTGGGACCGCGCCTGGTCGAGGCGGTCGAGACGCTGCTGGACCTGCCCGGCCGCGACGCCCACGCCGTGTTCGGCTCGCCCGACGACCTGAAGCTGCGCTCCAGCCTCACCCTGTTCCAGGCCGCCGCCCCGGACGAACCCGCCTTCGGCGCGGCGTTGGACAAGTATTTCGACGGCCGGCAGGACCTGATGACGCTGGAGAAGCTGCGGGGCTGAGCGGTGGGGCTGGTCGATATTCATCGCGTCGCGATATCAATCCCCGCCTTCCTGGGCCTTGTGCCCAGGACCCATGCCAGAGGCCAGCGCGGGCGTCCTAGCTTCGCGCGGCTGAAAGACCGTGAGCTCGGTCCAACTTCCGTTGCATCTGAACCCTGGGTCCTAGGCACAAGGCCCAGGAAGGCAGGGTTATGGGTTCGATTGAACGTCGCTTCCCCCCCTACAGCGGCGACCGGCAGATCGGCCAGGCCGCCCCCTCCGGGCGCTCCGCCTCCAGCCGGGCCAGGTCGACGCCCAGCCGCCCGCGGAACAGGCTGTGCGGCGCGGGCGGATGGAAGGCGGCCGCCGCGCCGTCCAGCAGATCGCGGCCGCGCGCGAACCAGGCGGCCTCGCCCGTCAGCCGGCCCAGCTCGAACAGGCTGAGCGCGCCGCCGGCCCGCCCGCAGCACAGGGATGGCCCGTCCTGCCCGCCATGCTCGCACAGGAACCGTCCCGCCCCGACCGCGCGGTCGGCATAGGCCGCATCGTCAAACGCCCGCGCCGCCGCCGACCACAGCAGGATGTGCCCCGCCGAGCCATGGCACCAGCCGGTCCAGGCGCCGCGATCGGCGTCGCCTCGGCGCAGGGGCCAGGTCGCGTCCGGATTGGCCGCCACGTCCAGCCGCACCAGGGCCGCGCGGATCGCCGCGTCGTCGCCCGGCCCGGCCGCCTCGCGCCAGCGCAGCAGGGCATGGATCGCGCCGGCCTCGCCATGGGCCAGGCCCAGATAGCCATCCTTGGCCGCCGCCAGCTCGCCGACCACCGCCCGCGCCAGCCGGTCGCCCAAGGCGGTAAGCCGCGCGTCCGCGCCGTCCGCCAGAAGGGCCGCGCCCAGCAGCAGGCTCGCCGCGCCGTTCATCGTGTCGCGATCGAAGCCGGGACCGACCGCCAGCCCGCGCTCGGCCAAGTGGACGAAATCGGACACGGCGCCGGCCCGCGCCTCGCGATCGCCCGTCGCCTCGCTGACCAGGGCCCGCACCACGTGCAGGCCGGGCTCGCCGTTGAACAGCGAGAAGGGGCCGACGGCCTCGGGCAGAACGCCCAGCTCCGGCCCCAGGAACGCGCGCTCGGCGCCGCGCTCGGCCAGTCCGCGCTGAATCCACAGCTCGGCGGCGGCCAGGGCGGCGGGGTCCTCGCGCGCCACCGCGCAGCGCAGCAGCGCCCAGGCCGCGCCCGCCGCGCCGTAGTAGAGCGAGGCGGTCGGCCCCAGGCGCGGCGGCGTCGCCAGCAGGGGGCCGTCGAGACCGTACGCCGCGAGGATATCCGGCGCCGCTCTCTCACGCCCGGCCGGCGGTGTGTGGTCCACGGGCGGACGCCGCAGCGCCTCGCCCAGCGCCGCCGCGAAGGCCGCGACCGAGGCGTGGCGGTCGGCGGGATCCTTGGCCAGGGCGCGGGCCAGCACCGCCTCGACCGACGGCCAGACCAGGCCGAACTCGGCGAAGGCCCTGGGCGGCTGGTCGACGATCTGGCGCAGGGCCGCCTCGGCCTCCAGCGACAGCAGCAGCGGCGCCGCGCCGGTCAGGATCCGATAGGCCAGGGCCGCGACACCGTACTGCTCGCCCGCCGGCGAACTCAGGGGCAGAGGCCGGCCGGCCAGGGCGTCGCGCGCGGCCTCGGGCTCGTAGTCGGGCAGCAGGCCCACGCGCGGTCCGTCGTCGGGGCGATCCAGCCGGCGCGCCGCGCCGAAGTCGATCAGCGAGATCGCACCCTCGTCGCTGGCCAGCACATTGCGCGGATGCAGGTCGCCGTGCAGCACCCCGGCCGCGTGCAGCGCCGCATAGGCCTCGATCACGCCGGCCGCCGCCTCGATCCGCGCCGACAGAGGACGAGCGCTGGCGGCGAACGCCAGCAGGTCGACGCCCGGACGCCAGGACAGCAGCAGGAACGGCGTCTCGCCGTCCAGGTCACCGCCCAGCGCCTCGGGCGCGCCGGCCGTCCCGGACAGGTGCTCCAGGACCTCACGCTCGCGCCTCAGCCCGTCGCGCACGAAGGCCGGCGCCGAGGACGGCGCCCATTTCAGCGCGGCCGGCGCGCCGTCGGGCATGCGGACCCGGTAGACCTCGGTCTCGGTCTGCAGATCGACGCAGGTCAGGATCTCGGCCCCGCCCACCCGCGCGCCCGGCGCGAAACAGGGCATGCGCGAGACCGGCTCGGCGCTGCCCGGCGCGATCAGCACCCGCTGCGAGCGCAACCGCGCCACCAGCGGAAAGGCCTGGGCCAGCAGCTCGGCCGGATCCTCGGCGGTGTCGGCGCTGTGGGCGATCACCGCGTCGACCACGCCGCACGGCTCGCGGAAGCGGTCGATGAAACGGGCCGTCTCGGCGTCGATCCGCTGGGCGGCGTAGCGCGCGCGGTGCTCGGACAGCACGTAGTCGCCCTCGCCGCCGCCCAGCCGGGCGCGCACCTCGGCGGGGAAGTCCGCCACCGGGGTGATCTCGACATTGGGGTTCAGGCACAGGCGCCCGTCGGCCGTGGTCATGGGACGAAGACCTCCAGGGGTGTCCAGGTTCGAGGGTCCACGCCCGCCCCGGCCAGCGTGCGGCGCACATCGGCCAGGACGACGTCGCCTTGCGCTCGGACCAGGCCCTCGACCACGCCGGAGACGACCAGTTGCCGCCAGCTGCCGATCGGCCCGCCCGGATCGAAGCCGGACGAGACCACGCCCAGGGCGTCGACGGGCGCGGTGAACGGCACGCCCTGCGCCGCCGTTCCGCGCAAGACCTCCGTCAGCGCCTGGCCCACCGCGTGGCGGTGCTCGGCGCTGTCGAAATAGAGCACGAACTTGTCGGGCCGCAGCACGCCGGCCGCGTTCGCCCCGACCTTGAAGGCCGGCGCCGCCAGCGCCCGGCAGACCTCGGCCGCGCGGGCGAAGGTCGCGGGCAGGTCGCCGGCGCGCGGGCTGACATACAGTTTGTGGCGCAACGCCCCGGCCGCGCCGGGCCGTCGCCAGTGCAGCCAGCGCCCCTCGTCGGCCTGATGGGCGTAGTCGGCCTCCAGGGACCGCGCGCCCGGCCCCAGCCAGGCGAGGACGGCGGCGGCGTCCGGCAGGCGGTCGCGCCAGGCTCTCGACACCGGCTGGGTGTTGAAGGCGTAGAGCCGTCTGGCCAAGTCAGGCGGGGCGAGATCGGGAGCGGGCAGACGCCGCAGCGCCGCGCCGAAGCGCAGCGCCGCCTCACTCAGCGCCAGGAGCGGATGCTCCCGATCGTCCATCACGTCAGCGCGCGAACCGCGAGACCACGCTGTGCAGCTCTTTCTGCAGAGCCTGCAGCTCGCCGTGCTCGACCAGGATATGGGCGTCGAAGCCCAGGTCCTTGGTCGCACTGGCCCCGCTGCACGAGGTGCCGACGCAGGTCATGCCGCCGGAGCCGCAACCGCCGGTACCGGGGTTGCAGATCACCGAGCCGCCGGAGTTGCAGTCCTGGTTGATGGTCGCCGGCCGACCGATGTCGAGAACGTTGAGATTGAACGCCAGGCTTACAGGTGTGAAACGCTTTTCCATACCGCTTCTCCTGTTGAACGCCCCCCTGGGAGGCCGGCGCGAAGCTAGTTGAATACGCCTCATATGCAATTATGAGTCGTATGCGATCACGGAAACGCGCAATGGCGAAGCTTGACGACGTGCGCACGACTTTCCGCACAGCCCTGCGTTGACAGGCTCCAAAATTCGCGTCAGCCTCGCGTGAGTTCGGAACCGTGGGGGCGCCGAACAGCCGCCCGATTTCGCACCTGCTTTTCACGCCGCCTCGTCGCGCGGCGGCCGCGTTCGCGTCGCCCTCCATCGCCAGGCTGTCCATGTCGCTGAAGTCGCTCGCCGAATACGCCCAATACGGCCTGCTGACCTGGCTGGCGGTGCTGGCGGCCGTGCTGCTGCACAAGGGGTTCGCGGGCGGCGATCTGCGCGACCTGATCGTCAATCCGAAGACCGGCGGCATCTCGCCCTCGCGCGTGCAGGCCCTGGGCGTCGTGGTCGGGTTCGCCGGCTGGTACGGCACGCTGGGCCTGCAGGCGATCTCGGCCCACGCCACGATCCTGCCCGCCCCGCCGCCGGAAGCCCTGTCGATCCTGGCCGGCAGCCTGGGCCTGCATATCGGCGGCAAGCTCTACGAACGCGGTCCGAGCCGACGGCCCGCCGACCGCCCATAGCAAGACACGTCAGAGGGAAAAGGAAGCGACCATGATCAACACGCCCTGGGGCCTCCTGGCCTACACCGTCGGCATCGTCATCACCGTCATCATCCTGGGCTTCGCCGCCGTGGTCGCCTGGCGGCTGGCCACCAAGCGCGGCGAGCTGGACGGGCTGATCGCCGAGATCCCCTCCGAGGCCGCCATCAAGGCCGCGGTCGCCGCCGCCGTCACCGCCGCCGGCAACCAGTGCCCGACGCCGGAGGCCCTGGCCGACGCCGTGCGCCGCGTCCCGACCAAGGCCAGCCTGTCGCGCTTCCAGTTCCTGATCTTCACCTTCATCGTCGCGGGCCTGTTCCTGTTGCTGTCGATCGAGGCCGGGGCCTTCGTCGAGGTGCCGCCGACCGTGCTGGGCCTGATCGGCATCAGCGGCGGCAGCTTCATCGTCTCGAAAGGCATCTCCAGCAACGCCGGCAACCAGGCCGGCTCCAGTCAGCCCTGATCGCCCGCGCGGGAGAGACCGACATGACCCGCTTCCTGCTCGGCGCGGCGGCCCTGGCCCTGGTTCCGGCCCTGGCCATGGCCCAGGCCAAGCCCGCGCCGCCGCCGCCTCCGGCCGCGCCCGCCGCCGCCCCGCCGACGGCCACGCCCCAGTGCCTGGCCAAGTTCTCGCCGGTGGGCCTGCCCGTGCATCGCGGCGACGATGTCGCCACCCAGCAGGTCCTGGTCTGCCGCGACGGCTACGCCCTGTCGTTCAACAACGTCACGCGCAATCCGGATTGGGTGATCGAGCGGCTCACGCCCGCCGCCCTGACCGGAAACGCCAAGCGGGCCGACAACTTCCGGCCCGACCCGCTGGTCCCGATGAGCCCGTCCAAGCAGGACTACAGCGACCCGGCCAATCCCCGCGATCGCGGCCACCAGGCCCCGGCGGCCGACTTCAAGTTCAGCCAGCCGGAGACCGACGACAGCTTCTACATGAGCAACATGTCGCCGCAGGTCGGGGCCGGCTTCAACCGCGCCCAGTGGCGGTTCCTCGAGGAGGACGTGCGCGCGGCGGTGCTGTGCGGCGGCCACCAGGACGTGATCGTCATCACCGGCCCGATCTATGGCGGCAGCGCGCTGTGGATCGGCCAGGGCAAGACGAAGATCCTGTCGCCCGCCGCCTATTTCAAGATCCTGTACGACGTCCAGCGCGGCCGGGCGATCGGCTTCCGGCTGGACAACAAGGCCTACAAGAAGACCCCCTCCGACCAGTTCATCGTGCCGATCAGCCAGCTAGAGGTCGAGACCGGCCTCGACTTCCTCGCCGCCCTCCCCCGCCGAGACCAGAACATCCTGGAAAGCAGCAAGGGCAGTTTCTGGGGGCACGGGCAAGGGTGCGCGAACGCGGTGAAGGAGTAGGGGCTCTCGTCCTCCTCCCAGGGGCGGACCTCGGCCGGGAGGCTGAAGCTCTGGCGGATCGAGGGCTCCTCGAACTTCGGCATCACCAGGTCGACCTGGCCTTCGCGCGGGATGATCGTCAGCACCGGGCGCTCGCTGCGGCCCCACTGCGCGCCGGTGAAGTCGTCCATCGACGAGCCGGCCTCGGTGACGATGGCCGCCGCATGGCGTCACGGGCGGCGCTTACTTAGACTTAAGGTTGTGACGATATTGGGTTCGGGTCGGCTATCGGCCGAGCGAGCCAGGATCCGCGCATGAAACTCCGCACCGCCCTGCCCCTCGCCATGGCGGCGCTCCTGCTCGCGGGCTGCGGACCCAAGACGATCATCTCGATGCTGCTGCCCGAGCGCTACTCGGCGACCAGCACTGTCACGTTCACCCACGACGGCGCGACCCACGTCCAGTCTCTGTCGACACACTGCAAGCACGTCGACCAGAGCGACAGCATCGCCGGCATTCTCCTCACCTCTTACGACGCCGAACATCACTGGTGGAAACGACCCGACGGCGCGCTCCTGATCCTGGGCGACATCAAGCCCTGCCGCTTCATGCGGGGCGAGCACATCTCGCCCGTCATGACCACCGATCCCGACTCGATGATCTACAACCAGGAAAGCCTGTTGTTCGACGACGCGACCGCGCCCGCCCGCCTGGAGCTGCTGTCGACCCTGAAGCTGATGGATCCGCACAACGGCTATGTCCTCGGCGCCCATGCCGAACGGGGCGCCCGCCTGCCCGTGCGTGACACGCTCCGCGCCGCCTTCCCCGGCCTGCCTCTGGTGATGGACAAGGACACCGCCGACGCTCCGGAAAGAGGTTTCGGCGGCCTGACCGTCCGCGCCTACAGGCTGAGACCGGGCGTGACCTGCGCGCCGGCCGGAAAACATGACGGGGACTGGCAGGAGATCCCGAAAGACGACAAGTGCCGCCATCTCGACCCCTGCAGGTTCGGCGGCCCCTCGGACGGGGCTGTCTGCGGCGAAGAGCTCGGCGGCTTTCCGGTCAGGGCCGAAAGCGATTTCACGCGTCTGCGCATCGATCCGAACGTCCCGGTCGATCCGGTCCTGCTCGGCGTCTTGTGGCGCGAGGCCCTGGCGACCGACGGCTCGATCTCGACCGCCGAGATCTGCATCGAGAACGACTGCTTCGGCCGGGACCTCCAGGCCGACGACCTCTCGTTCCATTCGCCCCGGCGCGGCCTGGTCATCGAGGTCACCCGGACCCGGCGATCTCTGCTCAAGTATAATTTCTACGGGAGCTATTGAGCGCGCCGCGACACCCTCCCGCCACCCTGCTGCCATCCTCCGTCAGCAGGCCCCCTAGCCTTCGCGTACCCGTGATCCTAACTTGGGGGCATGCCTCGCACCCCGAACTCCGGCGTTTCCGACGTCTCCACGCCCTTCGTCATGGACAATCTTGGCGGCGCCGTCGGAGACGTGGCGGCCGGCGTGATGCCCATGCTCTGGACCCCGCACCGCCCCGCGCGGCCGGACAAGTCTGAGGGCGGCAAGAAGTTCAAGCTGGTCAGCGACTACCAGCCCGCCGGCGACCAGCCGACCGCCATCGCCGACCTGGTCGAGGGGATCAACAACCGCGATCAGGACCAGGTGCTGCTGGGCGTCACCGGCTCGGGCAAGACCTTCACCATGGCCCAGGTCATCGAGCGCACCCAGCGCCCCGCCCTGATCCTGGCCCCGAACAAGACCCTGGCCGCCCAGCTCTACAGCGAGATGAAGTCGTTCTTCCCCGAGAACGCGGTCGAGTACTTCGTCAGCTACTACGACTACTACCAGCCGGAAGCCTACGTCCCGCGCACCGACACCTATATCGAGAAGGACAGCTCCATCAACGAGCAGATCGACCGGATGCGCCACTCGGCCACCCGGGCGATCCTGGAGCGCGACGACGTCATCGTCGTGGCCTCGGTCAGCTGCATCTACGGCATCGGCTCGGTCGAGACCTA
>FTCT01004167.1_pt1 | contig 16375 bp, 24 predicted proteins | sample 1658881 | NCBI WGS metagenome assembly FTCT01 (sample SAMEA3914864, study PRJEB12502) | metagenome | biome: forest; material: soil | place: USA | collected 2012-03-12 | depth 0.3 m | reverse complement strand
TTCCAGGCCGCTTTGGCGGACGCGTAGCTCAGCGGGAGAGCACTACGTTGACATCGTAGGGGTCACAGGTTCAATCCCTGTCGCGTCCACCATTCCCTTTTTCCAATAATTTCAATGCCTTGTAGCTCTAGAGCGTTCTCCGCACTGTGGCTTGCTTGGCCGTTGGTTCCCAGGATGGTTCCCGGATTGGAGCGCCAATCCGGTGGCTCCGCTTGACTCTTCCCGGCATCGAAACGAGAACATTCGCGGAACATTGTCCGCGACGCCCTCTCATGAACAACCCTCACACGCCGCCGACGGGATGGCTTATCGCCTCGGGGATCCTGCAGGTCGACCGGACCGTCCGCGGATATTACCTGCGCCGCCAGGCCGTCACCGGGCGCTGTCATGCGAGGGACTGCCGGCGGTCGTGCGAGATCGACGCGGCCCAGCTGCACGCGCGCGGGCTGGGCGCCCTGTCCATGGACCAGGTGAAGGGGCTCTATCGCTGCAGTCGGCTGGACGGGTGCAGCACGGTCTTTTTCGATGACCTGAAGGCCGAGAGCCTGAAGCTGAGGGCGCTGCGTCGGCGGCGGGCCGTGGGGCTGGTGCTACGATGCGGGGTGTGCGGTGACCAGCGCAAGGTCGACCCCGAGGCGGTGATCGCCGGCCTGCAGGCCGAGGGCAAGGGCGGCAGCGACACCGAGGTGCGCGACCTGGCGGCGCTGTTGACCGGCGCGTGCAAGGCCTGCGGCAAGACCGGATGGAACGTTCAGGTGGCTTGGCCCGATCCTGATACGTGGGGCGGCCGCCGCATGATCGACCTGGCCCGGCCGGTGGTCACCGGCCCGATCGACCCGTTAGATTTCTGAAGGAAGGGACGGCGACGATGGCGACGAACCCCCGGGCGCTGGAGCGCGCTCCGGACCGACCGGCCAACGAGGACCTGTTCGGCGAGGGCTGCAGTCCGCCTGATGCGGTGCGCGCGCTGATGGACGCGGCCGCCTATGTCGAGTTTTTTATCGAAGCCATGCCCGACGAAGAGCATCCCCGGGGCTGGTGGCACGCCCTGATCTGGACGGAGGCCTGAAGACCATGTGCAACGACTATGAGCTGAACATGGCCCTGGAGGAGATGAACGCGGCGATTGACCGCCAGCTGGGCGGCGCGCCTCCGGTTCAGATCCCGCTGAACTTCGAGGCCGGCCAGGCCAACCGGCCCTGGAACCGACGGGTGTTCCCCAAGACCTTTGGCCTAATTCTGCGCCCGATCGACCCGGCGGCGCCCGGGCAGGGGATCGAGCCGGCCGTCGCCTGGTGGAACCTGACGCCGGCGCGCCACAGCGAGCCGCTGAAGGCCTGGACCTATGCCTGCAACAATGCGCGCAGCGAGGACATGGCCGAGAAGAGCACCTTCCGCAACGCGGTGAAGCGCCGGCGATGCCTGATACCGGCGACCGCCTTTCGCGAGTGGACCGGCAAGACAAAGGGCCAGAAGGTCCAGCACCGGATCGACCGCCGCGACGGCGAGCTGATGCTGCTGGCCGGGTTGTGGGAGACCGCCCACCCGGCCGACCAGGGGCCGACCGACACCTATTCGATGGTGATGACGGCGGCCGCCGGCGACGACGAGGTCGCGCCGTTCCACAACCGCCAGCCGGTGCTGCTGGACGCGGCCGGTGCGAGGACCTGGCTGGACCTGGACGCGGACTGGCGGGGCTTGATGAACGGGCCGCCGACTGGGACCTATCGGTTCGACCCGCCCGAGCCTTCGATGATCTAGGGGCGCGGACTGGCGCTTGGACTAGCGACGAAGCGCGGCAACGACGAGCGCAGCCTCATCCTTAGTCAGCAGGTCCCAAGGATCGTCGGTTGCCGGAAAATCTCGGGAGAGACCGAAGGGCGCCGTCACGCAATAGATGTCGTAGACCCAGTTCGCCTCGATAAAAAACTGAAAGGTCCAGGATCCGCAACGAACCTCAGGCTCGATCGGGCCGCGCCAATTGAGATGGGCGATAGATTCAAGCTGGCCGCCGGCGACGCCGGCGAGGAGGGCGGTCTTGGCCTGTTCAGCGGTGAGAGTAGCGCCCTGCAAGTCACCGACTTTGCGCAAAATCTCGTGGTGGATGGCGGCCAAGCCAGGCGCGAACGCCGCGCGGTCCGCCGCGAAGCGAGCACTCTGCGCTTCCTGAAAGCTCCGCTGCCGAGCAACAGCTTGAACGACCGCCGGATCCTGGAGGCGCGCCTCGGCGGCCGCCAGGTCCTCGTCAGAGATCCCCTCGCGCCTCATCACCTCGGCGATCAGCGCCTTGCTGAAGTCGTCGAAGTCGCACATGCCGCCACCTCCAGCGTCGGGATCTGCTCCAGCTCGGCCGCCATGGCCGCGCCGGCGACCTTGAGATCATACTGCATCTGCAAGTTCAGCCAGAATTCCGGGCTGTTGCCCAGGAGCTTTCCCAGGCGCAGGGCCATGGCCGGCGACACGGCGCTGCGCTCGCGCAGGATATTGTCCAGGGCGGGCCGCGAGATCTTGAGCATGCAGGTGATCTGCACCTTGTTCTGAGGCAGGGCGGCCAGAACCTGGTCCAGGACGGCCCCGGGGTGAACCGGGGCCAGGGCGGCGATCGGCGCGATGCGATCCATCAGTGGTAGTCCTCCAAGTCTACGTCGACGGCGTCCGGCCCGTCCCAGGCGAAGGTGACGCGCCAGTTGCCGCTGGCCTCGACCGCGTAGCGGCCGGGCGCCATTTTCCCCAGCGGATGCCAGCGCAAGCCGGGGAGGTTCATGTCTTCCGGACGGGTGGCCGCGTTCAGCGCCGTCAGGATCAGGGTCAGGCGGGCCGTGTTCTGGACACTGAGCTTGCGCGTGACGCCCTTGGTGGCGAAGGCCTCGAGGCCCTTGTTTCGGTAGGTCGTGATCATGAAGATACTTGTAAAGCGACACTTTACAAGTCGCAAGCAGCAAATACGGATGAAATCCGTAAAACTAGCTTGTCCATGCGGATTATATCCGTATGTTGAGTGGGCAAACGGGGCAGCGCCCTGGAGATGATCAAGATGACTGGAAACAAGTTGCGCAAAGCGCGCGAAATCCTGGGCCACCGCTGGGGCCTGGGACGCCCCCTGAAGATGGCGGAGCTGGGACGGGCGCTGCGCTTAGGCGGCCGAGATCCCGGCGAGAGCATCCGGAACTATGAGAGCGACCGGACCCCGATCAGTGGTCCGGTCGCGGTGGCCGTCGAGATGTGGCTTGCCGGTGCGCCCGTGCCTGGTGGCGTTGACGTGATCAAGGCCAATGCGGGGCCATTGCCGTTCGCCGCCTGGCTGAAGCGTCAGGCGGTCCGCGATGACGCTGTCGGCGACCTGGCCCGCGATGCACGTGACGATCTGGGGTTCCCATCCTGGCCAGGAACGGTGGCCAGCGTACGGGGCTATCTCGAAGGCCGCGCCGGAGATCCGGCGCTTCAAGCCCTGCGCCGGGCCATCACCGAATTCGAGGGCGTGGATCCAGGGAAGATCTAGCGGAAGCCTAGAACGCAAAAAGCCCGCCACCCCCGGGAAGGGTGACGGGCTTTCCTTGAAGGCCGAGGGGGCCTTAGCTCGCCGGCGCAGCTCGGGCTGGGCGGGCTACTGATCCGCCGGGGTGAAGTCGACGTAGAACTTGTCGCCCACGGCGAACTTGCCGATCAGCGCAGGGTTGGCGATCACCATGTCCAGCGTCGCCGACGGCGAGTACTTGGCGTAGGTGTTATCCTCGTCCGCCCCGTCGGCCGGATATCCGTCGCTCTTGGCGACGCCGTGGAACGTGACCCGTTCCTGGGCCACGCCGCCCTGGCCGTCCGGGAACGGCAAGACGGAGCCCACACGCAATTTCGCGCGCATCTTGGTCATAGGCTTTCCTTTCGAATTGCCGGGCTAGCGGCCGGCGCGCGATCGGCGAAGGCCGAACTACTTCGCCGGCGGCTTGGGACAGGCACGATGGGCCGCCTCGAGGCCGCGCCAGCCTTGCCGGGCCCAGCGCGGCCAGGCCGTTTCGTGCCACTCCAGCCAGGCCGCACCGAGCTGGTCGCCCAGCACCGCCACGATCGCGCCGTAGAGGGCGTCCTGGTCGACCCCGGGCGGGGGCAGGGGCTCGGCCACCAGGGGCGCGCAAACGGTCGCCGGAGGCGGATCAGGAGGCGGGGGAATAGGCGTCGCGGGCCCAGGCTTCACGGTAGTCGCGCACGACGCCAGGAGCAGGGCGCTGGCCAGCAGCAGGGGCAGGATCATTCGCATGGCAAATCGCGCGGCCGACCGCCACGCCCTTCTGGAAGGAGGATGAGATGTCGCTTGCACAGGTGGCGTTGGCGACGCCGGCGTCGGCGGCTTCGCCGATCGCCCGATCCGTCACGCGGCCGTCGCGGATCTTGATGGCCAGGTTCAGGTCGCCGATCGCGCGCTCGTAATCCTTGGCGGCCAGTTTCCAGGTCACCTCGTCGGCCTTCAGGCGATCGACCCGCACGGTCTGGACGCCCAAGGCGGTCAGCAGGACCGCGCCGGCGACGCCGGCGAAGAACAGCCCGTTCATGCGAGTTCTCCAGTTTGCCCGATCGCCTCGTCGAGCACCTCGCGCAGCTCGGAGACGCTGACCTCGCCCGGCATCTCCTCGAGGAAGCGGCGGATCTGAGAGGCCACGGCCTTGACGTCGTCGTCATAGGCCGTGGCCGGCGCGCCGAAGCCGCCGTCTCGGCGCCGCGAGCGCAGGGGGGTGACGTCGTGCAGGGCCTCGGCGACGTCGGCCGTATCCAGGCCGTACCTCACAGCAGCACCTCCACGACGCGGCCGAGCAGCAAGACCGTCGCAAAATAGGCGGCCACGAAGGTGGCCCCGGCGATCAAGTCAGCGATGATTTCACGGCTCATCGGACCGACCTCACCAGGCCTAGCGAATAGCCGGTGGGCGACTTGGGATCCTTGCTCAGCACCTGGCCGCGCCGGCGCGGGTCGAAGCTGATATGGACCCAGGTCCCTTCCTCGATCAGCTGGTCGAAGGTCAGGGCCGATCGCTGGATCCGCTCGCAGATCTGCAGCGGCGATCCGAAGCCCGGACAGATGAAATCGACGGCCCAGCCCTGCAGGTGGGCGCTGGCCTTTTCGCCGCCGACGGCGCTGTTGACGGCGGGCGAGCGGTAGCCGCTGGTCACCTGGATCGGGCGGCCGCCCAGGAGCTCGCGCACGCGCTCCAGCTGGGCGGCCGAGGTCTTGAGCCGGGCCAGAATGTCGGCCGAGGGCGTGTTGTCGAGATGGAGGCGCTGGGCCTTGGCCGACACGGTGAATTCGGCCAGCGAGAAGTTCGCGCTGAGCTGCGTCATGGGTGGATTCCAAAGTGGAAGGAGGTGGGGAATGCGAGCGGCGCTCGCATCGAGAGGTCCGGCCGGCGTGGTCAGGAAGGGGGCGGCGCCTGGCGGTTGAGGTTCTCGAGCATCACCAGCGAGGTGACCGCCAGCACGACCAGGACCAGGGCCTCGCGCGCGGTGGCGTGGCCGCCGCCGCGCACGATCGACAGGGCGCTGATCCCGCTGGCCACCGACAGGGCTAGCAGCGACCACCAGACCCGCGCCGGCGCATCGCACCAGGCCGGATGGGCCGGCTTGAGCATATAGGCGCGGATCGCCAGCCAACCGCTGGCCAGCGCACCGGCGATGGCGGCCGTGATGTCGATCACCGTCAGGGATCCGCTCATTGATCGCCCCCCAGCTGCTTGTCGGCCTGTTTTTCGGCCCAGGACACGGCCTTGGGAAACAGCAGCGGCAGGAGCTCGAAGCCCAGCACCCCGAACGCGAAGGCCAGGAGGCCCGCGTCTCGCAGCGACGGCCACGGGATCACGGCCGCGATCCGGTCCGCCAGGGCGAAGGTCAGGATCAGGCCGCAGGCCAGGGCGCAGGCGGTGTTGGTCAGCAGGGCCTGGACGTCAGGCCAGGTCACCGGCCGGCCGCTACGCACCCGCACGGCGAACAGGTAGAGGCCGTAAAGCGCCGTCCCCGACAGTGACATCAGGTATCGCCCGATCGCGTCGGGATCTTTCCAGGGCATCGGCCCCTCCATGGCGTTAATGGGTTACTTCGGTCGGGCGGGGCCAGGCCCTACGGCCGGTAGGCCTTGTACGGATGGCCGGCGGCCAGCTTGGCCTGGGCGCCCGTGCGCCAGGCCAGCCAGCCTTCCAGCAGGTCGCGCTGAGTGTTGGTCAGGGCGCCGGTGATCGCGCCGGCGAACCAGCGCCCGGACCAGAACGCGCCGGCCGCCGTGCCGCAGTTGGCGCCGATCCGGGCCACCGTGCTGGTGGCCGAGGTGTTGAACGCCTGGGCGGCCGTGGCCGGGGTGGTGTCGGCCCCGTTCAGGCGGGCGGCCAAGGATGCGCCGCCGGCGACGTATCGGGCCCCGCCGATGAACACACCGTCCAGGTCGGTGACGGTGTCGTTGAGCCCCAGCGTGCTGGTGGCCAGGGCTTGGAACCGGTTGCGCTGCACTCCGCCGCCGTCGGTCAGGATGGTGCGTGAAACGCCGCGCCGCGTGCTGGTCGTGCCGTAGCTGAAGGCGGTGCGCCCCGGCAGGGTGGCGCCAGGCAGGTTGTTCTCGGCCACGCACCAGACCCAGCTTTCCAGCGTCGTGCGCGGCCAGGCCGTCGGGAAGGCGGCCGGCTGCAGGAAGTCGTTGCTGCCGTCGAACGACAGGGCCGAGCCGTCCCAGCCCGGTTGCGCCGCGCCGGTCGCCTGAACGAAGTCGATCCCGGCGTGATCGCGAAAGCTGCTGACCAGGCCGCCCGCCGCGGTGATCTTGCTGGCGTCGGCCGCGTCCAGCAGAGAGATCAGCGCCGCGCCCAGCAGGCTCGGAACCCACTGGATCACGATGTTGACGCCGATCTCCAGCGCCGTCCCGTCGGCCTGGGCGGCCCGCAGGACGATCGGCTTGACCTTACGGCCCTGGGCGTCGGCGGCGGCCGCCGTCCAGTTGGTGGCCACCGAGCCGGCCTGCAGCTGGGTCCCCACGATCTTGAAGGTGTTGTCGCCGCCGACGATCGACAGGGTGGGCGCGATCAGGGTGGTGACGATATTGCCGACCACCGTGCCTTCGACCGCGCCGTGATCGGCGGCGGCGGCGGTCAGGTAGAGGGCGCCGGCCAGGCCGCCACCGGTGGTCGGGAAATTGCGGATCTTCATGCGGCGTACCTCAAGGCTTGAAGTCTGGGCAGCAGCAGGTCCTCGACGATGACCGCGTCCCCATCGGTGTTGGTATGCTGGGTGTCGCGCATCCAGTGACGCGCGGGGACGCCCAGGCCGATGTCGACCAGGTCGTCGCTGGATGGGGTCAGGTTGCGCCGCTCGAAGGGCTCGGTGCTGGCCATGTAGGCGTTCAGCGGCAGGTGGTTGTCGCCGAACAGCGCGGCGGCCGCCGGGTCGAAACTGTCCATGTAGGCTCGGTTCAGGCCGCCGATGTACTCGACCGCCGTGCGCCGATAGAGCGGCCCGATCGACACGAGGCGCTTGTCCAGCGCCCGCAGCCAACGGCGCTGGCGTTGCGACCGCCCCAGAACCTCGCCGACCGGCAGCTGGGCCGACAGGTCGTTGCGATAGGGCCACCAGATCTGCGTCAGGCCGGCGGTGTCGCGGGCGATGTCGAAGAGGCAGCGGCTCTGCGGCCCGATACCGACCACCAGGCCGGCGGTCTTGCGGGCCAGGGTGTAGAGGTTGCTGGACAGGCGCGCGATCGTCACCGGCACGCCCGCTACCATGGCGTCATAGCTTTGCGGGCCCTGATCGGTGATCGGATCGCCAGACCGCCAGGTCAGGGCGACGGGGTTGCTGGTCGCCGGGATCTGGTTGCCGGGAAGCGAGATCCCGACCGGAACCCCGCCTGCCCGGGCGAAGATACTGGGCGTCAGCTGGGCGCCGGTGGCGTAGGTGGTGACGGTGATGTCGGGCAGCAGGCCCTGCAGCACGGTTCCGATGTTGAGATAGGTCGACCCCGACAGCGTGCCCAAGGGCAGGCTGTCGCCGAAGATGGCGATATCGCTGCTGGGCGTGGGCGGACGGTCGATCCAACCGCCCGGCGCGTCGTCCTGGGCTTGGGGAAGCCACGGCGCATAGGCCATGTCAGGTGCTCCGATGCCAGGTGGTCAGGTGAACGGTCCCGCCGGCGGCGCTGTAGGCGGTGACCACGGTCTTGACGTAGATGTCGGCCACCGCGCCGGCCGGCAGGGTCTGACCCGGGTCGGTCAGGGCGATCAGGGCCAGGCCGTTCTCGTTGACCAGCAGAGGCGCGCCGGTGGTGTTCTCGACGGTCACGTACAGGCGGTCGGGATCGACGGGCAGCAACTGTGACCCGCCAGCCGCCAGGGCGGGCGTGGAATAGGTTGGCGTGCCCGGGTCGGCGGCATCGTCCAGCGCCGCGTCTAGACCCGCCGTGGCGGCGTTGGCGGCCGACGCCGAGGCGTCGGCCCGGCCGGCGGCCTCTTCGGCGTCATCGGCCGAAGCGTCCGCGCGATCGGCGGCGGTGTTCGCGACCCCGGCGGCCTGGTCGGCCCCGGCGGCGGCGGTGTCGGCCGCGCCGGCGGCGGCCGTGGCGACGGCGGCGGCCGCCGTGGCGGGCGCCGACAGGCTGGCCAGCCATTCGTCGACCGTGCCCTCGAAGCCCTGCTGCACGGCCACCTGGAAGGCGCTGTAGCCCATGGGACCCACGCCCGTGGCGTAGGAGACGCCCAGCTCGGGCACGACGATGATCGTGCCGACGCTGTCGCCGCCCAGGTTCAGGCCGTCGGTGCAGTCCTCGCCGTCGACGATCTCGGCCAGGGACTGGCGGACCGGGATCTCGCCGATGAACACCGACTCGGGTCCGTCCGGACCGCCCAGGCGCTTGACCTCGATGCCGTAGAGCCCCGCGGCCATCGGCCCGGTGCGGGTGGCCGAGGCGCGCACGCCCACGCGGCTCTGGTCGGCGGTGACCACCACCTCCTCGCCGGTGAAGGCCACCAGGTTGGCGGGGACGGCCCGCAAGGTCGGGCTCTTGGGGACCAGGTAGACGGCCGCCGTGCGATCGTCCCAGCCGCCGGCAGGGGTGACCCTATCGGCCAGGGTGAAAATCCAGTCCTGCGCCCAGGCTGAGCCCGCGCGCAGGGCGTCGAGCTGGCGCAACAAGGAACCGGTCATGAAAGTGTGCTCCAAACGCAAAGGCCCCCGGCCAGGGCGGCCGGGGGCGCATGAAGGGACAGGGCGGGAGGAAGGGGAGGCGGCTACCAGTCCAGCTGGCTGGTCGCCGTCCACTTGACGAGGGTCAGGCCGATATTGGCCGAGACGATCAGGTTGTTGCCCCCGTCGGCGGCCAGGGTCAGCAGGTTGTGGCCCAGGACCGAGACGGTGAGGGTGTCGTCGGTCACAGCCTTGGTGACGACGGCTTTGGAGAAGCCCGTACCGCCGTTGGTGCGGATGGTGAAATCCCAGGTCGAGCCGCGCGGGATGTCGCCCGCCGCCAGGATCTGGGTCGCCACGTTGCCGTTCGCCACGTTCAACTGGCCGCTGGACGACTTGACCAGGGTCCCCAGGACGCTGGCGGCGGTCAGGACCTTCAACCCCGTCTGGCCGAACACCGGGGCCTCGTCGGTGTCGGACTGGGCTACGCCCAGGCCGGCGGCCGAGACCGACATGTCCTCGAGGCGATAGCTGGTCCGCTGGGGCTGGACGGCGAAGATCCCGGAACCCGGCCAGGGGTTGTCCAGCAGGTCGGCGCCGTCATAGACCAGCCAGCGCAGGTCCAGCTGCGAGCGCCGCAGCAGGAAGGCCGGATCGAGGTTCAGCACATAGCCGCTGGCGCTGTTGCGCACTTTCAGCGACAGTTTCAGGCGGTTGTTCTGGCTTTGGGTGGCGAGGTTGGCGTAGCCGCCGCCATTGTGCAGGTCGATGGCGTCCTTGACCGCGTAGCAGTCGCCGAACACCTCCAGGTCGCACTGGCGGAACGTGCCCCGGATCGGGGTGACGGCCGCGCCGGTCTCGTTGCGGATCCGGATGTTGCGTCCGACGATCCCCACCCCGACCGCGCCATGGATGACCCCGAAATTGGTCGCCTGGCCCACGCAACAGCCGTCGAGGAAGATGTTGCTGAGGTTCACGCTGGTAATGGTCTGGCTGTCGGGTTCCTGGGTATAGCCGGCCAGCAGCATGCCCATGTACTTGGCGCCGCGCACGGTGACGTCGGAGATGTTGACGTCGTTGGTGTTGCCGCCGTTGGAGACGATGCCCTCGACCGAGAAGCCGATGTCGCAGTCTTCGACCAGCACGCCGCTGATCACCACCCGCTGGGGCCCGGCCTGGACCGAGAAGCCCTTGCCGCCGCCCCGGCCGACATCGCCAGGCGCGTCGGGGTCAGGAATGAAAGCGCCGCCGTGGCGGGCGTGGCGCAGGATCACGTCGCGGATCCAGATGCCCTCGGCCTGGCCGCCGTTGCTGTCCAGGCCCGAGATGGCGATGCAGTTGTCGTTGCCCTGCATGTTGGCGTTGATGACGCCGCCGGTCCAACTGATGTTGTCCTGGCTGCGCCCGACCTGGACCGTACCGCCCACCGCGCCGCCGGCGGCGTGGATGATCTCGCCGAAATTGTGGATGGCGCTGTTCTGCTTGACCAGGACGCACGAGGTGGGGCCGGCCTTGCTGAGGCAGCGATACTTGCCCGCCGGAATGATCCCCAGGGCCCGGCCGCCCAGGGCCGTTCCGATCATCGACACATAGTCGAAGAAGGCCTGCAGGGCCGGGGCGTCGTCGGCGGTGTTGTCGCCCCGGGCCCCGAACATGGTGGCGTAGGGGGTGGAGGCCAGTTTCATGATCCGGCCGTTGGCCGAGGTCGCCCACCAGACGCCCTCGCCGGCGGGATCCAGCGCATCGCCCGTGTGGGCGACATAGAGCGCATCGCCCAGGCCGGTGACGGCGTGGCCGTTGACGCGGATCAGGTCGGTCCCCACCGGGATGGTCGTGGCGTGGACCTGGGAAAACAGCGTCACCACCATGGCCCCGGTCAGGCTGATCAGGTCGCCGATCGGGCGCTGGACGGAGACCAGGTGACCGTCCAGGTTCTGGACCATGGGGATGGTCTCGACGCCCGTCAGGGGTTGGCCATAGGGCAGGCCGCTGAGCTTGGTCATGATGGCCCTCAGAGCTTGATCAGGGGATAGGCCGACACGTTGACCATGCGGGTTTCGGCGGCGGTGCGCGGCGTGCCGTTGGTTCCGTCGCCCTGGGGAACGCCGGTGGCTGTCAGGATCGTGTCGGTGACGCCATGAATGCCGGTGTAGCCGTGACCCTCGCCAGACTGGACGGCGCTGTCGATCGGATGGACGTGGCCCTGCATGGCGTCCAGCTGGAGCGAGCCCAGGCTGCGGCCAGGATCGAGCCCTCGGCCGGCGTCGATGCCGCGCAGGGCCACGCCGCGCAGGTCGAGCAGCGGCATGCGCTTGTGCGCGGCGAAGTCGGCGGCCGCCGAGACCCCGCGCACCGACGGCGCACCGGCGGCGTCCTGAATGGCCAGGTCGGCGTTGGCGTAGCCGTTCCAGAGCAGGGCGAAGAGGTCGGCGGTGTCGGCGTTCGCGCGATTGGTCGCCCCGGAGGCGGCGTCGCCGATCGTGGCGCCATTGGCCACGACCCAGCCGGATGGGGTGACGGCCACGACCCGATAGGTGATCTCGCCGGTGAAGTTCAGCCGGGGTTCCAGCAGGGTCTTCAGGTTGTTGATCGCAGCCGTGATCAACGGGCCGACGGTGGTGTTGATCAGGATCAGGATCGCCGAATAGACCTGGGTATAGACCCCCTTCACCGGCTCGATCCCGGCCGAGATGACGACCGTCAGGAGCTCGAGCATGACCGAGTTCATGAAATCGGCCGAGACCAAGGTCGGCTCGCGAACACCCGGAACGCCGTCCTGGAAATAGCCGATCTCGCCGGGCGGCTCGGCGACCGGAAGGGTGGCCGAGACGTCGTCGCTGTCGATGTAGTACATAATGAGGCTCCGGGTGCGATCGCGGGGCGCAGGCTCGGGCCCATGCGCGGATCGCCGTTGGACGTCAGGTCAGGAGGAAGACGGTGGTCTCGGCCGGGCGGATCGCCTCGAGCTCGCAAAGCAACACCTCGGGGGCCAGGCCCGAGGTGTTGGCCAGGATCCGCACGCCCCAGGCGTGGGCCCAGGCCGACGAATAGAGCCGCTGATTGACGCGGTTGATGCCCACGCGGAACGGGGCGTAGGTCTGGATCTCGATGGTGAAGCCCAGCTCGGCGGCGAAGGCGATGTAGCGCGCCGCCGACAGGCCGCCGCCGGCCACCAGGCGGGCCACCACCTGGGCGCGGCGTTGCTCGACCGTGGCCTCGGGTCCGACGCAGGGGTCGGGCAGACCCAGCGACGCCTCCCATTCGGGCAGGAGGTCGGTCGTGGAGCCGGGAAAGACATCGACCAGCAGGTCGACGGCCGCGGCGTCCGACCGTTCGAACCCGCCGGCCAGGGCGGTGTAGACCTTGGCCTGGACGCTGGCGTCGTCATCGGACCAGACCCGCCCCCAGGGCATCAGGCGGCGCATGGCCGTGGCGTAGTCGGCCTGTGAACGGCTGGCGGTCATAGGTAGGTCACCGTTCCAAGGATGGGCAGGTATCCGGCGTCGGAGACCACGTTGCCGGCCGGACCCGGCGTGATCACACCATGGCTGGCGTCCAGGTCGGTGATGACGAAGCCGGCCGAGCCGCTCACGGCCGCGATCGCGCTTTCGATGGCCGACAGGTGGGTCGTGCCGCCCGGGCGCGCGCTGGTCAGCAGGGCGTTGGTGATGGCCCCGGCGATCGCGGCCTTGAGATCGTCGCTGGGGGCGACCAGGCCGGCGATGTCGAAGTCGATGACGTTGGGCCGGGGGGCGGCCGCGTAGAGCAGGGCGGTGACCGACTGCAGCGGATAGAGGGCGTTGGCCAGGGCCAGCTGGTCGCCCGTGGCCGGCGCGTCGCGGTTCTCGGCGGCGGCGACCCCGTCGGTTCCTTGCGGGAAGCCGGCGTGGGCGGCCTGGGCGATGTCCATCATGAACAGGATCACCAGGGTCCCCGCGCCCATGCCGCCGCGCTGCACCCAGGCGCGGGTCACGCCGGGCTGCGACAACGACCATTCGACATAGTCGCTTTCCGACCCGCCCTGGGGGGGCGAGGCGTAGGCCTGCAGCATGCGGCTGCGCAGGGCCGCGTCGGCCTCGACGTCGGCGCCGCCGGTGAACGGCGTGGCGGCCGAGCCCGAGGCGGTGACGCCGGAGATCGCCCCGCCAAGGCTCATGGTCATGCCGGCCGGACCGTTGCCGGCCGAACCGGCGATCGAGGCGGTGACGGCCAGGGCGACCGAGCCGCCGGCGACCTCGCCATCGGCGTCGACGGTATAGACCAGGCCGTCGGCCCGCACCACGAAGGCCCCCGCGGGGATGATCGTGCCGTCGGTTCCGGTGAACGCGGCCGTCCCGACCGCCGGGGTGGCGGGCTTGCGGGTGACGCCCTTCAGCGCCGCCCAGCCCTCGAGCACCTCGTCGATGGCGGTGAAGGGCACGCCCTGCCGGGCGATCCAGTCCAGATAGCCGAACTGGCCATGGTTGGCCTTGGCGATCAGGTCGGCCAGGACGCCGAGGTTGGAGAACCGCAGCAGGCCGTCCGACCCCGGCAGGCTGGCGGCCATGTCGGCCGCGGTCTGGTTGCGAAGTTCGGTGAGGGTGGGACGCTCGAACGGCATCAGTCCAGTTCCTTCCAGACCCAGGAATATTGCAGGGCGGTCACCGAGCCCGAGGCCTGGGTCAGGGTGACGGTGGCGGCCAGCAGGCCGGGGCGGCGCCATTCGGCCGCGACGTCGATGCGGGCGACGACCTGGTCCTGGATCAGCCAGTCCAGCGCCTCGGCGATGTCGCCCTTGACCAGCTGCAGGGTCTGGTCGGTCTGTTTGGACCGCAGGCGCAGCCAGATCTTGGAGCCGATCGGATAGGGCTGACCCAGGTCGCCCCACCAGCCGCGCGGATTGTCGGACCCGTCGGGAATGACGTCGTCGGGCCCGGCCTGGCGATCGGTGAACAGGCTGATCAGCACGGCCGTCTGCAGGTCGTTTCCCGAGACCAGACCGGGCTGGTAGCCCGGCGGCGTCTCGGTGGTCATGGCCCCGTCGGCGTCGTCGCGCAGCAGATCGTCGTCGGCCGCGTACAGCAGGTCGCCGTCGGGGCTGGCCAGGCGCCAGTCGCCGCGCCCCTCGGCGACGTTCCAGAAGGTGGTGATGTCGGCCATGCCGGACTTGCCTTCGCATCATGCGAGCGGCGCTCGCATCCGGTCAGGGATGGCGAGCGCCGTTCAGGTGGGGTGGTCTGTGGTCTGGGTCAGGGCCCCGCCGGCCTGGACGCCGCCGTGCTTGTGGGCGTTGTAGGCGTCGTGCAGAGCCCGCAGGCTGATCGCAGCGCCGTCGCAGTCGGCCACGACGTCGCCGGTGACGCGGACCTCGCCCTCCACCCGCAGGGTCGTGACGTTGCGCACCGTGGCCGGCAGGCCCGCCCCATCGATGACCAGGCCGTCGGGCGTCAGCCAGACATAGGCCCCGCGCTGGTCGTACAGCGCCGCGTCGCCGGGGCTGAGGCCCCGCAGCCGCGAAGGCTGGTGGTTGGTCCCCAGGGCGATCGACAGGGTGCGGCCGCCATAGAGCCGCACGACCAGGACGTCGGACTTCAGGGGCGGCGAGCTGGCCAGGCCGAACAGGCCCAGCACCGGCACGGCGTCGACCACGGCCGGCGATCCGTCGGCGCCGGGCGCGGCCTCCGTCACCTGGATCCGCTGGACCGAACCGGTGTCGTCGACGGCCGAGACGCGGCCCAGGCGCACCAGGTGCAGCAGGCGCGACAGCATGCTCATGGCGAGGCCTCGGGAGAAGCGCCGGCGACGGCCGGGATGTCGGCCAGGGCGGGCTGCAGCTGGATCGGCTCCAGCAGGAAGGCGTCGCGCGGCATCAGCACCAGGTCGGCCAGGGTCCCGCCGTCGTCGCCCTTGCGATAGGTGACTTCGGAGAGCAGCAGGGTCTTGTCGACGACGTTCAGTCCCGGCACGTCGACCGGGACCAGGGTGTTGGGCGTCCACAGCGTGCCGCCGCCGTCGCGCCAGCTGTCGGTGGTGACCGTGACCACCAGGCCGCGCCCGGCCGAGCGGTTCATCTGCCAGTCCGCCCGCCGCCGGCAGAACTCGTAAGGGTCGTTGACCGACTCGGCGACCAGGTAGGTCAGCCTATGGCGGGTGATGTTGGGATCCTTGACCTGGTAGAAGAACAGCCCGCCGTCCGAGCCGAAGTCGCCCAGGGTGTCGATCGACAGGCCCGAGCAGACATAGTCGCTGAACCGCTGGTCGTCGGCGGTCTGGACCATCCACTCCTGGACGTTCTGGCCATAGACCAGGCCGCTGGCGGCGCGGGAGGAACCGGCCCGGGTCAGGACCAGGCCGCCTTCCTCATCCTCGAAGGCCAGCAGGCCGGCATAGCGAGTGGTGCGCTCGATGATCTCGTAAGCCCTCTCGCCATAGTTCAGGTTGAACTGAGGGATGGGCGGACCGACCTCGGCGCCGGAACCGAGATAGACCTGGATCCCGTAGGGCGCGGCCAGGCGCGAGGCCAGGCGCAGGGCGTCAGAGGCGACGATCTGGCCGCCCTTCCATTCGGCGCTGCAGTCGACCAGGTCCTGACACAGCCCCCGGCCGGTGGCGCGCAGCATGTGGCCGTCGGCCGAGCCGCCTTCGGCCACGCGATTGAGCCAGCCGGTGATGACCTTGGTCTTGCCGATCAGCACCTCGCACGCGTCGCCGGTCTTGATGGCCACCGCACCCCCGACCGGGGCGCTGGTGGTCAGCTCCAGGTCGAAACGGTTGGGCACGGATTCGATGCCCCGCGTGATGCTCATCCGCGTCCAGCCCGAGATCGAGCGGTCGCCCACCCGCAGGATGACGTCGTCGGGGACCGCCTTGCCGGCGGCCACGGTGACGGGCGCGATGTCGTCGACCATGTCGAGACCCTAGGAGGCCAGGGCCCGGAAGGCCGTGGGCATGAACAGCGGATGGATAGGCGCGGCCTGGGTGACCAGCTCGTCGGCGCGGGCCGGGTCGCGATAGATCCAGTTGGCCAGCACCACGTCGGGCAGGGGCGCGGCGAAGGCGAACGACCGGGTGGGGGCCAGGTCGGCCCCGCGAGCATTGAGGTCGCGCACCACGTCGGTGCGCAGGGCGCACAGGGCGTTGAACGTCTGGTCCTCGCCGCTGTCGCCGGCGCGGTCGATCTGGTCGTCGATCAGCCGCACGATCAGGGTGCGGATCCGCAGGGCCTCGTCGTACGAGGCCGGCTGGAACGCCACGGCGGC
>FTCT01004699.1_pt1 | contig 16414 bp, 16 predicted proteins | sample 1658881 | NCBI WGS metagenome assembly FTCT01 (sample SAMEA3914864, study PRJEB12502) | metagenome | biome: forest; material: soil | place: USA | collected 2012-03-12 | depth 0.3 m | reverse complement strand
GGGCATCGTCTATTCGCGCTCGGTCCGCGTCGGCGGCGACAAGATGGACGAGGCGATCATCAGCTACATGCGTCGCCACCATAACCTGCTGATCGGCGAAACGACCGCCGAACGCATCAAGAAGGAAATCGGCACCGCCCGCGCGCCGGCCGACGGCGAGGGGCTGTCGATCGACGTCAAGGGCCGCGACCTGATGCAGGGCGTGCCGCGCGAAGTCCGCATCTCGGAAAAGCAGGCCGCCGACGCCCTGGCCGAACCGGTCGGGCAGATCGTCGAGGCCGTGAAGGTGGCTCTGGAAGCCACCCCGCCGGAACTGGCCTCGGACATCGCCGACAAGGGCATCATGCTGACGGGCGGCGGCGCGCTGCTGCGCGGCCTGGACGCCGAGATCCGCGACCACACGGGCCTGCCGGTCACGGTGGCCGATGATCCGCTGTCGTGCGTGGCCCTGGGCTGCGGCAAGGTTCTCGAACATCCGAAGTGGATGAAGGGCGTCCTGGAATCCACGCTGGCGTAAGCTAGTATTGCTCTAGAGACGCCTCGGGGGGCGTCGGGAGACAGAAGTTCGTGCCCTTTCGCGAAGGTCCCCTCGGCGACCTGAAAGTGCCGCTTACCTGGACGGCGGCGGTGGCCCTGATCGTAGCGGCCGTTATCGCCGTCGCCTTCCTGCTGGCCGATCGCCGGGAGACGCTGCAGGAGCAGGCCTATGGCGTCACCCGCCAAACAGTGGACGTGGTGGCCAAGCCGGTCAGCGGCGCCATCGCCGCGCCGGGCCGCTGGACGGGCCTGGGCCTGGATTTCGTCCGCAGCTACTTCTTCACCGCCTCCGAGAACCGTCGCCTGAAGGCCGAGCTGGCCGACATGCGCCAGTGGCGTGACCGCGCCTTGGACCTGCAGGACCAGAACGAGCGCTTCAAGAGCCTGATGGGTCTGCGCACCGATCCGCCGATTCCGATGGCGGCCGCGCGGGTCGTGTCCGACACCCGAGGTCCCTTCGCCAACACCCGCCTGGCCGACGCCGGTTCGGAGCGCGGCATCCAGGTCGGCAATCCGGCGCTGAACGAGCGGGGCCTGATCGGCCGCGTGGTCGGCGTCTCGTCCGGGGCCAGCCGTATCCTGCTGCTGACCGACATCGCCTCGCGCACGCCGGTGATGATCGATCGCACCAACGCCCGCGCCATCCTGACTGGTGACGGCGGTCCCAATCCGAAGCTGGAATATCTGCGCGGCGTCGATCCGATCCAGCAGGGCGACCGCGTCGTCACCTCGGGCGACGGCGGCGTCGTGCCGCGCGGCCTGCCGGTGGGCGCGGCCGTGAAGGGCCTGGACGGTCGCTGGCGCGTGGTGCTGTTCGCCGACCAGTCGTCGATCGACTATGTCCGCATCCTGCTGTTCAAGGACTTCTCGCAGCTTGCCAACGAAAAGCAGTTGGAGACCAAGAGCCTGCCGCCGGTGACGACCGAAGATCCGCAGACCTCGATCCTGTCGACCCCGACGCCGCCCAAGCCCGCGACCCCGCCGCCCGCCGCCGGGACAACCCCGCCGGCCGCGACGACTACCCCACCGGCTGCGGCGTCCCCTAAGCCCGCCGCACCCAAGCCGACCACGACCGCTCCAGCGTCCAAGCCGGCGACGAGCGCCGCCAAGCCTTCGGCCAAGCCCGCCGCCACGACGGCGAAACCCGCTGCGACGGGGACGCCTCAATGAGCATGAGCGGCGCGCGGCCCCTGAATCCCGGCCGCTGGCTGGGCGTGCCGATGCTGCTGTGCGTGGTGGCGACCATGCTGTTCGCCGCGCCGATCCGCATCTGGGGCCTGCAACTGCCCGAGCCCGTGTTCGCCATGGTGCCGGCCTTCGCCTGGGCGATGATTCGGCCCTCGATCCTGGCGCCGTTCGCCCTGCTGGTGCTGGGCCTGTTTCTCGACCTCTTCTGGGGCGCGCCGACGGGCCTGTGGGGCCTGTCGCTGCTGGTCGCCTACGCCACGGTGCTGATCCTGCGCAACGCCATGACCGGCCAAAGCCGGCCGATGATGTGGGCCTGGTTCGCCGGCGTCACGGGCGTGGCGATGGTCGCGGCCTTCCTCTTCACCATGCTCGACAGCCTGGCCATGCCCAGCCTGCTGGCCGTGTTCTGGCAATTCCTGGTCACCGCGCTGCTCTTCCCGTTCGCCCATCGCCTGGTCGATCGCTTCGAGGACGCCGACGTGCGGTTCCGGTGAGGCCATGAGCGAGCCCTCAATCTTCTTCTTCGAGGTCAACGAGCGCCAGGGGGTCTTCCACCGGCGCGCGTTCCTGCTGGGCGGCTTCACCGGCGTGGGCCTGCTGGCTTTGGGCGGGCGTCTGGCCCAGCTGCAGCTGGTCGAAGCCCAGCGCTATCAGAAGCTTTCGGCCGGCAACCAGTTCAACTACCGCCTGGTGCCGCCGCCGCGCGGCCTGATCCTGGACCGCAACGGCGTCTCGCTGGCCTCGAACCGTCCGAACTTCCGGCTGATCATCAACAAGGACAAGGACCTGGACGCCGAGGGCGTCATGGACGACCTGGCCAAGCTGGTTCCGATCGACGGCACGCGCCGGGCGCGGGTGCTGAAGGAACTGGACCGCGCGCCCAAGAAGGCGCCGGTGGTGGTGATCGAGGACCTGTCCTGGGAAGAGTTCTCGCGCGTCAACATCCGCGCGCCGGAACTGCCCAACGTCACCGCCGACATGGGCGAGGTGCGGGTCTATCCGTTCGGCGGCGCCTTCGCCCACGTGATCGGCTATGTCGCCAAGGTCTCGGACAAGGACTTGGAAGCGGCCGAGGGCGACAGCACTCAGGACCAGGAACTGCTGCACCATCCGGGCTTCCGGATCGGTAAGCAGGGCGTCGAGAAGGCCTTCGACAAGCCGCTACGGGGCAAGGCCGGGGCGACCAAGGCCGAGGTCGATGCGCAGGGGCGCGTGGTGCGTCTGGATCCCGCCGGCGACATCCCGCCGACACCCGGCGCCGAGATCCGCCTGACTCTGGACGCCGACATCCAGAACCGCGCCCTCGAAGTGATGGGCGAGGAAAGCGGCGCCATCGTCGTCATGGACGTGCGCAACGGCGACCTGCTGGCCATGGTCTCCGCGCCGAGCTTCGACGCCAACCGGCTCGTGAAGGGCCTGTCGGGACCTGAGTACAAGGCCCTGGCCGAGTACGAGCGCAAGCCGCTGCTGGACAAGGCCCAGAGCGGCACCTATCCGCCGGGCTCGACCTTCAAGCCGACCGTCGGCCTGGCGGCGCTGACGGCCGGGGTCGATCCCGAGGTCCGGATCAACTGCGGCGGCAGCTGGGCCTATGGCGGGCGGACCTGGCGGTGCTGGTGGGCGCAGGGCCACGGTTCGCAGAACATGCACGACGCCATCAAGAACTCGTGCGACATCTATTTCTACCAAACGGCCCTGAAAATCGGCCCCGACGCCATCGCTTCGGCGGCGCGGGCCATGGGCTTTGGCCAGATCTACGATATCGGCATTCCAGGCCAGCGCCGGGGCATTGTTCCCGACCGCGAGTGGAAGAAGAAGGCCAACAAGCGCAATCCGGCCAACCAGATCTGGTTTCCGGGCGAGACGCCCAGCTACGGGATCGGGCAGGGGGCCTTGAACGTCAACGCCCTGCAGCTGGCGGTGATGACCTCGCGCCTGGCCAACGGCAAGAAGGCCCTGGTGCCGCGCCTGATCAAGTCGGTCGGCGGTAAGGAGCAGCCCAGCGGCGCGGCCGTGCCGGATCTGCCGTTCTCGCCCGAGCACCTGAACCTGGTGCGCGGCGGCATGGCGGCCGTCGCCAACGACGTGCGCGGCACGGCCTACAAGCAGAGCCAGCTCGGTCTTGGCGACGTGCAGATGGCGGGCAAGACCGGCACGGCCCAGGTGCGCAGCTACGACAAGGTCGCCAACCGCAAGGGCTACGCCACGAGCTGGCGACTCCGCGACCACAACCTGTTCGTGGCCTTCGCGCCTTACGATGATCCGCGCTACGCCGTGGCGGTCATCGTCGAACACGGCGGCCTGGGCGGCGCTGTCGCCGGCGCCCCGCGCGCCCGTGAAGTGATGCGCGTGGCCCTGTTGAAGGATCCCGAGATCCGCGCCCGCATCGAAAAGCCCGCGCCGCTGCCTGAGCTGGGTCCAGACGACGTCATGGAAGGCGTGGCGCCGGAAGATCCGACCGACGCCCCCGGCGCGACCCCGCCGCCCGCCACGCCCGACACGCCCCAGGGAGGCCACATATGACCTTGAGCGGCGGCCTGACCCGGCCCGGCGAACGCGACCGGCCGATCATCAAGTTCATGGAGGTCGACTGGACCTTCTGCCTGGTGCTGGCCATGATCGCCGGCGTCGGCGGCCTGATGCTGTTCTCGATCGCCGGCGCCTCGTGGGAACCCTGGGCCGACAAGCACCTGCTGCGCTTCGGCGTTTACTTCATTATCATGATCGCCCTGGCCATGTGCGACCTGCGCTGGTGGTTCGCGGCGGCCTATCCGATCTATGTGGTCGGCCTTGTCCTGCTGGTGGCCGTGGACTTGGTGGGGCACGTCTCGCTAGGCGCCCAGCGCTGGCTGAGCATCGGCCCGATCCGCTTCCAGCCGTCCGAGGTGATGAAGATCGGCCTCGTGCTGGCCTTGGCCCGCTATTATCACGGCCTGTCGTCCGATAGCGCCCGACTGTCATGGCGCCTGTTGATCCCGGCGGCGATGATCGGCCTGCCGTTCCTGCTGGTCGCCAAGCAGCCCGACCTGGGCACCGCCATCCTGATCGCCGCCACGGGCGGCTCGATCATGATGCTGGCCGGCCTGGACTGGCGCCTGATCGCGGCCGGCGTCGTCGGCGCGGTCGTGGCCATTCCACCGTTCGTGCTGTTCGTGCTGCACGACTATCAGCGAAACCGGATCCTGACCTTCCTGCATCCCGAGCAGGACCCGTCGGGCGACGGCTACCACATCCTGCAGTCCAAGATCGCGCTGGGGTCCGGCGGCCTGCTGGGCAAGGGGTTCGGTCTGGGCTCGCAGAGCCAGCTCAACTTCCTGCCCGAGAAGCAGACCGACTTCATCTTCGCCACCCTGGCCGAGGAGTTCGGCTTCGTCGGGTGCTTCGGCGTGCTGTTCCTGTACGGCACGATCATCTTCATGGCCCTGCGGATCGCCTCGATCAGCCACAGCCACTTCGGACGGCTGTCGGCGGCCGGGGTCACGGCGACCTTCGCGCTCTACGTCCTGATCAACGGCGCCATGGTCATGGGCCTGGCCCCGGTCGTGGGCGTGCCCATGCCGATGCTGTCTTACGGCGGCACCGTCATGCTGACGGTCATGGTCGGCTTCGGCCTGGTCCAGGCCGTGCGGGTGCACCGCTATACCGAAGTGACCAGCGGCACCGGCTCGCTGGTCTGATGGCCAGCGACGAGGCCGAGCTGCTGCCGGTCCTCGTCACGCCGCGCCTTCGGCTTCGCTGCTGGCGGCTGGAGGATGCGCCCGCGCTGTCGGCCAACCTGACGCCGGCCGTGACGCGTTGGCTGAGCTCCTGGCCCGATCCCACCTCGGTCGACCTGGCCCTCTCGCGCATTGCCGAGGCGAGGGCGGGCGTGGGCGAAGGCTGGCACGTCAGCTACGCCATCGAGCGCCTATCGGACGGCGTCGTGATCGGCGGCTTCGGCGGCGGGGCGGCCGATCCGCGAGACCGGGTCGAGATCGGCTACCACCTTGCGGAGGCGGCTCACGGCCAGGGCTATATGAGCGAAGCCGCCGCCATGGGTCTTCCAGCGATGTGGGATCTGTTGCCGGAGGCCAGGATCATCGAGGCCCAGGCCCATCCCGCCAACGCCGCCTCCCAGGCCATCCTGGTCAAGTTGGGCATGCGGTCGGTCGGCGCGCGCCCGGTATTCTCCGCGGCGCGCGAGGCCTGGGAGCCCGGCTCCTGGTACGAAATCAGCCGGCCGAGCTGACCAGCGCCGCTTCCGTCGCGCGCACCAGGCCGTCGATGACGCCCGGCTCGGTCGAGGCGTGACCGGCGTCCCAGATGATGTCGAAGCGCGCCTGGGGCCAGGCCTTGTGCAGCTTCCAGGCGCTGTCCAGCGGGGTGACCACGTCGAAGCGGCCCTGGACGATCCAGCCGGGGATATGACGGATCTTGTCGATATTGTTCAGGATCCAGCCGTCTTCGCCGAAGAAGCCCTTGTTGGTGAAGAAGTGGCACTCGATCCGCGCGAAGGCGATCGCGAAGTCTTCTTCGTTGAACTTCGGGGGCCGGGCCTCCGGCCCGCGCAGCGAGATGGTGTCGCCTTCCCACTGGCTCCAGGCCGAGGCGGCCTCCAGCTGTACCCGGCGGTCGGGCGCGACCAGGCGGCGATGATAGGCGGCCATCAGGTCGTCGCGCTCGTCTTCCGGGATCGGGGCCAGGAACCGTTCCCACGCATCGGGGAACAGCATCGAGGCGCCTTCCTGGTAGAACCAGCGCAGCTCGCGGTCGGTCAGCAGGAAGATACCGCGCAGAACCAGGCCGTCGACGCGATCGGGATGGGTGATGGCGTAGGCCAGGGCCAGGGTGGAGCCCCAGGAGCCGCCGAACACGGTCCACTTTTCGACGCCCAGATGCACGCGCAGGCGCTCGATGTCCTCGATCAGGCTCCAGGTGGTGTTGTCCTCGAGGCTGGCGTTCGGGCGCGAGCGGCCGCAGCCGCGCTGGTCGAACAGGGTCATGCGCCATTTGGTCGGGTCGAAGAACCGCCGCATGGTCGGATTGACCGCGCCGCCCGGGCCGCCGTGCAGGATCACGCAGGGCTTGCCGCGCGGGTTGCCGCATTCCTCGTAGTAGATTTCGTGCGGACCGCCGGTCGGCATCCAGCCGAACGAGAAGGGTTCGACCTCGCGGAACAAACCACGGCGGCCGAGGGAACTCATGACGGCGGCGGAAGCGTTACGATCCATGACGGAAGCCTAGCGCGTTTCGGACGCGACTGTGAACGGATGATAAGCTCGGCTTCGCGCGTTTCGTCCGCTTCTGTATGGTGCGCCCATGAGTCCGACAGCACCCGAAGACTATTCAGACGAAGAACTGCTCGAGATGCTGAACCCGCTTCAGCTCGCCGAGCTTGACCGTCAGATCGGCGAGATGTTCGGCGCCGAGGGCGTCGACAAGGCCGAAGCCCTGTTCGCCATGGCCAATGTCTACAGCCTGCGCGCCGCCGAACGCGACGAGACGACGGCCCTGGCCATGCTGCAGCTGGCGGCCGCCATGCGCCGACGGGCCGAGCAGATGATCGCGTCGCGGAACTGACCTAGACCGGGAACCGCCGTCCCACCCAGTTCAGGATCGCCGCGTTCACTTCGTCGGGCTTTTCCTGCTGGGTCCAGTGGCCGCTGCCTTCGATCAGCACCTTCTCCAGGTCCGAGATCTGGTCGCCCATCCGGTCGGCCATGGCCGGCGGCAGGACCACGTCGTTCTCGGCCATGATCATCAGGCACGGGATGCCGTCGATGCGGCGCGGCAGGTCTTCCGCCTTCTCCCAGTTGCGGGTGAAGTTGCGATACCAGTTGATGCCGCCGGTGAAGCCGGTGCGCTGGAAGGTCTCGACGAAGAAACGCAGCTCGCTGGGCGACAGCAGCTGGTAGGTGTCGCCCGCCGGCTCATAGCGGGCCAAGCCGTCCTGTAGCGCCAGGCTGCGCCGCTCGGCCGGGCGGGTGGCGAAGTCGGCGATGGTGGCGACCGGCAGGCGCATGAAGAAGCGCATGGTCTTTTCGACGTCCGTGCCGAACTGCGCGTCGGCCACGCCCGGCTTCTGGAAGTGGACGATGTACATGTCCTCGCCGAACGCGTTGCGGAACATCTCGATCGGATCGATGGGCAAGCGCGGGGTGAACGGCGTGTTGAGGCCGATGATCCCCGCGACGCGGTCCGGATGCATCAGCGGCATCTGCCACACGACGATGCCGCCCCAGTCGTGGCCGACGAAGATCGCCTTCTCGACGCCCAGATGGTCCAGCAGGCCGACGAGGTCGCCGGTCAGATGCGCCATGTCATAGGCCTCGACGGCGTCGGGACCCTTGGTCAGGCCATAACCGCGCTGGTCGGGCGCGATCACCCAGCGGCCGGCCTTGGCCAGGGCCGCCATCTGGTAGCGCCAGGAATAGGCCAGCTCGGGAAAGCCGTGGCACAGGACGATCGGCACGCCCTGGCGCGGACCGGCCTCGTAATAGCCCATGCGGATGCCGTTGACGTCCGCGAACTTGGGCGCGGGCAGGGGCGGGGCCTCCGGATGCGTGGTCGTCATGAAGCGCGCCCTCCCATTGTTCTCAAGTGATTGCTGATCAGCGTGGAGCGCGACAAACCGTCCGGCAAGCGGCATTTGGCCTTTCCGCTGGGTCAAACGGGCGTAAAAGCGCGGCCATGACCGACATCCGACAGCCCGCCGCCGCGATCCCGTGGCGTCTCGTCCTGCTATTGGGCGCGCTGACGGCGTTCGCGCCGATGTCGATCGACATGTACCTGTCCAGCCTGCCGGCCATCGGCCGCTCGCTGGGCGCGCGACCCGATCAGACCCAGGCCACCCTGGCGGCGTTCTTCGCCGGCATGGCGATCGGCCAGTTCGTCTATGGGCCGGCCTCGGACCGCCTGGGCCGTCGCGCGCCGCTGCTGGCGGGGATCGCCATCTACATCGTCGCCTCGCTGGTCTGCACCTTTGCGACGAACATTCACATGCTGATCGCCGCGCGTTTCGTCCAAGCGCTGGGCGGTTGCGCCGGCGCGGTCGTCGCGCGGGCCGTGGTTCGCGACCGCTTCGGCCATGCCGACACCGCTCGGGTGCTGTCGCTGATGACCCTGATCATGGGCCTGGCGCCCGTGCTGGCCCCGCAGTTCGGCGGGCTGATCCAGTTCGCGGCCGGCTGGCGGGCGGTGTTCGGCGTCCAGGTCGCCTTCGGCGTGATCATCGGCGTCTGGGTGATCGTCAGCCTGACGGAGTCGCGCTCGGCCGAGACCCTGGCCCAGGCGCGATCGGAGAACCCGCTGCGGGCCTTCGCCGCGCTGCTGAGGATGCGCCGGCTGCTCGGCTACGCCCTGGCCGGGGCGCTGAACGGCGCGACCCTGTTCACCTACATCTCGGGCGCGCCGGACCTGGTCATGGGGACCTACGGCCACTCGCCGCTGGTCTTCAATCTGATCTTCGCCTTCAACGCCGTGGGCATCATCGGCGCCAGCCAGGTCAACCGCCTGCTGCTGCGCCGCGCAACGCCCGACCAGGTTCTGGGCCGCGCCAGCGTGGCCTCGATCATCGCCGCTTTCCTGCTGAGCCTGGCGGCCTGGACCGGCTGGGGCGGGCAGTGGACCGTGCTGCCGCTGCTGTTCGCGGCCCTGTCGATCTATGGCCTGATGGGCGGCAACACCATGGCGGGCGCCTTGAGCGTCGATCCCAAGCGGGCCGGCTCGACCTCGGCCCTGATGGGCTCGGCCTCGTTCGGCGCGGGGGCGGTGGCGTCTTGGGTCGGCGGGCTGCTGCACGACGGCACGCCGCGTCCGGTGGCGGGCGTGATGTTCGCCTGCCTGGTCGGCTCGGCCTTGTCGATCTTTTTCCTGGCCCTGCCGGGCGCGAAAAAGGTTCAGGCCTGATCGGTCAGAGTGAAGCCGCGCCAGGCCATCAGCGCCCAGCCGATCATGAACGCCAGGCCGCCGATCGGCGTCACCGCGCCCAGGATGCGCGGCGCGCCCAGCGCCATGGCGTAGAGCGAGCCCGAGAACAGCACGGCCCCGGCCAGGAACAGCGCCGCGACCAGTCCCATGCCCTTGGCGCCCGCCCGGTGCAGGCCGAAGGCGGCGAAGACGGCCAGGGCATGGGTCATCTGGTATTGCGAGCCGGTGCGCAGCCATTCGACGGGCTTGGACTCGGTCATGCCGTGCGCGGCGAAGGCGCCGAAGGCCACGGCCAGCAAGCCGCTCACCGCCGCCAGGCCCGTCCAGGCCCGAGGAGTCCATCGCGCCATCGGCTTTACGTCCCGTAACCGTTGCAATCGTCGAGCGTGACCTTAACGTCGATCACCTGGACGTAAAGCGACGCCGCTTCCTTACGCAGAGCGCCGCGCGTTTCAGGGGAGGAGACGGCATGGCGCTCACCTGGGGCGACGATTACCCGATCCATCAGACGCCCGAGCCCGTGGCCTATGCCGGGACGGATCGGAACTTCTACGATCGCTATTTCTTCAACGGCTATGCGCCGAGCGGAGACGGGAGCGACCTGTTCTTCGCCGCCGCCTTCGGCGTCTATCCGCACCTCAACATCGCCGACGCGGCCTTCTGCGTGATGAAGGACGGCAAGCAGGTGAACCTGCACGCCAGCCGCTGGCTGCGCCTGGAGCGGATGGACCTGCAGGTCGGACCGATCGCCATCGCGGTGCTGGAGCCGCTGCAGCGCATAAAACTGACAGTCGCCGCCCCCGAACAGGGGATCACCGCCGAGATCGTCTTCGAAGGCCGGTCCTTCCCGATCGAAGAACCGCGCTTCGTGCGCCGCAATGGGCCCCGCACCTTGCTGGACTACACTCGCCTGACCCAGAACGGCCGTTACAGCGGCTGGATCGAGGTCGACGGCGTGCGCACCAGCGTCGACGGCTTCGTCGGCACCCGCGACCGCTCGTGGGGCGTCCGTCCCGTGGGCGCGCGCGATCCGCAGGAACTGGCGCCGCCGACCCTGCCGCAGTTCTTCTGGCTGTGGGCGCCGTGCAATTTCGCGGACGGCAGCCTGTTCTTCCACACCAATGACGACGAGCTGGGCCGAGCCTGGAACCGTCGCGCGCTGTGGCTGGAGGATGGCGGGCGCGAGGCGGACTTCGGTGGCTTCGCGGACTCGTCCTGCGCCATCGCGTGGAAAAGCGGCACGCGCCATGCGTCCGGCGCGACCCTAGACCTCGGCGCCGACGGCGCGGTGACGATCGAACCCAAGACCGAGTTCTTCATGCTGGGCCTGGGCTACAACCACCCGGTCTGGGGCCACGGCCTGAACCACGGCGAGCTGAAGGTCGAGCGCGAGGACTTCGTCACCGCCGATCTCGACCGGAAGATGCCGCACCTGCTGCACGTCCAGGCGATCAGCGACGTGACCTATGTCGACGGCGCGGGCCGCGAGCGGAAGGGCAGGGGCGTTTTCGAACAGCTGGCCATCGGTCCGCACGCCCCGTCGGGGTTCGCTTCGATCCTGGACATGGCTCCGTGAGCCTTGATGAACGCCTGGAGGCGTATCTCACCCGGATCTGGAACCAATCCACGAAGGTCAGCGATCTTTCGCGCATCCCCGGCGGGGCCAGCCGCGAGACCTATCGTTTCGTCGCCGAGACGGGCGGTCAGCGTCGCGCGCTGATCCTGCGCCGCGATCCGCTGGGCAGCCTGATCGAGACCGACCGGAACCTGGAATACCTGGCGCTGGAGAGCTTCCACGACAAGCTGCCCGCGCCGCGTCCGGTAGCCATGGACGCTGAAGGCGCGGAGCTGGAGCGGCCGTTCTTCATCATGGAACGGGTCGAAGGTGGGACGGCGGCATCGCCGTTCACCGTGCTGCCCTATGGCGACCACGCCCGCCAGATCGGCCAGAGCTTCTTCGAAATCCTGGGGACCATCGCTTCGGTCGAGCCTGCCGACCTGCCGCTGGCCAAGGCCGCCGAGCGTCCGGCGCCGGAGGACTGCTGGCGCATCGCACTCGACCACTGGTCCGGCGTGATCGAGGCCGACGAACAGCATCCGCAGCCGATCGTCCGCGCCGCCATCCGCGCTCTGCGTCGCAAACCGCCGCCAGCGGCCCAGGCGATCCGGGTGGTGCACGGCGACTATCGCACCGGCAACTTCCTGCACGACGGCGCGGGGAAGATCCTCGCGATCCTGGACTGGGAGATGGTCCATCTGGGCGATCCTTTGGAAGACCTGGGCTGGGCGCTGGATCCTTTGTGGGGCCACTTCGAGACCGACACCGTGTCCGGCATGCTGCCACGCGAGGAGGCCCTGGCGATCTGGTCTCGGGTGAGCGGCCTGGTGGTCGACGAGACGGCGCTGGCCTGGTGGTCGCTGTTCAACGCCGTGAAGGGCCAGGCGATCTGGACCTCGGCGGCCAAGGAGTATCGCGACGGCGGCTTCAAGGAGCCGATCCTGGCGATCTCGGGCTGGTACACCGCCCGGCGACACGACCAGATCCTGGCCGCCGCCCTGATGCGCCTGGAGGGCCTGCCATGACGCCCAGCCTGCCCGACGTCCTGGTCGGCAACTTCCTCTGCATGATGGATCCCGGCCCGCCCGAGCAGCAGGGCGAGTTCATGGCCGGCAAGGTGGCGATCGTGGCTCTGCTGTCACTGCTGGCGGGGCAGGAAACCGAGCGCGGCGCCGAGGTGCGCGTCACCGAGAACGCGGCCATCCGCGCGGCGCTTGAGGAGGCCGCAGGCGACTACGGCCTGGATCTGACGGCGCTCAAACCGGCGACCGAGCTGACCTTCTCAGCCTTGGATCGCGAAAACGCCGCGCTGCGCATAGCCCTGATCAGCTTGCATGAAGCCGTCGAAACACGCGACGACACGGCGCGCCACCACGCCATCCTGCGGCTCTACGTGACGATGGCCGAGCTGCGCCGACTGGACCTGCCGCCGTTGCCGGGGCGCTAGCCGGCGTCAGCGGTGCTTCTGGTGCTTGGCGACTTCGTCGGGCTTAATGTCCAGCGGGCCCGGAGCGGCGGCGTTGTAGGCGGCGGTCTCGTGCAGATCCATGACCACGCTGCGGTGCCCCTGCCAGATCATGTGCAGGGCGACGTAGAGCACGATCGCGAGGCCGACGAAGCCGATCCAGCGGTGCTTGTGCAGCACGTTGGCGATGGCGTTGGCGGCCAGGCCCATCAGAGCGATCGACAGCAACAGGCCGAAGATCAGGATGGCCGGGTGTTCGCGCGCCGCGCCGGCCACGGCCAGCACATTGTCCAGCGACATCGAGACGTCGGCGATCAGCACCTGCAGGAAGGCGGCCTTGAAGGTCTTGGGTTGGCGCACCGGCGTGTCGGCCCCGCCCAGGGTGGCCGCGCCGTGGGCGCTGTCCTGGCGGCCCTGTTCGCGCAGCTCGCGCCACATCTTCCAGCAGACCCACAACAGCAGGAAACCGCCGGCCAGCAGCAGGCCGATGACGCCCAGCAGCCAAGTCGTGATCAGGGCGAAGGTGATGCGCAGCACGACCGCCGCGCCCAGGCCGTAGAGGATGACCTTCTTGCGCTGCTTGGGATCCAGGCCGCCGGCGGCCAGGCCCACGGCCACGGCGTTGTCGCCGGCCAGGACGAGGTCGATCATCAGGACTTGCAGCAGGGCCGTCAGCGGGCCTTGCAGACTGCCCAGGTGGGCGCTCACAGCGTCGAACATCCATCCTCAATGCGGTGACGCGGGCGGGGATGCAAGGCTTCAGAAGTCCGGGCCCTCAAAAACGAAAGGCCCCGGATCGATGATCCGGGGCCCTCGCGTTCTGGCTTTGCGCCGCCCTTAGTGGGCGTGCTCGGGCTCGCGATGGTGCGCGTCGTGCCCATGGTCGTCATGCCCATGGCCGTGGTCGGCATGACCGTGATCATCGTGACCATGGTCATCGCCATGAGCGGCGTGGTCGTCGTGGCCATGGCCGTGGTCGTCGTGCGCGGCCGGAGCCGAGGCGGCGATCATCGGATTGACGTAGCCGACGTGCTCGGCCGGAGCGTGCGGCTCGGGATGAGCGCCGGCGTGCAGCTCGTGGCCATGATCGTCATGGGCATGGGCGTCGTGGCCGTGATCGGCATGACCATGGTCGTCGTGACCGTGGCCGTGATCGTCATGGCCGTGGTGATCGTCGTGGTGCGACATGGCCGAAGCCGCGACCGCGCCCACCGCCGCGCCGCCGGCGGCGGCCAGGAACGGATTGACGTGCGAGACGTGGGTCTGAGCGGGTTGCTCATATTCCATCTCGTTGCGGCCATAGTCGGTCAGGGTGCGGTACTTGCGCTGGCGCTCGGCGCGCTGGCGAGCGGCGGTGTTGCCGCGAACCACGCCGACCAGGATGATCAGGGCCAGCAGCACCAGGGCCACGCCCAGGGCGGTCTTGATCGGCACCGAGCCGAGGCCCGGCAGCGAGACGCTGCCGTTCAGCGCGCCCAGGTTCAGATCGCCGAAGCCCTTCTTGACCTGTTCCGGCGCGGCGGCGACGCGCTTGCTGATGTCGCCCAGCGAGAAGCCCTGCGGCTCCTTGGCGCCCGACATCTCGACGCCGAACTGCGACTTCAGCTGGCCCTTGGCCTCCGGACCCGGCTTGACCTGCCAGGCGAAGGTGGTCGGCTCGCCGGCCTTCACCACGGCGGTCTGGCGACCGTTCGGGGTGACCTCATAGCCTTCGCCCGAGAGCTCGGCATAGGCGCTGGTCTTCTTGGCGGCCTTGGTCAGGCCCAGCTTGGCGGCTTCCTTCTTGATCAGGTCGCCCAGGGTGGCCGGCAGCGACAGGGTCACCTGGCCCGGCTGGCCCTTGGAGAGGCTTTCACCGGCGGCCAGGACGGCGCCGTTGGTGGCTTCCGGCGCGACGGCGGCCTGCAGCTTCTCGAGCTTGGTGGCCGGCTTGGCGGGCGCTTCCGGCTTGGCGGCGGCCACGACGGGCGGCTTGGCCAGCGGCGTCGCCGGCTTGGCGGGCTCGACGGCCTTCAGCGGCGCGGGCGGCGCGGCGACGGTCTTGGGCGCGACCGGCTTGGCCATCGGCGCGGCCGGAGCAGGCTTGGCCTGAGCCACGACCGCCGGCTTCGGCGCGGGCTTGGCGGCCGGGACCGGCGCCGGATGTGCGACAGGCGCGGCCGGCAGGGTCGCGTGGACGCGATGGGCCGGCGCGGCGGCGTGATATTCCGGGTGATACTCGACGCGGCTGGAGCCCTTCGGATTGGCGATCGGGCGCATGGCCGTCACCAGGGTGCCGTCGGGACGGCGCCAGGTCTTCAGGTGCGAATTGTGAGGCGGCGGCGGGGGCAGGGGCGCCGAGGTCACGCCGGCGTCCGCGTGGGCCTGAGACTGGGCTTGTCCGGGCGGACCGCCCAACAGGCCATCCGGCGCCTGGCTGGCGCTGGGCGGCGGCGGCGCGCCCATCAGCTCCGGCGCGGAGTTGTCGGCATGATAGTCGCTTCGCGGCGGCGGAGCGCTTCCCTGATCGCCGGCGCTGCAGCCCGCGAGAAGAAGCACGCCGGTCGCCGAGGTCGCCAGGGCGGCTAAGCGTACATTACGTACAAACATCGGGTCCCCCGATCCCATGTCAGATTCCTCCGCGAAAGCTGAGGCTCGCGGACCACTGTTCGCGAGAGAAGCACGAGCTTGCGACGAAATCAAAACGGTTAAGGCGGATTCACGAACTCATTTCTTCCCTGAGGCGAACTCTGGCCGTTTCGTAGAGCGCAATCGCGGCCGCGGCGGAGACGTTCAGGCTCTCAAAGCCGCCCGGCATGGGGATTTTTCCCAGAGCGTCGCAATGTTCGGCGACCAGGCGGCGGACGCCTTCGCCTTCAGAGCCCAAAACGAGGACGGTGGCTTGTTTGTCGAGCACCTGCTCCAGGCTCTGCTCGGCCTCGCCGGCCAGGGCGACGGCGCGCCAGCCCATGTCGGCCAGTTCTTCCAGGGCGCGGGAAAGATTGACCACGCGCGCGTAGGGCACCTTGTCGACCGCGCCGACGGCGGTCTTGGCCAGCACGCCGGAGAGAACGGGCGCGTGGCGGTCCTGCAGAATGACGCCGCGCGCGCCGAACGCGGCGGCCGAGCGGAAGATGGCGCCGATGTTCTGCGGGTCGGTGATCTGATCCAGCATGACCAGGAAGCCTTCGGCCGGGTCGCCCATCTCGGCCAGCGACAGGGGATCGGGCTCGTCGATTCTAAGCGCCAGGCCCTGGTGCACCGCGCCTTGCGGCAGGTGCTTGGCGATCTCCTGGCCTTCCATCACCTGCAGGGCGGTCAGCTTCTGCAGATTCGGCGCGAGTCGCTTGGCGCGGTCCGGGGTGGCCAGAAGGCGTTTCGGAGCAGGCCGGCGGGGGTTGGAAAGCGCCGCCTCGACGGCGTGAGTCCCCCAGATCCAGTCCTTGGCGTCGCCTTGACCCCGAGAAAAGCTGTTTTCTTTCCGGGGCTTGGAACGAAAATCGCGTCCTTGTGCAGAAGGGCGTTTCCGGTCGTTGCGTTCGGAATGAGAGGACACTATAAGACGCGCTCCGATTTGGGGCCCCAAGGGTTTCTCGGCCGGCCGGCGCTGCTCTTAGCACCGTCCGTCACCGGCTAAAGAAGCTTTTGTTCCAGTTCGAAGTTCAACGGCTTGCCGTTGCGCATTGAACCGGGTAAAGGCCGCCGGCTTCGGAACTCCGTCGCGTGCTTGGGGGAATGTCCCGAGTGGCAAAGGGGGGGGACTGTAAATCCCCTGGCGT
>FTCT01002098.1_pt1 | contig 16418 bp, 11 predicted proteins | sample 1658881 | NCBI WGS metagenome assembly FTCT01 (sample SAMEA3914864, study PRJEB12502) | metagenome | biome: forest; material: soil | place: USA | collected 2012-03-12 | depth 0.3 m | reverse complement strand
TCGTTTGTTGCCGCACCACCGGTCACAAGGGAAGGGGTGGTGGCATTGCCGAGGGTTGCTACGCCGGAGAATGTGAAGGTCGTCATTTCTTATCTACCCCTATCCTGGCCAGTTTTAGTTCCGCGAAACCTAATCACACAAGCACTTTGGGGGCTCTTCCCCGACCGTTCTCTCTCTAGCCGAAGCCGCCAAGCCAAGCAATCCGAAATAGCAGAGGCATCATCTTGAAAACGGAGTGTGGTATGAGGGACACTCCAGCAAAAAAGTCATTCGCCTGAGGTGCTTGCTTCCCAGGTCCGCAACCGGGGCAAATGTCCGGGCCTCGGACGAGTGATGGGAATCATCCACGGGTTTGCCCGGGTTCATTCCCAAATCCGGCCCAAATCCGGCCCAAATCCGGCCAATGGCTGGATACCAAGGCACCGACGCGGAAGACGGCACGCTTCCGGTCGCGGTATCCGCCGTCGACGAGGCCCTGTTCGCCTCCGATCCAGAGTATAGAGGCCGCGATGGAGAGAATACCGGGGAGGGAGACGGCGGTTTTCTCGTATCGGGCGGCGATGGCCCGCCCCTTCTTCAAGCGGGCCCATGGCCGCTCGACGATGTTGCGGCTGACGGAGATCCGGCGTGGGCGGACGAGAAGACGAGAGGCCGTTCGTGCGCTTGGCCCGGGATGAAGGCGACCGAGCGGCCCCAGAAGCCGCCACGGGAACGGCCACGGGAACGAACGGCCACGGGAACGGCCGAGCGCCTCGCGGCAGTCCCCCTTTTTCAGCGGCTCCGGCCGCCTTCACACCGAAGCGACGCGTGGCGGCTTCTGGGCCCCGTCTTGCCCGGTGTCGCCGTAAGATCCGAACCCGAAGGTCCGACGCATAACCCTGCCCACGATCCATCGCCGAACACGGTGAGGCATAATCCCGACCGCAGGGCAAGCCCCGGTTCAGGGTTTACGCGCGACGCACGAAGAATCCCCGATACGGCCTTGGTGTCCGGAACACCAGGAAATCCTACCCAGGCCAAGCCTTGGCCCGAGCGAAGGCCTCGATCAATCGCGGTGTGATGGACTGCAGCGAATATCCGGCCTCCACCCGTCGGCGCCCGGCCATTCCCAGGCGGATCCTCAGCGCTGGATCCGCCGCCAGCCGCACAAGCGCCTCCACCCAGGCATCCTCATCGGCAGCCAGGAAGCCGTTCTCCCCGTCGGTGACCAAGTCGACGTTGACTCCGACCGGGGAAGCCACCACGGGCCGCGCGCAAGCCATGTACTGGATCAGCTTGTAGCCGCATTTGCCGCGCTCCCAAGGTGCATCCGGCAACGGCATGACGCCAACGTCGAAGCCGGCAAGCTCCGCCACCTCGCTCTCCTCGTGCCACGGCACGCAGACGACCTCAACCCCGGGAATGCGCACGTCGGCGGCCCCAACCACACGCAACCGCAGGGTGCCGCCAAGACGGGCGCCGAGACGGGCGAAAGCTCCAGCGATCAGGTCGAGGTACCGGCGAGTCGCGGGCGTTCCCATCCAACCCACCGTCAGGGAGCCATCCGCCCGATCTGGCCAAGCCGATGGTGCGCATGACGGATAACGTTCAAGGTCGAGCACGGTGGGCAGCGCCAGCACCGACCGGGCACCGGCAGCGCGCGCCCAATCGGCCAGGTAGGGGCTGCCGGCGGCCACCAGCGCGGCGTTGCGGGCCAAGTGCTCCAGCTTGGAGCCGAGCAGGCGGCGGACGACCCCGCTGCGGTGCAAGGCATAGCGATGGAACCAGGCATCGTCGATGTCCATCACGTAGGGGACACGGCCGAGCAATTGCGCCTCGATACCGGCCGGCAACCACGGCAGCGCCTCCTTCTCCAGCCAGACGAGATCGTGGCGGCCGGCCCGCAGCAACACGGCGACACGGTGCAGGTAGGCGGCGGCGATCGCCGCCGGATCCGGCCGGCGGCCGGCGTAGACGGCGCGCAGGTAGTCCCCGTCGAGCAGGGGAGCGACCGTCACCGAAAACCCGGCGGCGCGCAGCGCCGGCAAGAAATCGAAGAAGCGCAACCGGCTGCTCGCCCCCAGCCGGTCGTAACGGCTCAGCATCAGGATGGCCGTCACCCGCGCCGCTCCCGCACGGCCGGCAGGATCGCGGGCAGGTCCCGCCACAGCATCCGGGTACCGCTCAGCACCTCGCCGACCTCGGACAGCGACCCTCGGGCGCACGCACGGGCCAAGCGCGCCGTCGGTTCCAGCACCAGGGCCGACAGCGTCACCGTCGCCGCCGCGAACGCTCCGAAATGCTTGCAGGCGAATTGGATCCGGCTGCGCAGGCCATAGAACAGGCGGACATCCCTGATGCGGTCGGTGGTGCCGCCGCCACGGTGATAGGCCTCGGACCGGGCGTAATGCATTACCCGCCAGCCTGCGAAGCGCGCGCGCAGGCACAGGTCGACATCGTCGAAATAGACGAAGAACCGCTCGTCGAAGCCGCCCAGCGCCTCGAACAAAGCGCGGCGGACCAGCAAGAAGGCTCCCATCACCTGATCGACCGGGCGCGTCTCGCCATGGTCCCACTCGGTCATGAAATGCGGCGGGAAAAGCCATGGCAGCACGCGGTCAAGGCCCAGGCTGTGGGCCACCAAGCGGCCGGGGGTCGGCACGCGGGCGCAATTCCGCTGGCAGACTCCAGCCTGGTCGAGCAGACGGATGCCGGCGATGCCGACATCCGCGTTGACGGGGTCGTCCAGGAAGGCCAGGACCGTCGACAAGGTGGTGGGAAACAGCCGCGTGTCGGGATTGAGGAACAGCAGGTAATCAGCGCGTGATCCCGCCGCCCCCTGGTTGCAGGCCGCGGCAAAGCCCCGATTGCTGGCGTTGCGCAGCACCGTCAACGGCAAACCATTGGAAAGCCGGTCGGTCGAGCCGTCCTCGGACGCGTTGTCGACCACCACGACGCGGCCGAGCCGGACGCCCCCGGCGCAGGCTGCGGGAATGGACGCGACGCACTCGCGCAGCAGCGCCCCGGAATTCCAGTTGACGGTGATAATGTCCAGGTGCGCCGGCATCGGCCTCGGTCGAGCGTTCCGGGCAGGAGGAATAAGGGCCGAAGCCGGTTGGAGGCCGGCCGGACGGCAAACCATCGAGCACACTAAAGACCCCGGCGCGAGCCTGTCAAGCATGGGACAGGCGACAGCATGGGACAGGCGCATGGGGTACCGCTTGCCTCGAAATCCTCATTCGACAGGCCGCCCGAACCCCTTCAAGCGATTCCCCTGCAGCGATCACGCCGAAATTGACTTGCCTGCCATCCCGCTGCTACGTCGGGATCGGAGGAATTCCAAGTCGACCGCTCGACGATCGCCTCGGCGCGCCCGCCATGTTTCACCAAGCCTATCCCACCACAGAGGCACGCCGTGATCGATGATGCCAAGCTGTTGTCGACCGCCGTGGAACACCACAGGCACGGTTCCCACGCGCCCGCCCGGACGGGCTATGCGGCGGTGATCGCGCGGCGGCCGGGCGAGATGGCCGGCTACTTCAATTATGGGACCCTGCTGCACGAAACCGGCGACACGCAGGCGGCAAGCCGCCTGTTCGGCCGGGCCATCCGCCTCGATCCGGGCCTGCTGTTCCGCCTGCGCAACATGGGGCTCAGCGAATACGGCCAGGACATCCTGGGCCAGATCGTCGCGGCGGGCGACAACATCGATCATTTCTCGGCACCCGGCCCAACCCAGACCGGCCATGCTCCGATGCTCTGGCCCCCCAAGTTCCGCTTCGACACCGTCGCGGCGATCCGCGGGTTCCTGCAGGACATCCTGCCGGTGCCGGAAGCCCGGCCGCAACCGATCATCGACCGGGGGCAGAGCGTCGTGACCTTCGGCTCGTGCTTCGCCATGCATGTCGGCCAGATGCTGAAGAGGTTCGGCATCGACGTGCTCAATTCGCAGATGCCCGAAGACGCCAATTCGACCTTCGCCAACCGCTATCTGTTCGACTGGCTGGTGCATGGCAACCATTCGCCCTTCACGGAATATTTCCAGAGGACGCATGGCGAGGACACGCGGCTCCTGTTGCGGGAGGCGTTGGCCGACAGCCGCACCGCCATCATGACCATCGGGGTCGCCCCCTGCTTCTTCCACGCCGAAACCGGCGCTTTCGCCTTTCCGGCACAACGGCGCAGCGGCAATCCGGCCCATTACCGGCTCCGCATGACCGGGGTTGCCGAAAATGTCGAGAATGTCCTGCAGACCGTGGCCCTCCTGCGAACCCTCAATCCGCAGATCGCCCTGGTCCTGACGGTCTCGCCGGTGCCGCTGTCCGGTTTCGTCCGCAACGAACCCGGCATCTCCTCCATCGTCGAGGCGGATTGCCTTTCGAAATCGGTGATGCGGGTCGTCGCCCACGAGGTGGTCCAACGCGACCCCGCGATCATCTACTGGCCGAGCTTCGAAATCGTCCGCTGGCTCGGCGGCCACGCCGCCTTCCCCGCCTTCGGCGCCGACGACGGCCTGTCGCGGCATGTGAACGAGGCCCTCGTGGAATTGATCATGACGCTTTTCCTCGAACACCACGGCGCGCCCGGCCTGACCAACCCGCCATCGCCCCCACCATCGCCGGGTCAGCCATCGCCAAGCTGACGGCCCTCCGGTCACACAGTCCCGACAGGCATCCGGAATGATCGGACAAGCGCCGGCCCACGCCATCCTCCAAATCCTGGAAAAGGCGATCCAGTCCTACCAGGCCGGCCGCCTGCAGGAAGCGGAACGGCTTTGCCGGCATGTCCTGTGCCTCGAGCCGGCCCGTTTCGACCCGACGCATATCCTCAGCATCGTCCACCACTACACGGGTCGCCAGGACAGCAGCGTCGCCCTGCTGCGCCGCGCGACGCGGATCAACCGGAGCTACGTCCAGGCGCATATCAATCTGGGCGTCAACCTGATGCTCGCCGGGCAAACCGACGACGCCATCGAATCCTTCGGCAACGCCTTGGCGGTCGACCCGCGCTGCTTCCAGGCGAAATTCAACCGGTGCATCGCGCGGTTGCCGGCCGTCTTCCACAGCGCCGACCACATCGAGCAGGCGCGGGACGCCTACCGGTCCGATCTGGAACGCCTGGTGATCGACGTGCTGCGGGACAGCCGGGACGCCGCCGCCGGAAACGCGGCGGCGATCGGCACCCTGCAACCCTTCTACCTGGCCTACCAGGGGCGCTGCGACCGGGAACTCCAGCAGCTCTACGGCCATATGTGCCACCATCTGATGGCGGCCCGTTACCCTGCCTTCGGCCAAAGGCCGCCGATGCCGCCGCGCGCCGCCGGCGAACCGATCCGGGTCGGCATCCTGTCGGGCTTCTTCTCGAACCACTCCAACTGGAAGATCCGCATCCGGAGCTGGCTGGAGAAGCTGGGTCCCGGCATCGCGATTTTCGGCTACTACACGCGCGGCGTGCAGGACGGCGATACGGCCTTGGCCCGCAGCCTGTGCCACCGCTTCCGCGAAGGCGGCCGAACCATCGAGCAATGGGCGCAGGCGATCCGCTCCGACAGGCTGCACATGCTGATCATCCCGGAAATCGGCATGGACCAGACCACCGTCCAGCTCGCCGCCCTCCGGCTGGCGCCGCTGCAGGCGACCTCGTGGGGGCATCCCGACACCTCGGGCCTGCCCACCATCGACTATTACCTGTCGAGCGCCCTGATGGAGCCCGACCATGCCGACGCCCACTATTCCGAAACCTTGGTCAAGCTTCCCAACATCGGTTTCTACTATATTCCCCGCCCTTTGGATAAATCCTTCATCAGCCGCCAGGATTTTAAGATAGGATCCAATGACATCGTCTATTGGTGCTGTCAGTCTTTTGCAAAATACCTGCCGCAGTTTGATTTTGTTTTTCCGCGCATCGCCAAGGAAGTGCGCAATGCGAAATTCATATTCATAAGATCGTATCTTCCGGGAAATGGCGGCGATTCCGTCTTTCAGGCCCGGCTCGACGAGGCGTTTCGCCGGCAGGGCCTCGACGCCGCCGCGCATTGCCTTTTCCTGCCCCACATGAGCAACGCGGCCTTCAACGGGATCTCGGCGCTTTCCGACGTCTGCCTCGACACCTTCCACTGGTCGGGTTGCAACACCACCCTGGAAACCCTGGCGCATCATCTTCCGCTGGTGACGCTCCCCGGCGACCTGATGCGCGGCCGGCACAGCTTCGCCATCCTGACCATGATCGGCGTGACCGAGACGATCGCGGCCAGCGTCGAGGACTACATCGCCATCGCGGTCCGTCTCGGACGGGACAAGGCGTGGCGCCGGCGGATCGCGCGGAAGATCGCGGACAATCTGCCACGCGCCTACGAAGACATGGCCGCCATCGACGGCCTGCGAGGCTTCATCGAGGAAGCGGTGGACGCCGCCACGCCGGACTGAAACCATATCTTCCGGAACCGACGACGGCACCGTGCCGCTCGATCCACGGCAAGGACGGACATCCCGCGCCCTATGCTTCCTGCTCGGCTGAAGCCCTTTTCGCCCGGGACGGCGGTTAAATCTGTAGACAGATTCGAAATCTTCCGCCACATTTTCATGCATATCATGATGATATGTCTATTTAAAACTTAATACACGGAAGCGGTCTTTGAACATGACAAGACATGATACCCTGAACCTCCTAAAGGAACTTGCGGATAAGACCGCAAGGGAAAATAATTACAAAGATTCCGTTATTTACTATAAAGGACTACTTTGTTACGAAACAGGCATGTTTGCAATATTGTACAATATTGGAATCATGAGTTTCAAAAGCAATGATTTCCATAACGCCGAGAAATGGTTCCGCCGGGCGGCTCACGCAAGCCCGCTTTCCGTCGTCGCCTGGCAGGGGTTGGCGCAAGCCCTGTCGCAAGGCGGCGCCGTCGGCCGGTTCCTTGTCATCCGTAAAATCCTGCAAGCCGTCATCGCCCTGGAGCCCGATCAGCACCCTCATATGGCGGATTATGGATTGCAGTGCCTTTGCACGGCCAGGCAGGAAGAGGCCATCCTCGCGTTCCGCCGCGCGCTCATACTTGGCAACGACGACGCCACGACTCATGTTTATCTTAGCGAATGCTTGGCGCTTGCCAACCAGTTGCCCGAAGCCGAGCATCATCTCGCGACCGCGCTCCGGCTGAATCCGGATTTGGCCGCGTCGGAAGCCGGACGGGACCTGAGGGAATTGCAGACGCTGCCGAGTTCCCGCCGGCCGCCGGTTTCACGCTCACGCTACCCAACCGCCGCAGACATCACCGCAGATCTGCGGAAGGTCGTCGTCCGAAGTGTCCTGGGGAAAAGGGACAAATACCCCGCTCTGATCGGGCCGACGACCCGCTTCATCACGATGGGGTCCTGTTTTGCGGGAAATATCGCCAAAAACCTGAAGCAAAGAGGATGGCCGGTCGCCAACGTCGCAATCGGCGAACATGTCAATTCAACTTATGCGAACCGCTCTTTCCTGGATTGGATCGATGGCCGGCTGACGGGTCCGGTCGCCGACCGCATGGAGGAACTCGTCTCGGGTCTTCAACGGAATCGCGACGAAATCCGGAACGACATCATCAACGCCGACATCTTCATCTTGACTCTCGGCGTCGCTCCCGGTTTTTTCGAGCGCGACGGTGGCGCGTTTGTCATGCCGCGCGCCACGCAGATCAGCAATACGTCCCTCGCCGGTCTTTATGAATTCCGGACCACTTCGGTCGCTGAAAACATCGAGAACGTAAAATACTGCATCGATCTGATCCGCAGACTCAATCCGGAGATATCGGTAATCCTGACCGTATCGCCAGTACCATTGGACACCACATTCGAGTTCGACTCCGCCGTCGTCGCCGACTGCCTGTCGAAATCGGTGCTGCGTGTCGCAGCGGACGAGCTGATGAGAGCGGGAATTGCAAATCTACATTATTGGCCGTCGTTCGAGATCGTGCGTTGGCTGGGCGCCCATACCGGTCCCGTCTTCGGCGTCGACGACGGCTTCGCATCGCATGTCTCGCAGGAACTGATCGACATGATCATCGATCTGTTCGTCGAGGTCTTCCGTGAACAAGGCTGACCGGAGTCGGCGCTCTTTGGCAAGGCGCCGCCCGTGCCGGGATCGACACGACAATCAGCCCTTTTTCCTTGAACATCCCTGACCCTGTTCCGACATTGCTCGAGCTTGCCGAAGTTGCTAGAAGTTCCTGCAGTTTAGACGCGCTCTTCCGATTCATCCAACCCTGAAAATCAGGGCGATATATTGAAGTCATAGAGGAAGTAAATGGCATATCATATCGGCATTCATTACGGACACAATGCAACCGTGTCCGTCCTTCACGATGGTTCCGTTATTTTTTGCCAGAGCGAGGAACGGATAAGCCGCCTAAAGAATTCCTCGGGCTTCCCCCATAAAACCCTTCGTTATGTGTATGAAAACATCATCCCGGCCGATGACGTAGCCTCCTGCACCTTCTACCAGACCTCCATTCTCGGGTATTTGCAAATCAAGGGGAATGATTTCAAGGAATATCAGGCCGGGGCCTATCTGGATCCGTCCCGGTCCTCTACAAAATATCTTGAAGATGAAAAACCCATAGAACGGGATACCGTTCGCCAAATCGACCATAGCGACAATGCCAGAAACTCCACCATCGAACGGCAAGATGATCTCGCCCGAGAGGCCAGATCATATTTTCTGTCGGCCGTCGGCCTTCCTGAGGAGCGGGTGTTCTTCGCCGACCATCAATTGTCGCACGCCCTTTCGGCCTTGCCTTTCCTAAAATCCGGCGGAAGCACGCTCATATTCACCCTGGACGGTGAAGGCGATTACCTGTGCGCGACCGTCAGCGCACTCCAAAATGGAACCATACGACGGCTGTCCGCCACCCACCGTTTCAGTTCCCTTGGTTACCTGTATGCCCTGACGACCGGCATGCTCGGCATGCGGATGCTTGAACATGAGTACAAGGTGATGGGGCTTGCTCCCTATGGACAGGGGCAGACCGTCCAGGAGCTGTACGACAAGCTGAAGACGTTGCTCTGGGTCGATGCGGATGGAAACTGGCAGCGTGGCTATGCGCGCAGCATCCTGGTCCATTTGGAGACGCTGTTCCGCTACCGCCGTTTCGATCATATCGCCGCCGCGGTCCAGAAACTGACCGAAGACTTGGTTTGCGACTGGATCCGCATCTGGATCGGGCGGACCGGGATCAACAGCATCGCCCTGGCCGGCGGCGTCTTCATGAACGTCAAGGCCAACAAAATGGTGGCGGAACTGCCGGAGGTCCAAAGCGTGGCGGTGGTCCCGTCCGCGGGCGATGAGTCGACGGCGATCGGCGCCGCGGTCCATGGCCATCTGTCAATCGAGCCGCAGGTCCCGTTGCAACCGGCCGGTCCGCTTTATCTGGGCATGGGTCCGTCGGAAACGGATGTCACGGCGTTCATCGAAGGCAACCGCCTGCACGAACGCTACGACCTTTACCAGGCGCCCGACATGAACGGGCGCGTCGCGGCCTTGCTGGCGGATGGCGAAGTGGTCGCCCGTTGCGTCGGCCCGATGGAGTTCGGCGCCCGCGCGCTCGGCAACCGGTCCATCCTCGCCAATCCGGCCAATCCGGCGACCATCGCCTTCATCAACCAAGCCATCAAAAGCCGCGATTTCTGGATGCCCTTCTCGCCCAGCATGCTGGCGGACAAGGCCGCGCTCTATGTGCGCAATCCGAAGGAAATCCGTTCGCCCTACATGATGCTCGCCTTCGATACGACCGACGAAGGCCGGAAACGGCTGGGGGCCGCCATCCATCCCAGCGACAAGACCGCACGCGCACAGATGGTCTACCGGGAACACAATCCGGAATATTATGATCTGATCGAACGGTTCGGTACGCTCACCGGAACATACGCAATCCTCAACACCAGCTTTAACATCCATGGCGAACCGATCGTTTGCAGCCTCGGCGACGCTGTGGACACGTTCGCGCGTTGCGGATTGCGCCATCTGTTCTTGGGGAACGCCCTTCTCAGCAAGCGCGGGGACTGACACCGGCGGCCTCCCGGCCCCGGCCTACAGGATCTGTTCGAGGATCGCCTCGACCCTGGGCAGGGAAACGACGATGTCGGCCTTTTTGTTGAGCGCGGGTTCGACGACGTTCCAGTAATTCAGGCCCAGCGCGTTGCTCAGCACCCAATAGATCGGCTCGACCAGGACGTCGGTGCAGATTTCCACGACGTGGGTTCCCGCCGGGCAGAACAGGATGTTGGCCATGCCGGCGCCGTTGCCGCCGATGACGCAGCGGGCGTCGGCGAAGAGCGCGACGATCTCCTGCATGCTCAAGTTCATGTTGTCGACGACGGTGACGCCGTGGCGCTCCAGCAGCGCGATGAGCGCCTCCTCGTTGAGGATCCGCCGGACGTCGGCGCCGCGCCGGGAAATATAGAAGGCCCGCCCGCCCGGCTTGCGCGCCGGCCCGACGCAGACGTCCAGGAAACGTTCGCGGAGCAGCCGCGCGCCGTTCAACGACAGCATATGGGCGCCCGACGTCACGCAGAAGGCGCTCTTGAACGCGAAGCTGCCGTTGCCCAGCAGCAGGACGTCGTCGCTGCGCACGTCCAGGATCTCCAGGGTCTCGCGGATGAACCGCTTGGCCTCGAACACCCGCCGGTCCATCGCCAGCGGCAGGCCCCGGGTTTCGGCGAGCTGCTGGAAATACAGGATCTTCGGCGCGGCCTGCATCAGCCAGCAGGCGTAGTTGATCATGTGGTAGCCGGACAGCATCGCATGCGGCGCCGCGATCCTGGTCGGCGGCCACAGCATCAGCAGGCGGAAATCATTCTGGACATTGTGCAGCCCGCCATTCTTCTGTCCGGCGCCGAACAGCACCAGCTCGTCGAACAGCGCCGATTCCTCGAAGAAATCCCCCGCCCCGGTGAACAGATAGCCGTCGAAGAAGCGGGGATCGTGCAGGTGCGACAGGAAGACCCCGTCGCAGCCGAAATGCTGCGGAAAGGCGAGCCGCTCGGTCCAGGCGAAGCGCTTGTAGGCCTGCTGGAGCCAGCCCATGTAGGTGTTCCGGTAGAAATGCTTGTCGTGGAAGCCCGCCTCGTAGTTGAGGGGCGGGGCGAGCGGCAGCGAAAGGGGCGGGGCCACCCGCCTGGTCTCGATCCGGCCCGACGCGTCGAGCGGATGGAAGGCGTCGTCCAGGGGCAGATGCCCGGGATTGCCGGTATGGCCGACCTGGATCCGCGCCTCCGCATAGGTCTCGCCGTTGTAGCGGCCGACGTTGCCGACCGCATCGCTCTCCTGGCGGGGTTTGCCCCGCAGATGGCGGTGGACGGCGTCGCTGTAGCCGCGCATCGCCTCGTAGATGCCGGGCGCGCGCGGCGCCGGCGACAGGTGCAGGCCGATCTTCAGGTTGATGGCCTTGACGAAGGCCTCCATCGCCGCCACCGGATCGGAATCGATCAGGGCGCTGCCGATGCCGACATGCGCCTCGATCATCGCACCCCCCGCTTCCAGGGCGCAGCGGAACGCGCGGAGGGCCTCGTCACGCCGCCCGAGCGCAAACAGGGTGGTCCCCAGGCCGAGATGGGCGAGCGGCAGGCGGTCGTCCTGGCCCAGCACCGTCCGGAAGGCGTCCAGCGCCGCCTCGAAGCGATCCTGTTCGTGCAGCACCGTCGCCAGATTGACCCGCGTCGTCGCGTTTCCGGGATCAAGGGCCAGGCAACGCCGCAACACCCGCTCGCCGTCGGAACAGCGCCCATACTGGTACAGGGCCTTGCCGAGCAGGTGCCAGGCGTCGCCGTTCTCCGGTTCCAGCACGACGGCGCGCGACGCGGCGTCGATGGCGGCGGTGTAGCGCTTGTAATGGTAGAGGGCGAGCGCCGCCGCATAGGCCTGGGACACCTCGGCCTGCGCAAGGGCGGCGGCGCTCCGGAAAAGCCGCTCGGCCTCGGCGACGTCCTGGCGCAGGGCCGCCGCCACGCCCAGAAACATCCGGGCCGGAACGTCGGCACCATCCCGCACGGCGCCTGCGGCATCAAGGGACGCATCGAGGAACAAGGGCTTCAGAACGAACGCTTCGTCGCTGTCCAGCGGGAAGAAGGACGGCAGCAGGAAACCGGCATAACGCTCCGCGCAGGCCAGGAAGACCGCCACGCACCCCGCCATGAAGGGGCCGACCGCCCCGGCCGCCCGGTCCCGGAGCAGTGCGGCGTGCGCCTCGGGCAGCAGCCGGTCGAAATTCTCGCGCGCCTCGGCATGGGTCGGCTTGGCCGCCAGGGCGCGGCCGATATGGGCGAGGCCTTCGACGGCATGCCCGCCCTGCGCCCGCGCCACGCCCAGCAGATGCCAAGCATCGGCATGCCTGGGCCGGAAGGCCAGCACCTTGCTGTAATGCTCCGCGGCAGCCGTCAGGTTGCCGGCATGATGAAAGACGATGCCGTCCTTCAACCACTGCGCCACGCTGGTCAAACCCCGCCTCCTCCCCGCCCTGCGTCGCCGCCCCTCACCGCTTCTCCAGAAAATATCCATCGATGCAGCAATACACCAAACCGGAGCGGTCGACGGTGCTGATGGCATCGCCCGGCGAACACACCACCGGCTCGCCGTGCAGATTGAAGCTGGTGTTCAGGACCCCGTAGACGCCCGTCAGATCGCCGAATTTGCGGATGACGTCGTAATAATCGGGATTCCAATCCTCGACGACCATCTGCGCCCGCAGCGTGAAATCGTAGCGGTGCATGGCCGCCACCAGCTTCTCCTGTCCGGCCGTGGTGCTGTCGAAGGCGAACATCATGTAGGGCGAAAACAGCTCCTTGCCGTTGCGCAGGTAGAGACCAGCCTTGTCCGCCAGCATGCTGGGAGCGAACGGCATCCAGAAATCGCGGTTCTTGACCGCCTCGTTGATGAAACGGACGGTTTCCAGATGGGCGGGATTGGCGAGGATCGACCGGTTGCCGAGCGCACGGGCACCGAACTCCATACGGCCCGAACAGCGCGCCACGACCTGTCCCCGGGCCAGATGCTCGGCAACCACGCGGTTGATGTCGGCCGGCCGGCTGATATGGTAGCGCTCCGCCGCGCCGGTGTCGGCGATAGCGCGCTCCACCTCCCGGTCGTCGTAGGCGCGCCCGAGATAGATCCCCGCGGCCGGCCGGATCGGCACCTCGGGCGAGACCAGGCTGTTGCCGTAGATCGCACACCCGATCGACGTCGATTCATCGCCGCAGGACGGAACGACGCTGCAGGATTCGACCTCGTCGAGAGCCGCGACGGCCTGGTTCGCCTTGACGTTCATGAAGACGCCGCCGGAGCACGCGATCTTGCGGATCCCCGTCTTCCGCACCCAATGTCGCACCCAGGCGACCATGATCTCTTCGGTGAATTGCTGAGTGGCCCCCGCAATATTGTCGAACCGCTCGAAGCGTGCGATCTTGTAAAGCATATTCGCGGTCTGCGGGAAAAAATAATACTTTGCCCGCAACTCTCCGCTATTGTCGACCCACAGGAGCTTGTGCAGTTCCTCGACGATCTTCTGGTAATAACTCGGCTTCGCATAGGGCGCCAGGCCCATCACCTTGTATTCGTGCTCGTCCATCTTGAGGCCGAGCAAACCCGTGACGAACCGGTAGATAAACCCCAGGGAATTCGCCACGGCGCTTTTCGACAGGATTTCGAGCGTGCCGTTCCTCAGGCACCAGACCGTGGAACTCAAATAATCCCCCGCGCCGTCGAGCGTGAAGATCAGGACATCGTCGTCGGTGTCGATGAACGGGACGCACGACAGCGCATGCGCGGTATGGTGATTGGCGAACCGGATCTTGTCCGGGCCGAGCCCGGTCCAGGACGCGACCAGACGCCGCGCCTCTTCCCGTTTGCCGTCGTCGAGGGTTTCGGCGATCCGCTTGTCGAGTTCCTTGGCCATCTCGCGATAACCGATGGCCGCGCTGTAGATCCGCGGATCATTGTCAAGCTCAAGGCCTTTCGGGAGATACTCGCCGTACTGGATGGGGGTGGCGTGTTTCGTCAGCCACTCGAAGCCGTCCCAACTGTCCGAAAAGATCGTGCAGGACGACACCTCTTGCGGCGGGCAGACCGCATCATAGACATAACGCAGGGTCTGCGCCGGGAATCCGGTGGAGTTCTTGATCCTGTTCAGGCGTTCCTCGCTCTGCAGGAACGCGAGCGCCCCGTCGCGCAAAACGGCGACGGTGGCGTTGTGACCGTGGCTGATGCCGATATGGACGGACATGAAAGAGCTTTCCGTGTTTGAGCGCCGCTTCGTTCCGGTCAGGATCCCAAGCGCCGGCCGGCGCGCGGCGCGCGGACGACCGGCACCGGGGGGATGTCGATCAACGCCTTGACGGCGATGGCGCAGCACTCGTTCGCCTCGTCGAAACGCCCTTCCCGGGCCAGCAGGGCGGTGGCGGCACGGAACAGGTCCCCCTGCTTTTTCGGATCGGTCCCGGCCGGCCACCGCGCGACCTGGCGCACGAGCTCCATCAGATTGTGGCAAACCGCTGGCCGGCCCGGCTGCAGGCGTGCGACCATCTGGTAGAGGAACAGCGCCTCGCCCAGCCCGCCGGCCTTGTGCAGGGCCACGGCATCGGCGAAGAGCAGGTCGCCCAGGCTCTCGGCATGAACCCGCAAGGCCTCCGGAAGAGGCTCCTCCCCCAGAAGGCGCGCAAGACCGTCTTGCGCCTCCTGCAGCCGGCCGGCCCGCACCAGGGTCAGCGCCACCAGAGCTTCCGCCTCGGGCGACTGGCGCTCCTCCGCGGACAGCACACCCAGCATCTCCCACGCAACGGCGATCCGACGGGAGTGGAGGGCCTCCAAAATCGATGCAAAGCGTTCTGTCGCGATCAACGCCAATCTCCTTGGAAACGACGCTCGGAAATGACGGCGGCCTTCCGTCGACCGAACCGGCCCGCGCCGCGGCACGAGCGCAAGGGGAGCTGGAACATCCGCTTCCCGGGCCGCCAGCGGATGGCGAGGCAGAGCCCGGCCGCGCCATCGCTCAGACCGGCCGGGCTGCCCCGCCATCCGCCGGCGGCAGATATTGCAGCGACCGCGTGACGGTCGCGCCGCCCTGCGTCTGCAAGGTGAAATCCTGGTCCTTCATCCCCGGCCCGGCCATGTGGACGATGCCCAGCGGCTGGTGGGGGAGCTGCGGGTCGAGCAGGATGCCGCCATCCTCCGAACAGAAGGGAAGCGCCCGGTAGCAGATCCAGTTGCAGTGGGACGGCAGCATGCTGAACGGCAGATCCTGCGTCCTGAGCACGACGTTGAGCGCCGTCTGCTCGCTGGGAAAGGCGATGTGCCGGCGGAATGAATCGGCCAACAGCGTCGCCCAGGCCGACCAGTGCGGCGCATCCGCCCGCGCGGCGAAGACGCCGACGTTGAACAGGGGATAGGCGTACAGCTTGTCGGCCGTCTCCTTGTCGAAACACTGCACCAGCCAGTAATGATGGTGCGCGTTGTAGGTCGCATTGTCGTAGAAAGGCGTATAGGACCGGTCGATCTCCGGCACGATCGCGAAGCCGCGGCGCCCGGCACCCGCGACCAGCAGTTCGATCGCGCTCCAATCCTGGACCCAGGCGTCGGAATCGATCCAGATCAGGATATCCACCCCGCCAAAATACTTCGGCAGATGGGGCCGCGACACCATCGCCTTGAAATATTCCGGCGGCTTGCCCTCGCCGAAGTCGAAATCCCATTCCGGCGTCGCGACCTTCACGCCCCGTTCGCTCAGCCACGCGATCTCGCCCGGCTCAAGGCCGACGTTCAGCACGCCGATCGGCACCCCGGCACCCTGCGGATGCCGGCGTATCGACAAGACCAGCCCCCGGAGGAGTTGAAAAAATTTGCTGTTCGCAGCGCTGATAATCGCAAAGCTGGGCAATGCCTTCTCCGACCTCTCAGGGACCGAAACTCGCAGGAGGACATCCTTGCCCAACCACCCGGAACCGTGGCATGCGGCAAACGCCCGGCGTACGGTTGGGAAAGATGCCCCTGCGAACTCCCGCTCATCGACCCGCTTATAACAATGGCACCGGAATTTGGACAGGCCCATGAGGCCGGGAGGCCCGACGTCAAGGGCCGGGGGAAGCGGCGGACAAGCGGGCGGCCCAAGGCGGACCATACAATCGGCATTTGTTTCCGAGGACATTTCCCTGTATCTGCGGGGCACCGCTGCGGCCCAAGGCCAAGGACGCCACAGGCTTCGACCGGTCGGCGCCCCGCTTGCGCGGTTCTCGATCATTACCAGCGGGTTGCCATGACCTCCGAGATCGTCATCGAGGCCGAGGGCCTCGGCAAGGCCTACGCCATCTTCAAGCGGCCCCAGGACCGGCTGAAGCAGATGCTGGTGCGCGGCCGGCGCAAATATTACGACGAGTACTGGGCGCTGAAGGACGTCGCGCTGACCGTGCGGC
>FTCT01005632.1_pt1 | contig 16419 bp, 14 predicted proteins | sample 1658881 | NCBI WGS metagenome assembly FTCT01 (sample SAMEA3914864, study PRJEB12502) | metagenome | biome: forest; material: soil | place: USA | collected 2012-03-12 | depth 0.3 m | reverse complement strand
TGGCCGGCCATGATGTCGTAGTCGTCGAACGGGTGGACGAAGGTCAGGCCCTGCTCGTCGCGCAGCTTGCGGGCGTGGGCGGCGGCGTCGTCATAGGTCTCGCCCTCGATGACCACGTTGGCCCCGAAGTCGCGGGTGTGCTGCACCTTCACGAAGGGGGTGGTCTTGGGCATGACGATGGTCACCGGCACGCCCAGGCGGGCGCCGTGATAGGCCAGGCCCTGGGCGTGGTTGCCGGCGCTGGCGGCGATGACGCCCTTGGCCTTCTCGGCGTCCGACAGCAGCATCAGCTTGTTCAGGGCGCCGCGCTCCTTGTAGGCGGCGGTGAACTGCAGGTTCTCGAACTTCACCCACACCTCGGCGCCGGTGATCTTCGACAGCGTCTTGGAATAGCGGCAGGGCGTGCGCTCGATCTGGCCGGCGAGACGGCCGGCGGCGGCGCGGATGGAGGTGATGTCGAGTGTCATAAAAACCAACAACGCTAAGGGCGCGCGAACCTAGCTGGCTAAGACTCGTCGGACAATCCATGGCTTGGCTAAATAGGATTTCACCGGTCTAGCTTGTGAGGCTTTCAGCGGCGCGATAAAGGACACCTACAATTACCGCTTGGGGGAACGATGCGGCGAATTCGGCGAGCGCTGGACGTAATTTGGCAAAATCCTGGCGTGGATCAATTCAATGTTTCATTGAACGAGACTTCGTCGGCGTCGGCCGTAGATGTTGAATTGCAGAATCTGCTGAACCGCGTGAACGGAATAGCAAACAACCCCGACAACCATCGCAGCATAGCTGACTTCCTGGGGCGACTTTTGCCGCGCTTCGCCGAATTTTATTGGGGCCAGCCGACTTTCCATCATCGCTTTTTCAACCAGTGGCAGGATGCTGGATTCTCGCTCTTGCCGAGCGGTGAGGGTCAGCCTGTACCTCATGTCAACAGACTGTCCGACGCCGAGCTTGGCAGGCAGTTCGACATGTCGCACATGTACTTTGCGAAGAAGTCCCAAGCCGTCCTTCTAAAGGATTTGATCAAGCGATTCGGCGCCGAGACGAATGATCAGAACTTCGGCGCAAGTGAAGATTTTCAGTTCAGATTTGGAAATCACGTCTTTGAGGCGGGCGACGCCGAGATATTCTACGCCTATATGCGGCTTCTTGCGCCGAAGCGTGTCGTTCAGGTCGGTCCAGGGCCGGCCACGCGCCTGATCGCCGACGTCCTGCGCCGCAATGGCGGCGCGGCGGATTTCACGGTCATCGAGCGGGCCCGGGCCAAGGTCGATCCCGAGGTGCAGGGCGTGAACGTGATCGAGCAAGACGCCCGCCAGGTGGATCCGGCGGTGTTCGGCGCCTTGACCGCCGGGGACGTGCTGGTGATCGACACGGACCACGTGGTCACGCCCGGCAGCCTCGCGGACTACATGCTGTCGCGGATCATTCCGAACCTGAACCCCGGCGTGCTGATCCACATGCATCCGGTCTTCTTGCCCAAGTCCTATCCGGTCGGGTGGGTCCGGGGGGAGCACGTGTTCTGGAACGAGCAGGATTTCCTGGCGACGTTCCTGTCGTTCAACAACCAATTCGAGATCGTGCTCGCCGCCAACGCCTTGAGCAAGACGGCTCCGGAACTGCTCGGAGAGCTTTCCTCGCGGTACCAGCCGATGGTCAATGATCCCGGTGGTTTCTGGTTTCGCCGAGTGACTTGACCACTGGTTGGCAAGTCGGTAGCCCAGCGTCAGGATCTAGCAACGAGCGTGAAACATGGCTAAGGCAAAAACCGTGAAGTATGATGTCGCTCAGCTTCAGGTTGAGATCAGCCAGCGCCGTCCCTGGTACCAGAGAATCGATTTCGAAGCGTTCGGCGTCAGCACGACCGACGACCCCGAAAACGCCATGCTCGACGCGGCCTGGGACAACAAGATCGGCGACATCACCCTCGAGCAGGCGGCTCAGTTCCGGCCGCAGCCGAAGTGGGCCGAGATCCAGAAGTTCCTGCCGCCGGTCGCCGACCGCGAAGTGCTTGAGATTGGTTCGAACTGCGGGTTCTTCTCGCTGGTCTTCGCCGCCCAGGGCGCCAAGCGCGTCGTCGGGCTGGATGTGTCGCCGCATTGGCTGGACAACGCGCGCTGGGCCGCCGGCGTCAAGAAGCTGACCAATGTCGATTTCATCAACGTCGACTTCATGAACTATTCGGCGGGCGAAAGGGAAGACCCGCAGGGTCTTCTCAGCGATAATCACGCGTCGATCCCGCTGCCCTCCAAGAAATTCGACATGGTGTTCATGAGCACCGTGATCGATCACCTGTTCTTCCCGCTGTTCTCCATCTACAAGATGATGCGGATCGCACGCGAATACGTAATCATCGACTGCCCCTGTATCGACGTCGAAGTCTTCGACAACCGGGGTGCGATGACCCTGAGCGTCGCGGACGACGGGTCGCACCACGGTTTCGTCTCCACCGCCAAGTTCTGGCAGACCTACATGCTGCGCCTGGGCGTCGGCGTCGATGACATCAAGCTGAACTTCTACAACGAAGGTCGGAATGTCTGCATGGTCGTGGATGTCCGCAACCGCAGGGACGCGCTGATCGGCGCTTAGTGGCTGAAGCGACGAACGTCGGCTCGCTCTGAAGGATTTCCATGCGCATCGCCTTTCTGACCCGCGAATATCCGCCGGAAACGGCATGGGGCGGGATCGGCTCGTTCTATTTCAGCCTGGCGACGGCCCTGGCGAGGGCGGGCCACGAGGTCGAGGTCTTTGCGCAGGCGCTGGGCGAGGAGCGCGTCGAGCGTGAGCCGTCGGGCGTGCTGGTCCATCGGGTGCTGGGCCGCAAGGACGGGTTCGGACCCAAGACCGGCGGCTCCACCGCCGGGAGCGACGATCTGGGGCTGTTCGCTCTGGGCCTGGCCTTCGCGATGGCCGACGCCGTGATCGACCGCCACCTCGTCGCGCCCTTCGACCTGATCGAGGGGCACGAGCATCTCGGCGTCAACGCGATCCTGAACACCAGCGACTTCATCGACGCCGTCACGGTCACCCGCTACCACACCGCCTATTGGACGCTGGTCAAGCGCGGTCTGGTCGATTGGCCTGAATCGCCGCTGATCCGGGCGCTGGAGGCCGCGTCGATCTCGTCGGCCCGGTATCGGATCTCGACCTCCGCAGTGGTGTCCGACGCCACGGCGGACGATTTCTCGGCGCCCAAGGCCGACGTCATCATCCCCAACTTCGTCGACGCCGCCCCCTACACGGGCAAGTGGGCCGACAAGAAGGACCAGGTCCTGTTCGTTGGTCGCCTGGTGCTCAACCACAAGCGGCCCGACGTCGCGGTCGACGCTTTCGTGGCTTTCGCCAAGAACAACCCGACCTACACCATGGTCGTGGCGGGTCCCGACATGGACCACCCGACGCACGGTACGGTCTGGAAGTACTGCGCCAGCCGCATCCCCAAGGCGCTGCAGAATCGGATCACCTATGTCGGCGTCCAGCCGCAAAAGGAGATCTACCGCCTGATGGCGGAGTCCAAGGCGATGTTCGCGCCGTCGGACTTCGAGTCGTTCGGCATGGTCGCCGTCGAGGCGATGCAGCACGAGTGCCTGCCGATCGTCAGCCAGGACACCGCCCTGGCCGACCTGGTTCCCGAGCCGTCGATGGCGCGGACCCGCGGAGACGCCGCCGATTTCGCGGCGGGCCTGACCGCGCTCCTGGCGCGCGACGACGTCGCGGCCCTGGCCAAGCGCGCCCGCCAGTACGCGCTGGACACCTACAGCGAAAAGACCGTCATTCTCGAGAACATCCGCTTCTTCTCGGAAAAGACCCAGCGGGCCAAGCCGCAGAAGCCGAAATATCTGTTGAGCCCGCGCGAAGCCGACAAGGCGCCGCTGGTCTCGATCGTGGTGCCCAGCTTCAACAGCGCGGCGTTCATCGACGAAACCCTGGCCTCGATCTGCGGCCAGGACTACGCCAACCTGGAAGTCATCGTCGCCGACGGCGGTTCGACCGACGGCACGGTGGAGATCGTCAAGCGCTACCCGGAGGTCATCCTGATCTCGGAGAGCGACAAGGGGCAGGCGCACGCGATCAATCGCGGCATGCTGCGCGCTTCCGGCGAGATCGTGGCCTACCTGAATTCGGACGACGTCTATCGCGCGGGCGCGATCAAGACCGTCGTCGATCACTTCAAGCGCAATCCGGACGCCCAGATCCTGGTCGGCGAATGCGACTATATCGACGAAGCGTCCCGGACGATCGGCCACCTGGTGCCCAAGTACAGCGGCCCGGCCGGCATCGTGCGGTACTGGGGTTGGGAGAAGTGGCACTGCATTCCCCAGCAGGCGGTGTTCTGGCGGCGCAACGTGGTCGAGATGATCGGCCTGTTCGACGCGACCCGCCACTTCGTGATGGATCTCGACTACTGGATCCGCGTCGCGGAGAAGTATCCCTTCCTGATGGTGCCCGAGAACCTGGCGGCCTTCCGGTTGGTGGCGGGCACCAAGACCGTTTCCAGCACCGACCGGATGTACGAGGAAGAGTTCGAGACCTTCATCAAGTATCGCCGCCTGGTGCCGGCCGGGCAGCGGGCGCTGGCGACCTTCCAGGCCCGGCGGCACTATTCGGAGCGGATGCTCGGCTTCGCCGAGGCGCTCTATCTCAATGAGCATCTGCGCCGCCGGGCGCTGAAGACCACCTTGAAGGCCTTGCAGCGCTTTCCCCTGCGCGCGCTCGATATCCGGACCTGGATGATCGCCGGCAACCTGATGCTCACCGCGCTGGGGCAGTCGCGCCTGGCCGATCGCGCGCACAACAAGGCGCTGCGCGTGCTTTGGCGTATGCGCAACCGCTAGGACCGGCCATGAGCATTGGAATCGCGGTCGCGCTGCGCAACGTCGGCCCTTCGATGGAAGCCGCGGTTCGCTCGATCGCCGCCTTCGGGTCCGACGTCGAGATCGCCGTGAGCGACGCGTCCGGCGATCCGGCGGTGCGGGACATCTTCGCACCCGTCGCCGACCGTATCGTGAAGTACGCCTTCGAGCCGGACAGCGGTCAGTCGCATGGTCTTCACAAGGCGATGATGGCGCTGGACAGCCCGATCCTGGGCTGGCTGAACCACGACGACTTCCTGGCCCGAGGCGCGGCGGCCGAGGTCGAGCTGGCGATGCGGAACGCCGATGTGGTGTACGGGGAATCCCTGTTCCTCGACGAGCGCGGCGACGTTGTCGGCTATCACCCGAATGTTCACGCCGATCCCGCACGATTGAACGTCGAGAACACCATTTCCCAGCCCAGCTGCTTCTACAGCCGCGACCTTTATCGCCAGATCGGCGGCGTGGATTTCGACCTCCACTACACGATGGACTGGGATCTTTGGCGACGCATGGCGCGGGCGGGCGGCAAGTTGGCCCATGTGGACGCCCTGTGGTCGGGCGTGACCCTCAGCCCCGACGCCAAGACCGGGCACCTCTCCCTGGCGCGAGCCCGAGAGATCGCCGGCCTGATCCGGCAAGGCGGCGGACGGGCCGACCTGCCTCATCTGGTGATCGAGTCCATGAAGACCGCGGTGCTCTGGCGGCTGCGGGGGCGCGAGGTGTCCCCCCACCCCTATTTCACGGTATGGGCGGACAAGGGCGGCGTGGAGCGCGCGCCCTCGGTCGCCGATCGGCGGCGGGTCGGCGTCTTCGCCCTGCATGACCTGAACAACGACGGGGCGACACTTGAAAGCCGCGGGCGGGAACGCACGTCGGTGCGGCTGCCGGCGGGCGCACCGCGCGCCTTCGAACGCCTGCAACTGCCTCTGCCCTATGATCTTTCCGAACTTTCGACGATCCGGCTCGGCGGCGCGGGAGAGTTGGATTGACCCCCCTGGGCTTCACTGGCAATAGCAGCGTCGGCCACGCGCCGTCGGAGAGGTCGAGGATCGTGCAACCCCAGAGGCAAGACTATTTTGCCCTGATCGACCACCCGGAGCAGGCTCAGGGCTTCTTCCTGGACATCGTCAAGGCGAACGGCGCCGGGGCGCGCATGGACGCCATGGCCTTCTCGCGGGCGTGCCGTTCGGTGTCCGCGGCGGTCAAGCGAGCCGGTGTCGGGCCCGGGGACCTGGTCCTGATCTTCCTGGGCCATGGCGAGATGTTGCTGCCGGCGTTCTTCGGCGTGCAGCGCGCCGGGGCGACGCCGTCGTTCATGCCGCCGCTCAGTCCGCGCCAGGACGCCGACGCCTATGTCGCCTCGCACCTGAAGCTGATCGCCCATACCCGGCCCCGCCTGATCATCGCCGAAGCCGACGTCGCCGAACGCCTGGGCGACAGCCATGGGGTGCCGATCATCGGTCCCGAGGCGCTGAGCGCCGCCACGCCGGACGAAGGGCCTTCGCCGCCGGTGGATCTCGACGCGATCGCCTTGCTGCAGCACAGCTCCGGGACCACCGGCCTGAAGAAGGGCGTGGCGCTATCGTTCCGGGCGATCCTGGCTCAGGTCGAAAGCTACGGCCGCGCCCTGGAGATCGCTGGGGACGAGACGATCGTCAGCTGGCTTCCGGTCTATCACGACATGGGCCTGATCGCCTGTACGGTGACGCCGTTCATCCTGCGTCTGCCCATCGTGCTGATGAACCCGTTCGAATGGATGGTGCAGCCGCTGACCCTGCTGGAGCATGCCGCTCGAGCCTCGCGCCCGCTGATCTGGTTGCCCAACTTCGCGTTCAACCACCTGAGCCGCCACGCCCGCCGCCTGTCCAAGGATGCGGATCTGAGCGGGGTTCGCGCCTTCATCAGTTGCTCCGAACCCTGCAAGCCCGCCAGCTTCGACCAGTTCCTCGCCGCTTTCGGCGGCCACGGCGTGCGCCCCGAGCAGCTCCAGACCTGCTACGCCATGGCGGAGAACGTCTTCGCCGTCACCCAGACGCGCCTGGGTCGGGTTCCGGCGCGGATCACCATCGACAATGACCTGCTGCAGCGCGAGCATCGGGCGGTCCAGATCGAGCCGGGCGCCGGAACGAGCTTTCTCAGCTGCGGCAGGGCCGTGGACGGTGTCGAGATCGAGATCCGCGACGAGACGGGGCCCTTGGCCGACGGTCAGGTCGGCGAGATCTGCATCGCCGGCGCATCGCTCTATTCGGGCTATTTCCAGCAGCCGGACCTGACCCGGGAGCGTCTGAAGGGCGGCTGGCATCACACGCATGATCTGGGTTTCCGCCTGGGCGAGGATCTCTACGTGTGCGGCCGCAAGGACGACCTGATCATCGTCGCCGGGCGTAATCTCTACGCCCATGACGTCGAGGCGGTCGTGTCGGACCTCGCGGGGGTGAAGGCGGGTCGGATCTCGGCGTTCGGCGTCGAGAACCCCGCGACCGGCACCGAGAACCTGATCGTTCTGGCCGAGACCGATCCGGCCGCGCCCGCCACGCCGGACGAGTTGGCCGAAGCGATCCGCGAGACGCTGACCAGCCAGATCATGGTCGTTCCCGCCGACATCCTGACCCTCGCGCCCGACACGCTGATCAAGACGACCAGCGGCAAGATGAGTCGTGACGAGAACAAGCGTCGATATCTGAATGGCGCGCTCGCGCCCTGGAGCGGAACTTGATGGCGGAACAGCAGGTCCCCGAAGAATTCGAAGCCATTTTTCGCCGCATGTTCAAGCGCTACGAAGGGCCCGTGCACCGCGGCCTGGTCGCGCGGCAGGTGCCGGGCTGGGACTCGCTGTCCCATGCCGATCTGATCATGGAGGTCGAAGACGAACTGAACGTCGTCATCGAGCCCAGCGTGGCTTTCGATTTCGCGAACTTGGGTGAGTTGATTGACTATGTGGAAGCCCTGCGTGACGCAGGAGCATAATACTCAGGGCGACAGCCTCGTCGTCGTGACCGGAAACTGCCAGGCGCACTATCTGGCGGCGGTCCTCGCGGCTCAGGGGCTTGGCCTGGTCTGCATCGTCGGACGCCCCTTCGGCTTCATGGCCAAGGCGCGAGGCGTGTCGCCGTTCTTCGCCGACGCCCAGCACATCGACGAACTGATCGGTCGCTACAAGGCCGCCGGCCACGGGATCACCCTGGTCGAGCAGACCTCGCCGGTGTCGGACGGCGTGGCGCCGTCCTGGCTGGAGGCGGCCGACACGCATGTGCGTTTCCCGCACATCGAGTTCCAGGCCCTCTGGCCCCATCTGTCGCCCAGCGAGAGCGCCTATAAGCCGGACCGCATTCGCCGCCGCTGGGCGCTCGACCTGGCGGCCATGCGCCGGTCGGAGGCCAAGGCCGGCTGGGACACGGCGCTGACCGACCATATCGAGGCGTCGCTGTCCTCGACGATGCTGATGCACACCTTCAATCACCCCGCCGGCGAAATCTGCGGGTGGCTGCATCGCCGGCTTTGCGAGGAGCTCGGTCTTGACCGGGGTGAGCACCGGGCCGCGTTCGAATTGTTCGCGGGCGACATCCGCGACCAGCGCGGCATCAGCTTCATGTCGGACAACCCGCTTCGGCCCGAGGTGGTCGAGGCCCTGGATCTGACCTGGGCGACCCAGGGCTGGTATGGTCTGTGGATGGAGGCGATCACGGCTTCGGCGGAGCCCGACATGCCCAGGAGCCTGCGGTGCGTGCAGGACGCCTTGGCGATGGAAGGCTGCGATCAACATGTCCGGTATTCGGAGGCCCTGATCCTCGAGGCGCTCGGCGATCATGCCGGCGCGCACCAGGCCTTCGGCAAGGCCTACCGCGCCTATCCTGAAAATCGCGTCTATGCTGATCGTTGGCTGGGGACCTTCCTGCCCTTGGGGGTCAATCCGTTCGAAGCGCAGCACGCCTTGCGCTACGAATGGCCTTGAGCGTCCGTATGGGCGGGATTGGGGAGCGGTCATGCGTATAGGCTTTCTGGCGACGGAGATCGACAAGGGCGGCGCCGCGAGAGCCATGCAGCGCAGCATGAAGGCGATGGCGATGCTCGGCCACGAGGTGGTGCTGATCGCCCTGTCGCGCGACGGCGCCTCCAATGGTCCGGTCGTGCACGTTTCGGACAAGACGCCGGCTCGGATCGCGTCGCGGTCGGACCTGGCGCACTGGTTCTATAACGGCGTCTATGCCGGCAAGAATCGCAACGCGCTGTCCAACACCCTGTTCTGGGTGCCAAGCGTCGGCTTCGAGTTGGCCGGCCTGTTGCGGCGTCTCGCCCTGGACGTCATCAACATCCATTGGACGTCATATTTCCTGTCCATGGACAGCCTGAGGGACATCCTCAGCCTGCCGGCGCCGACGGTGTTCACCCTGCACGACATGGCCCACTTCACGGGCGGCTGCCACTATTCGGCAGGGTGCCGGCGGTTCGAAACGGACTGCTCGCCTTGCGGCCAGCTGAAATGGGATCCGCTCAGGGTGCCTGGTCACGTGCGCGAGCAAAGGCAGGCGATCTACGCGGAAACCAAGCCTTGGGTGGTCGCGCCGTCGCATTGGCTGATCTCGGAGGCGGAGGCCAGCGGCCTGTTCGACCCGGGCCGGCTCCGCTACGTTTCCAATGGGCTGGACCTGCAGACCTTCCAACCGGTCGACCGAGCCGCCGCGCGCGCGGCCCTGGGCATCGACGAGGACGCCCACGTGATCATGTTCGGCGCGTTCGACAACGTCGAACGGCGCAAGGGCTTCGACCTGCTGCTCCAGAGCGTCAGCGCCCTGATGGCCCGCGCGCCGTTCCGCGAGTGGGGCGAGCAGGGGAAGCTCGTCGTGGTCGGCTTCGGCTCGAACCTTCCGGCGATCGAGATCCCCGGCGTGAAGGTCAAGGCGACCGGCTACATCTCCGATGACGACGAACTGGCGACGGCGTATTCGGCGTGCGACGTCGTCGCCTTGCCCTCACGACAGGACAATCAGCCCAACGTGATGATCGAGAGCCTCGCGTGCGGGACGCCCGTCGTGGCCTTTGGCATTGGCGGGGCGCTGGACCTGATCGAGAACGGGACCAATGGGGCCCTGGCCCCGCCGTTCGACGTCGAGGCGTTCGCCGACGGCCTGGCCGCGGTGTTGCTGGACGCCGCCGCCGATGGCGAGATGCGCGCCAAATCGCGGCGCAGCGTCGAGACGCTGGTCGGCCTTTACGACCACGGCATCGCCCTGGCCAAGGTGATGGGCGAGGCGATCGCGGCGCGATCGGGCGCCGCCGAGGGCGACCTGTGCCGCGCCAACAAACCAAGCTTGCCGGAAGCGGTTCAATTTCCGACGTTTTCTCATGCCACATTCTTCGGCGGCGCTTTGGATCGGGTCACGGCTTCGGCCCTGAAGGCTTTGCGCTAGCGGGTCGAAATCCTCCGATTGCCTACCGGAGAAGGGGTTGTTATGACCTCACTGCTTTTCAAGGCGTGTAGTGGAAGGGAAACAGCGCGTGCTGCAAAGAACGGGCATGACTGCCGGCGCCGACTTAGCGCGCTCAGTGAAGATGTGGCGCTTGAGTCTGTTGATGGCCTGGCAGGATATTCGCCAGAGATATCGCGGTTCTTTGCTCGGCCCTTTGTGGCTTACCGCCAGCTTAGGCGCTACTAGCCTCGGCGTTGGCTTGCTTTACTCTAAAGTCTTGCACGTTGATGTGCATGAGTATGTATCTTACCTGGTCCTAGGGCTAACCCTATGGACGTTTTTGGCAGTTACGCTTTCCGAAGGTTGTTCTACCTTCCTGGCGGCGTCAGGCCTCATCAAGAACAATCCCCTGCCCCTATTCATTCAAGTCTTCCGATGTGTGGGGCGAAACATTCTGGTTCTTGGCCACTCCCTGCTTGTGGTCGTGGCGGTGTTCGTGATTGTGCGAAAGCCGCTGCCGCTGTCTAGTTTGCTGGCGCTTCCTGCCATGGTGCTGCTGGCCCTGAACCTGACCTGGATGGTGGCGTTACTGGCCTTGGCTTCGGCGCGCTTTCGCGACATTCCCCAGGTCGTGAGCAACGGCCTGCAGTTCTTCATGTTCATCACGCCGATCTTCTGGCTGCCCTCGTCGCTGGGGCCCCGGCATGCGGCTCTGACGTTCAACCCGTTCTATCACATGATCCAGATGGTCCGCGGACCCATCCTGGGGGCTCCGGTCGATCTCCTGAACTGGGGCGTCTGCGGCATGATGTTCGTGGTCGGGACGATAGTCACGATTCTCGCCTATGCGCGCTTCCGGCGCGATATCGTTCTCTGGGTCTGAGGTTGGCGTATGAAAGTTATTGAAGTTCGCGGCCTGACGATCGATCTGCCGGTCATCAATCAGTCCAGTCGCTCGATCAAGCGCGCGGTGCTGAACATGTCGACCGGGGGGCGCATCATGAAGAGCGACTCGCGCAAGGTCGCCATCCGGGCGCTTTCGAACATCTCGCTCGACATTCAGGACGGCGACCGTATCGGGCTCGTCGGCCATAACGGCGCGGGCAAGACGACGTTGTTGCGCGCCTTGGCGGGCATCTATTCGCCTTCGGCCGGCCGCATCGCGGTCACCGGTGAGATTTCGGCGGCGTTCGAACTCCTCAGCGGTCTCGACATGGACTCGACCGGCGAAGAGAACATCGTGCTGCTGGCGCGCTATCGGGGCATTCCCCGCGCCGTGGCCCTGGACGCGATGAACGACATCGCCGAGTTCACCGAGCTGGGCGCCTATCTGAACCTGCCGGTGCGGACCTATTCCCAGGGCATGTTGGCGCGACTGGCCTTCGCCGTCGCCACCAGCTTCGAACCGGACATCCTGCTGATGGACGAATGGATCGCCACCGGCGACGAGACCTTCGTCAAGAAGGCCCAGGAGCGCCTGGAATCCTTCGTCTCCAAGTCGCGCGTCATGGTCCTGGCTTCGCACAACACCCACATCGTGCGCGCCATGTGCAACAAGGTGCTGTGGCTCGATGCGGGCTCGGTCAAGGCGTTCGGGACCGTGGACGAGGTCTGGGGCGTCTAGCGAAAGACGTAGTTCCTTTGTTCCGTCTGATCGCTTGAGGGTATTAGGCCAATGATCGTCTGGCTCGCGTCTTTTCCCCGATCGGGAAATACGTTGCTTCGCATCATCCTGAAGGATGTGTTCGGCGTCGGCACGCACTCGATCTATGACGACATGCTGGACATCGGCGCTGACGGTCAGCTGTCGGCGCTCGTGGGCCACGTCCATCACGGCGAGGCGATGGCCGAGTTCGTCGACAAGGCGACCGCGTCGGAAGAGCGCTACTACATCAAGACCCACGGCTACCCCGTCGACGATCAGCCGGCCATCTACGTGGTGCGCGACGGCCGCTCGAGCGTGGTGTCGTACTGGCACTATCGCAATGAGATCGTCGGCAGTCCCTGCACATTGGAGGACGTCGTGCTTGGCGACGACTTCGTGGGGATGTGGTCCGAGCACGTGTCGGTCTGGGCTCTGCGCAAGCGTCCCAACACGCTGGTGCTGCGCTATGAGGACCTGGCGGCGGGGAACCCCGATGCGCTGGCCAGCATCGGCGCCTTCCTGAACCTCGACCCGATCGCGGCCTTCGACGTCGATTTCAAATCCCTCCACGCGGCCGCCCCGAAATTCTTCCGGTCGGGATCCAACGCCAAGAACATCGAGGAACTCGACGTTCGCTGCCCGGCGCTGTTCGACGCCCTGCATGGCGGGGTGATGAAGAAGCTCGGCTACGCAAAGCGGATCCAGGAACGTCCGGCCAGCGTCCTGGCGGGGGAAATCCGGGCTGTCGCCGCGGGCATGGCCACGGCCCAGCCGCCTGTCGCGCCGGCCCGCAAGGCCCGCCCCGCCAAGATCGACCTTGCCGACTGGGCCCCCGTGGCCGACGGCCAGTGGACGCCGGTGGAGGGCTTCGACGATTCCGAGGGTCCCTATCCGGATCTCGGCCTGACGGAGCCGTTTCGCTGGACGCTCGATTCCAGCTGCCGGATCGCGGTGTTCAGCAAGCGCGCCGGTCGCCGCCAGCTGGCGCTGACCCTGCGGGGGGCGGTTCCCAACCAGCAGGTGCGCGTGTCGCGGCTGACGCCGTTGAAGGGCAAGGCCGCCCCGCTACAGGGCCAGATCCAGACGCCGCATCACCTGCACGTCGCCGGGACCTTCCCCGCCGGCGTGGTGGAGCTGGTGCTCGATATCGACCCCTGCCTGGTCGCCGAGGACAGGACGGTGGGCGTGATCGTGGACGATGCGACCTTCGTCGACGTCGAGCCCGACAGCCCGGTTTCGGCCGATGTGGAGATCGACCCGACGCCCTTGGAGGTCATGCCTCCGGAGGGGCCGAATCCAGCCACTGGCGACGATAGTCAGGGCTGACGAAGATCGCGTCGCCATAGCGCAGCTGACCGTTCAGGCCGCGCGGCCCGCAGAACATGTCGAACAGCTCGTAGCCGTCCCGCCGCAAAAGGCTCCAGATTTCGTCGAACAGCGGCGCGCCTTCGTAGTGCGGCGCGACGAAGAACTCGGTGACGATCACCGCCACGCGCCCCTCGCGCAGAAGATCGCGCGCGCCCAACAGAATGTCGCGCTCGCCGCCCTGCGTATCCAGCTTGAGCAGGTCGATGCGGGGAACGCCTTCGCGCGCGCAGAAGGCGTCCAGCGTGTCGAGCCCCACCTCGGTGGATTCCACCATGACGTAGTCGGAGCGGAAATAGCGCCGCCCGGACGCGTTGCGCGGAAAGCGGGACGAAGTGAACGTCGCCGCGCCGCGATGGAAGGCCGTGACGCCCTCGCGCTCGCCGAGGGCGACGCCGACAGGATGGGCGCGAGGCTCGTCGGCGAAGCGCTCGGCCAGGCTGGCGTGGATCTGCGGATCGGGTTCGAAGGCGAAGACCTCGGCCTTGGCCAGCTCTTCCAGGAAGAGGGAGGTCATGGCGCCGGTGTGCGCGCCCACGTCGAAGACGATCTCGGCGGGCGTACGGCGCGTCAACGCCAGGGCCGCCCGCCAGAGCGGCTCGTCCAGACTCATGCGCGCGTCCCCAGGAGGATGCCGTCGGGCTGCATCGGCGGGGCCTGATCGTCGTGCAGCAGCCTGAAGTCGCACGCGACCAGGAGATCGCGGACGGCTTCGTGCAGTTCGAGGCCGTGCGTGCCGATCATGACGTTGGTCACGCGCCCCGCGCGCAGGGCTTCGCGCGCTTCGGTGAGGACGGCGAGCTCGCCGCCCTGGATATCCATCTTCATGAGATGGACGGGCGGGATGTCGGCCAGGACCCCCGTCAGGGTCCTGACCTTGACGCGCAGGGCGTTGGCCTGCCCCTCCGCCGAGGTCAGCATGCTGCTGTATCCTTCGTCGATGAACTCGGCCCAGCCTTCGCGGTCGCCGATCGCGTCGTGGATGATCGTCGCCGCCTCGCGTGGCAGGCCGTTCATCTCGAGCGTCTCAAGGATCGCCTCGGCGTGGCGCTGCAACGCCTCGACGGCATAGATCCTGGCGGCGGGCCAAGTCTTCTTGATGAGCACCGAATAGTAGCCGATCCCCGCGCCCACATCGAGAAAGACAGGCTCCGACGGCGTGTCGGTCGCGAACGCCTGCAGCATGCACGCCTCCTCGACGGGTTCATGAAGATTGGGATTTCCCTCGCCGGCGTAGCGTTCGATCTGGATGTCGAGCAGGTCGCGTCTTTTGACCTGAACCCCGTTCCCGAAGACGTAGCGTTCCATGCGGACATCCAATTCAAACCCAACTGGGGCTTTCGCTTCTTTTCCCGACTTTCGCAAGCGGTCCCAAAACATTGTTCTTCCGAATGGCCTTAACCTAAGCGATTGTGCTAAAGCTTGCGCACGCATAAGGGGAAAATCCATGCTTCGGATCAGAATCGTCGGTATCCTGGTGGCGTCATGCGTACTCGGTTGGGCCGCGACGGCGGCCGCTCAGGCGACCCGGACCTGGGTGTCGGGCGTCGGGGATGACGCCAATCCCTGCAGTCGAACCGCGCCCTGCAAGACGTTCGCGGGCGCCATCTCCAAGACCGCTGCGGGCGGCGAGATCAACGTGCTCGATCCCGGCGGCTTCGGCGCCGTCACCATCACCAAGGCCATCACCATCGGCACCGACCCGGCGTTCGGCGGCATCCTGAACGCATCGACCAACGGCGTCATCATCAACGCCGCGGCCGATGATGCGGTGGTGTTGCGCGGCTTGACCATTCAGGGCGCGCGTACCGGCGTCAACGGCGTGAGGTTCCTGGCGGGGAAAAGCCTGAGCCTGCAGAACTGCTATATCTCCGGCGCCAACACGGCCTCTCCCAACGGCGCCGGCGTCCTGTTCACCCCTTCGACCGGCACGTCGACGCTGACGATGAGCGACAGCTCGGTGTTCAACAACGGAACCGGAACCAGCGACGGCGGCGGCATCATCCTCCAGCCCAGCGGCTCCGGGTCGGCCCAGGTCGTGTTGCAGAACGTTTCGGTCTACGGGAACACGGTCGGCCTGCGGGCCGACGCCTCGACCACGTCCGGCTTCGTTCGGGTGGCGATCGCCAACAGCATCTTCTCCACCAACGTCAACGGCGGGGTCTCGGCTCTGACCGTGGGCGGGATGGGTTTCGCCAGCGTGTCGCTGGAGAATACGACGACGGCGAACAACGGCCAGGGCCTCAACGCCAATGGGCCGAACACGATGATCCGGTTCGGCTTCTCCAGTGTCGTCGGCAACACCTTGGGCGTGCAGCAGTTCAACGGCGGCGTCGCGCAGTCCTACGGCAACAACATCATCGGCAATGTCAGCGGCAACGACGGCACCTGGGCGACCGTCCCCCTGCGATGACGGCGTGTCATTGATCGCCCTCCGCGAGGAGGGCGATCAATAGGCCTAAGGCCGGTCAGCCCGCCGCCGCGGCCACCGCCTCGGCGGTGATGCCGAACTCCTTGTAGAGACGTTCGAACGGGGCGCTGGCGCCGAAGCCGGTCATGCCGACGAACTTGCCGTCCACGCCGATGAAGCGGTCCCAGCCCATACGCACGGCGGCCTCGACGGCGACGCGGACCGGGGCCTGGCCGATCACCGAGGCCTTGTAGGCCTCGGTCTGCTGCTCGAAGAGCTCCCAGCAGGGGGTCGAGACAACGCGGGTCGGCTTGCCCTGGGCCTGCAGGATGTCGCGGGCCGCCACGGCGACCGAGACTTCCGTGCCCGAGGCGAAGATCGTCACGGCCGCCGCGCCGCCCTCGGCGGCCAGCAGCTCGTAGGCGCCCTTGGCCGAGCGGTTCTCGTCGGCGTCGCCGCGCACGCCGGGGACCTTCTGGCGCGACAGGCACATGACCGACGGGGTGGTCTCGTGCTGCAGGGCGATCTTCCAGCACTCGGCGGTCTCGACCGCGTCGGCCGGACGGAAGACCAGCAGGTTGGGGATGGCGCGCAGGCTGGCGACGTGCTCGACCGGCTGGTGGGTGGGGCCGTCCTCGCCCAGGCCGATGGAGTCGTGGGTCATCACGTGGATGACGCGCACGCCCATCAGCGCGCCCAGCCGGATCGCCGCGCGGCTGTAGTCGGCAAAGG
>FTCT01001369.1_pt1 | contig 16442 bp, 11 predicted proteins | sample 1658881 | NCBI WGS metagenome assembly FTCT01 (sample SAMEA3914864, study PRJEB12502) | metagenome | biome: forest; material: soil | place: USA | collected 2012-03-12 | depth 0.3 m | reverse complement strand
TGGCTGCCCGACGCCATGGAAGGCCCCACACCGGTGTCGGCACTGATCCACGCCGCCACCATGGTCACCGCCGGCGTCTATATGGTTTGTCTGCTGTCGCCGCTATTCGAACACGCCCCGGTCGCCCGAATGATTGTCGCCTATATCGGCGCCATCACCGCCATCTTCGCCGCCTCGATCGGCTTCACCCAGAACGACATCAAGCGCGTCATCGCCTATTCGACCTGTTCTCAACTGGGTTACATGTTCTTCGCCGCCGGCGTCGGGGCCTATCCCATGGCCATGTTCCACCTGTTCACCCACGCCTTCTTCAAGGCGCTGCTGTTCTTGGGCGCGGGCTCGGTGATCCACGGCATGCATCACGAGCAGGACATGCGCAAGATGGGCGGGCTGTGGAAGCTGCTGCCGATCACCTATGCGGTCATGACCATCGGCACCATCGCCATCACCGGCCTCGGCATCCCGTTCACCAAGATCGGTTTCGCCGGCTTCTTCTCCAAGGACGCCATCCTGGAAGACGCCTGGGCGATGCACGGCACCCCGGAAGGCATGTTCGCCTTCGTCATGGGCATTTCCGCCGCCCTGCTGACCAGCTTCTATTCGTGGCGCCTGATCATGATGACCTTCCACGGCAAGAAGCATTGGGATTCTCATTCGCTCGAAACCAGCCACGGTCACGACGCCGAGCCGTCGCATGACGCGCATGGCCACGACGATCACAGCCATGACGCTCATGGCCACGGCCACGCCCATACGCCGCACGAAAGCCCGTGGGTCATGCTGGCCCCGCTGGTCGTGCTGGCCTTCGGCGCTGTATTCGCCGGCTTCATCTTCGCGCCGTACTTCATCGGCGAGCACAGCGTCGCCTTCTGGGGGCAGGCCATCTTCACCGGCCCGAACAACCACACGCTTGAGGATGCCGAGCACATCAAGGAAACCTGGGTGCACTTCGCGCCGCTGACGGTGACCCTGCTGGGCTTTGCCATCGCCTGGTACTACTACGTCATGCGCCCGGGCCTGCCGCGCCGCATGGCCGAACAAAAGGGCGTCGTCTGGACCTTCCTCTACAACAAGTGGTTCTTCGACGAGATCTATCAGGCGACCTTCGTCAAGCTGACCAAGGTGTTGGGCGATTTCTTCTGGAAGATCGGCGACATCAAGATCATCGACGGCCTCGGTCCCAACGGGGCTGCCTGGACGGCGCTGGCCTCGGCCAAGAAGCTCGTCAAAACCCAAACCGGTTACGTCTACCACTACGCCTTCGTCATGTTCCTCGGCGTCGTCGGCCTGCTGAGCTGGGTCGTCTTCGGCATGGCGCACTAAGGAGAGATGGAAATTTCAATGCTCCCGGCCATACCCAATCTCCTCAGTATCGTCACCTTCTTCCCGTTGCTGGGCGCCGTGGTGATCGGTGTTCTGCGTGCCATGGCGCGCAAGGACGACACCGACGTCATCGCGCGTAACGCCAAGTGGATTTCGCTGTGGACCACCCTGATCACGCTCGGCCTGTCGGTGTGGCTGGTCGCGGCCTTTGACACCAAGACGAGTGGCTACCAGTTCGAAGAACATTATCAATGGTTTGGCCCGATCTCCTACCATATGGGTGTCGACGGCATTTCCATCCTGTTCGTCCTGCTGACGGCCTTCCTGATGCCGCTGTGCATCATCGCCTCGTGGGAGTCGATCAAGACCCGCATCGTCGAGTACATGATCGCCTTCCTGCTGCTGGAAACCCTGGTCATCGGCGTCTTCACCTCGCTCGACATCTTCCTGTTCTACATCTTCTTCGAAGGCGGCCTGGTGCCGATGTTCCTGATCATCGGTATCTGGGGTGGCAAGAACCGGGTCTATGCGGCCTATAAGTTCTTCCTCTACACGCTCTTGGGGTCCGTTCTGATGCTGGCCGCCATGCTGTATATGGTCGGCACGCTCGGCACCGCCGACATCCCGGCGATGACGGCGATGCTGCAGGCCCATCCGTTCCCCGTGGTGGTCCAGGGCTTCCTGTGGTTTGCCTTCTTCGCGTCGTTTGCCGTCAAGATGCCGATGTGGCCGGTCCACACCTGGTTGCCGGACGCTCACGTCGAGGCGCCGACCGCGGGTTCGGTCATGCTGGCCGGTATCCTGCTGAAGCTCGGCGGCTACGGTTTCATCCGCTTCAACCTGCCGATGTTCTCCGCCGCCTCGCACATGTTCGCGCCGCTGGTCATGGCTCTGTCGGTCATCGCGGTCGTCTATACCTCGCTGGTCGCCTTCCGCCAGACCGACATCAAGAAGCTGATCGCCTATTCGTCGGTCGCCCACATGGGCTTCGTCACCATGGGCATCTTCGCCGGCAACGCCTTGGGCGTGCAGGGTGCGGTGTTCCAGATGATCAGCCACGGCGTCATCTCCGGCGCACTCTTCCTCTGCGTCGGCGTCGTCTACGACCGCTGGCACACCCGTGAAATCGCTTTCTACGGTGGCGTCACCAAGCTCATGCCGCACTACGCCTTCGTCTTCCTGCTGTTCACCATGGCCAATGTCGGCCTGCCGGGGACGTCGGGCTTCATCGGCGAAATCACCACCATGGCCGGCGCCTATAGCTGGGGCACGTGGGTCGCCTTCGTCGCCGCCTCGGGCGTCATCTTCTCGGCCGTCTACGCGCTCAACCTCTACAAGCGCGTGATGTTCGGCGAGGTGAAGAACGACGAGCTCAAGAAATATCCGGACCTGAACTGGCGCGAAATGGTGCTGTTCGCGCCGCTGATCGTCGGAACCCTGGTACTTGGGGTCTATCCGGCCTTCGTATTCGATTTTACCACGGCCAGCATCGACACCCTCGTCGCAGGGTATCGCGCAGTGACCGGAGGTTAAAGGACAGACATGCCGTATTCGACTGCTCTTCATCTGGCATTGCCCGAACTCATCCTCTCGGTCATGAGTCTGCTCATCCTCGTCTTCGGCAGCATCCGGGGCGACAAGGGCATGACCTCGATCAGCGCGCTTTGCGGCGCCTCCCTGATCGCTTCGGCTTTTGCCGCGGCGCTTGGCCCGCAAGGCCACGCTTTCAACGGTTCGCTGATCGTCGACGGCGTCGCCCAGTTCGCCAAGGTCGTCATCTACATCGCCGCCACTCTGGTCATCGCCCTGGGGCAGGGCTATTTCGACCGCGTCGGCAACCGCCGCTTCGAATTCCCCGTCCTGGTCATGCTGTCGGCGCTCGGCATGAGCATGATGGTCTCCGCCGGCGACTTCATCGCGCTGTATATCGGCCTGGAACTGCAGTCGCTGGCCATGTACGTCATGGCCGCCTTCCGCCGCGACGACGCCAAGTCGTCCGAAGCCGGCCTGAAGTACTTTGTCCTCGGCGCCCTGTCGTCGGGCCTGCTGCTGTACGGCATCTCGCTCGTCTACGGTTTCTCGGGCTCGATGACCTTCACCGACATCGCCAAGTCGGCGGTCGCCAATCCGAATATCGGTCTGATCTTCGGCCTGGTCTTCGTGATCTCGGGCCTTGCCTTCAAGGTGTCGGCCGCGCCGTTCCATATGTGGACGCCCGACGTCTATGAAGGTGCACCGACGCCGATGGTCGCCTATGCCGCCGGCGCCCCCAAGTTCGCCGCCATGGTGCTGCTCGCTCGCGTGCTGCAAGGCGCCTTCGGCCACGAAATCGAGCAGTGGCGCCAGATCATCCTGCTGCTGGCCGTCCTGTCCTTCCTCGTCGGCGGCCTCGGCGGCCTGATGCAAAAGGACTTCAAGCGTCTTTTGGCCTATTCGTCGATCGCCAATATGGGCTATGCCCTGCTGGCCGTCGCCGCCGGTCAAAACGGTATCATGCCGCTGCTGATGTTCTTCGTGCTCTACATGATCGATACGCTTGGCCTGTTCTCGTGCCAGATGGCGATGAACCGCAAGAACGAGCCGATCACCCGCATCGAGCAGTTCGCCGGCCTGGCCAAGACCAACATGCCGCTGACCATCGCGCTGACGGCCCTGGCGCTTTCGGTTCTCGGCATGCCGCCGTTCGGAGGTTTCTGGGCGAAGTACTTCGTGTTCGGCGCCGCCATCAATGCCGGCCTATGGGGCTTCGGTGCCGCCGGTCTCGTCGCCTCGGTCATCGGCGCCTTCTACTATCTGCGCCTGATCAAGCTGATGTGGTTCGATAGCTCCGACCTGGTGCTCGACAAGGCGCCGGGCGAGGCCAAGTGGATCGCCTATGCCGCCGCCGCCGTATCATTGGGCGCCATCGCCCTGATCATCGTGGTGTCGCCGCTGGCGACCACGGCGGCCAAGACGTTCGGACTTTAGGTCCCGTGGCCAAGGTCGAGGTCTTCGACACCCTGCCGTCGACCCAGGCGGTGGCCTTGGCCCGCCTGCAGTCCGGCCCGTCAGAGCCCGGGTGGATCCTGGCGAAGGAACAGACCAAGGGCGTCGGCCGCCACGGCCGCCAATGGATCGGCACCAAGGGCAATCTGATGGCCTCGCGCTACGAGGTCATGGCCATGGATGTGCGCAATGCCCCGCAACTGTCGTTCGTCGTGGCGCTGGCCATCTACGAAGCGATGCGCCCTCTGGTGCCCGACACGGACGAAAGCCTGCGCATCAAGTGGCCGAACGACATCCTCTATAACGGCGCCAAGCTGTGCGGCATCCTGGTCCAAACCGAGCCGTCGCAGCAGGAAGGCCATCTCGGCGTCGTCATCGGCATCGGCATGAATGTCGGCCGCGCCCCCATCCTCGAAGGCTATCTGACCATTGCGCTGCGCGAAATCAGCGAGGCCGCCAAACGGCTCGACGCCGAGGCCGTGCTGACCAAGATCAGCGCTCACCTCGACAGCCTGCTGCAGCTGTGGCGTGACAAGGGTTTCGACGACATCGCCAAGGCGTGGTTCAAGCGCGCCTATGGCCGCGAAGACACCATCCGCGTCACCCACGACGGCGTGCCGGTCGTAGGCACCATCAAGGGGCTCGATCCGTTCGGCGGCCTGCGCGTCCAGGCCGAGGACGGGCAGGTGGTCGTCGTCACCGGCGGCGACATTACCTATGAATAACCGCCGCCTCTGCGGCAGGAGAGGGTAAGCCCATGCTTCTGGCCATCGAACAGGGCAACACCAATACGCTGTTTGCCGTCCACGACGGCGAACAATGGCTGGCGCAGTGGCGCACGGCGACCGAGACGCGCCGCACCGCCGACGAATACGCCGTGTGGCTGTTCCAGCTGCTGCAGATGAACGGCCTCGACTTCAAGGCGATCGACGACTGCATCATCTCTTCCGTCGTGCCGCAGTCCCTGTTCAACCTGCGCAAACTGGCGCAGCGATACTTTAACAAACAGCCCTATGTCGTTGGCGATAATACTTATCTTGGCATAGAGGTGCGCATCGAAAAGCCCTCCGAGGCCGGCGCCGATCGCCTGGTCAACGCCGTCGGCGGCCACATGGCCTATGACGGTCCGCTGATCATCATCGATTCCGGCACGGCGACGACCTTCGACGTTGTCGCCGCCGACGGTGGCTGGGAAGGCGGCGTCATTGCCCCCGGCATCAACCTGTCGATGCAGGCCCTGCATTCGGCCGCCGCCAAGCTGCCGCGCATCGCCATCGAGAAACCGGCGCAGATTATTGGCCGCGATACGGTCAGCGCCATGCAGTCCGGCATCTTTTGGGGCTATGTCGGCTTGATTGAATACCTCGTAGACGCTATCTCAGCCGAGTACGGCCAAAAAATGCGTGTCATTGCCACAGGGGGCGTTGCGTCGCTGTTCGAAGGCGCGACGACGAAGATCGATCATTTCGATCACGACCTGACCCTCCGCGGACTGCTGGAAATCTACCGGCGGACCGTTAGATTGAAATGACTTGCGTCATTGCAATCTAAGTTTTTTTGACGCCATCATGTTTATTCAAAAAGTGGTCTCCACTTTTTGGCATGAGGCTTAGCCCACAGTAAGAAATGAAAAAGAACAGTAACAACGAACTGGTGTTTTTGCCGCTTGGCGGCTCGAACGAAATCGGCATGAACCTGAACCTGTATGGGTTCGGCCCCGCCCATGACCGGCAGTGGATCATTGTCGATGTCGGCGTGACCTTCGGCGATCTGACGACGCCGGGCATCGAGGTCATCGTCCCCGACCCAGAATTCCTCAAGGGCGAGACCATTCTGGGCGTTGTCCTGACCCACGCCCACGAAGACCATATCGGGGCGCTGGGCTGGCTGTGGGACAGCCTCAAGGCGCCGCTCTATGCCACGCCGTTCACCGCCTTCCTGATCCGCGAAAAGCTGCGCGAGGCCGGGGTCGAGGACTTCAACCTGACCGAAGTGCCGTTGAATGGCCACGTCAAGTTGGGGCCGTTCGAGGTTGATTATATTACGATAACCCACTCAATCCCCGAGCCTAACGGGCTGGCCATCAAGACCGAGCTCGGCACGATCGTACACACCGGCGACTGGAAGATTGACGACGAGCCGATCACCGGCGCGCCCACCGACGTCAACACCCTGCGTAAGCTCGGCGACGACGGCGTTCTGGCCATGGTGTGCGATTCGACCAATGTCTTCGTCGAAGGCCGCGCCGGTTCCGAAGCCGACGTCCGCGTGGCACTCCAGGACCTGATCAAGACCTTGAAGGGCAAGGTCGTGGTCGGGTGTTTCGCGTCCAACGTAGCGCGGATGGACTCGATCATGCGCGCTGCCGAGGCCTGTGGCCGCAGCGTCTGCCTGGTCGGCCGTTCGATGCACCGCATGTTCGCCGCCGCCCGCTATGTCGGCCTGATGACCGATATCCCCGATCCCTTGTCGGAAGGCGAGGCGGCGCAGCTTAAGGACAGCAAAATCCTTTATCTGTGCACCGGGTCCCAGGGCGAACCGCGCGCGGCCCTGTCGCGCATCGCCGACGGCAATCACCCGGCCGTCAAGCTGAAGGCCGGCGACGCCTGCGTCTTCTCTTCGCGCGTCATTCCGGGCAACGAAATCGCCATTCGCTCGCTGCAAAACCGCCTGTCGGACCTCGGCGTCGAAATCCACACCGAGCGCGACCATCCGGGCATTCACGTCTCCGGCCATCCGTGCCGCGAAGAGTTGAAAGACATGTACGGCTGGGTGCGCCCGCGCATCGCCGTGCCGACCCACGGTGAACGCCGCCATCTGCTCAAGCACGCCGCCCTGGCCGAAGAGCTGCAGATCCCGGAACAGATCACGCCGCGCAATGGCGACATGGTCCGCCTGGCGCCGGGCCGGGCCGAAATCATCGATGAGGTACCGGCCGGCCGGCTGTTTGTCGACGGCGGCATGCTGGTCCCCGAAGCGGCCGACGCGCTGCGCGAACGCCGGCATGCGGCGCACAACGGCATGATCTTCGTGTCGTTTGCGCTCGATGCCAAGAACAGGCTGGCCTCGATCGTCGATGTCCGCGGTCTGGGCCTGGCTTTCGAGAATGAGGATGCGATCTCCGATCACCTCGAACGCATGGGCGACGCCGCCGAGACCGCGATCAATGCTTTGTCGCGCGAAGACCGCGACGATGACGAAATCGCCGAGGCCGCTGTCTCTCGGGTGGTCAAGAAGATCGCTCAAAGCATTTGGGGCCGCCGCCCGCTGGTCGAAACCATCATACTGCGTTTGTAGTCCTTCGGCATCGCGGCGGCTGCGGCCGCTGTAAGAAGGATTTTCCACAGATTACACAGATTACACAGATTTTAAGGGGCACGCGGATGCGCGAAGCGCTTCAAATCGATGGCGCTCCTCTGCCCCGGAAAGGGCCCAAAAATCTGTGTAATCTGTGTAATCTGTGGATTCAAAAATGGGCGGCGCCGCTACGCGGCGGGTCGAGATTAACGATCCTGCGATGAGATATTGGCTCGCGTCGCACGCGTTTTCTCTCACGGGATGAGGCGGTTACGGCAGCAAACCTCATACGCGAAATCAGCCTTTACAATCAATATTGAATTAACCTGTATAAGTCGCGCGTGCGTTTAACGGCGCGGTCCGACATAGTCGAATAACATGCTGAAAATACTGCATATTGTGAAATTGGTTAATCTAAATCAATATTGATAAATTGTGAACCTTTTCGGCTCGCCATCGTCATCAAATCCAGGCGTGGTTAACCGGCCATCGCCGGACGGCGGAGATTCCCGCCGCCGGCGATTTCAGCTTACGACTTGACCAGGACGTACGATCCCGGCGCGTCCATAAGCGGCTTGAACGCGCCCTTGGACGTATTGCGGGCCGGAATCTTTTTGCCCGAGCGTTCGCCGAGCCATTTTGACCAGTACGGCCACCACGACCCCGGATGTTCGACGGCGCCCGACAGCCATTCTTCAAACGTCGCCGGGTGCTTGTCATTGAGCCAGTGCATATATTTCTGCGCCGCCGGCGGATTGACGACACCGGCGATGTGACCGGAGCCCGCCAGCACATAGGTCACCGGCCCGCCGAACATTCTCGAGCCGGTATAGACGGAGGCGGGTGGGGCGATGTGATCTTCACGCCCGGCTTGCTCAAAGATCGGGATCTTGACCTTCTTCAGGTCGATCTTGACGCCGCCCAAAGTCAGTTCGCCCTTCGTCAGAGCGTTTTCGCCATAGAATTTGCGCAGGTAGAACATGTGCAGCGCCTTCGGCATCCGCGTCTGGTCGGCATTCCAGCAAAGCAGGTCGAACGGCGTCAAATCCTTGCCCATCAGGTAGTTGTTGACGAAGAACGACCAGATCAGGTCATTGGCGCGCAGCGAATTGAAGGTGTCGGCCATGGCCGATCCCGGCAACACACCGCCCGCGGCATCCATCTGCCGTTCCAGTTCCTTCAGCCACGATTCCGAAGTAAAGAGAAGGAGATCGCCCGCCTTGGAAAAGTCGTGCTGAGCTGTGAAGAAAGTCGCCGAACTGACGGATTTATCTCCCATTTCCGCCATGTGCGCCAGGGTGCAGCCAAGCAGGGTGCCGCCGATGCAGTAGCCGACCGTATTGACCTGGGCGGCCCCCGTCTGTTCCTTGACGCGATTGACGGCTTCATAGACGCCGCCGAACATGTAGTCTTCAAACGTCGTGCCCTTCATCGACGCGTCGGGATTGACCCACGACGTGATGAACACCGTAAAGCCCTGATCCGTCAGCCATTTGATCAGCGAATTCTTGGCCTGCAGGTCGAGGATGTAGAACTTGTTGATCCACGGCGGGAAGATCAGCAACGGCGTCTCATAGACCTGCTCGGTCGTGGCGTCGTACTGGATCAGCTCGAAATAAGGGCCGCGCCACACCACCTTGCCGGGCGTGGTGGCGACGTTTTCGCCAACCGTGAAACGCGAATAATCGGCCTGCGAAATCATCAGCTTGCCGTCGCCGCGCGCCATGTCCTCGGCGAACTTCTCCATGCCCTTGACCAGGCTTTCGCCCTTGGTGTCCATCAGGGTCTGCAACGCCGCCGGATTGGTCATCAGGAAGTTGGACGGCGACATGGCGTCGGTCAGCAGCTTGGTGAAGAACTCGGCGCGGCGCTTGACGACCGGGTCGATGCCCTCGGCGCTGGCGATCAGCTTGTTGATCCAGTTCGACGACAACAGATACGACTGCTTCATGACGTCGAAGACGAGGTTCTGTTCCCAATGCGGATCGGCGAAGCGCTTGTCGCCGCGCGTCTGAGCCGGCGCCTCAACCCCGGCCTCGGAGCCTAGCGTACGGCGCGAGACGTCGCCCCACAGCTGCAGATAACCCGTCATCAGCTCGCTTTGCGCTTCCAGGAGCTTGTTGGGATTGGCGGCCAAAGACGACATGATTTCCGTCATGGCCGGCGCCACCTGGAACGGGTCGGCATTGACCGCGCCGGTAGCCTCGGTCTTGAACACCGTCTTGGCCAGCGCGCTTTGCGCCGTCATCGTCGCCTTGACGATGTTGAGCGACAGGGCTTCCAGACCACGCAGGTTTTCAGCGTCGAACGATGCGCCGACGGCGCGATTTGGCGGCGTTTCGGCGCGCGGTTGCGGCTTTGCTTGCGCCTGAGGTTGGGGCTTTGTTTGCGATTGGGGCTGCGGGGCTGGCTTCGGTTCAGGGCGAGGGGGCGCCTTGGCGGCAACCGGTTTTGCCGCCGGCTTGGGCGCTGGCTTCGCCACAGCCGACACTTTTACCGGCGCCTTCGTCAGAGCCTTCACCGGGGCCTTCGTTGGGGCCTTCACAGCGATAGCCTTGGCAGGCGCAGTCTTGGTCGCGGCTTTCACTTCGGGCTTGACCACGGCCTTGGTGGCTGGCTTGGTTGCAGCCTTCACGGCGACTTTGGCCGGTACCTTGACGCCTGCCGATGTGCTGGCGGCGGCCGGTTTGGCCTTGGCAGGTGCAGCGGGTGCCTTGGTGACGGTTTTGGGAGCAGCTTTTTGGGGAGGCTTGGTCATCTCGGGCGCCTTTTGGGGGGAGGAAACGGGGCGACGGGATTCGTTCGCCAGGCGAACGTTGAATCTGCGCGCACCGAAGTCTGTCCGGGCGGGAAAATCAACTAAAATTATATTTTTTCTTGTTTTTAAGGGAGGCGTGGCGTTAGATTCCGCGCCAATACCTATCGCCCGAAAGCCGAACCCCATGATCCCTGCGCGGACCCTGTTGCTGTCGCTCATTTGCGTCGCCACGCCGTCATTGGCCCAGGCGCAAACCGCGACTCAGGCTCAGGACCAAAGCCAGATCGCGACCACGCCGCCGGCGCCCGCCAATTTCCCGGTGCCTGCCATCGCCAATGCGCCGGCACAGGCGCCCGGGCCGGTGCAGACGACTCAGACGCTCACTCCCGTTCCGCCCGAACCCAATCTGTCGGCGCTAAAGCCGCCCCCGGTCAGTGCGCCCGTCACCGGCGGCATGCCGCATTGGTCGGAATTCCCGATTGCGCCCAAGGATATCCCGACCCTGGCCGAATTCGCCCGCCGCGTTCACGTTCAGGAGGCCAACAGCGCTGCTCAGGACGCCCAGGGTAAGGCCATCGCCTGGGAACCCAATCAACCCGATTCGATTGCCGCCGCCGCCAATGCGCTGATCGATCCGGCCAAGATGGCGCCGGTCGATAGCGAAATGTCGCCTCAGGAATCCGAAGCCTTCGCCAAGGCAGCGCGCGACAAGGCCACAGCGCCACCGATCGCCGACTAATCCTTCTGTTCACTGCCCAGCCTATTCACGGACATGCGCATCTGATATGGAAGCGCAGCTGTTTTCGCCGCTTACAGGGAGGCGAAGGCGGCGATTCGTTGCGGAGCCAGCCTACAAAAACATATCGGCTTCCGTGCAAACTCACTTAAAGCCAAAAGATAAAAAAATGCCGGAAACGACTGAACTGCATAGACAAAAAATGGCAGATTCGACCCCAGACTTTACCCTTAGCCTTGATGTTGTCCGCGTCGCCGAAGAAGCCGCCATTGCCGCCTTCAGCCAGGTCGGCGGCGGCGACGAAAAAGCCGCCGACAAAGCCGCCGTCGACGCCATGCGCTCCGCGCTCAACGCCATCGACATGGACGGCCGCATCGTCATCGGCGAAGGCGAGCGCGACGAAGCGCCGATGCTGTATATAGGCGAAAAAGTCGGCACCGGGCGCGGTCCGGCGATCGACATCGCGCTCGATCCGCTCGAAGGCACGACGCTGGCCGCCAAGGCCATGGCCAATGCCTTGGCCGTCATCGCCTTTGCCCCGCGCGGCGGCATGTTGCACGCGCCCGACACCTATATGGAAAAGATTGCCATCGGTCCGGGTTACGGCGCCGATGTCATCGATCTCGACGCCTCGCCATCGGACAATGTCAACGGGCTGGCCAAGGCCAAGGGCGTCAAGGTGTCGGAAATCGTCGCTTGTGTCCTCGACCGGCCGCGCCACGAAGGTATTATTGCCAGCCTGCGCCAGGCCGGCTGCCGCGTCCATCTGATCAGCGACGGCGACGTCGCCGGCGTCATCCATACCGCCCAGCCGGAAACCCATATCGATATCTATCTGGGCTCCGGCGGCGCGCCGGAAGGCGTTCTGGCCGCCTCGGCGCTGAAATGCGTCGGCGGTCAATTCCAGGGCCGGCTGATCTTCCGCAATGACGATGAACGCCGCCGGGCGACACGGCTGGGCCTGACCGATTTCGACCGCAAATACGGGCTCGACGACCTGGTCTCGGCCGATACAGTGTTCATCGCCACCGGCGTGACCAATGGCGCGCTGTTGAAGGGCGTGTCGATCGAGACCAACGCGCGCGGCGAACGCTTCGTCACCACGGAAAGCCTGGTGATGATCTCCAAGAGCCGCACGGTGCGCAAGCTGTCGATGCGCCGACCGTTCTAGGACTTAGGCTCTATATTAAGACGCAGAGGGCGGTGCGTAGGCATCGCCCTTTTTCGTGCGCCCGCCAACCGGAGGATGCGCCGACTCATAAATGACTCTATATTGCCTCAGAACACGGAAGATCGATCTTCCCCGGAGCCTTATGGACACTCTCGACACACCGCGGACCTCGCTTGCGCCCTATCTCGGCGTCGATAAATCGCTGAGCGGCCGGTTGTGGCGCGACCGGCTAGGCGTCGCCGGCGTCAGCGCGGATAAGCTGCGCGACCTGACGCAGCGCCTGGGCCTGATGGAGGTTGCCGAAGCCGACGTGCTCGACCCGCTCGGTCGCTTCATCGCCGGGCGCGGGGTGACCGCCGACACGCTCGACCATTTCATCCACCCGACCCTGAAGAGCCTGTTTCCTGATCCATCGTGCTTCATGGATATGGACAAGGCGGTCGCCGCCATGCTCGACGCGCTGCAAGCCAAGTCGCGCATCTGGATCTTCGCCGACTACGATGTCGATGGCGCCACCTCCGCGGCACAGCTGGTGCGCTGGTTCCGCGCCATGGGGCATGAGATCGGAGTCTATGTCCCCGACCGCGTCCAGGAAGGCTATGGCCCGTCGAACGCCGCCTTCGATCGCCTAAAACGCGAGGGCGCCGACCTGGTCATCACCGTCGACTGTGGCGCCATGGCGCATAAGCCTTTGGAATATGCCGCCTCGATCGGGCTTGAGGTCGTGGTCATCGACCACCACCTGATGCGCGAGGATCCGCCGAAATGCCGCGCCGTCGTCAATCCCAACCGCCCGGGTTGTACCTCAGCGCAAGGCAACCTCGCCGCCGCCGGCGTCGTCTTCGTCGTCATGGCGGCGCTCAATCGCGAAGCCGAAAAGAGCGGTCTGTTCAAGGACCGCGCCCGGCCCGACCTGATGCAGTGGCTCGACCTGTCGGCGCTTGGCGCCATTTGCGACGTCACAGCACTCACCGGCTTTAACCGCGCTTTGGCGGCGCAGGGTCTGAAGATCATGTCCAAGCGCCAAAACCCGGGCATTCGGGCGCTGATGGAGGTAGCGGGGCAGGGCGATATCACCTCGCTGATGTCGACCTTTCATTCTGGCTTCGTCATCGGGCCGCGTATCAATGCCGGCGGCCGGGTGGGGCGTTCCGATCTCGGCGTACGGCTGCTGTCGACCGACGATGCGGACGAAGCGGCCCAACTGGCGCGCGAGCTCGACGAGCTCAATCGTACGCGTCGCGACGTCGAGACTGAGGTCCAGGAGCAGGCCATCGCCCTGGCCGAGGCGCAAGGCCTGTGGCCGTCGGACGATCCGCTTATCGTCATCGCCCAGGACGGCTGGCACCCCGGCGTCATCGGCATCGTCGCCGGCCGGTTGCGCGAACGCTGGCGCAAGCCGGTCATCGTCATCGGCATCGATCCTGTGTCCGGCATGGGCAAGGGCTCGGGCCGCTCCCAGGCCGGGGTCAATCTCGGCGAAGCCGTCGGCGCCGCCTATGAGGCCGGCCTGTTGCTGTCGGGCGGCGGCCACGCCATGGCCGCGGGCTTAAGCGTCGAGCGTGAACGTATTGCCGAGGTTCGCCAGTTCCTCAACGACTATGTCCGCACCCATGTCAGCGAGGACGACCGCGTCGAACCGGTCGATATCGATGCCGTGCTGACGCTAAAAGCCGCCTCGCGCGCCTTCTATGACCGGCTGGACCTTTTGGCGCCGTACGGCCAGGGCAATCCCGAGCCGGTGCTGGCCTTTGCCGGCGTACGCATCGGTTTTGCCCAGGCGATGAAGGGCGGCCACGTGCGCTGCGAACTGATCGACAGCGCCGGCCATAAGCTCAAAGGCATCATCTGGCGCGCCGAAGGCACGCCGATCGGTGACGCCCTGTTGCGGCCGGCCGGTTTGGTCCACGTCGTCGGGCGGTTGAAAGCCGATGACTATATGGGCCGGCGGGGTGTTCAGCTCGAAATCGAGGATATCGCGCAGGCTTAAGCCTCATGCCCAAAAGTGGATTGCCACTTTTTGGCATGAAACGTTCTTTGGCATGACGGCGTCAAAAATGAGATCCATTCGATCTGGTGGCAGTATGAGCCACTCATCAACAGGGAGCGTAAAAAAACTTCAAAAATCCGCTTGCACCGCCAAACGCTTCCGGCTAACAAGCGCACCTCTTGACGCGGTCCCTTCGTCTATCGGTTAGGACGCCAGGTTTTCAACCTGGAGAGAGGGGTTCGACTCCCCTAGGGACTGCCATCAAGACTCGCCCCCGACACATCCTGGGGTTGGCGAATTCTTAATTTTTCCGTTATAAAATTACACCCTACAAGCGAAATTGTGGATAAATACACCAGTTATCCACAGTGTTAGCGATCCCGCGAACGCCTCGCGCGTGATTCTGCTCGCGAAAAGGGATTTTTTGCCGTAATTTCGCAATAAATGCGAATATTCTCTGTTTTTCTCTCCCAAATTGAGATATCCGTGTTATTATAAAAAGTGTCTGAGCGTTTAGTAGACATGGTGAGGATAGATGAGTTTGTACGATTTCAACGCAAAAACCGAAGCCGAAGATTCCGTCACGATTAACGGCCACGTCAAGTGGTTCGATGCCGCCAAGGGGTACGGCTTTATTGTTCCGCAGGACACGACGCACACCGCACAGCGCGATGTTCTGCTCCATATTTCGAGCCTCCGTGATATCGGACGCGACAATGCGCATGAAGGCGCCGCGATTTCCTGTAAAATCGCCCGCCGCGCCAAGGGTTGGCAAGTGGTCGATATCGACCATCTCGATGCCGCGCCCGACGGCGGACATCACGCGCCTCGCCACGACCGACAGGATCATTCCCACGCGGTCAGATCGTCCCGCGGCGTGCCGGAAGGCATGCGCGTCGGCGATCTCGAAGCCGCGACGATCAAGTGGTTCAACCGCACCAAGGGCTATGGCTTCGTGGTGCGCGGCAACGACCCGACCGACATCTTCATTCACATCGAAACCCTGCGCCGTTTTGGCCTGGAAGATGTGCAGCAAGGAGATTCGATCATGGTCCGCTTCGGCGAAGGGCCGAAGGGGCTGGTTGTGACCGAGGTCCATCCCAAGGCACTCGTCTAAGCCCCTAAGCTTCAGACCTAGCATTTAGCGGCCATTGCCGGCTTGAAAGAGCGGGCTATGGCCGTTATTGCTTTCAGGGTCACACGCTGGAGGGGATTATGCGGCCATTAGCAACCGGTATGGTTTTGACCTTGGGGCTGCTGGCGACCACTGCCGCGGCAGATCCCGTGCCCCCGGCCAAGCCCGCGCCCAAAGCGGCCGCTACATCGTCGGTCTCGGCCTCGGCGAAACCCGCAGCGGCGGCCGCCAAGCCGGCATCGGCGACGGCGTCTGCCACAACGCCTGCGACGGCACCCAAACCCAAACCAAAGCCCAAACCCGTCGTCAATTCAGGCCCGCCCGCGATACCCGTGGAATGCCTTAATGTCGTCTCGGCAACCTTCGGCGCGCCCGAAGGCGTCGATATTGCGGGCCCCGATCACGCCACCGCTCACTTTGACGCCGAAATCGCCAGCACATCGCCGCAGCGCGGGCAGGGGCTGATGTGCCGCCAGACCTTGGCGCAGGGTAAGGCAATGCTGTTCGAATTCCCGGCCGCCGGCGAGCAGACATTCTGGATGCGCGACACCGTGCTGTCGCTCGACATACTGTTCATCGCCCCGGACGGCCATATCGTTTCGATCATCAAGCGGGCGCACCCGTTGAGCGACCGCAAGCTGCCGTCGCACGGCGACGCCAACGGCGTGCTCGAAATCCGCGGCGGTCAGGCCGATGCGCTGGGCCTGAAGCCCGGCGATGTCGTCAGCCACCCGTTTTTCGCCAGCCACTAAGCTGTCTGCGATAAAAGTCGGGATGAATGCATTTTTTTGCCATGGCGGGCTTGCGATGGTGGAATGAAAGTGGCAAGAAGCGCGCCTCTTGTTCAGGCATCCAGTTCGGGGTGTAGCGCAGCCTGGTAGCGCAGCTGTTTTGGGTGCAGCAGGTCGGAGGTTCAAATCCTCTCGCCCCGACCAACTGGAACGTGAGAACAATTTAAAGTCGGGGCGTAGCGCAGCCTGGTAGCGCGTCTGCTTCGGGAGCAGAAGGCCGGAGGTTCGAATCCTCTCGCCCCGACCATTAAAAAAG
>FTCT01002658.1_pt1 | contig 16546 bp, 12 predicted proteins | sample 1658881 | NCBI WGS metagenome assembly FTCT01 (sample SAMEA3914864, study PRJEB12502) | metagenome | biome: forest; material: soil | place: USA | collected 2012-03-12 | depth 0.3 m | reverse complement strand
GTTGAAGACCGTGCTCTTGCCCGCGCCCGTCGGACCAACCAGGGCCGTCACCTGGCCGGCGGGGGCCGTGAAGCTCATCCCCTTGAGAACCTCTTCCCCGCCTGCCCCATAGCTGAACCGCACGTCCTCGAACGCCACCGGGCCCGAAACCCGCGGCAGCGTCGACGCCGCCGGCGACGTCCGCACCACCGGATCACGATCCATCAAGGCGAACACCCGCTCAGCCGCCGCCAGACCCGTCTGCAAGGTGCTGTTGACCTTGGAGAGGGACGGAATAGACGCATAGGCGCCGACAACCGCGCCAACGAAGACAAACAGCGCTCCGGGCGTAATGCCCCCGGCGATCACCTGCGCGCCCCCGAAGAAGATAACCGTACCGACCGCGACGCCGCCCAAGCCATCGACGATTGGCAGAATGGCGCCGCCGATCCACGCGCCCCGGATCACCAGCCTGGCGACCACAGCCATTTGATCCGCCCCCTTGGTCTCCATCAGAGGCTCGAGCCCGTAGGCCTTGACCGTGCGCGCGCCCTGGAAAACTTGCGTGAGCGATTGCGATAGAACCCCAACCTCGTCCTGGGTCCGCATCGAAACCCGTCGCATGCTGCGGCCGATATATTTCATCGGCAGGATCGACAGGATCGGCAGCACCAAGCAGACCAGCGCCAGCTTCCAGTTGGTGTAGACCATCAGACCAATCATGGCCGCGATGGTCAGCGTGTCCTTGCCAGCAATCAGAAAGACGTCGCAAACCGCGAGGCGCATCATGTTGACGTCGTAGATGAAGGTCGCCGCGAGAGCGCCGGGCGCCCGGCCCTCCGCAGGCTCCACGCCATGGCGCAGCATCTTCTGGAACAGGCGATCCTGCGTTTCGGCGACGATCTTCTGACCCACTGCGACCAGCAGCACCTCTTGCAGATATCGCGCGAGACTTCGCACGGCGAAGATCGTCAAAATACCTGCAGCCATGAGCCAGAGCTGCGCTCCATCACGAGCGATGAAGACTTTGTCGATCAACGGCCCCATAAGATAGGTCTGGCTGGAACTGGCGACGGCTACCGCCACCATGCACAGCAACGCCAAGAGCAAGGCCACCCAATGCCGGCTCAACGACTCGCGCCACAGGCGAGCAAGAAGACGCCACGAACGATGCTCGCCCCGTGCCAGGCGATTGGCTTCCAGGTCCATCGGCTGGCCTCCCCGATGACGACCATATCCAACCCAAGGTCGAACGCAAGTTATGCGTTCCCGGCCAAATCCGGCCCTGCTCAAACGAAGAACCTTGTCGGACAATACGCTCTGGACGCGCATTGACGGCCCGCGTTACCCCTGACGCAAGCTGAGCAAGCGACTCCCGGATCGAGCCGGGCGCCGCCCTTCAAAATCGCTTGGTCGAGGAGGTTCGATGGCGGACGGCGCGGAGCGGACGGACATCCCGAGCGCGGACATCGCGACGGCGAGCGCCTCGGTTTATGACCTATTCCAGGCGCAAGCCCACGCGACCCCCTCGGCGGTGGCGACGATCTGCGGGGGAGAATCCCGCACCTACGCCGAACTGGACAGGATGGTGACCAGCCTCGCTGGACGCCTGGTGAGCGCGGGCGTGACGCCGGAGGCCCGACTGGCCCTCTACCTTCCCCGGTCAATGGATATGCTCGTGGCCTGTCTGGCGGCCTGGAAGGTGGGCGCGACCTATGTGCCGCTGGATTTGGCGAGCCCCCCGGCGCGCCTCCAAGAGGCGCTGGATCAATGTCGGCCCGCGGCGATCCTCTACGCCAGCGCCCAGCGGGTCCCGCCCGATCTCCAGGCCTCGGCGGAGCATGTCGATCTTTCTCGCCCTTGGCTCCAAGACGATGCGGGGACTTGGCCCCCGCTCCCGCGGCGGGGCGCCGCCTACATCCTGTTCACCTCGGGCTCCACGGGCGCTCCGAAGGGCGTGATCGTCGACCACCCGGCGTTGGCCGCCTTGCTGCATAGCGTGCGCGACAGGATCGGTTTCACGGCGGCGGACGTATTCGCCGCCACCTCGAGCCTGACTTTTGACATCGCCGCGCTCGAACTCTTCCTGCCGCTGATCTGCGGGGCGGCGGTGCATCTGCTTCCCGAAGGCGTCGCCCGTGACGCCGTGCGCTTGCGTGACGCCCTCAAGCCCGGCGCGGCGACCGTCGTTCAAGGTACGCCTTCGATGTGGAGGGCCCTGCTCAAGGCCGACTGGCGCGGCGAGGTCAAGCTGGCCATCGCGGGGGGCGAGGTCCTGGATGCGGACCTGGCCCGTCGCCTGGCCGCGCGCGTCGGGGCGCTGTGGAATGGGTACGGACCGACCGAAGCGACGATCTACACAACCCTGCACAAGGTGGTCGCGGCCGATCTCAAGCTGGGCGAGATCCCCATCGGAGCCCCCCTTTCCAACGTCATCGTGAACGTGGTGGATGAGCAGGGCGCGCCGGTCGAACCCGAAGTCGCCGGCGAAATCCTCATCGGTGGACAGGGCCTGGCTCGCGGCTACCTGAACCGGCCCGACTTGGACCGCGACAGGTTTCGCGCCTACCCAGGCTTGGCCGACCGCCTCTATCGGACTGGCGACATCGGCTATCGGCGACAGGACGGGGCTCTGATGTTCCTCCGCCGTGCGGATAGCCAGATCAAGTTCCGCGGCGTACGGATCGAGCCCGGCGAGATCGAAACCCGCTTGCTGGCGACGCCGGGCGTGAACCAAGCCGCGGTGGCCCTGCGCACCGACGATCAGGACCGAAAGGTCCTGGCCGCCTATCTTGTCTCTACGCGCTCCGACGATGTCCCCACCGAGGCCCAAGTCCGCGCTTCCTTGAGTGAGTGGCTGCCGGAAGCCATGATCCCTTCGGTCTTCTTCTGGATGGAAGCGCTGCCCCTGACGGCAAGCGGCAAGGTTGACCGCTCGGCGCTCGCCGCGATCGCCCCCGCCCCTCGCCTCGCCCGGTCCGTCGCCGAAGCCGCGCCGCTGGCGCAAGCCATCGGGCGGCTGTGGGGCCAGGCGCTTGGGCGCGCGCCCTTGGCGCTGGATGAGGACTTCTTCGGCGCGGGCGGCGATTCCCTGGCGGCGCTGAACGCCATATTCCTGACCGCGCCGACCGCCGGGCGCGACCTCAGCGTCACCGATCTCATCGAGCACCCGACTCCCGGCGACTTCGCGATCCACTTGAACGCTTCGTTGCGGAGCGGTGAGCTCGAGCCGGACCGCCAGAATGTCGACGTGGTCGTTCAGATCGGCACGCCGTGACGGTTTCCATCCCACGCTTCGCCTCAGGCGACCGGCATGCGGCGGTGAAAAGCTATCATCACGGCGCCTGGCAAGGCCTCGTTACGGGTGGATCGAAGGCAGACTCCAACAACGGCACGCACGACCTGATCTTCGTCGAGAACCTCGACGCGAGCGCCGCCCTCGAGGCTGTCCAGGCGCTGGCGTCGCGACATCCGTTCATCGCCGGCCACATCGAAGAGCGCGACGGTGCGCCGTGGCTTGTGCCTGGATCAGCGAGCGCTGTGTCGATCGAGACTTTCGATCTTCGCGACACGCCGGCGAGCGTTCGCGTAAGAGCAGGACGAGAGCGGATCGGCGCGCTGGTCTGGCGTCCCTTCGATTTGCAGGCGGGCCCCCTCAGCCGATTCTATATCGGAGCGCTCGACGAGACTCTGAGCGTGTTTGGCTTCGTCGTGCATCATTTCGTCTGCGACGGGGCGTCGGTGAAGATCCTGGCGCGAGAGTTCCTGGCCCTCTACGAAGCCGCGCGTCGACGCCAGGCGCCCGAGCCCCTTCCGGAGGGCGTCGGCTACAGCGACTATCTGCGCGGCATGAACGAATGGATGGCGAGCCCTTCGGGCGCGCAGGCCCGCCAAGCTGCGCTCGCCCGCGTGCGCGACCTCCCTCTCCTGCGGTTCGATCGGCTGGAAACCTTCGAGCCCGAACACGCGGAGCTTCAGACCCCTTGGTCGGAGTTGGCCCGGGTCGCCCGCCAGATGAAGACGACCCCATTCACCGTCCTTCTGGCCGCCCACAGTCTTTGCCTGCTGAGCCACACCGTGGACGGGCGCGTGGCGACGCGCATTGTCACTTCCGGGCGAGACACCGCCGCCCTGCTTCATACGGTCGGCAATCTGGCCGATCGCATGTACGTGATCGCCGATCTGAGCCAGGCGGCGACCTTCGCTGACGTGGTGAAGGCCACGACGAAGGCGCTTATCCAGGCCCAAGCCCACGCCTTCGTTCGCGACGAATTCGTGCAGTGGGATCTATGGGAGGCAGGATGGCGGTGTGATGTCCCGGTCCTCAATTTCATCGGCGACAGAGGCTTGTCGCGCAGCGAGCGCTATCCCGACCTGACGGTTCCGCACCCGCCGCAAGCCGCCACCCGTCCCCGAGATTGCTACTACATGGTCATTCAGACTGAAGAAGATCGGATCTCGACCTACGCGCGGTTTGGAGCCGGACGCATCTCCGGACTGAGCATGCGCTTGAGCGCGGCGCTGGCGGCCTGTTGCAGGACACCGGACGCGAGGATCGAGACGTTGCGCGCGATCATTGATTGCACGGACATCACTTAGGACATCGCCCGGCTCGGCCCCTAGGGGGCGAAGCAAGGTGGGTTCGACCAAGGAAGACAGTGGGCGGTGTATGGATATCGCGGGAACGAACAATCATCTCCGTATCGGGGAGAACATCCAGATCGAGGGCGAAATCACGGGCGACGACAATCTCGTCGAGATCGACGACGCCGAGCGTGAAAGCAACCTCACTCTCAGCATCAGGGGCGACGGCAACGTGGTCAGGATCGGCAAGCTGGTGCAGCTGAGAGGCCTGAGGATCAGGATTGGCACCCACGTGTCCGCGGACGCAACCAGCCTGACCATCGCCGACGGCTTTTCAGCCGAGTGGAACGTTCAGCTATTGCTGCCCAATTCCGGAAACAACCTGGTGATCGGGAAGAACTGCATGTTCTCCAACAGCATCACCGTCCGATGCGGCGAATCCCCCCATCTGCTATTTGATCTGCATACAGATCAGTATCTCGACACGGCCTCGCGCACGCTGATCGGCGACCATGTTTGGGTCGGCGAAGGCGTCTATGTCACCAAGCGGGCCGCGATCGCCAACGAGACCGTCGTCGGCGCCGGCAGCGTCGTCACGCGCCAGTTCGATGAAGAGCACGTCGTCATCGCCGGCAATCCTGCCAGGGTCGTGCGCAGGGACGTGCGCTGGGTTCGGAATCCCTCCCTGCTGACGCCCGGCGCCCCCGATTACGAAAGCTACCATGCTCACATGCGCGGCCACGCCAAGAGGGGCGCGGGCGACCCCGCCTAGGCGACAAGCGCGGGTAGCTCGAAATACTCCCCGGCGATCGTCACGCCTTTCGGCCACTCGTCGTCGTCGAGAGGCGCATAGAGCATCGCCCGATGGTCATCGCCCACTTGCATCTCCGCCTGCGGGACGGACGCAAGCGGCCGGCCAAAGGGATAGGGCGCGCCGCCCGCCATAGGGCACTCGATCCACACCCCCCTCCGCCCGGTGCGCACGTCCTTGACGTGGAGCGCCGCCGAACCCGCGCGATAACCTACGCCACGGATTTCGAAACCAGTGGGCAGCAAAGGCCAGGTTCGGCGCGAAAGCCCCACCATGCGGTCGATGAACGCGGTGGCGATCGCCTCGGCGGTCTCGTCGGCGACGGCGACCTCGCGCGCCACGGCTTCGACGCCCTGCGTCAGGCGCACATGGTACAGACTTGGGCGCGGCGCCAGCCAACGATGCATGTTGGGCAGATTGACAGGATGGGCTGGCGAGGCGGCGTTGTGTTCGTCGATCAACCGCCTCATCGACTGAGCAAGAGCTTCGAGCCCAGAAGACTCGCTTCGCTTCTCGGTAAGGTGCTCATGGAGGCAAGGCGACGCCTCGGCTTCCGGGCTATTGGCCCGCATGACGTGGCGCTGCTGTAGTTCATAGAAGCGCCGCAGCAGCGGCGTCAGGCGCCCCCGCAACTCGGCGTGAGCCGGACCATCCACCCCTAGTCCAGCCATGAGCGTTCTCATGAAGGCCGCTTCGATCTCGACCTCGACGGCCCGGATCAAGGGCTCCTCGCCCAGCCCTCCGCGCCGACCCTGGGCGTACTTCCTGGCGTAGTAGTAGATCGAGCGGATCGACGTCGCCAAGTGAGGTAGATCCTGCCCCAACCGTTCGCCCGGGATTCCGGTCAAGCCGCGCCAGTTGGGCACCGCGCGGAAAATCCCGAAATCCGCCAAGCCGCCGGTGATGGAAACATTGGGCGACATGAAACGTCCGGACCAGAGCTTGTTGGCGCGAGCCGCGCCCACTTGGCCGGCAAAGCGCAGGAACATCGCGTCGATGGCGTCGAACAGCGCCGCTCCCTCCCCAGCGATCCGGCCTGCCGCCTCGACGGCTCCACGGGTGCGTTCAGCGTCGAGAAATTGTTCGGACGCGCGGGCGCCGGCCGATCCGAAATAGAGGCTTCGCTCAAAGTGAGCCGGACGGACAAAGTTCGGCCGTATCATCAGGGCGCGTCGTCGGAAGAGCTCCGGCTTGGGATCTTCCGGGTCCTCGATCGTTTCACCGACATCAATGATCGCGATGCTCGGGACGCCGCCCCATGGCAGCTCCGCGAGAGCGACTTCGGAGCAGATTGCTTCCCGCAGCGCTTCGGGTAACCAGAGATGGCCGTGCCTATGGTCCCAATCGATGCGGCTCGCCGCCAGCGGCGTGCGCCCGATGCCTTTTATGTTGAAGTCGCCACGAACGGCGCAGCGTCCGCTACCGCCGAAGAACGAGCCTGTCGATCCGCCATAGCGATCCGCCGACAAGGTGACACCGGAGGAATCCGCGGGGCTGCCCTGCGGCGCCGCCTCCACGGCGAAGCGTTCAAGAAGGTCGCGCCGAACCTCCTCGGCCGCGGTCGGGCAACTCAGGTCGACCCCTTGCCGCGCGAACCAACGGGCGTTGAGCCAGACTATGCGCGCCCCGGTCAGCGCTCGCGCCGGAAAGGCGGCGAAGAGGTCCGGACCAAGGTCCTGAAGCATGAGTGACGAAAAGCTGCGCCCCTGCGCGGCTCCATCGGCGCCGACGTCGACGGGGCGGTTCACTTGCGCTTCCTTCAGCCCTGCCTCCCTTGAGCGATCGGCGGCGTGGCGATCACCGAACCGCCCCCTTCTATAGGCTTGCAGCCTTCGCGCAATGTGAGATTGTGTTCGAAAAGGTGGGACTCAGCAGACAAGTCTCGCCGGGGATGGCGACCAGAATGCTTATCGAAAGTACTGACGGCTCGGAGCTTCGGCGGTTTTCCGAGCTGGACCAAAGCTTTGTTTTTCTAGGAATATCGGGCTGCCAAGCGTGCACCGCCATGAAAACGGCGCTTACGCTGATTTTCCAGGACCGCCCTGCGCCAGACCTTCTGCTCTTCCAGGCCGATCGCCCCGACGAAGACACCATGGCCTTTCTGCGTCAGCATATTGCCGGCGGTTTCCCAGAGTTCCTCTACTTCGCCGGTGGCGAGCGTAAGCGCCGATGGGTCGGCTTTTTCAAGGACGAGGATTTCGACACGAAGGTGCGCCTCTTGACCGAAGTCATCGACACTTGCCGGCCCTAGAAGCTCGAGCGCCTATTCGCGACCGCACTGACGGAGACCCAGCGTGGAAGAGATCCTAGACGAGACGCCGCAGGACGGCTTCCTGAAGACCGCGGCGAAGGTGGTCAGGAGCGGCTTCGCCCTGCTCAAACAGGACGCCCTTCAAGCCCGTCTCGACGTATGCAAGGCCTGTCCCCTCTCGACGGAGACCGCTAGCGCCCTGACCTGCGGCGCCTGCGGTTGCGACATGAATATCAAGGCGCGGTTCGCGGCGACGGCTTGTCCCCAGCATTCCGACTGGTAGGCGCCGGGTCGGGCATTTCGCTCCGCCGCCGTTTGAAGGTCATCACGCGCTCGGCTCCTTGCCCAGTCCGACGGATGGCGTAGGCCTTCTCGAACCCACGTAGTTCGATCATGCGCAAGCGGCGCGCGAGGGCGCGAGCAGCGCCGTCCAGCGCAACGAAGTCCATGATCACCAGGTTCAGGCCCTCGTTCCATTCGCTTCGGTGCAGCAGGCGCATGGGATCGGCGACCAGTTCGTTCAGGACGACATCGGTGACAAACGCCCACAGGGCGTAGCCCTGCACCGACCCTCGATTATCGCGCAGGACGACGGCTTGCTGGACTTCGAGGGCCGGCAGCACCTGAGGTTCAAGGGCCCCGATCCGGAACGCCTTGCGAGGCGTGGCCAGGAGCGTCCTGACAATCGCTCCCAGTTGAAGATCCACGCCCTGCGCGCCCGGTTGAGTTGTGTCCGACATGGTCCCTCACGAATTCGTCGGCGAGAACCCGGGCTCGCCGCTCACGGCGGGCTCCCAGGAGTGGGCCCAGTAGGTGACCATGAACGCCTTTGGAAACAGCGCGGTCGCCTCCGCGGACGTCAGCAGCCGCTGCTCGTCGACGACAGGACGGCGCACAAACCGCTGGTGGATCGGATCGCTCCAGTCCAGCGGATAGAGGATGTCCCTGGGAAGGATCGTGATGCGGCTAGGTTCTTCCGCCGGCTGCTGATCACCGCTCAACCGCTCGCGCACACCGGCGATCATTCCGTCGGCCTCGCGCCGTCGACCGTCGTCTCCGTAGAGCTGGACCGCGCGCCGCAGGACGACGGGGCCGGTCGTATGCTCCGGACGCAGCCCTTGCTCCGCCTCCCCCATCACGAGGCTCAAGACCAACAGCCAGAACGACTGGCGCGGCCTCGAAATCATGATCGCGTTGGGAATCGAGTGGGCGAAACTGGGGTCACCCATGCGTCCCAGGACGATATCGGCGTCTATCGTGAGCAGATGATCGAGCGGCCGCAGGCACTCGGTGTCCATGTCGGCGTAGACGCCGCCAAACTCGTAGAGAAACAGGTATCGGACGACATCCGCCCTGAATATCTCGGCGGGGAACCGATCATAGATCGGCAGGAGCCAGGCGAAGCGTTCTTCGACAAAGCGCCGATTGTCGGCATCATCCCAGAGCTGGAAGTCGAAACCGGGATTGAGCGCTTTGAAGGACGCGCGCCAGTAGGCGAAATTCGCGGGCAGGACTTCTTTCGACTTCCACGTCTGGAAGACCAGCGATGGCATGGGCTTACGCGGCGATGCGGGACCGTTCATGCCCGCTTGCCTGACGACGCGCCGATCGCCGAGTTCGCCCGCCACGCTCGGCGCATGTCCGCCAACCGCGTATCGACGACCTCGTTCCAGCCGCCGTCGTTCTCGTCGAAGAACTGCATCGCCTTGCGCGCCCCCGCGACCGCTTCGTTGACCTCGGGCCTGCCCGTCTTGATCGTGCGGAAATAGTTCCGGCTCTGGAGTCGGTAGTGGTTATTGACCAGAGCGAACCGCGCCAGTTCGTTTTCTTGAAGGGTCAAGAACAACGCGTCCCCGTGCGCGTCGCCCGACGACAGGACCTTCGGCCCTCGTGTGATGGGGTTGTGTTGCGAGATCGTCGCGATACTCGCCGGTTTCGATATCGCCTTCAGGAAGGCTCGGCTGACACCGGCTTGTCCGCGTCTCGTGAAGCCGTCGATGACGCTGCAAGGCTGATCGAGATGACCGTTTGAGCCGAAACTCAGCCAAGGGCATAAAATCGCTTCGTACATCGAGAAGCGTTCCACGACGTCGCTGATGAGCCCGCCGTTCGGCGGATAGACGAATTCGTCGAGATCGAACACGCCGACCCAGCGGGTCTCGCGGGTCAGGATGGGCAGAAGCTCGGCATAGGCCGCGTTCTGGCGTCCTTCCGCTTCGCAGTCGAAGAGGTCCACCAGACCCGCGGCCTGATACGGCGCGAGATCCTCTTCAAAGCCATCATCGCTGCGATTGTTGATCAGATAGAAGTGCTGGACGCCGAACTGAAGATAGTGGGCGATCCATTCCGTCAGAACATGGGCTTCGTTGCGGAAGATGGCCATGACCGAGAGGTCATGACCCCCGCGCTTCTGTCGAGGACCACGCTGTCTGAGTAACTCCATATCGTGCTCGACAGCCCTCTAGCCGCTCTTGCTCCCCTAACGCGACCTTCGGTTTACACCAACAAATCACAACCCCGGCAAGCCTGTTCTGTTGTGCGTGGACACGGTTGCAGGCAAGACTTCCAGCGTGCGGAACACGGCGTCGGACGGCCAAGACCTTCGGCCCAGCGCTCCCGTTGGTCGCTCAGGGGATGTCGCCATGTCGAATCTGTTTCGCATCGAGGCCAGCCAGTCTCGGCGCCGCAAGATCTACGGCACAATCCGTCTCTGGCAGTCCCAAACCCACAAGACCTATCTTCTGCTGACTCTGGCGGCGATCCCGGCGCTGATGGGGCTGGCCTGGCTCACCCCCTATGCCGAGAAGGTCCGGTTCACCGAAGTGCTCCTGACGCCCGGCGATCCCCTCGAGGCCCACGCCCCCCTCGCCTTCGACAACGAGATGACGGTTCGCTTCGTGACGCCTTTTCCCGTCGCTCTCCCCCCCTCCACCTTGGTGCAGGTGAAGATCGAAGATCCGAGCAACGCCGCCCAATATGCCGTGACGGCCACGGTGCTGGCGCACCGCTCCCCCGAAAATGGAGCGCGCAAGGTGGGAAGCACCCGCTTCATGGCCGCGTTGCACCTCGATCACGGTCAGGACCAGGCGCTGGCGGCCGCCCTGCGCGAACACCGCAGCCTCCAGGGAACGATCACCCTGCAGCGATCCAACCTTTTGAGCATGCTCACGAAGTTTGCGCTCGCGGGACGGAAGTAGGGCGATCTGACGACCAGTCGCCATTGTCGACGCCGATCAGCTTTCCCGCCTCCACCTTGAAGATCCGATCGGCTCCCGCGAACGCCCGTTCCCGGTGCGATACGTGGATGCGCGTTATCCGCAGCTGATCGAGGGCGTCGGTGAGCCGCGCTTCGGTGTCCGGGTCGAGATTGGAGGTGCCCTCGTCCAGGAAGATGATCTTGGGCGAACGATAGAGCGCGCGAGCGATCAAGACACGCTGAATCTGCCCCGCCGAAAGCGCCGCTCCCGTTTCGCCGACCATGGTCTCCAATTGCATCGGCATGAGCATGACTTCTTCGTAGAAGCAGGCGGTTTCCAAGGCGCTGCGGACACGCGTCATGGAGATTTCGGGATCGAAGAAGGCCACGTTTTCGGCGATCGTCCCCTGGAACAATCGATCGTCCTGCAGGACGACGCCGATCTGCTCGCGATAATTGCGCAAACCGAAGAGATCGACTGGCAGACCGTCGATCAGCAATTGGCCGCTGGTGAGCGGAATAAGGCCGGCGAGCACCTTCAGCAGCGTTGTCTTGCCGCCACCCGTAGGACCGATGATGGCGATGAACTCTCCCCTTTCGATCTCCAGGGAGAAATCCCCGAAGACGAGCGGATCCTGCGGTGAAAATCGAAAGGCGCCGGCGTGGATCGTTATGGCGCCTTCCAGCGGACGCGCCGTTTGCTCGACGCTGCGCGGCAAGGCGGCGGGATCTTCGTCCTCGTGAACGACGTCGGCCAAACGCTCCAAATGCAGTTCGAGAGTCTTCCAGTCGAAATGCATCGTCGTCAGCCGGCCCACCGCCAAGGTGAACTGCAGGGCAAAGCTCTGGAAGGCCAGCAACATCCCGATCGACAGCGTCCCCCTGACCACGGCATGTCCGCCGATCGACCAGATCAGGATGGCTTGGACGCTGCTGATCAGGCTCAAGCCCGCACTACCCAGCAGCGTCATTCGAGCGACAGCGACATTGGCGTTGAGGGCGTCGACCTGGTGGTTCTGCCACACCGTCACCCGCTCTTGTTCGCGATTGTATTGCTTGAACGAGCGCGCGCCGCGGATGGTCTCCATCAGCACGGTGCTGGAACGCGAGGCGAAGGTGATCCCCTCGTCCATCTGCTGACGGACCGCCGGGAAATAGATTAGCCGGACGACGAACCCCGTCGCGAATACCGCCAGGATCAGCGCGGTCAACGCCGGTGAATAGAGCAGCATGAACGCCAGGGAGACCGCGGCCATCGTCACGTTCATCAGCAGGCTCGAGGGCGTATTGGTGATGAACCTCTGCACGACGTCGATCGAGCCGAACCGAGCCAGCACGTCGCCAATATGGCGCTTCTCGAACCAGACGATCGGCAGGTTCAGCACGTGCCGAAGCAGGTTGGCCTTCATCTGCAGGGACAGTTGCGTTCCCATCTGCAGCCCGATGATCCCCTGCAGGCAAGTGATCGCGGCCTGAATGACGACAACCGCGATCGCCCCGAAGGCCAAGGTCGTGATGAGATCGGCGTCCCCCCGCAGCACCGCCCGGTCCATGACCACCTGGGTGATGATCGGACTCACCGTGGCGACGGTCTGGGTCAGCACCGCCAGCAAGGCCATCTGGAACAGATAGCCGCCCAGTCCCTGCAACGACCCCCACAGATCGGTTATTCGGACGCGCGGGATTCGAGCACGGCTTCGCAGCTTGGCTGTGCGGGTGAACTCCATGGCGACGCCGGTGAAGGCCTCGCTAACCCTCTTGTAGCTGAGCCGGCGACGCCCCGACGCCGGATCGTAGATCTCGACATAATTTCGTGTCGCGCGCTCGAGCACGACGAAATGGTTGAAATTCCAATGCAGGATGCAAGGCGTGGCGAGCTGGCGGATTTCCTCCAGCGACAACTGCAGGGGCCGCCCCGCCAGGCCCATCTGTTCGGCGATGTTCATCAGGCTGACGAGGCTGGCGCCGCGAACCGAAATATTGAAACGCCGCCTGAGCTCGGCCAACGAATAGTGCAAGCCGTAGAAGCCGGCCACCATGCAGAGGCAGGCCAAACCACATTCGCCCGGCTCGCTCTGCGTGACCAGTTCAAGGCGTTTCCGGACGAACACGCGATTCCAGAGATCGTCTTTTTCGTCGCGCACGCAACCCCCGCTTCCACCCCCGAAAAGAACACTCGCCCGCGACGTGCGCAAGGGCGCGCCGTTCGGCACGTCCGTTCCCCTCGGGGAGCGAAGCGCCTCGACCCAAGCTCAAGGCGGTCGGTCAGCCTGTTTCCCAGGGAGATAGCGGATCTGGACCGCGATTTCGGTCTCCGCGCCGGAGGAGTTCCCGGCACTTCCCTTTACGAGACGCTGTAGCGGTCAGGCGCGCAGTTTCGACAGATAGTCGAAGCTGATCCCCACCGACTCCAGGCGCGGATGGGCGAAGGGCGGTTCCTGCTCGACGAAGAAGTCGCGGACGCCGGCCGCGTGGGCGGCGGGCAGCAGGCGCGGCCAGTCGATCTTGCCGGACCCCACCTCGGTCGGGTCCTGGACGAAGACGAAGTTGGGCTTGGTCGACGCCTTGATGTCCTTGACATGCATGGCCACGAACCGGCCCGGATGCGCCTTCAGCAGGGCGAACGGGTCCTGGCCCGCCGCCGCCACCCAGCCGGCGTCCATCTCGAAGCTGACGGCCGCCGGGTCGGTGTTGGCCAGCAGGATCTCGTAGCCGTTGCGCGCGCCCGGCTTGCCGCCGGCCTGGGCGGTCAGGGGCGAGAACTCGGCGTTGTGGTTGTGGTAGGCCAGCTTCAGCCCCAGAGCCTTCAGCGCCGCGCCCTTGGCGTTGAGGAAGTCGGCGTTGAACTTCCAGTCGTCGGCGGTCATCGCCCCGCCGACCCGGCCCAGCACCTGGCCGAACGCCTCGCCGGCCTTGGGTTTCAGGTCGAAGCGCTCGGGCGTGTAGAAGATCGGCATGACGATCATCCGCACGCCCAGCACGTGCGCCTCGTCGGCCAGGCGCGACAGGTCGCCGTCCAGGCTGGCCTCGCCGGCCCGCGACTGGACCTGGACGTGGGCGCTGGGCGTGGACAGGCCGACGGCGTCCATGGCGGCCCGCAGCTGCGCCGGGGTGCGGCCCGCATAGCCGGCCAGCTCGATGCTCTTGAAGCCGATGCCGGCGACGGCCTTGAGCGTGCCCTCCAGATCGGCCTGGGCCTGGTCGGCCAGGGTGTAGAGCTGCAGCCCGATCGGCAGGCCGGTGCGGGCGAAGAACGGCTGCTCGGCCGCCAAGCCGGCGCGCGCCGCGCCCAGCCCCGTCAGGCCGGCGACGCCCGCCGCCATGATCGCGCGCCTGAAAAGATCCATCGTCCCCGCCCCGTCTCGTTGTGTCCGCCGCCATAAAGGCATCGGCGGCCGCGAAGGTCGATAGGTCGCGTGGCGCCTTGGAGTCGTCGGCCCAAGACCCAGCTTCGATAACGACGTTCTCCCCGGGATTGCCCCGGCGAACCTTTCGCGTTAGGTTTTCAGAAAATGGGATTTGATCTCATTTTGTGGGAGATGCGCGAAACGCGACGAGATCGCCCGGAAAAGCCGGCGCCGTCTCTCCACGACAACAAGAAGCGGGCGTCAGCCCGGTCAGGGAGGAAGTCATGGTGCGCATTCACGCGGCTCGTCTCGTCTCAGGCTGCTCGCTGGCGGTCCTCGCCTCGGCCGCCCTGCTCGTCGCCCCGGCCCACGCCCAGGACGCGGCGCAGGCCACGCCGCCGCCCAGCGGCGACACGGTCGAGGAGGTGGTGGTCACCGGCTTCCGGGCCAGCCTGACCAGCGCCATCAACACCAAGCGGGTCTCCAACAACATCGTCGACGTCATCAAGGCCGACGACATGGCCAGCTTCCCGGACGCGAACCTGGCCGAGTCGATCCAGCGCATCCCCGGCGTGTCGATCACCCGCGACGGCGGCGAGGGCCGCAACATCACCGTGCGCGGCCTGGGGGGCGACTTCGTCCGCACCACCCTGAACGGCATCGAGGCCTATTCGGCCACCACCGGCTCGACCCTGGGCGTGGTGGCCGGCATCAACCGTTCGCGCGGCTTCGACTTCTCGACCTTCGCCTCGGAGCTGTTCAACAGCGTCACCGTCAGCAAGTCGCAGTCGGCCGAGATGGACGAAGGCTCGCTGGCCGCCACGGTCGACCTGCAGACCGGGCGTCCGTTCGACAAGCAGGGCTTCCGCGCCGCCGCCTCGGCCCAGGCCGCCTACTACGACAACAACAAGACCACCGCCCCGCGCTTCGCCGGCCTGATCAGCGACACCTGGGGCGATTTCGGCGCCCTGTTCTCGCTGGCCTACAACGAGCGCAAGCAGATGGAGGAGGGCTACAGCGACACCTCCCAGTCCGACTATTCGGACGCCAACAACGGCTTCTGCGGCACGGCGGTGGACATCGCCAGCCAGCCCGGCAGCCAGGTGGTCAACACGCCCATCCCGTACGTGAACCCGCTGTCGGGCTCGGGCAACCGTCCGGCCGGCCAGTGCTTCTCGGGCCTGCCGTCGGACCCGACGGCCTATGCGGCGATCAACCAGCCCAACGTCTTCCTGCCGCGCAATCCGGGCCTGGGCCGCTTCGAGCTGGACCAGAAGCGCCTGGGCATGACCGGCGCCCTGCAATGGCGGCCCAGCGACCGCACCGAGGTCATCCTCGACCTAGTCTACTCGAAGTTCGACCAGGACCGCACCGACTACGCCCTGTCGAACGCCTCGCTGAACCGCAACGTCAACGGCGCCAGCGCGGCCTTCCCGCTGTTCGCCGGCCGGGTCGACGCCCAGATCATGGACGTCCATGTGCTGCCGACCGGCCAGGTCGACTACATGAAGATCAACAATGTCGACATCAAGCACATCGAGGAAAAGAGCGTCACCACCACCGAGACGCACCAGATCGGCCTGACGCTGCGGCACGACTTCACCGACCGGTTCAGCGGCGACGTCAAGCTCGGCCACTCCGGGTCGGACTTCAAGCAGCCCTGGGACGTGCTGATGTCCTATGACGGCTTCAACAAGCCCGGCTACGTCTGGGACGCGCGCCAGGACGCCCGCCGCCCGTTCATCGACTACGGCTACGACGTCGCCAACCCGGCCAACGTCACCTTCACCAACGCCGGCACGGGCCTGACCCCCGATATCCGCGTCGTCAACGCGTCGGTGTTCAACACGCTGTGGACCGGCGAGGCGAACGTCAAGTTCCGCCTGAACGACACCTTCACCCTCAAGGGCGGCGTGTCGCTGAAGTCGTTCGACTTCCAGACCAAGCAGGTCCAGCGCCTCTACGGCAACAACGGCCCGACGGGCGTGACGGCGACGGGCACCATCCCGTTCAACTTCGCCCAGTTCGCCACCGACTTCCCCGGCTCGGCCCCGCTCAGCGAGACGATCACGGGCTTCGGCAAGCAGCTGAAGATGCCGGCCGGCTCGGTGACCAGCTGGGTGGTGCCGGACGTCGCGGCCTACATCGACAAGCTGGGCCTGCTCTGCAACTGCGCCAACAAGTACGGCGACTTCACCCTGGCCATCAATTCGGCTCTTGGGAACAACCGCGCGGTCCAGGAGCAGGACACCGCCGCCTACCTGCAGACCGACTTCGACGCCGAGGTCCTGAACGGCCGCCGCCTGCGCGGCAATGTCGGCGTCCGCTACGTGAAGACCGACCTGGACGCCACCGGCTACACCTCGCTGACCTCGCAG
>FTCT01001160.1_pt1 | contig 16587 bp, 14 predicted proteins | sample 1658881 | NCBI WGS metagenome assembly FTCT01 (sample SAMEA3914864, study PRJEB12502) | metagenome | biome: forest; material: soil | place: USA | collected 2012-03-12 | depth 0.3 m | reverse complement strand
GCGCCGTTCGGTCCCATGATGGCGTGGACTTCGCCGGCCGGCACATCGAGCGTCAGGCCCTTGAGGATGGTCTTGGCGTCCACGGAGACGGTGAGGTTTTCGATATTAAGCATCGGCTTTATTTATCTTTTCAAGCGCTTCAATTGCGAATTCAGTCGGGCGGCCGGTAAGGCTCGGCGCTTCCCATTCATGGTCAGGATCGTAGGCTGCGAGCTCAAGCAATGTGGTCGCGAACGCACGCAACTCGGCCGGCTCGGTGATGATGCCCTGAAGGTAGGCCTGGCTACGCGCAACCACGTCCTTGCTGGTCGCCCACGCGCCCCAGCCGGCTTCGACCGCCAACTGTTTCACGTAACCCTGTTGATCCGGGTCGAGTCCCATTCCGACAAAGGAAACAAGGCCGCCTAGCTTGTCGACGTCCATCACCCCACACTCCCCTCAAGGCTGATCGCCACAAGCTTCTGAGCCTCGACGGCGAATTCCATCGGCAGCTCCTGAAGCACGTCGCGCACGAAGCCGTTGACCAGAAGCGCCACGGCCTCTTCCTGGGACAGACCGCGCTGCATGGCGTAGAAGAGCTGGTCTTCCGACAACCGCGTCGTCGTCGCTTCGTGCTCGAACTGCGCCCGGGCCGTGTCGCTTTCGACATACGGGACGGTGTGCGCGGCGCACGTCTTGCCGATCAGCAGGCTGTCGCACTGGGTAAAGTTGCGCGCGCCCGAAGCCTTGGCATGCGCCGAGACCAGGCCGCGATAAGTGTTGGACGACTTGCCAGCGGACACGCCCTTGCTGATGATGCGCGAGCGCGTGTTCTTGCCCAGATGGATCATCTTGGTGCCGGTATCGGCCTGCTGCGCGCCGTTGGTGACGGCGATCGAATAAAATTCGCCGACGCTGTCGTCGCCGCGCAGGATGCACGACGGGTATTTCCACGTGACACTCGATCCCGTTTCGACCTGGGTCCACGAAACTTTCGAGCGCGCGCCGCGGCAATCGGCGCGCTTGGTGACGAAGTTGTAGATGCCACCCTTGCCCTCGGCGTCGCCGGGGTACCAGTTTTGCACGGTCGAGTACTTGATATTGGCGTCGTCGAGCGCGACCAGTTCGACGACCGCGGCGTGGAGCTGGTTTTCATCGCGTTGCGGCGCCGTGCAGCCTTCAAGGTACGACACGTGGGCGCCCTTGTCGGCGATGATCAGGGTGCGTTCGAACTGACCGGTGTTTTCGGCATTGATGCGGAAATAGGTCGACAACTCCATCGGGCAGCGCACGCCCGGCGGGACATAGACGAAAGACCCGTCCGAGAAGACCGCCGAATTCAGCGCCGCGAAATAGTTGTCCGACACCGGCACGACCGAACCGAGATATTGACGCACCAGGTCAGGGTATTCGCGCAAGGCCTCTGAAATCGAACAGAAAATGACGCCGGCCTTTTTCAATTCGTCCTTGAAGGTGGTGATCACCGACACCGAATCAAAGACGGCATCGACGGCGTATTTCGGCGCGCCTTCGACGCCGGCCAGCACCATCTGTTCCTTGAGCGGAATACCCAGCTTTTCGTAGGTCTTGAGGATTTCCGGGTCGATCTCGTCGAGCGACTTCGGCCCGTCCTTCTTCTTCGGCGCGGCGTAGTAATAGAGGTCCTGATAGTCGACGGGCTCGTATTTCACCTTGGCCCAGGTCGGCTCATCCATCGATTGCCAGCGCTCGAAGGCCTTCAGGCGCCAGTCCAGCATCCAGGCCGGCTCGCCTTTTTTTTCCGAGATAAAGCGCACGGTGTCGGCGTCCAGCCCCTTGGGGGCGAACTCGGTTTCGATATCGGTGACGAAGCCGTGCTCGTAGGTCTCGAGCCTGGCCACCGTATCGATCGTCTCTTTAACCGCAGCCATCAGGCCTGTTCCTTTACCGGCGCCTTAGAATGGCGCTTCAAATACGTTTCATAACCTTTTGACCAGGCTCCGTAAAAACGCTCCCAGTCATCAGGCGTGGTCGTCCATCCGGACGAAATGCGCAACACCTTGTCAGCCACCTCAGGCAAACCCATGGCGGCCACGACGCGGCTCGCCTTGACCTTGCCCGACGAACAGGCCGAGCCCGAGCTGACGCAAATGCCCGCCATATCCATCTGGATCAGTTGCAGGTTGGACGCCCAGTGCGGCTGAACCATCGCCATCAGGCCCGGCACGCGCGGCGCGTCCGTCCCCAATATGGTGACGCCTAAGGCCACAAGCGAGGCCTCGACCGCGGCTTGCGCGCGGCTTACGGCTTCAGACGCCCCTTGGCAAGCCTCAACCGCCGCCGCAAAGGCCGCGATCCCCGGGACATTTTCGGTGCCGGCGCGCAGGCCCAGTTCCTGGCCACCGCCGACGATCAACGGCTTGATGACGCGATCGCGTGCATACACCAGCGCGCCCACGCCCTGCCCGCCGCCGACCTTGTGCGCCGAAACGCTCAGCGACTGCGCGCCGAACGCCGGAAAATCAATGGCGATCTTGCCCAGCGCCTGGACGGCGTCGACGTGCAGCCAGCCGTCGTGCCTGGCGACGATCGCGGCGGCCGCGGCGATATCCGAAAGCACGCCGGTTTCGTTATTGGCCAGCATCAGGGCGACGAAGGGCCTGCCTTCGGTATTGGCGAGCATCTGCGCCAAAGCCTCCAGGTCGGCCTGGCCATTGGCCATCAAGGGCACGGTCTCGACCGGACGGCCGACGATATTGACCCCCGTAAAGACGCTGTCGTGCTCGCCCTTCGACACCACGACATGGTCGAAGTCGCGCGCCTGATAGAGTGCCAGGGCATTGGCCTCGGTACCGCCCGAGGTAAAAACCAGTCCCGCCTGCCCGGTTGCGTTCAGCGCGCCGAGGATCACGGCGCGCGCGTCCTCGACGACGATCTTGGCCTTGCGGCCCATGCCATGGACCGACGACGCATTCCCGCCCGTCTCGGCCGCGCGCAGAAACGCCTCGCGCGCCTCGGGGCGCAGCGGCGACGTCGCGGCATGGTCGAGATAGAGGGTCAATCACGCCTCCATCAGGCTATGGGCGGCGGACGCCGTTTCGGGCGTCGAAATGCGTACGTTCTTGCGCGTACGCTTGCGGATGACGTCCTCAAGCGACACCTGGCTTAAGTAGTCGTGGATGGCGACACCGAGGTCTTCCCACAGATTGTGCGTCAGGCAGCGCTGGCCGCCCGGCATACAGCCGATTTCGCGCGCCGCCGCTTCCTTGCCCAGGCGCTTGTTGGCGCCCAGCTTGTTCGAGGTCAGCTCGCAGCGCGTGGCTTTAATGGGCTCGTCGACCGCCAGCACGATTTCCGACACGAACAAGGTGTCGGCGCCGCGCGACAGGGTGTAGCCGCCACCGGGGCCGCGCGCGCTCCTGACCAGCCCGGCCTTGCGCAGACGCGCAAACAGCTGCTCGAGATAGGACAGGGAAATCTGCTGGCGCTCGGAAATTTCCGACAGCGAGATCGGCCGCCCGCTCTGGCCGTTGAGGGCCAGGTCGGTCATGGCCATGACGGCATAACGTCCCTTTGTGGAAAGGCGCATGTAATTCCGATCCCGGAGTAATGGCAAAATGCGGACCGGTTGCAAAAACCTGCGCAAAGCCAAATCTTTGTGCTAAGAGGCGCGATCCGACGCCTGCTTGGGGGTTCGGTTGGACTCTACTAATTCCGACTAAAACAATCAAGTATTTGGCGCGTGCACTGCAAAATTTTTGAAATTCAAGGTGATTGAATGCCTGAAGTCATTATGGCCGGAGCCGCCGGACGCATCGAAGCCCGTTACAGCCAGGGCAAAAGCGAGAATGCGCCGATCGCGTTGATCCTGCACCCGCACCCCAAGGCGGGTGGCCATATGAACAACCCGGTCACGGTCCAGCTCTTCCACCTGTTCATGACGCGCGGCTTCTCGGTCCTGCGCTTCAACTTCCGCGGCGTGCAGAAGAGCCAGGGCGAATTCGATTCAGGCGTGGGCGAACTGGCCGACGCGGCGACGGCGCTGGACTGGCTGCAGTCCAAGAACCCGACCGCGTCGCAGTTCTGGGTCGCCGGCTACGATTTCGGCGCCTATATCGGCATGCAGTTGCTGATGCGCCGTCCGGAAACCGACGGGTTCATCTCGGTGTCGCCGCCGACCAATGCTTACGATTTCAGCTTCCTGGCCCCCTGCCCGGCGTCGGGCATGTTCCTGCACGGCGGCTCGGATACGATCGTGCCGACGACCGAGGTCGATCGCGTCGTCGCCAAGCTGCGCACCCAGAAGGGCATCACGATCGACCACGAGGTCGTCGACGACGCCAACCACTTCTGGACCGAACGCCTGTCGGAAGTCGAAACGCGCGTCGGCGCCTATATCGACCGCCGCATGTCGGGCTCCAAGGAATAGTCAGCGCCGTGGCGCGGATCTTCTTCCTGCCCGGCGTCGGTGGGGATCCGCGCTTCTGGCAGCCTGTGGGCGATCTGCTGGCTGAATACAGCCAGGCCCATTTCGGCTGGCCCGGCCTGGGCCATAATCCACCCGACCCTACCGTCAATTCGTATGAAGACCTGATCGGCCTTGTCGTGGCGCGTTTCGACGGCCAACCCGTCGATCTTGTCGCGCAGTCGATGGGCGGCGCCCTGGCCATGACGATCGCCCTGCGTTACCCCGACATCGTTCGCCGCCTTGTGCTGACGGTTACCGCCGGCGGCATGGATATCTCGAAGCTGGGCGCCACCGACTGGCGGCCCGAATACCGCCGTGAATTTCCCGCCGTCGCCGACTGGGTCATAAGCCAGCGTCCGGATGTTTCAGAGCGCTTTGCAGATATTCGCCAGCCCGCCCTCCTGCTATGGGGCGACGACGATCCGATCAGCCCGGTGGCTGTCGGTGACCATCTGCAAGCGCAATTGCCGGATGCGCGGCTGCACATCGTCAACGGCGGCCGGCACGACCTGGCGCGCACGCACGCCACCGAGATCGCGCCGCTGATCGGCGATTTCCTGGCTTAAGGGCGCCGTCCGGACGGCAAGATGCCCCTTCCGTCACTCGCTTCGCTCGTGCCGCCTTCCCCGCTTCGCAGGGAAGGAATGAGACGATTACTCTCCCTTCCTTCCCCGTTTTGGCTGCCGCCGAGGCCGGGGAAGGTGGATGCGTAGCGTAGCGGAGCAGACGGAAGGGGGGACGGTCGCAAACACGAGCACCCTGCGACTAAGATTTCGCTACGCAGCGCGAACGGATAACCGCCTTGTCCGTGCCTTCGTCGGTCGTCAGCGTCTTGCCGTCGTCGCTCAGCTTCATATGAACGCTACGCGACCACGTGTCGCCTTCACCCGAAAAATCCGCATCGACAATGGTTTCGTCAGCGGACTTGACCGTCACCTTACGGATATTGCCTCCGCTCTCGAAGAAGGTCAGGTCAGTGGCCGACACGGTCAGCTTGGTGTCGCTGGTCGCCGGGCACGCGGGATTGACGTCCCAGACGCCGACAAAGCCTGCCGGCAATTCGGCCGTAGCGACTTCGGACGCCGAACTGGCCGCGGCCGACGACGCCGGAGCGGCAGCCGACGACGCATCGGCAGGCGCATCGTCCGACGCCTTGGGCGGAAAACAGGCAGCCAGAAACGCGCAGGCGCCCAGGACCAGATAGAGTTTCATGATCAGCTCGCTAAAGATTGCGCCGCCGGGCGAGGCTTGAACAGGTTGCCGCCGGTCAGCGGGGCTTTGACGCCCGTCGTCCCGGGGAAGGAGATCGGCAGGCCTTTCAACGAACGCGCCGCCATATAGGCGAAGGCTTCGGCCTCGATCGCGCCGCCGCGCCAGCCAAGCTCCTCGGCCGCGATGACTCGCGCGGGCGCCAAACGCTGACGGATTTGCGACACCAGGAAGGTATTCTGCCGGCCGCCGCCGGCCAGGATCACCGTCTTCGGCCGGGCGCCGACCAGAGCAATCCCCGCCATCAGGCTTCCGACGGTAAAGGCCGACAGGGTCGCCATGCCGTCCTCGACGCTCAAACCCTGCACGCCTTCCAGCGTGAAGTCGTAGCGGTCGAGCGATTTCGGCGCCCCGGCTTCGAAATAGGCGTGGCTCATATAGTGCTTGAGGATATCGGCGGAAACCTTTCCCGAAGCGGCGATCTGGCCTTCGTGGTCATAGTCGCCGCGCCCATGCAGGCGCATCCATTGGTCCATCAGCCCGTTGGCCGGGCCGGTATCGAGCGCCGTGAGCGAAAGATCGGCGTCGATCAGGGTAATGTTGGCGACGCCGCCAAGATTCACGACGACAACAGGCAGCTCCAGCCCGGCCTTTTGCGCCAGCGCGCGGTGATAGACCGGCGCCAGCGGCGCGGCCTCTCCGCCCGCCTGTATATCGGCCTGGCGGAAATCGCAGACGACGTCGGCGCCGGTCAGATCGGCAAGGGCCTGGCCGTCGAACAACTGCACCGTCCGGCCCGGCACGCCCGCCTTGGGGCGTTCGTGCAGCACGGTCTGTCCGTGCACGCCCATGGCGTCGAGGTCGCCATAGGTGAGACCATTGGCCTTCAGGAAAGCCTGGGCGGATTCGGCGTGCCATTCGACCAGCGCCGCCCGCGCCTGGGTGAAGATGGCGGGTTCATCATTGCCGCGCGGCCATTTCAACGCCGCCTTGACCGTGTCTTCCAGCAGCGCACGTACCGCCGCAGGCACCGGCTTTTCCGCCCACGGCCCGAAATCGAGCCTGGCCTCGCCATCGGTGTCGATGACCGCCATATCGATGCCGTCGAGCGACGTACCGGTCATGAAGCCCAGGACTTTCAATGTGGCGTTCGTCATTTTCGCGTCCCGCTCTTGACTATGGGGCCGGTTAGAGGTCACAGACCTAACCCTCGTTTTTCGAACCGATACTGCACCCAAATCATGACCGAGCATAGCTTCAAATCCGACTTTCTGCGCACCCTCCAGGAGCGCGGCTTCATCCATCAGTGCACCGACGCTGAGGCGTTGGACGCCCTGGCGTTGGCGGGCATGATCACGGCCTATATCGGCTTCGACGCCACCGCGTCGTCGCTGCACGCCGGCAGCCTGGTCCAGATCATGATGCTGCGCTGGCTGCAGAAGACCGGCCATAAGCCGATCGTGCTGATGGGCGGCGGCACCACCAAGGTCGGCGACCCGTCCGGCAAGGACACGCAACGCCAACTTCTGGATGATGCCAAGATCGCCGAAAACCTCAACGGCATCAAACAGGTCTTCACGAAATTTCTGACCTTCGGTGATAGCGGAAACGACGCCATCATGGTCAATAACGACGACTGGCTGTCCAAGTACGGCTATATCGAGTTCCTCCGCACCTTCGGCCCGCACTTCACCATCAACCGCATGATGACCTTCGATTCGGTCAAGCTTAGGCTGGAGCGCGAGCAGCCCCTGACCTTCCTCGAATTCAACTACATGCTGATGCAGGCGGTCGACTTCCGCGAACTGAACCTGCGCCTTGATTGCGTCCTGCAGATGGGCGGCTCGGACCAGTGGGGCAATATCATCAACGGCGTCGAACTGACGCGCCGTATGGGTGAAGGCAAGGACGGCACGACGGCCTTCGGCCTGACGACGCCGTTGCTGACGACCGCCTCGGGCGCCAAGATGGGCAAAACCGCGTCAGGCGCCGTGTGGCTGAACGCGGACCTGCTCAGCCCCTACGACTACTGGCAATACTGGCGCAACGCCGAGGACAAGGATGTCGGCCGTTTCCTGCGTCTGTTCACCGAACTGCCGCTCGACGAGATCGCCCGCCTCGAGGCGCTGGAAGGCGCCGAGATCAACGACGCCAAGAAGGTGCTGGCCGACGAGGCCACGCGCCTGTTGCACGGCGACGAAGCTGCCAAAAGCGCCCGCGACACGGCCCAGAAGGCGTTCGAACAAGGCGTGCTGTCGGCCGACCTGCCGACCGTCGAGATCGAGCGTTCGGTGCTTGACGAAGGCATCATGCTGGCGGCACTGGCCACCCGCATCGGGCTGACGGCTTCGAACGGCGAAGCCCGCCGCCTGGCGCAAGGCGGGGGCCTGCGCGTCAACGACGTGGCGATCACGGACGGCAATCAGCTGGTGACGGCGGCCGACCTCAATGGCGACGGCGTCATCAAGGTCTCGCAGGGCAAGAAGAAGATCCTGCTGGTCAAGCCGGTCTGATCAGAGCCCGCCGTCGCCGACGGGGCCGATCTTGCGATAGTGGACGGCGCCCGGCAACGCCCCCGTCGCGTCGTAGCTGTCGGCATTGAGATGCCAGTGCACCTCCTGCGTCGTGCCGTTCGGCATGACCACAGTCCCGGTGAGGTCGTCGCCGCTGCGACTCATCGTGCCCGGCATCAGATTGCCCAGCGAATTGTAATAGCCGAAGGTCACCTTGCCGGCGTCGGCGCGATAGGCGGTGAGCCCTTCGTAGACGACCGCCTTCTGGCCGTCGCGGACCTTGTGAACGTCGAGCACGAGACCGCCGCCGGAAGACATTGAAAAGCAATGGGTGTCGGTATTGTTTCCGCCCATATCGGCCTGCCAGCAGGACCCGACGAATCCGGCCATTACGTCGCCAGGCGTCGAAGGTGTTTGCGCCGCCGCGGCGGCCAGGATCAGGAATGCCAGCATGATTGTCTCCCGGGATTTCCGGCGGAGAGTACACCCGGCGGGCGACAGCACAACCTACTTATTGTTTAAGCGCGTCGGCCGTCTTCTGGCGCAAGGCATTTACCGTCTCCTTGGGCTCCGGCAGGTCCAGCGGGGCGATGGCGTCCTTGCGCTGGTCGTTCTCCCATACCTTCATGAAGCCGGGCATGATGATCGACAAGGGATTGACGCCGACCTGCGGCAGCTTGAAGCCGCCCTTGACGTCGTACTTGATCCCCAGGAGGCCCAGGCCATTGGTCTTCACGTCGCCGAACAGAGCGTTGATGCGGTAGGCGGGAATGATCGTCCCGTTCAGGTCGTAGGCCTTGCGGCCGAGATCGCTGGTGCCCCAGACATTAAGTCCCAGCGCCTTGCCCTTGGCCCAGCCGTTGCGCACGAAGACGACGTCGTCGCGGTAACGCACCGGGAAGTCGAAATCGGTAAAGGCGATACCTTCGCCCGTCAGCGTGTCGTTGAGACCGGTCATCGAAGCCACGGTCAGGAGCTGCGCCAGGACCGGGATCTGCTTGACCCGCGTATTCTGCCCGCGCACCCCGGCGTCGATCTGGCCGTCGCGATAGGTGCCCTCGGCCATGGCCGTGCCGCCGTAGACGTTGGTCACGCCGCTGAAGGTGCGCAGGACGTCGCCGAAATCGCCGCTTCGCACGTTGAACAAGGTATATTCCGGCGCCTTGCCCTTGGCCGGCACGCCCTGGAAGGCCACGGCCACGGGATTGCCGTCCATGGTCAGCGCGGTACCCTGTCCCGTCAGCTGGCTGTGGCCATCCCAGGCGACATCGAGCTTCAGCTTCGAAAAGGCGCCTATCGGCGCCGTCTGCAGCCGGCCGAGATCGAGCACGAAGTGCGTCGGCGTGACCGTCGCCTGCGCCTTTTCAACGACCGCCGGCAGGGTGCTGGATGCCGCCGGTGCTTCCGGGGCCGTCTCGTTCTGCAGCCACGGCCTGAGGTCGAGCTGCGCGCCGCTGATCGCCATGACGTTGGTCTTCTGGCCGGGCAGGACGTAGTACTTGAAGGTAACGTCGATGAAGTCCTTCAGGTACAGGTTTGAAAAATCTGCGAATTCCAGGTCGCCATTGTCGTCGAACGAGGCGCGGCCGTCGATGCGGATTCGGTCGCCGGTTCCGACGATGCGCGACAGGTTGACCCCGCCCTGGTCGGCACCGCGATCGTCGAACGACACGGCGAAATCGGCCTTTTCTCCCGCGGGCTTCACCCAGTCGGTCGCCCGGATGCCAAGCTGTGCCTCGCCGGCATCGACATTGAGAACCGCCGCCGGCATGCCCGGCGTGTCGTACAGGCTGAAGACCACGCCCAGCGGGCCCGTGATGCGCACAGGGCTTTGCGTATAGCCGAGCGCCGCAAGTATGGCGTCGTCGACCACGCCGCGTACGCGCAGGTCGGGCTTGGGATGCCCCGGGACAACCGCGGCCTTGGCCTCGCGCGTCGGCATTTCAAAGTCGATATCCTGTCCCAGCAGGCTGACCGTGCCCTTAAGCGCCTCGGCGTCCTGCCGCCACAGCGCCGTCAGCGGCACGGGCTTCAGGGGATGGAAGAACTCCGCCGGCAGCCCCATGGTCACCCAGTCGGCGGGCTGTACGGTCATGGTCAGGCGGCGCAGCACGTCGTCACTGCCCTTCACCTCCGACCAGCCCAGGACGGCATTGATGTCATCGAGCTTGAGCAGCGCTTCCTTCGACTGGGCGTCGAGCGCCACATTGACCGTCAGGTGACGCGGCACCTTGAAGACCGGCAGGGCGCCGTAGCCCAGTTCCTTGGCCTCGGCCGGCGTGATGATCGATTTATAGACCAGACGCGGGCTATTGCCCTGGACGTAGGCCAGGTCACCCGACAGGGCCTCGGCCTCCATCGTCCCGGCCCAGATCTCGCCCGAGCGCAGGAGCGAAATCCGCGTCGGCAGCTCGGGTTTCAGGTGGTCGAAGATCGGCAGGCCCTGCGCCATCATGCCGGACGCCAGGGTCACACCGCTGACCACGACCTGCGACGGCCGCTCGGGATCGTCGGAGCCTTCATTGCTCCAGGTGACGTCGCCGCGGAAAATGTCGGCCTGAACCTTGCCCTGCCCCTTGCCGCCCGCGATGTTGAACTGGCCGGTGATGGCCACCGGCACCTTCGGGCTGCCGCCGAACTGCGCGGCGTTGAAATGGCCCGCTATGGTGACGCGCTGCGTCTTCGGCGTAAACTGCGTGTCGTAGCTGATCATGCCGTTGAAGGGCCCGACGCTCGCCGGCCCCTTTACACTGAGCGTATTGGCCAGCAGGTCGCCCTTCACGTCGAGCTGGCCGCCGGTCATGTCCCAGCCCAGCGCCGCCTCCTTCAGCGCGGCATTGTCGATATGCGCGTCGAAGGTCAGGCCGAAGGTGCGTTCGGTGATCTCGTGGAAGGTCGGGAAGGTGATGTCGACGCGTGTCGTCGCCACCCCGCCCATGCGGTTGCGGTTGAGCCCGTGCCTTTGCAGGTCGCCCTTGGTGATCGGGTCGACGGCCTCGACGATCTTGACGGCCTCGCCCTGGCTTTCCAGCCAGATATGCGTCTTGGTGTTGCCGTGGTGGAAGGTCGGCACCATCAATCCGCCATGCGTCAGCCCGACCTCGACCATGTGGCCTTCGGTGACGTCCATGGCGAAGCTGTCGCCCAGCAGAATACCGTGGCCCTTGAGGCCGGTGGCGTCGGCCAGGCGATGTTCGGTAGCGATCTGGGCATTGCTGAAATCGAAATCGAGCCGCAGATTGTCGTTATTGAGCGCTTCGCCCGGCTTGATGCGGAAGACGAAGTTGGCATTGGCGAAGTCGCCCCCCCTGATGCGCTCGATCAGGTCCGTGCGCAGGATGTGCGACAGGTCCTCGGGCCAGAAGGCGAAGACCTCGTCCTTGGTGAAATGGCCGTTGATGCGCGCCTTCAGATCGGTGCCGAGCTTGCCTTCGGCGTCGGTGTAGACGGTGCCCTCGGCCTCGAGCGGTGCGCCGTTCAGGCGCCCGGCGCCCGTCTCGATCTTCAGCTGCCGCAGCTTCGGCGTATAGGCGCCTTTAAAATGGGCGTCGGTCAGGGTCTGCAGCGAAAAGTCGTCGGCCAGCCGGCCCGTGACGCGTGGCCCCGAAAAATCGAATGCAATGGCGAAATCTGTTTTTGTTTTCGCATCTTCCGGCGTCAACCTCACCTTGCCGTGCAAGTCCGCGTCGACAAGGTGCGCCTTCAGGCGGAAGGTCTTGAAAATTGCGGTGCGTGTCGCCGATTCATAGGTCGCCGAAACCTGCGCCCCGTCAAAATCCTGACGTGTTTCGCCGACGCGCAAAGTGCCCTTGCCGGCCGACAGATCGCCCGAGGCATATTCGAAACCCTTGCTTACACTGTACTGGACGCTGGCGCGGCCGCTGAGCGGAGCGTCGATCAGCGACAGGTAATGCGTCACGCCGGCCGACGGGAAGACGTGCGCCGGCACCAGTTGCGTGACATCGGCGGTGATGGCCGATTGCGTCAGACCGACGGCGCCGTCGGCCGCCGCCTTCAGCTTGGCCACGGGACCGCCCCCCTCGCCGGCGATGACCAGGTCGGCGTGGGCGCGAATCCGGCCCTTGCGCTTGGTGAAGTCGATCGTCGCGACGCGGGCGGTCCAGTCCAATACCGTGTCGGATTCGATCAGGCGGAACTGCCCGTCGCGCAACGCCATCTGGCGCGCGAAGCTCAAGGGATGGCCCAGTTTTTCCGGCCCGGTCAGGTCCTTCAGCACCTGTTCCAGACCGCCGACGGCCTCCGGCGCGCCGTGCGCCTCATAGCCCAGTTCGTACTTGCCCTGCTTCGACACCGAGGCCACGGCGAAGAAGTCGCTGGCCGTCAGGCGCGCCGGATCGAAGTGAAGCAGCAGCAGGCTGTCGGCCGCCAGCGCGGTCTCAAGCTTGCCGGCGCGCAGGATGATGCGGTTTCTGGCGTCCAGGATCATCAGGTCGTCGAAACGGAAGCCCAGCGCCGTCTCGTCGCCGAACCAGACGAGGTCGAGGTGTTTGATACCGACGTGGCTGCCAGGAATCTTGTCGCGGATGCGGTCGGCCAGGATGGGCCGCAGGAGATCGACATTCATCGGCCCCTGGTGCAGCCGCACGCCCAGCAGCACGAGCATCAGCACCACCCAGCCCGCCAGGAACAGGCGCAGGCGGCGTCTTATGGTCTCGAACAGGTTTCGGGTGACGGCGGCGGGAGAAATGTCGGTCTACTCTGAAGTCTTGCAGTCTTTAATCCGGACGGGTTCCGTGAACGTAGGAATGTTTGGTTTCGGCGTCCCGGGCTGTGGTAAGCACCGAATCCGGATCGGTCCTTGCGGACGTTTTGCCAGCATAGACGAAAGCCGACAAAACAGGGTTAAGACGACTCCGCAACCGTTATTTTCGCACTTTATAGATCAAGCAAGGCAAGCCTATGGCAAAAACCGGCGCGAAGCCCGCCCCTTTCACCCCGTACGCGATCCCGAAATTTTCGCTCCCGTCCAGCGATGGCACAACCGTGTCCGACGACAGCCTGAAAGGTCACTGGACCGTGATCTTCTTCTATCCCGCCGACAACACGCCGACCTGCACCACCGAAGCCTGCGACTTCTCCAACGCGGCCCCGGAATTCGCCCGCCTGGGCGTGAACCTTTACGGCCTGTCGAAGGACCCATTGAAGGATCACGGCAAGTTCATCGCCAAGTACGGCCTGAAAATGCCGTTATTATCTGATGAAACGACGGAAACGATTGCCGCCTTCGGCGCCTGGATCGAAAAAAGCCTGTACGGCCGGGACTATATGGGCACCGACCGATCGACCTACGTCATCGATCCCGAAGGCCTTGTCCGCCAGGAATGGCGCAAGGTTCGCACCAAGGGGCACGTCGACCAGGTGCTTGAGGCCGTAAAGGCGCTAGCCGGTTAGTTGCTTTTAGTACCGGACCCGGTCACGAATGTGTAACTGCCTTGTTAACGGCATCGATCTTGAAAAGGTTGGCGGGAGACTTTCATATTGGCACAGAGGCGGGACCGACATTCTGACACCGGCGTAAGGCCGGACGTTCATAAGGATGTCATACTCCCGTTTCTATTGACAAATATGGGATTTTCGAGCCCGACCGAATCAGTCAGCAACATACGCCTTGCGCACCTGCTGTCTGAAAGGCATACTTAATAAAAGGTTTAGGGTCTTGGCGGTGATGCGTAAAACAAGCCTTGCAAGCTTGAGCGGCTGGATTGGTGATATCTTTCCAGAGCGCTATCTCTATATCCGCTCGGGCGGGGAAACGCGCGGCTATGTCTTAAGCCCCGCCAAGCAGTTCATTTTCGCCATTTTCGCCTCGGCCGCCATCACCTGGATGGTGGTCTCGACCGGCTTCACCCTTTTCTTCGCCGCGGCCCAAGGCTCTGCCGCCGAAGCCCAGATGCGGATGATGAAGGCCCAGTCCGAACGCTGGATCGCCGACCGCCAGGCGCGCCTCGACCTGGCGACGCAACAGGCCAATGCCAATTCCGGTTCGCTCGAGGACCTGGCGCAGACCGTCGAAAAGCGTCACGCGGCGCTGGCCACGATTCTCAAGGATTTCAAGGGCATTCCGGGCGCAGCTGCAGCCCTTTCTCCGGCGCCGGTCGACGACAGCCTGCCGCCGGTCGAGCGCATCTATTCGGTGCGCGCCGAGCAGGAACGCCTGGTGACGCGCGCCGAAGTCTTTGCCAAGTCGCGCGCCGAAAAGCTCCGTCTCGCCTTCCGCCTGGCCGGCCTCAACCCGCAGGCCTTCGCCGGCGGCGGCGGCGGCACGCCGCTGGCGCATAAGGACGTCAAGACGCTGGCGGCCATGCTGGGCGTCGACGAAGACTTCGCCGAACGCATCTCGAACGCCGCCACCGACTTGTCGGACATGCGCGGCCTACAGACCAGTTCCGAGCATATCCCGTTCGGCCGCCCGACCGTCGGCACGCGTGAAACCAGCGGTTTCGGCGTCCGCTTCGACCCCTTTACCCACGCGCCGCGTTTCCACGAAGGCCAGGACTTCTCCGGCGCCTATTTGACGCCGATCTATGCCACGGCGCCCGGCGTCGTCTCTTATGTCGGTGTGCGCACCGGCTACGGCAACGTCGTGGAAATCGACCATGGCAACGGCTTCAAGACCCGCTACGCCCACCTGGCGTCGTACAGCGTTCACGCCGGCCAGCGCGTCGCGCTGGACCAGCGCATCGCCTCGATGGGCAATACAGGACGTTCGACCGGCACCCACCTCCACTATGAGGTCTGGATCACCGGCCGCCCGCAAAACCCCGCACGCTTTTTGAAGGCAGGAGACTATGTTCAGCAAAACTAACAAACCGGCCCGCGCCGACGCCAAGCCGTCCGCGCCTGTCAACGCCGCGCCGCCGCTCGACGCTCCGGCTGTGAACCTCAACAAGACTCCCGCGGGCAGCAGCTCGCGCCCGCAAGCCGCCAAGCCGTTCTCGAGCGTCGGTTCCGGCCTGGTCATCGACGGCAACGTCACCGGTTCCGGCGACCTGCATCTCGACGGCACGGTCAAGGGCGACGTCCGCGTCAATCACCTCACCGTCGGCGAGTCCGGCAGCATCGAAGGCAAGGTCGAGGCCGAAACCATCGAAGTCCGCGGCCGCATCGTCGGTTCGATCCAGGGCAAGCAGGTCAAGTTGCAGGCGACCGCCTATGTCGAAGGCGACATTACACACGAACAACTGGCGATCGACGTCGGCGCCTACTTCCAGGGCCGCTGCCTGCAGCGCCGCCCGGAAGCCTTCCAGGCCAATACCGGCATCGCAACGCCTGCCGAATCCGCTGCCGCCGCCCCGGCTCCCGGCGGGATGAATTCCTACGATATGAGCGTGCTGTCGGATCTGGCTTAATACCTCGCGTATTGCTTTTTTACCGGCACGACCCAGAACATAGTCATTATTCCTTTACCCGGGGCGGAGACATCCTCCCCGGGTTTTGTTTTTCTTTCTGATTCACTTTAGGACCGCGCATGACGCCCGGCACCGGCGCCCGACCGCCGCTCACCGTCAACACGATGCTCTTCATTCTGCGCGAAACGGTTCGCGAGTGGAATGACGACAAGGTGCCGCGTCTCGGCGCAGCGCTCGCCTTCTATTCCATGCTGTCGATCGGTCCGCTGCTGCTCATCGCCATCGCGATCGCCAGCGCCATCTTCGGCCACGACGCCAACGGCTATATCCTGGCCGAAATCCGCCGCCTGATCGGTTACCAGGGGGCCCAGGCGGTCGGCGCGATCCTGGCCGACGCGCACTCGAAGACGACCAGCACCGTGGTGACCCTGATCGGTACCGGCATTCTGCTCGTGTCCGCGACGGGTTTCTTCGCCCAGATGCAGGACGCGCTCAACACGATCTGGAACGTCGACAACACGCGCTCGGACATCGCCTGGTTTTTCAAGAAGCGCGTCCTGTCCTTCGCCATGATCCTGGCGATCGGTTTCCTTTTGTTGATGGCGCTGATGCTGTCGACGGCGCTGTCGGTGGTGGCGACCTATTTTCCCGGCGCGACGCCCGGCTTCCTTTTCCACGCGGCCAATCTGGTCGTGTCCTTCCTGGTGATCACCGTCCTGTTCGCCATGATCTTCAAGATCCTGCCCGACGTGCATATCAAATGGCGCGACGTGTGGGTCGGCGCCGGGCTGACAGCCTTGATGTTCTCGGTCGGCAAATACCTGATCGGCGTCTATCTGGCGCGATCGGCCTTTTCATCGGCCTACGGCGCGGCCGGATCGGTCATCGTCGTCCTGGCGTGGATCTATTATTCGGCGCAGATCTTCTTCATCGGCGCGGAATTCACCCAGGTCTATACGCGCTATATGGGCCGCCAGATCGTCATCAAGAAGGGCCGTCCGCAGCCGATCAACGTCGCCAAGGAAGACACGGCGCACAGGGGCGCGAAGCCGGCGGCGGACGTGCTGGT
>FTCT01000284.1_pt1 | contig 16860 bp, 13 predicted proteins | sample 1658881 | NCBI WGS metagenome assembly FTCT01 (sample SAMEA3914864, study PRJEB12502) | metagenome | biome: forest; material: soil | place: USA | collected 2012-03-12 | depth 0.3 m | reverse complement strand
GACGGCGCCGCGCCACCATTCGGCGTTCATCGACGTCTCCGCGCCGGGGCGAACAAGAACCTCAACTGTCACTATCGTCCCTCGGAAACGCAAATCATGAAGTCGAACGCTTTCAGCTCGACGGAATAGCTGGCCGGCGCGCTGGCCGATACAGCGCAGGCGCCATGCAGCGCGCGCCAGGCGGCGGAAGCGGGCTCGACCGGGATATTGGCCTTCACGGCCTGGTCGCTCGTATTGAACACCGCCAGCACCTCGGTCTTTCCCAGAAGGCGCGAAAAGGCGAACAAGCCCGGCTGGTCGCTGGCCACGCGCGTCACCTGGCGGCCGTCGCGCAGGGCCGGTGTCGCGGTGCGGATCTTGGCCAGCTCGGCGATGCGGCGATAGAGGACGGCGTCGGTCCCGAAGGCCGAGCGCGGCCCCTTGGCGGTCGTACCGATCAGGCGGCTATCGTTGTAGCTGGCGACCTGGCTCGCGAACATGTCCTCGCGCGCGGCGGCGTAGTCGCCCTCGCCGGCGAAGCCTTGCTCGTCGCCATAGTAGATGGTCGGCACGCCGCGCGCCGTCAGCATGATGGCGTTGGCCAGGGTGACGCGGGCCAGCAGTTCGTCGTCGCCGATCCCCGGTCGGGCCTTGCGCACGAACCAACCGATGCGGCCCATGTCGTGATTGCCCAGGAAGGTCGGCAACTGCCGAGCGCCCGCCTCGCCGCCCTCATAAGCAGGATCACTGGCGAAGACGCGGGCCAAGCGTTCGGGACCGGCCTTGCCCGATACGACGTCGGTGACCGCCGACTGGAAGGCGAAGTCCAGCACCGCCGGCAGCTTGTCGACCCGCGTATGGCTGGCCAGGATCGCCACGTCGGGATCGAACACCTCGCCGAAGATGTGGAAGTTCGGGACGCCCCTGGCCTTGGCGCGGGCCAGCATGGCTGGGACGAAGGCCTGCCAGAACTCCGGGTTCACGTGGCGGGCGGTGTCGATGCGGAAGCCGTCGATCCCGAAGTCGTCGATCCACTGGCCGTAGATGTCGATGAAGCCCTGCACCACACGCGGGTTCTCGGTGAACACGTCGTCCAGCGTGGCGAAGTCGCCGGTCAGCGAGCTCTCGCCCGCGAACGTGCTCTCGCCGCGGTTATGGTAATAGATCGGGTCGTTCAGCCATTCGGGCTTCTTGACGTGCTCCTGGCCCGCGGGGACGTACGGCGTGTAGGCCCAGTCGGATCGAGTGAGCTTGCTGAAATCCTTGCCGTCGAAGCCGTCATTGATCGGCGCTCCAGCCAGCCCGCCCCTCCGCGTATAGGGATAGTCCGCGACGCTGCGGTACGGGCAGCGGCCGTCCGGGCACTCGCGGTCCTGGATGACGTCCGCCGTGTGGTTCACGACGATGTCCATATAGACCTTCATCCCACGCGCATGGGCCTCGTCGACCAGGGCCTTGAAGTCGGCCTTGGTTCCGAAGTGCGGATCGACGTCGGTGAAGTCGGTGATCCAATAGCCGTGATGCGCGGCCGACTCGTGACCGGTCGGGCCCTGCACCGCCTTGTTCTTGAAGATCGGCGCCAGCCACACCGCCGTCGCGCCCAGGCCCTGGATGTAGTCGAGGCGCCGGGTCACGCCTTTCAGGTCGCCGCCATGATAGAAGCCCGCCCGCGTCGGGTCGAAGCCGTCGACCAGCGGACCCAGGCCGGGGCCGCCGTGGTCATTGGTCGCGTCGCCATTCTCGAAGCGATCGGGCAGGACGAAGTAGATCACCTCGTCCTGCGGCAGGCGCTGCCGATAGGACGCGGCGGGAGCAGCGGAGACGGCCGTCGCCAGCGCGCCGACGCCTACAGCGCTTAGGGCCGTCACGGCCAGCAGCAGGCGTCGCGTCCAGGCCGACATTGCTCCCTCCCCATGCGGCCGACCTCGAGGCCAGACCGTCATTGCAATTATTTGCAAGAATTTGCAGACGCCGAGCGGCGCTGTCAATCCGCCTTATTGAGGGCTTTTGCAGCCCCGCAACGCACTAGACAGCCAGGATAGTGGAGCAAGAAAGCCACACATTGCCACTTCTTGGTGCTCACGCAGCGTCAACGAACGGCGATTTGCAATTTTTTGGGTTGATTACGATCCCGTAATTTGCAGTACTTTTCATCAACGGCCCGATCGCATGACTCAAAAGCGCAGAGCCGGAATGGGAGGGTGAGACTCATGACCACTGAATTTTCGCGTCGCCGTGCGTGGCTGATGGCCGGCAGCGCCACGGGCCTGGCCCTGGCGTTCGCTTTGGCCGGCTCGGCCCAGGCGCAGACCGCCGCGCCCGCCGCCAAGGATGACACCAAGGTCGACGAGATCGTCGTCACCGGCATCCGCAAGGGCATCGAAGGCGCCATCTCGCTGAAGAAGGCCTCCACCTCGATCGTCGAAGCGGTCTCGGCCGAAGACATCGGCAAGCTGCCGGACGTGTCGATCGCCGAGTCGATCGCGCGTCTTCCTGGGTTGACCGCCCAGCGCCTGGACGGCCGCGCGCAGGTCATCTCGATCCGCGGCCTGGCGCCCGACTTCACCACCGCCTTGCTGAACGGCCGCGAGCAAGTCTCGACCGGCGACAACCGCGGCGTCGAGTTCGACCAGTATCCGTCGGAACTGCTGAGCGCCGTCGTGGTCTACAAGACCCCGGACGCCGGCCTGATCGGCCAGGGCCTGGCCGGCACCGCCGACATGCGCACCGTCCGCCCGCTGGCCTTCGGCAAGCGCGCCCTGGCCGTCGGCGCCCGCTACGAGTGGAACGACATCGGCGCCCTGAACGCCGGCACCAAGGCGCACGGCAACCGCTTCAGCGTCTCGTACATCGACCAGTTCATGGACGGTAAGCTGGGCCTTGCCCTCGGCTACGCCCACATGGAGTCGCCCTACCAGGCCGAGCGTTTCAACTCGTGGGGCTATCCCACCGACGCCTCGGGCAACCTGGTGATCGGCGGCGCCAAGCCGTACGTCCAGTCCAGCATGCTCAAGCGCGACGGCGTGATGGCCACGGTCGAGTTCGCCCCGACCGACCACTTCACCTCGACGCTCGACGGCTTCTATTCGAAGTTCAAGAACCACCAGATCCAGCGCGGCGTCGAGCTGCCGCTCGTCTGGGGCGGCGTGCCGCTGACCAACCCCACGATCTCGAACGGCGTCGTCACGGGCGGCTCGTTCAATGGCGTGAAGGGCGTGATCCGCAACGACGGCAACGATCGCGACGCGACCATCAAGTCGCTGGGCTGGAACAACAAGTTCGAGGCCGGCGACAACTGGACCCTGATCAGCGACCTGTCGTGGTCGAAAGTCGACCGCACCGACATGGTGCTGGAGTCCTATTCGGGCACCGGCCGCTCGGGGACCGGCGCCACCGACAACCTGAGCTTCACCGTGAACAACGACGGTGAGACGATCTTCAAGTCGACCCTGAACTACGCCGATCCCAGCACGGTCAAGCTGACCAGCCCGCAAGGCTGGGGCGGCGACATCATCAACGGCGGCCAGGACGGCTATCTGAACCAGCCGCACATCGTCGACGAGCTGAAGGCCGCGCGCCTGTCGGCCGCCCGCGCCCTGGGCGATGGCCTGTCCAGCGTCGAGGTCGGCTTCAACTACAGCGAACGCACCAAGGACCTCGTGAACGACGAGTGGTTCCTGCGCGTGAAGGGCTCGCCGGCCAGCGTCGCCATCCCGTCGTCGGCCATCCTGGGTTCGACCTCGCTGGCCTTCGTGGGCCTGGGCAACGTCATCAGCTACGACCCGTTCGCCCTGGTGAAATCGGGAATCTACGACCTGGTCCGCAACCCCAACGCCGACGTGCTGGTCAAGAGCTGGGGCGTCGAGGAGAAGGTCGCGGTCGGCTATCTGAAGGCCAATATCGACGCCGAGCTTGGCGGCGTGCCGGTGACCGGCAACTTCGGCTTCCAGATGGTGCATACCGACCAGAGCTCGACCGCCCTGGGCGCAAGCGGCACCGGGACGGGCGTCACCCAGACGAACCTGTCGGGCGGCAAGAAGTATCTCGACTTCCTGCCCAGCATGAACCTGCAGTTCCGCCTGCCCAACGAGCAAAGCCTGCGCTTCGCCGTCGCCCGCACGCTGGCCCGTCCGCGGATGGACCAGATGCGCGCCAGCACCAACTTCAGCTACGATCCCAGCAAGGCCGCCTCGACCAACGTCAATTTCTCGCCGTGGAGCGGCACGGGCGGCAATCCGGAACTGCAGCCCTGGCGCGCCAACGCCTATGACGTGTCGTACGAAAAGTACTTCGGCCGTCAGGCCTATGTCTCGCTGGCCGCGTTCTACAAGGACCTGAAGACCTACGTTTACGACCAGAACGTCGTCTACGACTTCACCGGCTTCCCGACCGGCGGCAACCCGGCCCCGGCTATCCGCCAGGGCATCGTGACCACGCCGCAGAACGGCAAGGGCGGCAGCCTGAAGGGCGTCGAATTCGCCGCCTCGATGCCGTTCTCGCTGCTGACCGAGACGCTGGACGGCTTCGGCGTCCAATTCAGCGCCTCGTACACCAAGAGCTCGATCCAGCCGAACCCGGGCGACCCCACCCAGCAGATCCCGGGCCTGTCCAAGACCGTGGCGAACCTGACCGCCTATTACGAGAAGAACGGCTTCTCGTTCCGGGTCAGCGACCGCTATCGCTCCAAGTACCTGGGCGAGGTCACGGGCTTTGGCAACGGCCGCAACTACCGCCAGGTCAAGGGCGAGTCCGTGGTCGACAGCCAGGTCGGCTACACCTTCGACGGCGGTCGCCTCAACGGCCTGTCGCTGCTGGTCCAGGTCAACAACCTGACCAACGAGCCCTTCGTCACCTACCAGAACAACGATCCGCGCCAGGTCATCGACTACCAGACCTACGGCCGCACCTACCTGGTGGGCATGAACTATAAGTTCTGATCGCCTGAAGACCCTTCCCCAAAAGCCTTGAGCGCCCCTGTCGGACCTGCCCGACAGGGGCTCTTTTTTGACCTAAGGATGGGAAGAGGAAGCGCGCATGACCGACCTTCGCATCAAGGACGTCGTCATCGTCGGCGGCGGGACCGCCGGCTGGATGGCCGCGGCCCTGCTGGCCAAGACGTTCGGCCCGGCTCTCTCGATCACCCTGGTCGAGTCCGACGAGATCGGCACGGTCGGCGTGGGCGAAGCGACGATCCCCGCCATCAAGCTCTTCAACAATCACCTGGGCCTGGACGAGGACGACTTCGTCGCCAAGACCCAAGGCACGTTCAAGCTGGGCATCGAGTTCGTCGACTGGGACCAGCGGGGCGAGCGCTACCTGCACGCCTTCGGCGGGATCGGGATGGATCTGGGGATCACCGACTTCCACCAGTTCTGGCTGCGCCATCGTCAGGCCGGCGGCGAGACCAGCCTGTGGGACTATTCGCTGAACACCGCAGCGGCCAAGGCCAATCGCTTCGGCCGCCTGCCCCGCGTCGGCGACACCCGTATGCAGGGCCTGGCCTACGCCTTCCACTTCGACGCCGGCCTCTATGCCCGCTACCTGCGCGCCTTCGCCGAGCCGCTGGGCGTGACGCGGATCGAGGGCAAGATCGTCCGCGCGGTCAGGCGTGAACCCGACGGCCTGATCGGGAGCGTCGTGCTGGAAAGCGGCAAGGCGATCACCGGCGACCTCTTCATCGACTGTTCGGGCTTCCGGGGCCTGCTGATCGAGGAGACCCTGAACACCGGCTACGAGGACTGGTCGCACTGGCTGCCCTGCGACCGCGCCCTGGCCGTGCCCAGCGCCCGCACCGCCCCGCTCCTGCCCTACACTCGCGCCACGGCGGACCAGGCCGGCTGGCGCTGGCGGATCCCGCTGCAGCACCGCACCGGCAACGGCCACGTCTATTGCAGTCGCGATGTCAGCGACGACGAGGCGACCGCCGCCTTGCTGGCGGGCCTGGACGGCGAGCCCCTGGCCGAGCCCCGCGCGCTGAAGTTCGTCACCGGCCGCCGCAAGCGGTTCTGGAACGGCAACGTCATCGCCCTCGGATTGGCCTCCGGCTTCATGGAGCCGCTGGAGAGCACCAGCATCCACCTGATCCAGTCAGGTCTGGTGCGCCTGCTGGCGATGTTCCCCGACAAGCGCTTCGATCCGGCCGTCGTCGACGCCTACAACCGTCAGGCCGCGCTGGAATACGAGCGCATTCGGGACTTCATCGTGCTGCACTACAAGGCCACGCGTCGGACCGATACGGCGTTCTGGCGTGACTGCGCGGCGATGGAGATCCCCGACAGCCTGGCGCGCAAGATCGCCGTCTTCAAAAGCGCCGGAAAGCTGCTGCGCGAGGACCAGGACCTCTTTCTCGAACTCTCCTGGCTGCAGGTTCTGGTGGGTCAAGGCATCCTGCCGCGAACGTATCACCCGATGGCCGACGCGATCTCCGACGCGCAGCTGGACGGCTTCCTGGCCGACGTACGCAAGATCGTCGGCGATGCGGCGGGCGCCCTGCCCGGCCATGCGGACTTCATCGCGCGATGCTGCGCGGCGAGATAGAGCGGCGCGTTTCAAGCTCTCTTTAGGATTGAGCCCCATACTGGCGCTTCCATTGGGGGGAGCACCATGTCGACCAAGTCCATCCGCCTGGCCGTGCTGCTGGCGAGCGCCAGCGTGCTTTCCGCCTGCGCCACCCGCGACGAGGTCGCCGCCCTGCGCCAGCCGCCGCTGCCGCCGGCCGCCGTGGCCAAGGCCTCGCCCGCCCGCGCCTTCTATCGCAACGTCGCGCTGCAGTCGGTCGAGGGCGCGCCCGAGTTCCGCTGGTTCGATGGCGGCGGCGTGGTCACGACCCGCCCGACCCGCGTCCAAGTCGTCGACAGCCTGAACGATCACCTGCTCAAGGCCGAGATGCTGGCGCCCAGCCGCCTCGACGCCGAGTACATGCTCTACACGACCTTCGAGGCGCTGCGCGGCCCCAACGTCTGGCTGGGAACCGACAAGCTGGCCTCGGCCCGCGTCACCTTCCGCCTGGTGCGCTGGCGCACGGGCCAGGTGGTGCGCGAGAAGACCATCGAAGCCTCTTACGAGGCCCGCTGGACCGGCGTGACGCCCGAGATCGCCCGCGCCGCCATCGCCGGCCCGCTGGGCGTCAGCCGCGACCGCGTGCTGGCCCTGCCGGGCGGCGCCATCGGCGGCGTCGCGCTGGGCTACTACGTCAACCAGAACCTCGTCGTCTCCATCGCCGACGCGCCCTATGCCGGCCTCTACGGCGCGGCCCAGGCCGCCGCGATCGGCGGTCCGACGCGCGCCGATCCGGGCTTCGACGCCGCGTTCAGCGCCGCGGTCGCAGTCGGAACCGCCTCGGGTCATTTCCAGGACCTGGAAGCCATGCTGGCCGGCGGCGCGATCAGCGCGGCCAGCGCAGCTGCGGGCCCACGTCCGGTCGGTCGCGACGTGTCATCCAGCGGCGAGGTCACCACCGCCTTCAACGGCCGCAACCGCCGTCTGGCCGCCACGCGCGGCCTGATGGACCTGGCGTTCGACATGTTCATGAGCGAGCTCAGCCGCGACGGTTCGGTGGTCTACAAGACCGCCGTCTCGTGCCGCCAGCTGAACGGCGAGGCTGTCCACGGTCCGCACCTGGCCGAGACCGCCACGGCCTACGGTGTCGACTGCCCAGGCGCGACCTACAACGACGCCAAGACCGCCAACGCCTATCCGCGCCGGTTCTAGAGCTTCTCCACCCGCTCGGCGGCGCGGCGCTTGACCACCCGGAACAGCAGCGGCAGCAGCTCCCAGCTGAACGCGCCGACCGCGAAGCCGAACAGATAGGCCTCGCGCATCGCTGGCCAGGGGATCAAGGGCAGCACCGCCTTGACGAAGAACGCGGCCAGGATGACGGCCGAGGCCGCCGCACAGGCCAGCCGGTACAGGTGTTCGCGCAGGTTCGCGCGCTCGGCCGCGCCCAGCGCGCCGATCTGCACCAGCCCGTAGACGGCCACGCCGCCCAGCGCGCCCACGATCGCGCGCAGGCGATCGGGATCGATGTCCATCGAGGCCTCCTCCAGCCCGGGATCTTGGGGTGACAGCGTCCGGACGCTCCGACCTCGCCTCGCCATCGCGACAGCGCGCGGAACGTCCTCGCCGTTAACAAATGTGCCTATGGCCGACGGAAGAGTCGATTGGCCGCGGAGGCGCATGCGTCCGCTTCTGACGCCGACTCGACGCGATCTTCATCGCGCTATTCGCAGATGGAACAAATCAGGAACATAAGAGTAGCGCCCGCAACACACCCAAATCATTGATTATGCGAGGGTTTGGTAGGCCCGGAGGGACTCGAACCCCCAACCAGACCGTTATGAGCGGTCGGCTCTAACCATTGAGCTACAGGCCCGCGCGACGCGTTCGACGTTCGGCGAGCCGGCGGATTAGCATGAGCCGAACGCGGCTTAAAGCTCCGGTTCAGGTTCGGGCTGTCACCAAGGAACCATAGCGGTTCGGCGACGCTTCCCTGCGCCGGCCCGACCTGGAGAAAAGAACGATGACCCGCACCGCCCGCCACCTGCCTTCGATCGCCCTGCCCGCCCTGATCGGCGGCGCGCTGCTGATGGGCGCGGCCGCTCCGGCCCTGGCCGACGACTCGGCGTTCAAGGCCACGACCTTCAACCTGTCGGCCTATGGCGAGACCCGTATCGCGCCCGACATGGCCACCATCACCCTGGGCGTCCAGACCGACTCGCCGACCGCCGCCGAGGCGATGAAGGCCAACGGCGCGCGGATGAACCAAGTGCTGGCCGCCCTGAAGAAGGCCGGGATCGCCGAGCGCGACATCCAGACCTCGAACCTGAACCTCAACGCCCAGTACGCCTACGAGCAGAACCAGCCGCCGAAGCTGACGGGCTACCAGGCCTCGAACCAGGTGACCGTCACGGTGCGCGACCTCAAGAAGCTGGGCGCGGCGGTCGACGCCACGGTCGGCGCGGGCGCCAACACCGTCAACGGCATCAGCTTCGGCCTGGCCAACCCGCAGGCCGCCGAGGACAACGCGCGCGTCGAGGCGGTGAAAGCCTTGCAGGCCAAGGCCGAGCTCTACGGCCGCGCCACCGGCTACAAGACCGTGCGCCTGGTCAATCTGAGCGAAGGCGGCGGCTACACGCCCTCGCCGGCGCCGATGCCGGTGTTCGCCATGGCCAAGCGCGAGATGGCCGACTCCACCGCCGTCTCGGCCGGTGAGCTGAGGGTCCGGGTGGACGTCACCGCCGTCTACGAAGTGGCCAAGTAGAGACGAAGAGGCCGCCGTCGGGGTGTCCCGGCGGCGGCCTTTCTTGCTTCTAGAAGCCGGCCTTCTTGAAGGCTCGCTCGACCCGGTCCTGGATCTCGACGCCGGGAAGCGCCCGGTCGCCTTCCATCACCGCCACATAGCTCATGTGGCTGTCGGCCTTGCCTGGACTGGTCGGCACGGGGCCCATGGCCCAGCCGACCGTATTGCCCGGCCCCGTTCCGCTGGGACAGCTGAGGAAGCGCGCCGGCTTGCCCGCATTGACCTTGCTCAGCGCCTCGGCGGTCGTCTGCGGCCCGTCGCAGGACGGCAGGTTGCGCGCGCAGGTGACATAGCCGCCGCCGCGCCAGACCAGATGGCCTTGAGCGTCGGTGATCATCACGCAGGTGGTAGGCGAACCGATCGAGCGGCCGATGGCCTGGCTCAGTTCGGTGTCGTCCACGCCTTGCGGCAGCTTCTGCGCACAGGCCGAAAGGCCGACGACGGCGAGCGCGATCAGCGCCCCTGCCCGCGCCCGCACGCTCAGGCCGCCTTCTTGATCAGGTTGCCTTCGTCCAGCAGCACGACGGTCGGCGCGTAGTTGCGCGCCTCCTCGGCGGCCATCTGGCAGTAGGTGACCACGATCACCAGGTCGTTCTTCTGCACCAGGCGCGCGGCTGCGCCGTTGACGCCGATCACCTTGGACCCGCGCGGAGCCTCGATGGCGTAGGTGGTGAAGCGCGCGCCGTTGGTGATGTTCAGCACGTCGACCTGCTCGTTGGGCAGGATGCCCGAAGCGTCCAGCAGGTCGCGGTCGATGGCGATAGAGCCTTCGTAGTCGAGGTCGGCCTGGGTCACCGTGGCGCGGTGGAGCTTGGCCTTGAGCATGGTGAGCAGCATGGCGGTGGGATCTATCCCTTTGAACGGAATGAACTCTTGAGGGCCGCCACACACAGGGCCCGTCGATCAGATCCGGCCATATAGACACGAACTTCGCGCGGTTCAATTGCACCGCAGCATGGGACAAAGGTTAACAGCGCGGCCGTTTGGCGCTAGGGTCTCGCAGAACGCGGTTCTGTGGGGGATGCCATGCGTTACGGACGGTGGGGAGCGGCGGCCTTGGCGGTCGCGATTTCGACGGCCGCGGGGGCGGCCTGGATCTCGACGGGCAAGGCGCAGACGCGGCCGGCGGCGACAACGCCGCCGGTCGTACGTCCCGGGATCGCGGCCCTGGTCGCAGCCCCGCGCAGCCGGGTGGACTGGCAGGCGGCGGTCGGCGGCCTGCGACAATCGGCGGGGGTCAGCGACGGCCTCGGGGCCAACCTCAACCGCGCCCAGGTCGACGCCACGGCCGTGCCGATCCTGCTGCCGCGCGATCCCAAGCTGACAGCCGGCGCGCGGATCTACAGCTTCGGCGACTACTACACGATCACGGCCGACACGGGCGGCGGCAAGGTCTCGCTGAGCGGGACCACCGCGACCGTTCCGCTGCCCGCCTCGCATCCGTTGAAGATCGAGACCGGCCCCGAGGGCCTGACGATCCAGCGCACGGTCGACGGCCAGCTAGCCAGCTTCGTGCGGTTCGGCGTGCTCTACACGGTGGAGATCCGCTGCAACGCCGCCGGCGACCCGCGCTGCGCCGACGACAACTACGTGCTGGGCCTGGTGGGCAAGACCAACGCCGTGGTCATGGGCGCAGCCGCCCGGCAGGCCGCTGGACTGGGAGGCTGACCATGCGCGCCGCCCTGCTCCTGACCGCCGCCGCGTTGCTGCTCGCGCCCCTGTCCGCCTGCGACGACACCACCAAGCCTGCGCCCTCGCCCGAGACGCCCAAGCCGCCCTCGCCCGATCCCGGTCCGCCCAAGGCCGACGACGCGCCCGCCGACGGCGGCGCCGAGCAGCCGGCCGGCGAGCCCGTGCCGCCCAGCCCCGGCCCCGCGGCCCAGCCCGACACGCCGCCCGCGCCGTCGCCAGCCACCTTTGACCATGCGCCGGCCGGCACGATCCCGACCGGCCAGGGCCCCGGCTATCTGGACCGCACGGTGTGGTCGCCCAACATGTGCTGGCCGCTGATGGAGGCCGGCTTCGCCAATTCGCAGGTTTATGGCGCCGGCGGCGGCATGGGCCCGGCGGGGCACCCCGATCAGTGCGATAGCCTGAACTACAGCCTGCCCTGGCATGACACCTTCTGCGAGGCGCGTTCCCGCACCAACCCGCTGTGCGCGGGATCCGGCACGGGCCATCAGGGCCAGGACATCCGCCCGGCCACTTGCAAGAAGAACGACCACTGGGCCGTGGCCGCCGAGGCCGGCACGATCACCGACATCGGGACCTACACCGTCACCCTCGTGGCCAAGGCCGCGCCGCACTACACCTACCGCTACCTGCACATGCAGATGACGGCGCTGGCGGTGAAGGAAGGCGACCAGGTCGTCATGGGCCAGAAGCTGGGCAAGGTGTCGAACGACTTTGGCGGCACGCCCACGACGATCCACCTGCACTTCGAGATCCGCGCCGGCGTGGCGGGGACGACGACGGACGGCAAGGCGGTGGCCCTGCAGACCTTCCTGCCGCCGTATCTGAGCCTGGCCGAGGCCTATCAGCGCAAGCTGGACGGCAAGGCGTGTGGGAGCTGAGTTCTATCCCGCTCATCCCCGCTTTCGCGGGGATGAGCGGTGTTTGACTGGATGGCAGGTTGATCTGATCAGGTGTGATCAACAGCGCTCTTCAAGAACCTCACCATGTCGGCGAACAGGGTCGACTTGCGCCTGAACGGTCGCGCGAAGGCCAGGACGGGACCGGCGTGGCCCATGCCGTCGTAGTGATGCTCCTCGACCGTGACGCCGGCGTCGCGCAGGGCGGCGGTCAGCCTGCGGGTCTGGCGAGGCCGCACCAAGGTGTCGGCCGCGCCCGTGGCCAGGAATGCGGCGGGGGCGTCGGCGCGGGCGTAGCGGACCGGCTGGGTGGCTTCGAGATCGGTCTCGGCGCCAAAGGTGCGCCGCGTGATCGGGCTCTCCAGCGGCAGGAAGGAATAGGGTCCAGACAGGCCGGCGATGGCGCGGATTACGCCGGGCTCGACGCCGGCGGAGCGCAGCCAGCGCGAGTCCAGGGCCAGCATGGCCGCGTTGTAGGCGCCGGCCGAGTGCCCCACCAGGACGATGCGGCCGGGATCGCCGCCCAGCTCGGCGGCATGGTCGACCGCCCAGCGCACGGCCTTGGCGCAGTCGTCCAAGAAGTCGGGGAAGACCACGTCCGGATAGACCCGATAATCCGGGACCACGGTCAAGAAGCCCTGGGCGGCCAGGGCGCGGGCGACCCAGCCATACTCCTGGCGGCGGCCGGTCTCCCAGGAGCCGCCGTAGAAGAATATCGCCACCGGCGCGGGACCGTCGGCCTTCAGCGGCGCATAGGCGTCGAGCCCGTGGCGCGGTCCGTCGGCGTAGCGCGCGTCTTTGGTCACGACCCGCGCGGAGTCCTTGGGCGCGAACAAAGCAAACAGCTGCAGCGGCGAAAACACCGACCTCAGCCGCACCGCCTGCGCGGCCAGAACGCCGCGCTTGTTCGTCAAAGCTTGAACGACCCGCTTTCGATCTTGGCGTGCAGGGCCTTGGTGATCTTCACATAGCCCTTGGCCGGATCGCGGAAGTACAGCGGATCCTTGGTCTTGGCCGGATCGAAGCCGTCATTGACCAGGTCCATCTTGCGGTACTTGAAGGTGCCGGTGGTCTCGATCTGCTTTTGCAGGCGCACGAACAGCGGCCGCGCATAGCCGGGCATCTGCTCGTCGACGTGCTTGCCGAAGGCCTCGATGTCGAACGTGTCGTCGGTGACCAGCGAGGCCATGCCGGCCTTGCCGTCCAGGTCGCCGACCTTGACGCCATAGACATTGACCTCGAGCACGCCGGGGAAGGTGGCGATGCGTTCGGACACCTCGCTGGTGGCGACGTTCTCGCCCTTCCAGCGGAAGGTGTCGCCGATGCGGTCGACGAAATAGATGTAGCCGTCGCCGTCCAGTTTCATCAGGTCGCCGGTGCGGAACCAGGCGTCGCCCTTTTCGAAGACGTCGTGCAGCACCTTCTTCTCGGTGGCGGCCTTGTCGGCGTAGCCGGTGTAGTTCGAGCGCGCATCGCTGCCGATATGGCCGATGCATTCGCCCACCTCGCCCGGCGCGGCCTCGATGCAGCAGCCGTTGGCGCTGCGGATCGGCATCTCGGTCTCGACGTCGAACTTGACGATGCGGATGTTGAATTTCTTCTTCAGATAGCCCGGGATCCGGCCGATCGCGCCGCGCTTGCCGTCGAAGTTGAACAGCGAGACGTTGCCCTCGGTCGCGCCGTAGAACTCCAGCACGCCGCCGACCTTGAAGCGGTCCAGCATGATGTCCCAGACATCGGGACGCAGGCCGTTGCCGAAGATCAGACGCAGCTTGTGGGCGCGCTCCAGTTCGTGTTCCGGCTGGTTGGCCAGGTACCGGCACAGCTCGCCGATATAGACGAACATCGTGCAGTGCTCGTTCACGACGTCGGGCCAGAAGTGGGTGGCCGAGAACTTCTTGCGCAGCACGATCGAGCCGCCGTTCAGCAGGCCCGCGCCCATGGCGCAGAGGCCGCCGGTGGCGTGGTACAGCGGCAGGGTCACATAGATGCGGTCGTGCTCGTTCGAGCCCGTCGAGCCGGCGAAGCCGCGCATGTAGAGCTGGGCGCGCATGTGGGTGATGCGCGCGGCCTTGGGCAGGCCCGTCGTGCCGCTGGTGAAGATGAAGAGCGCGGTGTCCTTGGCGGTGATGCCGTCGCGGGCCGTCTCGCGGTCGGGACGCAGCTGGCTGCAGCTCTTCAGCGCCTTGACCAGGTCGCGCTGCTCGCCATGCACCGGTCCCAGCACCCACTGGTGCATGTGGCGCTCCAGCTGGCCCTTCACGTCCTCGAAACAGGGGGAGGTCTCGGGATCGACGATGCAGTGCAGGGCGTGGGAGATGTTCAGGCAGTGGGCCAGGGCCGCGCCGGTCAGCTGGTTGTTGATCAGCGCAGTGGCCACGCCGACCTTGCTCAGGCCGTACCAGATCGCCAGATATTCCAGCCGGTTGGGCATGAACAGCGCCACCGTCTGGCCGCGCGTCAGCCCCTGCCCCTTGGCCCAGTGGGCATAGCGGTTGGCGATGGCGTCCAGCTCGCCGTAGGTGACCGTCTTGCCTTCGAAGGTGATGGCCGGCTTGTCGCGGTACTTGTCGACCGCCGCTTCCAGGTCGTCGCAGATCAGGTTTTCGCTGTCGGGAGCAATGGATTTCACGCGCTTGAGCGTCCGGGAAAGACCCTTCAGGAACCGGACTTCCCGGCGAATCTTCTGGCTCAAACGCATCTTGCTCTCCCTTCAAACAACCATTGGAGAGCCCCGCGCGGCCGGTCAAGCCGCCGTGTGCTGCATTGCAAACCTTTCGCCGTTCGCCGAAACAAGACGATCGAAAACGTCAAATCAGAGCGTGAAACGGACCTCGCCGCGCCGGTAGTCCATGGCCACCGAGGCGAACTTCTGCAGCACGTCCGCGCCGATCAACAGGGCAGGCTGGTCGTTCAGGCCCCAGTAGCCGAAGGTGTGGATCTGGCCCATCACGACGGGCAGGCGTCGCAGCCACACTCCGCCTAGCTGCACCCGCGCCAGCACGTACAGCGCCCCGGGCAGCGTCTGGCCCGTGACACTCAGCAGCTTGATGTCGATGGGGTCGCCGATCAGGTTGCCGGTCGCGCGCGCCGCCTCCAGCAAGGCCAGGTTGCCGATCGTAGCGTTGGACCCGCTGTCGAGGAAGGCCAGCAGATATCGCCCCGGGATAGAGCCGTCGACCAGCGCCAGCCCGCTTCGCTTCAGGCGCATCGGCGCGGCCACGGTCGCGCCCGTAGGGATGGGCAGAGCGCCGCCCACCACCATTCGCCGGTGGCCATAGTCGATCAGGATGTTGGCGTCGCCCAGCCAGTCCTGGCCCAGCAGTCCCCGCCCCTTCATCGCCGGGTCGTCGACCAGGGCCAGTTTCATGTCGCGGACCAGCCGGCGACGGGTGCGGACCGACGCCGCCCCCACCTGATCGACTAGGACCTGGCCGGCGATGCCGTGCAGCATCACCTTGCCTTGGATGCTCAAGCCCAGTCGCATGGCCAGGTCGCGCGAGATCGCCGAGCTGTTGGCGCCGGTGTCGATCATGAAGGGGAACGGCCCCTGGTCGTTGATCTCGACCTCGACCGTCAGGCGCTGGGCGGCGTCCAGCGCGCGCAGGGCATCCTCGTCGCCCCGCAGCAGGGTCGGCAGCGGCTCGGTCGTCGCCCAGCCGGGCGTCGATGCGCCGGCGAGAACCCCCACTGTGAGGGCTTGGGCGATGGCGCGTCGACGCGAAATCACCTCAAGGGGCATGGTCGCTCCCTCCCTTTATGGAGGGGACGCTATACCCACCGGAACTCGAACGCCACCGTTCGACGATCCGTGTGCGACCAAATGAGCCAGCGCCGCGACGAACGCCCGGTTCATCGCGACGAAGTCGTCAGCCCGCGGCCAGACGGCGCTGATCGTCGCGGGCGGCTTTCAGTTTCTCGGCCACCAGGAAGGCCAGTTCCAACGCCTGCTCGCCGTTCAGGCGCGGGTCGCAGTGCGTGTGATAGCGGTCGGCGAGGTCCGTCTCCGAGACGGCGCGGGCGCCGCCCAGGCATTCGGTGACGTTCTGGCCGGTCATCTCCAGGTGGACACCGCCCGGATGGACCCCCTCGGCCTGGGCGATCTCCACGAAGTTCTTCACTTCGCCAAGGATGCGGTCGAACGGACGGGTCTTGTAGCCGGTCGAGGCCTTCAGCGTGTTGCCGTGCATCGGGTCGGTGGCCCAGACCACCGAGCGGCCGGCAGCCTTAGTCGCCTTCATCAGGCGCGGCAGGCGGTCGGCGATCTTGTCCGAGCCAAAACGGCCGTATAGCGTCAGGCGGCCCGGCTCGTTGTTGGGGTTCAGCACGTCGATCAGGCGCAGGAGGTCGTCGCCCTCCATGGTCGGGCCGCACTTCAGGCCGATCGGGTTCTTGACGCCCTTCATGAACTCGATGTGCGCCCCGTCCAGCTGGCGGGTGCGCTCGCCGATCCACAGCAGGTGGGCGCTGGTGTCGTACCAGTCGCCCGAGGTGCTATCGACGCGCGTCATGGCTTCCTCGAAGCCCAGCAGCAGGGCCTCGTGGCTGGTGAAGAACTCCACCTGATGCATGCCCGGATGGCTTTCGGGCGTGACGCCGATCGCGGCCATGAAGGCCAGGCTCTCGGTGATCTTGTCGGACAGCTCGCGGTAACGCGCGCCTTGCGGGCTGTCGCCGACGAAGCCCAGGGTCCAGCGATGGATGTTGTGCAGGTCGGCGTAACCGCCGTTGGCGAAGGCCCGCAGCAGGTTCAGCGTCGCGGCCGACTGGCCATAGGCCTTCAGCAGGCGATCCGGATCCGGCACGCGTTCTTCGGCCGTGAAGTCCATGCCGTTGATGATGTCGCCGCGATACGACGGCAGCGTCTCGTCGCCGATCGTCTCGACGGGCTCGGAGCGCGGCTTGGCGAACTGGCCGGCGATGCGGCCCACCTTCACCACCGGCTTGCCGCCGGCGAAGGTCAGCACCACCGCCATCTGCAGGATCAGGCGG
>FTCT01000350.1_pt1 | contig 16884 bp, 8 predicted proteins | sample 1658881 | NCBI WGS metagenome assembly FTCT01 (sample SAMEA3914864, study PRJEB12502) | metagenome | biome: forest; material: soil | place: USA | collected 2012-03-12 | depth 0.3 m | reverse complement strand
GATCCGCGTCGGCCTGGTCGACGTCTATGGCGGCTCGATGCCCTCGGGCTGGAACCGCTGGATGTTCGAGAAGTTCGAGGCGCCCTTCCAGGTCGTCTACCCGCAGCGCCTGGACGCCGGCGACATCGCCAAGGACTTCGACGTCCTGGTGTTCCCCGACGGCGTCGTGGCCGCCCCGGCCGACGGCCCGTTCAAGGCCGGTCGTCCTTCGCCGCAGCCGAAGCCGGAAGAGATCCCGGCGCAGTACCGCGCTTGGCTGGGCAAGGTCAGCGACGACAAGACCCTTCCGCAGATCGCCGACTTCGTGAAGGGCGGCGGCACGGTCGTAGCCATCGGCGCCTCGACCCGTCTGGCCACGGCCCTGGGCGCGCCGATCGACGTCGCCACCGCCAAGATGGAAGGCGGTCAGCTGAAGGCCCTGTCGACCCGCGAGCTCTACATCCCCGGCTCGGTGCTGCGCGCCAAGGTCGACGTCAGGCAGCCCCTGGCCTACGGCTCGGGCCCCGACATCGACGTCTTCTTCGACCGCAGCCCGACCTTCACCCTGAAGGCCGATGCGAAGGGCGTGGCCAAGGTCTCGTGGTTCGACAGCGACAAGCCCCTGCACAGCGGCTGGGCCGTCGGTCAGGAGAAGCTGAAGGGCTCGGTCGACATGCTCGACATCGACATCGGCAAGGGCAAGGTCTTCGTCTTCGGGCCGGAAATCACCCAGCGGGCGCAGTCTTGGGGGACGTTCAAGTTCCTGTTCAACGGGCTGTTGTACGGGCCAGCGGTGACGGCGGCGAAGTAGGCGCGGAGGAGCGCCCCCTCCGTCACGATGCGTATCCGCATCGCGCCACCTCCCCCGTTTCACGGGTGAGGAGGAAACCACCTTCTCCTCCCCCGCCTGCGGGGGAGGTGGATCGGCGCGAAGCGGCGAGACGGAGGGGGCGCACCTTCCCCCTAAACAAAGTTCGGCGCCGGAGGGGCAGCTCCGGCGCCGATGATCGCACCTCAGGGCTCGCTCAGGTGGGGGAGTGGAGCCCCCAAGGCGCGATCGCTCCGGCTCGGCGGCGGGGGCCGCGCGAGCCGAAGATCTCAAGAGAACCTCTTGCTGAAGTTCACGTACCAGTACCGGCCCGTCGCGTTGTGCAGCGAGCCGTAGTAGCCAAAGTTGGAGGCTGAAGCGGGCGGGTCCTTGTCGCCGACATTGCGCACGCCCACGCGGATCGTGGGGCCGTCAGCGAAGGCGTACTGGCCGTAGAGGCTGACCGTGGTCCAGGCCTTCAGCGGCCAATACTGGCCGTTGATCGCGGTCGAGCCGGTGTCGAACACCTCGCCCACATAGTTGACGAACGCGCCCGCGCCCCAGCCGCCCCGGCGCCAGGTCAGGCTGGCGCCGCCGCGAAACTCGGGGAAGCCGCCGTACTTGATCTGGTTGCCGGCCGAGACGATCGTTATGCCCGGCAGCTTGCCGGCGGTCACCGCCTGGGTCAGCAGCTGCTCGATCGGGCTGGGGGCCTGGTCGAACTTCAGCAGCTTGGCGACATTGACGTCGAGGCTGAAGTCGCCCCAGGGCGTGTCGTCCAGGTCGTAGCCCAGCGAGAAGTCGGCGCCCTGCACCACGCGCGGCTGCAGGTTGGCGTAGGTGTCGTTGATGTACGCGATCGTCCCGACCGTGGCGGTCCCCACCGGCGCATCGCGCACGACATTGGGGTTGAACGAACCGCCCTGGCGCAGCAGCCAGTCGTAGGCGATCTGGTTAGCGCCGCCCAGGATGCCGATGACGTTCTTCTCGCGGATCGACCAGAAGTCGGTCGTCAGGGTCAGCTTGCCGAACGCGCGCGGGATGAAGGTCGGCTGGTAGACGAAACCGACCGTGGCGTTGTCGGCCTCTTCGGGCTTGAGGTTCTTGTTGCCGCTGCGCACTTCCAGGGTCGAGGCGCTGGAGCAGGTGGTGGCGGCCGGATTGTTGATCTTGCACGCCGCCCAGTCGGCGCGAGCGTTGGTGACGCTGGACCCGTCGCTGTAGAACTGCGGCAGGTTCGGCGCGCGGAAGCTCTGCGAGACCGAGCCGCGCAACGCAAAGCCCTGGCCGACCTTCCAGTAGATCGCGCCCTTGGGCTTCAGGACGTTGCCGAAGTCGGAATAGTGCTCGTCGCGCGCGGCGATCTGCAGGCTGACCTCCTCGACGAACGGGATGCGCATCTCGGGCGAGATCACCGGCACGGCCAGCTCGAAGAAGCCCGAGGCGATCGACCGGTGCGCCGACACGTCCGGCGAGGCCGAAGCGCCCATGACGTCGGTATCGTAGGTCACGCCGGTGACGGTGTTGGTATATTTGATCGTCCCGTCCAGGCGCTTGTCGCGGTCGTCCTCGTAGGTCTCGCGCCGCCACTCGACGCCCGCGGCCACGCCGACATCGCCGCCGGGCAGGCGAAAGAGATCCTTTTTGGAGACCTTGAAATCGCCCAGAGCCAGCGAAGTCTTGCTGACGCGATAGACGTTGACCAGGAACGAGTTGATCGTGTCGCGGCTGTTGGGCGTGGCGTCGCCTAGCGAATAGTTGTCCAGGCTGCCGCCGTTGAACGGATTGTAGGCCGACGCGTCCGTGCGGTTCAGCGCCTGCTGGAACAGGGTGTTGCTGATCGCATTGTGCGTCATGTCCTTGGTGCGGGCCGCCGAATAGAGCAGCGCTGTGTCCCACTTCCAGCCGTTCCAGTCGCCCTTCAGCCCGCCCAGCAGACGCACGCTGTCGTCGGTCACGGTGTAGGTGCGCGGGCCGGTGTCGACAGGGCGGTAGCTGGTGATGGTCATCGCCAGCCCCGCGGCCGGGACGCCGCTGAGATCGACCAGGCGATTGGGGCTGGAGATCGGGCCGAACGGGTTCCAGTAGGCGTTGGCGGCGATGCTGATCGGCGCCGTGCTGGTCGGGGCCGACTGCTCGCGGCTGCCGGAGAACAGGGCGTGGTAGTAGCCGACCTCGCCATAGGCCGTGGCGGCGCCGAAATCGTGCTCGACCGTCGAGAAGAGGTTGGTGCGCTCCAGCCCGCCCTTCAGCGTGCGATCGGGGTTCTCGTCGTAGCGCAGCACACGGTCGGCGGCCCCGGTGATCACGCCTGACTTCAGGCACAGGCCGCCGCTGAGCACCGTACTGGAGCAGCCGGCGGCCGTGTTGCTGGTCGGCTCCACGTGGAAGACGCCCGAGGTCGTCAGGGTGTTGGCGCCCTGCTTCACCGTCGTGGACGACGGGATCAGCGTGAACGCGCCCCAGGGGCTGGAGGACGTGCGGTTGTCGAAGGCGGTGTCGCCTTCCCACGGCGTGCCGACGGTGACGGCGCGGTGGTCCTCGCTGGCGGCGTAGTCGCGCTCGCTGGCCATCAGGCGGCTGTGGGCGGTGTAGCCGGCGAAGACGGTGACGCGCGTGCCGTCCGCTAGCTGGGTCCCAGCCTTCACATTGACCGTGCCCTCGCGATAACCCGTGCCTTCCGAGCCGCCGCCTTGCGTCTCCATGCGCAGGCCCTGGAAGCGCGTGTCGAGCACGATATTGACCACGCCGGCCACGGCGTCCGTGCCGTAGATCGCGGCGGCGCCATCGCGCAGCATCTCCACGCGCTTGATCCCCGCCACCGGGAAGGCGTTGGTGTTGACGGTCTGGACCGGGACGAAGTTCTCGGTCTGCGTGCCCGGCGCCAGCACGGCGCGACGACCGTTCAGCAGGGCCAGGGTGTTGCCGGTGCCCAGGCTGCGCAGGTTCAGCGACGACACGTCGCCGCGCGCGTCGTTGATGTTGCCGGTGGTCCGGGCTTCCTGGAACTGCACGTCGCCGGCCTGGGGGATCGAGCGGAACAGCTCGTCGCCCGACACCGCGCCGGTGGCGATGATCTCCTTCTCGCCGATCACCGTGACCGGCAGCGCCGCGGTGCGCTTGGCGCCTTCGATCTGCGAGCCGACGACCACCAGGGTGTCGACGACCTGGGCCTCTTCTTCGATCGCGCGGGCCCCCGCGCTATAGGCCTGGGGGAGTTGGGACGCCGTCTGTTCGGCCGGCGCCAGGCGCAGGGTGACCGTCTTGCCGTCATCCGACTGGACGACCAGGTTGGCGGCGCGCGCCAGGCGGGTCAGCGCCTCGCCGTCGGCCAGGTTTCCCGACACCGCCGGCGTGCGCTTGCCCGAGGCGGCGTCGAACGGAAACAGCACCTGCTTGCCCGACTGCCGGGCAAACGCCTGCAGCGCCGCCACCGCGTCGCCGGCCGGGATGTTGAAGCTGTGGCGCGACTCCTCCGCCAAGGCCTGCCCGGCCAAGGCCAGCAGCGCCACGGACGCCATCAGGAAGCCGCGAACCGCGCGGCCACGCGTGTCGGACATACTGTTCTGGTTACCCCTCTCGCCCCCTACCCTCCCTCGCGGGACGGGCGCCTCGCTAGACCGACGAACCCAGGTCGGGTTTCCGCCAGTCGCAGAGCGATGTTTTTTGACCTAGCTGCGCCGCGACAGGCGGATGGCGCCGTCCGAGCTTTCGGAGGCCCGCACCGGGAAGGCGCTGGTCACGGCCGCGACGAAGCTCTTCGGCTCGGTGGTCTGGAAGTAGCCGGCCAGGCGCAGGCCCGAGATCGACGGGTCGGCGATGCTGATCTGCTGCTTGTTGTAGCGGTTGAACTCCGCCACGGCCTGGGCCAGCGACTGGCCGCTGAGCGAGATCGCGCCCTGGCGCCAGGCCAGGCTGCGATCGATCTCGCTGTCGGACACCACCTGCGCCCGGCTGCCGCCCGCGCCGTAGATCGCCGCCACGCCGGCGCGCAGGCGCATCTCGTCGCGGCGCTGGGCTGGCGAGCTGTCCAGCTCGACCTCGCCCTTCTTGACCGTGACCATCGCGCCGTCACCGGCCAGGCGCACGGCCATCTCGCTGGCGCCGTCGGCGTGCAGCACCGCGTCAGCGGCCTTGACCACGAAGGGCCGGGTTTCCTTAGCCGCCTCGAACACGGCCTCGCCGCGCACCAGCTTCACCTCACGCACGCCGTGGCGATAGCGGACGACGACCTTGCTGTCGGTGTTCAGTTCGATGCGGCTGTTGTCGCTGAGCACCACGACCCGGCGCTCGCCGATAGCGGTGGCGTAGGCGGTCGAGGTTCCGAACGAGGTCACCCCGCCGACGGCCACCGCGACGGCTGCGGCGGCGGCCATCCCACGCGCCCACGGCGAACGGCTGAGACGTTGCGGATGCTGGGCCGGCGCCAGCAGGTCGGGATTGGGGCGATCCATCCCCGGACGCATCGCGCGCAGGCGCTCCAGCCGCTCCCAGGCGGCGGCCTCGCGTTCGAAGGCGGCTTCGTTTTCGTGGTTCTCGGCGCGCCAGGCCTCGAAGGCGGCGCGGTCGGCGTCCGAGCACGAGGGATCGTCAAGCCGGACCGCCCATTGGGCGGCCGCCTGCCTCACCGCTTCGCGTCGTGATCCCGTCTCCCGCTCCATGAGCGCCCTTCGTCGACCCTGCTCTTACGCCCGATACGCCGTCCGAGCTTGTCGGAACAATAGCGCAGGCCCTTCACCAAATGCTTCTCAACAGTAGAGACGGATAGCCCCATCCGAACCGCTATATCCTCTGGCGAGAGGCTGTAAACTTTTCTCAACGTGAAGACGCGTCGACACTGTGTCGGAAGTTCGGCGATCGCGTCGGCCAGGGCGCGAAGTTCCTCGCGTGATTCGAGCAGGCTCTGCGCATCCGGCGCCTCGTCCAGCGGCTCGATGCGGTCGAAGTCGGCGACGGCGGTGATGGTCAGCACCTTGCGGCGGCGCAGGGCGTCCAGGGCGCAGTTGCGCAGGATGCGGGTGGCGAACGCTCCCGGATTGCTCACTTCCCGCCAGGTCTTGCAGGCGATCGCCTTGGCGAAGGTGTCGTGGACCAGGTCTTCGGGATCGGTCTGGCCGTCGCGGCAGAACTGCCGGGCATAGGCCAGCAGGTCCGCCTCCAACGGCAGGATCTCGCGCCTGAACCAGGCGCGGCGATCATCGTCCTCTTGCGCCATGAACGCTCCCCTCGAGGAGCAGCCAAACCTATCGCGGACAGGTTGGCAAGCCGGCGAGGCCTCCGGCGTCCTCAAGAACGCCGAATGCCCGCCGGACAAGCAATCGATTTCCGAAATTAATCCTCGATCGGAATATTTCGGGTGTCCTTCAGGAAGAGGCCGCCGATCACCACGGTCACGCCCGCGATGATCACCGGATACCAGAGGCCCGAATAGATATCCCCGGTCGCCGCCACGATCGCGAAGGCCGTGGTCGGCAGGAAGCCGCCGAACCAGCCGTTGCCGATGTGATAGGGCAGCGACATCGCCGTATAGCGGATGCGCGTCGGGAACAGCTCGACCAGCATCGCCGCGATCGGGCCGTAGACCATGGTCACGTAGATCACCAGCAGAGCCAGCAGCCCCACGACCTTGGGCTTGTCGACCAGCTTGGCGTCGGCCTTGGCCGGATAGCCGGCGGCCTTCAACTGGTCGGAGAGGCTGGTCTCCCAGGCCTTGCGCACGGCCGCGAAGGCCTTGCCCGTCGTGCCGCCCGACTCGAAGCCCGACAGGGTGACGCGACCCACCGTGACCTCGGTCGGCGCGCCCACGCCGACGTCACGCACGCTGTAGGGCACGCCGGCCTTGGCCAGGGCGGCCTTGGCCACGTCGCAAGGCGTGTTGAACTTGGCCTTGCCGATCAGGTCGAACTGGAAGGCGCAGGTGGCCGTGTCGGTCGAGACCACCACCGGCGCGCTGGCCTCGGCCTTGGCCAGCACCGGGTTGGCGTAGGTGGTGATGCCCTTGAAGATCGGGAAATAGGTCGCCGCGGCCAGCAGGCAGCCGGCCAGGATGATCCACTTGCGGCCGATCTTGTCCGACAGCCAGCCGAAGATGACGAAGAACGGCGTGCCGATCAGCAGGCCGGCGGCGACCAGCAGGTTGGCCTGGGCGCCGTCCAGCTTGAGAATCTTCTCCAGGAAGAACAGGGCGTAGAACTGGCCGGTGTACCAGACCACCGCCTGGCCCATGGTCAGGCCCAGCAGCGCCAGGATGACGACCTTCAGGTTCTTCCACTGGCCGAACGCCTCGGCCAACGGCTTCTTGCTGCCCTTGCCCTCGGCGATCATGCGCTGGAAGGTCGGGCTTTCGTGCAGCTTCAGGCGGATCCACAGCGACACGCCCAGCAGCAACAGCGAGACCAGGAACGGGATGCGCCAGCCCCAAGCCTTGAAGGCGTCCTCGCCCAGATGGGTGCGGGCGGCCAGGATCACCGCCAGCGACAGGAAGAGGCCGATGGTCGCCGTGGTCTGGATCCAGCTGGTGTAGAAGCCGCGCTTGCCGGCCGGGGCGTGCTCGGCGACGTAGGTCGCAGCGCCGCCGTACTCGCCGCCCAGGGCCAGACCCTGAACCAGCCGCATGACGACCAGCGCGATCGGCGCGGCCACGCCGATCTGGGCGTACGAGGGCAAGAGGCCGACGACGAAGGTCGACAGGCCCATCAACAGCATGGTGATCAGGAAGGTGTTCTTGCGGCCCCACAGGTCGCCCAGCCGGCCGAAGATCACCGCTCCCAGCGGCCGGATCGCGAAGCCGGCGGCGAAGGCCAGCAGGGCCAGGATGAAGCCGGTCGTCTCGTTGACGCCCGAGAAGAAGTGGCTGGTGATGATCGGCGCCAGCGAGCCGTAGAGATAGAAGTCGTACCACTCGAACACGGTGCCGAGCGACGACGCTCCGATCACCAGCACGTCGCGGCCCTTACCGGGCGCGGCTTGGCTGTCAGCCCCCATCGACAATTCCTTCCCTCGATCGCGCCGCGTGTGTCCGCGGTCGCCCGGAGGGAGCCTAACTCAGCAAACGTGACTGTTGCGATGGGGAAAGATGGTAGCGGTCACTTTTCTTAGGTCGGGACGCCCCCTTCCCCCTTGATGGGGGAAGGGTTGGGGATGGGGGTGATTGATGAGTTGGCCGCCGTGTCTGCGTCTTCCGCCGCAGTCACCCCCACCCCTGCCCCTCCCCCATCGAGGGGGAGGGAGACAAGAAAGCTGCCTCGTGCGATCACCGAGTCAGCCTGAAGAGGAGCCCCCGCATGACCGCCTCGACCCTCGCCCGCCGCGCCGTGCTGAGCGCCCTCACCGCCCTCGCCTTGGCCAGCCCCGCCTTCGCCGCCGGCAAGCCACGCGTGACGATCGAGACCGACAAGGGCACGATCGTCGTCGAGCTGGAGGACAAGAAGGCCCCGATCACCTCGGCCAACTTCCTGGCCTATGTGGACCGCCATCGCTACGACAACGGGGCGTTCTTCCGCGCCAACCGGGCCAAGGGCGATCCGGGCGGCGGCTCGATCCAGGGCGCGCCCAAACCCTATTCGCGCCGGATGCCGGCCATCGCCCACGAGAGCACGCTGAAGACTGGCCTGCGCCACAAGGCCGGCACGATCTCGATGGGCCGCGACGCGCCCGGCACGGCCACCGCCGACTTCTTCATCTGCGCCAGCCCACAGCCCTATCTGGACGCCAAGCCCGGCAAGAGCGACGCCGACGCCGGCTATGCCGCCTTCGGCCAGGTGGTGTCGGGCATGGACGTCGTGAAGAAGATCCTCTCGGGCCGCACCGACGGCCCCGCCACCGTCGCGGCCATGAAGGGCCAGATGCTGAACCCGCCGGTGAAGATCATTTCGATGAAGCGCGTGGGATAGCTGGGCGCGCTCCAAAATTACCGCCTTCCTCGCCCTCGTGGCGAGGACCCATGGCGCGGCTTGGTGCGGACAGTTTCGCTGCCAGCCGCCGAGGATGACGCGCACGGCCCACCTCTCGGCAGGCGGACCGATGGGCCCTAGGCATGAAGCCTAGGGAGGCGGAATTTGCGGTTGACGCCGAAAAGTGCTCGGGGTTTTGATGCCTCCAGCGCGCCCCTGGAGCGCCGCCTGTCCGCGGCAAGGGAGATCCTCCCGTCCAGTCACACCTGATGTCTTACGAACCCTTCTTCCGGCCTTCGTAAGCGGACACCTGGCCATGGGAAGGAAGGTTTGCCATGAGCCGTGCGCTCACGCCGAAAACGCATATCGAAAACCTGCGCAAGGACGCCAAGCGGTGGCTGAAAGCCCTCCGCGCCGGCGATCCCGACGCGCGCTCGCGCCTCGCCGCCGCCTGGCCGCAGGCGCCCGCCGAGCCCAGCTTGCGCGACGTCCAGCACGCCCTGGCCCGCGAATACGGCCAGGAAAGCTGGATCGCCCTGAAAGCCGCGCTCGACGACCTGGCCATCGAGCGCCAGAGCCGCGAGCAACGGATCGTGCAGATCCTGCGCCACGGCTGGGACGGCGAGCCGGCCATCGCCCGCCGCATCCTCAAGCGCCATCCGGATCTCGCCACCGACAGCCTGTTCACGGCCGCCGCCAGCGGTGATCTGGAGACCGTCGAGCGGCATCTGGCCCGCGATCCGCAGGCCGTCACGCGCGTGGATCCCTCGCGCGGCTGGACCGCCCTGGCCCACGTCGCCTATGGCCGACTGGACGACATCAACGGCCTGGTCATCGCCCGCCGCCTGCTGGAGGCCGGGTCCGACCCGAACTTCGGCTTCACGGACGACTGGGAGACGCCGTTCAAGGTGGTTACCGGCGCCATCGGCCTGGGCGAAGGCGCCAAGCCCAGCCATCCGCAGGCCGAGGACATGGTCGCCCTGCTGATGAGCTTCGGGGCCGACGCCTACGACTCCCAGTCGCTGTACGACGTGTCGATCGTCGGCGCCGACACCCACTGGTACGACGTCCTGTGGCGCTGCGCCGAGGCGGCCGGCAAGCTCGACGACTGGCGGGTGAAGGGCCCCGGCCGCCTGGGCGAGGGCCTGGGCTGCTCGACCTTGAACTATCTGTTGGGCAACGCCGTAGGCCAGAACCACCTGGACCGCGCCCGCTGGCTGCTGGAACGCGGCGCCGACGCCAACACGCCGCACGCCTACGCCAAGCGGCCGGTGCACACGGTGGCGCGCCTGTCGGGCTTTTCAGGCATGTGCGACCTGCTGGAAGCGCACGGGGCGCGGCCCGGCCACCTCACGGGGGTCGAGGCGCTGCAGGCCCTGGCGCTGGCGGGCGACGAGGCCGGCGCGCGGGCGTTGGTCGCGGCGCAACCGGCCCTCATCCGCGATGCGCGTCCGCTGCTGGCGGCCACGGAGCACGGCGCAGCGAAGGCGGTCGCCCTGCTGATCGATCTCGGCGCCGACATCAGCGCGGCCAATCATGAGGGGATCACACCCCTGCACCGGGCCGTGCAGTCCGGTTCTCTGGAGGCCGTCGAGCACCTGCTGGCCGCTGGCGCGGACGTGAACCTGCGCGAACGCAAATGGCGTGGCACGGCGCTGAGCTGGGCGCTGGTGCTGGGTCAGCCGCACTTGGTCGAGTATCTGACGCCGCTCAGCCAGGACGTCCGCGCGCTCAGCAGCCTGGGCGTGCTGGAGCGGCTGGCGGCGGTGCTGGACGCGCAGCCGGACTTGGCCAACCAGGTCGTCACCAGCGACGGCCCGACGCCGCTGTTCTGCCTGCCCGACGATGAGGACGACGCGGTCGCGGTGGCCCGGCTGCTGCTGTCGCGTGGGGCCGATCCGACGCGGCGGAACGACAAGGGCGACACGCCGGCGGACGCGGCGAGGAAGCGCGGACTGGACGAGGCGGCGGCGGTGTTGGCGGGAGCCTGAGCGCCCCCTTCAACATAAACCCTTCGTGTCATCCCGGCCGCAGCGAAGCGGAGAGCCGGGACCCAGGGGGGACCGCGATGCGCCGGCCCCTGGGTCCCGGATAGCCTCTTCAAGGCTTCCGGGATGACACGGATTCATGGCCATGAAGTCGTTGGAGGACTTCAAAAGGCAAATCGCGGATGGCTTAAGCCTCCGTCTTCTCAGCCACCGCCGCCTTCGGGCGGCGGTGTTCCGGCGGCGGGGGCGGGACCGGCGCGGGGCACTGGGTCTTCAGGAACTCGCCGTGGTCGGGCAACCTCGCCACCTGCTCCTTCACCATCGGCGCCGTCGCGTCCAAGGTCTGGCGGATCACCGCGTAGGGCGTGGTGTCGACCAGCTGCTGGTAACGCTTGGGCCGCACGCCCATGCCTTCCATCACCGACTGCCAGGACGGCGCGCGGAACATGTCGTCGACGCCGTCGCGCAGCGCGCCCGTCTCGCGGAACAGCTCCATGCGCTGGCGCAGGCTCTCGGGCGGTTGCACCTGCTGGTACGCGCGCCAGAACGGCGTGTCGTCGCGCTGGGTCGTGTAGTAGTGCAGCACGATGAAGTCGCGGATCTCTTCGTAGTCCGCGGCCATGCGCCGGTTGTACTCGTCCTGCAGCGAAGGCGCGAAGTCGCGGTCGGGGAAGAACCGCAGCAGGAAGTCCATGCCGCGATAGATCAGGTGCAGGGCCGTCGACTCCAGCGGCTCGATGAAGCCGCCCGCCAGGCCGATGGCCACGCAGTTCTTGTTCCACAGCTTCTGGCGCATGCCGGTCTTGAACGGCACCAGCCAGGTGTCGGTGATCGGCGTCCCCTCGACCTGGCTGAGCAGGACGTGGCGAGCCTCGTCGTCGCTGATGTACTTGCTGCAGAAGACATAGCCGTTGCCGGCCCGGTGCTGCAGCGGGATGCGCCAGCGCCAGCCGAAGTCCTGGGCGGCGGCCAGGGTGTAGGGATGCGGCTGCTGGATGTTCTCGGTCTGGACGGTGATGGCGCGGTCGTTCAGCAGCACGTCCGACCAGTCCAGGAAGGGCGTGTCCATCGCCTTGCCGTTCAGGATCGAGCGGAAACCGGAGCAGTCGATGAAGAGGTCGCCCGACGCCTCGTAGCCGTTCTGCAAAATGACCTTCTCGATCGAGCCGTCGTTGCGCGTGACCACCTGGTCGACGATGCCCTCCACCCGCTTGACGCCCCGATCCTCGGAGAACTTGCGCAGGAACTTGGCCACGAGGTTGGCGTCGATGTGCAGGGCGTAGCTGGCGCTGGACAGCAGGCTGTTTTGCAGGCTGCCCGGCAGCATGAACTTCCACTGGTCGGCCATGATCGTGGCCGGGGCGAAGTCCTGCAGGCCCGAGGGGTGGCCGTTGGCCTTGGCGCGCAGCCAGCACTGGTAGAACTCGTGCGAGCCGATCGGTCCGCCGATCTGGCCGAAGGGGTGGTAATAGACCTCGTCCTTCTTGCGCCAGTTCTCGAAGCGGATGGCCAGCTTGAAGCTGGCCTGCGTGGCCTGGATGAACTCGCGCTGGTCCAGGCCCAGGCTGGCGATCAGTTGCAGGAACGGCGGGATCGTGGACTCGCCCACGCCGACGGTGCCGATCTGCTCGCTCTCGATCAGCTCGATCTCGCAGCCCTTGTTCTGGAAGAAGTGGGCCAGCATTGAGGCCGAGATCCAGCCGGCGGAACCGCCGCCGACGATGACGATCTTGCGGATGGCGTTGGGGTTGGTGTCGGTCATCGTCGTGTCCTACTGGGCGGCCATCGGTAGAGGGCGGCAGTACTGATCGAGGAAAGCTTCGTGGGTCGGGGCGGAGGCCACCACGTCGCGGACGGCCTTGCGCATCTCGGCCAGCGGGGCGCTCAGCGCCTTGGCGTCGATACCGTCCAGCGCCGGGTCGATCATCTGCGGCAGAAGCTCGAAGCCGGCATAGATCGCCATCCAGCTGGTCGGGGCGAACATCTCCCAGCGATAGCGCACGAAGTGGCCGCGCTGGAGGAAGAGGTCGACCTTGCGCTTCAGGTCGGCGGGCAAGGCGATGGCGTTGCAGTCACGCCAGAAGGCGGTGTCGCCGCGCTGGTTGGCCCAATAGTGCAGGATGATGAAATCGCGCACCCGCTCCATCTCGCGGCGCGACCAGTCATTGAATTCGGCGGCCAGCTCGGGCGCGAAATCGCGATCCGGAAACAGCGCCTTGATCTTCTCGATGCCCGTCTCGATCAGCGCGATCGAGGTGCTTTCCAGCGGCTCCAGGAAGCCGGACGCCAGGCCCAGGGCGATGACGTTCCTGTTCCAGACCTTCTTGCGGCGGCCGGGGTTGAAGCGGATCTGGCGCGGTTCGAACAGCAGCGGATCGGGCACCGCGGCCTTCAGTTCGGCTAGCGCATCTTCGTCGCTGATGTGGCGCGAGGAATAGACGTAACCGTTCCCGTAGCGATGCTGCAGCGGGATGCGCCAGCGCCAGCCCGCGCTGTGGGCGGTGACGTCCGTGTAGGGCATCGGATCGCCGACACCTTCGCTCTGCACCGCATAGGCGCGGTCGCAAAAGAGGACGTCGTTCCAGTGCTCGTAGCCGGTCTGGAGGGCCTCCTCGATCAAGAGGCCCCGGAAGCCCGAGCAGTCGATGAAGAGGTCGCCCTCGATTGTCTCGCCGGTGTGGAGATCCAGCGAGGCGACGAAGCCGTCGTCGGGCCGCAGGTTGACCTTGGTGATCTTGGCGTCGATGCGGCGCACGCCGTTGTCCTCGGCCACGCGGCGCATCAGCTGGGCGAACAGGGCCGCGTCGAAATGCAGGGCCCAGTCGAACACCGAGAAGGTCGAGCCGGGATTGCGCGGCGGCGGCATGAACTTGCCGGCCTTGGCCAGCGACGCGCCCAGCGAATAGTCGGCGATGTCGGTCGGCTCGCCGGCCTGCGCCAGCTTGCGCCAGTAATGGTGGAACGGCACGCCGTTCAGGTCCTGGCCGAAATGGCCGAACGGATGGATGAAGCTCTCGCCCTCGCGCAGCCAGCCGTTGAAGCGGATGCCCAGCTTGCTGGTCGCCTGCGTCGCCCGCATCACCTCGACATCGGACAGGCCCAGCGACTGGTAGAAGCCGCGGATGGTGGGGATGGTCGCCTCGCCCACGCCGATCGTGCCGATCTCGGAGCTTTCAACCAGCGTGATCTCCAGCGGGCCGCCCTGGAAGTGGCGTTGCAGCGCAGCGGCCGCCATCCAGCCGGCGGTGCCCCCGCCGACGATCACCAGCTTCCGGATCCTGCCTTCCGGCATGCAACGCTCCCCGCTCTACCCGGTCTCTTCTTTGTCCGGTGGACGCGAGGCTATCGGCTCACGCCCGATCCGGACAGGTCCCTGTATTCTGGAAAAGCCCCCTCCTGAAAAAGGAAGCCGCCGTGGAGTTTCCACGGCGGCCAGCAGGAGGTGACAGGGAAGAACTACCAGCGCGCCCGGATGCCCAGCGTGTAGCGGGGCTCGAACTCGTTCTGGTTGGCGTACTGGGTCTGGCCCTTGGCGAAGCGGAAGTAATAGTCCTCGATCTCGCCGGTGACGTTCGACCCGTTGAAGTAGACGGTGATGTTGTCGCGAACGTTGTAGCTGACGTTCACGTCCACATAGCCAGTGGCCTTCTGCATGATCGGGATGACCGCGTCGCCGCCGCCGCCCATCGTGCCGGACAGGCGGTCGGTGCGGTAGTTGTAGGCCACCCGCGCCTGCAGCTTGTCGTCCTGGTACCAGCCCACCAGGTTGAACTGGTGCTTGGAGTTGTCGAAGAACGGGATCTCGCTGCCCGTGAGGTCCTTCCGGCTCTCGTGGCTGGGCGAGTAGGTGTAGTTGGTGTCGACACCGAAGTTCTTCAGCAGCGCCATGTCCGGGATGACATCGCTGAACGCCACCTTGGCCCCGACTTCCAGACCCTTCACCGAGCCGCCGTCGCCCTGGATGGGCAGGCTGACATTGACCGTGCGGCGGACGACGCCGTCCTGGTCGGGGAAGCGGCCGGTCGTCTGACCGCCGGTCACGAAGCTGTCGATCTTCAGCTTGAAGGCCGAGATGTTCAGCATCGAGGCGCGACCGAAGTAGTATTCCACCGCGCCGTCGAAGTTCGACGCACGCCACGGATCCAGGTTCGGGTTGCCGTCGGCGTTGGCGCTGGTGACGCAACGCACGTTCGGCAGGGCCGCGCCGCAGTCGGCGGTGTTGATCTTCAGGCCGCCGCCGTAGCTGCCCAGGTCGAGGGGCTGCATGGTCTTGGCGTAGGCGAAGCGGAACTTGATGTGTTCACCCAGGTCGTAGACCGCGTTCACCGACGGCAGCCAGTCGGTGTACTTGCGGGTCGTGACCTGGTCGCCCGCGTCGGCGTTGGTGTCGCCGTAGTTGCGGGTGTCGCCGGTCAGGTTCTGTTTCACCGTCAGCTTGGTCTGGATCACGTGCAGGCCGACGTCGCCGTGCAGGTCGCCCAGCGCGAAGTTGAAGGCGCCGTAGGCGCTCTGCTCCTTCAGGGTGACGTCGTAGGTCTGGCCGGGGACGATCTCGCGGATCGCGCTGCCGAACACCTTCTTCTGGAAGGCCTCGACATTGTCGAAGTCGTGCGGATCGACGGCCCAGAAGCCCGGGATGCCCGAGGTGATGCCGCCCAGGTTATCCACGAAGATCAGGTTGTTGTAGGCGCCCAGCTTGGTCGGCTTGTTGACCGTATAGCCCTGGAACACCGGCTTGCCGGTGATCGGATCGGGCACGAACTCGCCCGCCTGGCACTGGTTCTGGTTCATCACGACGTCGATGGCCTTCCACTGGGCCTCGCAGCCCGAAGCCGGCACCGGCTGGCCATTGGCCTGCACCGCGCCCGGCGTGCCGCCGTAGAAGTTCGAGAACAGGTGGAACTGCTCGACGCTGACCGAGCGGTCGCTGAAGCGAACGCCGCCGTCGACCTTGGTGATGAAGCCCAGGAGCTTGTCGTCGAACTTGTAGTGACCGTCGGCCCGGAACACGTTCATGTCCGAGTTGACCTCGTTGTTGCCTTCCGACGAGAAGGCCGCGACGGCGTAGCTGTCCTTGTTGGCCATGTAGTCCTTGAGGGACTTGCCGGCCCCCAGGCCACCCACGATCGGACGGTCGAAGCCGCTCCACACCGGGTGGTCGCCGCTGATGTCGTAGTGCAGCTGCGGATTGGCGCCGTAGCCCAGCGGGTTGGGGTTCAGGTAACAGCCGCCGGCGCTGCCGACGACGGCGTTGCTACGCTGGCCGGCCGGGAACTGGTCGCAGATCGCCTTCGGATAGAACGGGCCGCGCGTGCGGTCGTTCGGATCGCGGAACAGGTTGAAGCGGCCGTCGGCATATTGCCAGTTGGAGAGGTCGCCCTGCACCTGGCCGTTCATGCTGAGACGATGGCCGTTGGCGCGGATGGCCCGCACTTCCGAGGTGAACGGGCCGCCGTTGTCGTAGTTCAGTTCGAGATTGTAGTTCTTGGTGTTCGACTTGGTGGTGCGGTTGACGGTGAAGGAGTTCACCCACCAGGCATTGATGTCGTACTGGTCGACGGCCAGCCACGGCATGCCGTTGCCCGGGCTCTTCACGCCCGTGTTCTGGAACACGGTCGGCGGGTTCCAGACGCCGAAGGCGCCGCCGTCCCAGCGGTTGGAGATGTTGATGCCGGCGCCGCGGTTATATTCGTCCAGCTTGGCGTAGAAGCCTTCGGCGATCAGGGTGAAGCCCTCGCCGATATGGGCTTCGAACGAGGCGTTCACGCCCAGGCGCTTACGCTCGACCACGCGGTTGAAGCTCTCGTAGCCGTGCGGCGAGACGAAGTTGTTCGGCGCGCTGCCGCCCCAGTCGTTGTTGCCCGACAGGCCCACGGCGCCCGACGAGTTGTCGCCCAGGTTCGACTTGCTGCCGGCCGCCGACACCATCAGGCCGACGTGCTCGTTGCGCCAGTTGACGACGCCGTTCAGCAGGTAGTCGTTGTCCTTGGTGCGGTCGCCGCGCTGGCCTTCGGCCGAGCCGGCCAGGTTGAAGCCCTCGCCGAACTGGAACGGCCGGCGGGTCTTCAGGTCGATGGTGCCCGAGACGCCCGACAGGGGGTTCAGCGGGTTGGTCGACTTGTAGACCAGCACCTGGTTCATCAGCTGCGAGGGCACGTCCAGCAGGTTCGGCTGGGCCGAGCCCATGTTGCCGGCGCTGAGGTACTGTTCGCCGTTC
>FTCT01003558.1_pt1 | contig 16981 bp, 13 predicted proteins | sample 1658881 | NCBI WGS metagenome assembly FTCT01 (sample SAMEA3914864, study PRJEB12502) | metagenome | biome: forest; material: soil | place: USA | collected 2012-03-12 | depth 0.3 m | reverse complement strand
CCTGGTCGATGCTGACATGGCCAAGGAAAGCGCTCAACTGCAAGCCTTGCAAACCAAGCAACAGCTTGGCGTGCAGGCCCTGTCGATCGCCAACCAGTCGACCTCGACGGTCCTGAGCTTGTTTCGATAACAGCCCGGACACCCGGGCAACGGGTAGCACCTAACATTGCTGCCTTCGCTCTTGCTACACGCGCTCCCCCGGATCATAACCGATCCGGGGGATTGTCATGTCCGACACCATACGCACCGCACCGTTCACGCTGACCACCGGCGACTATCTGCGCCACTACCTGATCAGCTATTTTCGCATGTATATCGTCTTGCCATGGGCGCCATTCATGTGGCTGCTGACGTTCGGCATTCCGATCCTGGCAGGTTTTCGCCACCTGACGCACCGCGAATACCTGGCCTTCGCCACTTCCAACCTGTGGTACAGCGTGATCTGGCTGACCCTTATTCCAGCGATCGGTCTGTTCACCACCTGGCGCTCGCTTGGCCGCATCGAGACGACCTATGCGCAGCGCGTCGCCACACTCGATTCCCATGCTTTCGCGCTCGACGGCGACGGCTTTTCCAATCACCAGGTGTGGTCCAGTTTTCGCCGCGTCATCGAGACGCCTGGCAACGTTTACCTCGTCCTGCGCGCCGGCAGCGCAATGATAGTGCCGAAGCGCGCCTTCGCCTCGCCGATCATCGCCAAACAATTCCTCGCCGAGGCGCGCAAACACGTCCGCCATGCCGGCCACAAGCAAGTCCAGGCTTTTTACGATCACATCGACGCGCCTGAGCCGATGGCGGGACTGGTATCGCCGTCGTTTCGCATGCGTTTCGGCGTCTATTTTCGCTATTGCCTGCTGGTCATGTGCCGTTCGATGTTGCGGCCGACGACGCTTATTTTCCTGCTGGCCGCTTTTGTCGGTTTCCCCGCGTGGCTGCAACGCGATCGTCTGGCCGCCGGTGATTGGCGCGGAGTCCTCATCTCGTCGATCCCGGGGCTGATCTTTTTCATGGTTGTCTTCCCGCTGGTCATGACCTTGATTTCGTGGGCCACGGTTGCCCGGCAACCGGCCGTCCGCGGCGAGCGTCAGGTCAGCCTGGCCGCCGATGAAGTTCAGGCTCGTGGTGACGCCTACGACGTCAAGGTGCGCTGGAACAATATCCGCCAAGTGAGTCAGACCTGGGGATTGATCCTGCTGTGGAGCGGACCCAGCGGCGCCATTGTCGTGCCCCGCACCGCCTTTGCCGATCCGGCGGCGGCCGATGCCTTCTTAGATCAGGCCAGGGCCTTGTGGCAGGCGGCGAAAAGCGCTTGACGGCGCAGGCACAGCCTTTAAGACAACGGCAGCACGCCCGAAATAGTTTCTTAAGAGACCAGTCATGATCCGCCACATCGTTATGTTCAGTTGCAAGAACCAGGCGGATGTCGACACCATCTATCGCGGCCTGTCGGTATTGACCCAGGTGCCGCATTCGCTGCACCTCGAAGTCGCTTACAACGAAAAGATCGACCAGCTGGGCAACGATATAGACGTCATCGTCTATGGCGAATTTGCCAGCCTCGAAGAGTTCCGCGCTTATAAGGCCCACCCGCTGTACGAAGAATCGATCCGCCAGGTCCGCCACCTGCGCGACGTCCGCGTCGCCGCCGACTACACGGTCAGCGCCGCCACAACGGCACTGGTTGAAGCCTGAAGCTTGCCGTAACGGCGATTCCGGTCCAGTCTCCCGGCAAAACAGGGAGAGCTCCAATGCGTTTGCGTTCCGCCATTGCCACGCTTTGCGTTGCCTTTGTCGCCTTGCCGGCCGCTGCCCAAACGGTCGTCCCGCTGTGGTCCAGGGGCCAGCCCGGCTTCGAATCGCGCCGCGACATCCCTGAACAGCACGCCGAGTGGTGGTGGCGCAGCATCAACAATCCGTCGCTGACCGTCTATGCCCCGCCGGCCGGCAAGAGCACCCGCACGGCAATCATCATCGTCCCGGGCGGCGGTCATCAAAACCTGGTCTTCGGCGAGGAAGGCGTCAAACCGGCGCAATATCTGGCCAGTCTCGGAGTCACCGCGTTCGCCCTCAAATACGTACTGGCGCGCGAGGCTGGCTCGCCCTATTCGATCGAGGGCGACGCCCGCACCGACCTCGAACGCGCCGTGCGCTATGTTCGCTTGCATGCCGCAGATTACGGCGTCGATCCCAACCGCATCGGCATAATGGGCTTTTCCGCCGGCGGCGAGCTGACGTCGATGGTCGCCTTTAATCCAAAGACACCCGACGCCAATGCCGCCGACCCGGTCGATCGCGTCAGCGCCCGTCCGGATTTCCTGGTCGAGATCTATCCGGGGCCGCTTGGTTTTCCGCCCTTCATCGACCACGCCCCGCCGCCGGCCTTCTTGCTCAATGCCTGGGACGACAAGATGGCGGTGGCCGATACCGATGCCGTCGAACGGCTTTACGAGGCCTGGCCCGACGTGCCTTTGGAGCGTCACGTGCTGAGCGGCGGCCAGCACGGTTTCAATATGGGTGACCGTTCCAAGCTGAAATCGGTGCGCGACTGGCCGCAACGTTTGCGCGACTGGCTGAGCGACATGGGATTTATCGGACAATAGATGGCTTCCCCGTCGCCGGAAATTGACTATAACGAGAGCCGGGGAGAGCAAAATGGCCGAACAACTCAAAGCGCTAGACTTCACACCCATCGACGAACCCGAAGTCGTCGACAAACGCCTGTTGATCGGTGACGACCGCGCCTTGATCCGCTTCGCCTTGATTCTGGGCGGCGTGTTGATGGTTTGGCGTTTTTATGTTGCCTGCATCAGCCACGTCATTTGGGAAGAAAGCCACTTCGTCGTTTCCGGCCAACACCTGGCGCTCGCCTATCCCGACATTCCCGGCGGCTTTGCCTGGCTGGCCCGGCTGATCACCACGATCTTCGGCTGGCACGTCTTGCCCCTGCGCATCGTCTCGCTGTTGATCGCCTCGGCCATTCCCTACGCCGTCTACTTCATGGCCACGCCGGTAGTCAGCCATCGCAATGCCATTTGGGCGGCGATTGTCGCCATGCTGCTGCCGACGGCGACGATGAACGGCACGGTCTACTATCCCGAAGGCTCGCTACAGCTCCTGCTGGCCTTGATGTGCGGCTTCCTGGTGCGCGCCCTGCAAAGCCCCGACACACTGAAATGGTGGTTGTGGAGCGGCGTCATTGCCATGGCCGGGCTTCTGGTCCACTTCCGCTTCATGGTTCCGGGCCTGGCCGCCGTCGTTTACCTGCTGGCCAATCGCGAAGGCCGCAAGATGTGGAGCAAGCCCGGCATCTACATCACCGGCGCCATTGCCGCGATCGGCCTGCTGCCCTCGATCATCTATAACGCCACGCATGACTGGCCGGCGATCCAGTTTCACGTCGTCAACCGCGTCAAGATCGACCTCGATCCCAAGCACATCATCAGCTTCCTCGAGACGCAGATCGGTATCACGACGCCGGTCTTCTTCGCCGCCCTATGCGGCGGCGGCAAGACTTCGGTTATCGCCGACAAGGACAAGCCCGGCGCGCTTTTGGGCTATCAGAGCGCCATCATCTTCCTGTTCTATTGTCTGCAGGCCGTGGTCAACAAGAAGATCATGCCGCACTGGCCGTTCATGGCCTATGTGCCGTTGCTCGCCTATGTGCCGGGCGCGCTGATTGCCTTTGCCGACAAGGCCGAAAGCCGCCGCGGCCGCACGATCCGGACGTCGCTAGTCGCCATCGGCCCGATCATGGCCGTGATCATCGGCGTTCTGGCCACGGGCTATCAAATTCTCTACGTCAATTCGGCGCACATCCCATACGGCTGGCGCCAGGCCAACTTCCTCAAGAACGAAAACTGGAAGCTGCTCGAGCCCGACCTGGCCGGCGCCGATGCCCGTGCCCGCCAACGCTTCGGCAACGATATCGTCTGGGCCTCAAGCGGCCATATCAGCGCCGTGCACATCGAGTTCCCGGCCCAGGGCAAGCCGCGTAATCTCTATACGCTGGACGAACCCTACGACGTCCTGACGTCGCGTTTCGTCGTCGCTCGCCATGATTGGGGCCTCGACCGCTCGGCCCTGATGCATGATCACGCCGGCAAGGGCGTCGTTCTGGCCATTGTCGAGCCGTCCTACATTTTCCACGATCCGGTACAGGTCGCATTCTCTGAGGAGCTGTGCCGCAGCTTCGACGATATCGAGCCCTACAAGATCTCGACCTTGCCGCCCGGCCGTACCGCCATCGACCTCTATACGGCGCGTGTGCGCGCAACGCCGCTGGCGGCCCTGCCCAAGGCCCCCTGCCCGCTGGTGCCGGCGCTCTATATCGCCCATCCCCTGCGCGGCCAGTTCGTTACCACCCACGACAAGGGCCAGTATTTCGGCATTGCCGCCGATCCGATCGGCGTCAAGAAGGTCGACGTGCTGATCGACCATAAGTTCGCGGCCCCCACACGCTACGGTCTCAATCCGGCCGAGTTCCATACACCCGACATGGTCAATTACGATCCCAACTGGCCCAAGATCCAGTACGACTTCCACTTCCCTGACGGCGCGTTGACGCCGGGCCAGCATGTGCTGACCATCCAGGCGACGCGCAGCGACGGTACCGTCGTCGAAAGCGATCCGCGCACCCTATATGTCACCAAGGGCAAGGGATTGGCAGGCGCCTTCTAAACCGCCAGAACGCTATGAAAAAAGCCCGGACGATCGCTCGTCCGGGCTTTTTCTTTGAACATGTCCCGCCGATCAGCCGAAGCGGCCGCCGATATACTCGGCCGTCTTGTCGACCTTGGGACGGACGAACAGCTCTTCGGTCGGGCCGAATTCGATCATCTTGCCCAGGAACATGAAGCCCGTATAGTCGGACAGACGCGCCGCCTGTTGCAGGTTGTGCGTGACGATGACGATAGTGAAGTCGCGCTTCAGCTCTTCAAGCGTGTCTTCGAGCTTGGCCGTCGAGATCGGGTCGAGTGCCGAGGCCGGTTCGTCGAGCAGCAGGATTTCCGGCTGCACGGCGATGCCGCGGGCGACGCACAGACGTTGCTGCTGGCCGCCGGACAGGGACAGGCCGGACTTCGACAGCTTGTCCTTGACTTCGTCCCACAAGGCGGCGCGCTTCAGCGAGGTTTCGACGATCTCGTCCATCTCGGACTTCGACTTCGACTGGTGCAGGCGCACGCCGTAGGCGACGTTGTCGTAGATCGACATCGGGAACGGCGTCGGCTTTTGGAACACCATGCCGACGCGAGCGCGAAGCCCGGTAAGATCGGTCTTGGAACCAAGGATATTCTCGCCGTCGAGCAGGATCTCGCCCTCGGCGCGCTGGCCCGGATAGAGGTCGTAGATACGGTTCAGCGTGCGCAGCAGGGTCGACTTGCCGCAGCCCGACGGGCCGATCAGGGCGGTGATGGCGTTGCGCTTCACCGGCAGATCGACGCCAAACAGCGACTGGTTCTGGCCGTAGAAGAAGTTCAGCTGCTTCGCCTGGAGGATCAGGCTGTCGGCCGGCGGCGGCACGATGACGGACTTGGTCTCGGTGTCGGTATCGGTCATGACGGGATTTCCAGGTTACTTGTTCAGTTGGTCACGGGCGATCCAGCGCCCGATGATGTTGATGAGAAGCACGGCGGCGGCAACCAGCAAGGCCGCGGCCCAGGCCAGCTTGTTCCAGCTGTCATAGGGGCTGAGCGCGAAATTATACATGGCGATCGGCAAGGCCCCCATGCGGTGGCTCATGTCGAAGTCGAGGAAGTTGTTGCCAAGCGCGGTGAACAGCAACGGCGCGGTTTCACCGGAAATCCGGGCGAACCCGAGCAGACCGCCGGTCAGCAGGCCGGCGCCGGCCGCTTTCCAGATGATCTGACGGATAGTGGTGAACTGCGACCCGCCCATGGCCATGCCGGCTTCGCGCAGGGCGTTGGGCTGGAGGTTCAGGATGTCTTCGGTCGTACGGGTAACGATCGGTGTCGCCAGCAGGGCAAGAGCCACCGCACCGGCCCAGCCGGAATAACCATGCAGCGGCGCGACCAGCAGCTGATAGACGAACAGGCCGACCAGGATCGACGGCGCCGAGAGCAGAACGTCGTTGAGGAAGCGAACGACGTGGCCATAGGGCGTATCGCCACCGATTTCGGCCAGCCAGGTGCCGGCCAGAATGCCGACCGTAAGCGCCAGCACCATGGCGGCACCGCACATCTCGATCGAGCCGACGATGACGTTACGCAGGCCGCCATCGGAATCGGGCGCCGGCGTGTCCATGGTGAAAATGTGCAGATTCATGCCACCGAGCCCCTGCTTGAACAGCGAATAGAGGATCATGCACAAGGCGATCAGGGCGATCAGGGTGGCGAGGGCGCACAAGCCGGTAAAGATGCCGGAGACGATCTTGCGGCGGGCGGCGCGGGCGGTATTGGCGGGGGCGCGTGACATGGTGGCGTCTCCTCTTAGTACCGCTGCGACGACAGCAGGGCGCGGGCCACGGCCAGCACGGCGAAGGTGATCAGGAACAGCACCAGACCCAGCGCCATCAGCGCCGAAGTGTGCATGCCGGAGGCTTCGTTGAACTCATTGGCGATGGTCGACGCCAGGGTCGACCCTGAGTCGAACAGCGATTTCGGGAAATTGTGCGAATTGCCGATGATGAAGGTCACGGCCATGGTTTCCCCCAGCGCGCGACCGAAGCCAAGCATGATGACGCCGACCATGCCCTTTTGCACGTAGGGCAGAAGCACCGAGGTCACGACCTCATAGGGCGTGGCGCCGACGCCGAAAGCGGCTTCGCGGACCTGCGGCGGCACTGAGCGGAACAGTTCGCGGAACACCGCCGACATGTAGGGCAGGATCATGATCGCCAGGATCAACGAGGCGGTGAAGATGTTGGCGCCGTTGGGCACGCCGTAGAAAATCTTGGCCCAGATCGAATTGGGGTGGGCGGCGGTCGCCAGCATGATCGGCAACTGCACCTTTTCGGCGAAGAAGGGCGCGAAGACGAACAGGCCCCACATGCCGTAAACGATCGACGGAATGCCGGCCAGCAGCTCAACAGCGATCGATACCGGCTGCGACAGGACGCGCGGCGCGAACTGGGTCAGGAAGACGGCGATGCCGATGGCGATCGGCAGAGCCATGATCAGGGCCAGGATGGAGGATACCAGGGTACCGACGATCGGGCCGGCGGCGCCGTAAACGTCGGTCACCGGGTTCCAGCTGGTCGAGGTGAAAAAGCTGAGGCCGAACTTCGACAAGGCGGGCCAGCCACCGATGGCCAGCGACACCACGATGCCGCTGAGCGCGGCAAGAAGGAGCGTGGCGGCGGCGAAGGCGACATAGCGGAATATCACGTCGACCGGATCGTTCCGGTGTCGAGGCGCTGTCTTCACATCTGCGTTCATTGTGGACTCTGTCGGACGAAACATGTGCGGAAACGTCGAATACCCGAAGGCGCGTATTTAGGCGAGTGTGTTAAGCGAGTTGGGGCGGGGCTATCCTTTTTCGGTATAGCCCCGCCCCTGAAGGCATCAAGCAAGCGTGGGATCCCTTGCGGGACGGCCCTTACTTGGAGACGTAGACCGGCTTGCCGCCCGAGGTGACTTCAGTCGCCCATTGCTGGCGAACCATCGTCTTGACGGCGGCCGGCATCGGCACGAACTGCAGGTCGGCAGCGTTGAAGTCGCCGGTCTTGTAGCCGTAGTCGAAGAACTTCAGGACGTCGGCGCGCTTGGCGGCGTCGCCATCGGTCTTGTAGAGGATGGCGAAAGTGGCGCCCGAGATCGGCCACGAATTCGCACCCGGCTGGTTGGTGATCATCAGGTAGTTGCCCGGAGCGTGGGCCCAGTCCGCGCCGGCAGCGGCCGAGGCGAAGGCAGCGGCCTTCGGCAGCGGCCAGGTGCCGTCATGGCTTTGAACCAGGGCGTAGTTAGCAGCCGTCTTGATGACGTAGGCGTATTCGACGTAGCCGATCGAGCCAGCCGTTTGCTTCACGAAGGCCGAGACGCCGTCATTGCCCTTGCCGCCCAGGCCGGTCGGCCATTCGACGGTGTCGTTGGCGCCGAGCTTCGACTTCCATTCCGCCGACACTTGCGACAGGTAGGTGGTGAAGATGAAGGTGGTGCCCGAACCGTCCGAACGGTGAACAACGGTGATCGGCAGGCCAGGAATGGCCAGACCCGGGTTCAGCTTGGTGATGCGCGGATCGTTCCAGGTGGTGATCGTGCCCATGAAGATTTGGGCCAGGACTTCACCGCTCAGGTGCAGCTTGCCGGCCGCGACGCCCGGGATGTTGATCATCGGCACGACGCCGCCGATGGCGGTCGGGAACTGGTACAGGCCGTACTGGTTCAGGACGTCTTGCGTCAGCGGCTTATCGGAGCCGGCGAAATCGACGGTCTTGGCTTCGATTTGCTTGATGCCGCCGCCCGAGCCGATGGCTTGGTAGTTCAGGGCGTTGTTGGTGGTACGCTTCCAGCCTTCGGCCCACTTGGCGTACAGCGGCGCAGCGAAGGACGAACCGGCGCCCGAGATCGTGTCAGCCTGAGCGACCGCAGCGGTCGAGGTCAGCAGGGCCGCGGCCAGCGCGACGGTCATAATCGTCTTCATTCCCCATCTCCATAGGAAGTGCATATACAGCAGAAAGTGTTGGATCGTCGGATCCTGGATTTTGGGGTACGCGTCTTTTGTAACAGCTATATGACAAAAAGGGAAATTGGCCGTAAAAGCCGGAAGGGGCGGATTTCGCTGCCAGTTGTGGCTTTATGGCACCGCTTCCGTCGCGAAAACTTCATATAAATCAGCGCCATAACTTAACCCCGCCGAGCCCGGCACGAGGGGGCTAAAGGGGCGCGAAGAGGCCGTCACAGACCGCGACACATCGCCGCCTTTAAAGCTTTTGTGACAGCCAAACGGGCCGCCGCACAGCGTGCGACGGCCCGTCGAGAGCGCAGATTTGAGCTTCTGGAATTAGAAGCGCAGTTGCGTGAAGACGCCGACTTCGTTGGCGACAACCTTCGAGGTCGCCGAGTTCGTCAGGGCTTCGTGCTTCAGGGTGAAGGCGAAGTCGACATTCTTGAAGGCGGTGTAGTCGACGCCGAAGTTGTAATAGTCGTCCTTCTTGACCGGCGCGATGGTCTTCGACAGCTTGGCCGAGTCGTCGCGAGCGAAGACGGTCCATTGCGGATCGATGCGGTACGAACCGAAGAACGAATAGCCGTCGGCCTTGTCCGGGGTGGTCGACTTGACCAGCGTCGACGAGAAGTCGTTGGCCGAGAAGTATTCGACGCCGATACGCGTGCGGTCGCCAACGAAGGCGGCTAGGGCGTTGAAGCGCGAAGCGGTTTGCGGCGTGGTGACGCCCGGCGCTTCCTGGCCCAGCTTGCCGGTGTAGCCACCGACGGCGAAATTCCACTGATCGACCTTGGCACTCAGACGGCCTTCGAGGTCGACCGACTTGGCGCGGGTCGGGTTCTTGTAGCCGTTGCCGTTGACGGCAGCGACGTCGTAGTTGAAGTAGGTGCCGAAGGTGCCGGCGGCATGGATGCCCCAGTCAGCCGAGTTGCCGTAGCTCAGGCGGTCGGTGATGGTCTTTTCCAGGAAGCGGTAGCCATAGATGCCTTCCGCGTACGGGATCCACGGCATGTCGTTCGAACCCGCCGTGATCACCAGGGCCGGCGAGATGTTCATGCTCAGGTAAGCCTTCTTGATGAAGACTTCGGTGTTGCCGACGGTCGAGTTGTACGACATGTCGGTCGTGACGTTGACAGCGAAGGTGTCGTTGAACTTGTGGTCGATGCCGACGTAGAAGCGCTTTACGTCCGAACCGAAGCCGTTCTGAGCCGGGATGGCGGTCGTGGCCGAGCTGTTCGATTCAGCGCCGTTCAGCTTCGACGAGATGTCCGAGAAGTCGTAATAGATACGGCCGCTGACCGAGGTCGAGTCGGCCCAGCTTTGGGCGTGGGCGCCGGCGGCGGCGGCCATCACGAGCGCGGCAATGCCGGCGCCGAAAACGAGAGACGATTTTTTCATAAGAAGTACACCTGTGCGAAAGATCGGGGAGGCCTTGCTCAGCCACGGGGGCTGAATATCGGCGGCGTGTGACGCTCGGGTGTAGATTGCGCGACAGTTCCGTGACAGACGGCCTGTGGATCACAGGATGCGTGAAAAAAGTCACAGACGGCGTTACCGCTTAACCGCGAAAAAGGTCATTTGCGGCAAGATGTTAATAAAATTCGCATCGCGGCCGTAACAGATCGAACCATTCCAGCGTATAAGAGATCATACCGTTGCCGGAGACCCGTCATGACATCCCATATGCATCGCCGTTCCTTCCTGTCGGTCGTCAGCCTGGGGGCGCTGGCCGCGGCCACCGGCTTGCCGGCGTTCGCTGAGACCATCGTGCCGCTCAATCTCAGCGACGACGAATGGAAAAAACGCCTGCCGCCGCAATCCTATGCCGTGCTGCGTCACGAAGCGACCGAACAACCGGGCACCAGCCCGCTGCTCAACGAACACCGCAAGGGCGTCTTCGCCTGCCTCGGCTGCGACCTGCCGCTGTTCTCCTCCGACAAGAAGTTCGACAGCCACACCGGCTGGCCCAGCTTCTTCGACGTCATGAAGGCGCATATCAGCACCAAGTCCGACCACCAACTGTCGTTCGAAGAACGCACTGAATACCATTGCGCCCGTTGCGGCGGTCACCAGGGCCACGTCTTCAACGACGGCCCGCAACCGACCGGCCTGCGCTATTGCAACAACGGCGTCGCCCTCAAATTCATTCCGGCCTGATCGGGCCGTGAAAGGACATCCGATGAACATGCGTAACCTGGCCGTCAGCCTGTGCGTGCTGGCCATGGCGGGATCGGCCTCCGCCGCCGACGCCACCCGCGAAACCGCGGTCTTTGCCGGCGGCTGCTTCTGGTCGATGCAGAAGGTCTTCGACCACGTCCAGGGCGTCGTCGATACCCAGGCCGGCTTCATGGGTGGCCACGTCAAGAATCCAAGCTATCAAGACGTGACCACCGAAACCACGGGCCACTTGGAAGCGGTCAAGGTGACGTTTGATCCGTCGAAGATCACCTATCAGCAACTGCTCGATCAATACTGGCACCATATCGACCCGACCGACCCCAACGGCCAGATCTGTGACTATGGCCCGAGCTACCACACCGCCGTCTTTACGTTCAGCGATGCCCAGTTCGCCGCCGCCAATGCGTCGAAGACCGCGGTTGCCAACACCTTGCACAAGACGGTCGCCACCGACGTCGTCAAGGCGTCGAGCGAGCCCCTGCCATTCTATCCGGCAGAGGCCTATCACCAGCATTATGCGACGACCCACGCCATCAACTATCAGGCCTATTTCGTCGGCTGCGGCCGCGGTCCCAAGCTGCACGCCATCTGGGGCAAGTTAGCCGATTAAGCGCTAACTAAAATAACCTTGCTCGCCATCAAACCGTCGGCCGATGCGGATATCGCGATCGTGCCGGCGGTTTTTTGCGTCTGCAGGATGGCGCAGGCCAGACCGTTGAAAGCCGAGCGTTGCGACGCCTTGTCGGGCTCCAGGCAGTTGGGATCGCCATTGCCGACGCCGATAACGGCGGCTGGCCCCGTGACGGCAAAGCGGATGAGGTTGCCGGCCTTGGGCACGGCACGGCCATGAGCGTCGACGATATCGGCGCGGATGACGGCGCAGTCGCGGCCATCGGCGGTGAGTTTGCTGCGATCGACGCTGAGCACGATCTTCGCCGCTGGACCGGCGGTTTCGCGCACGTCTTTCAGGATCACCTTGCCGCCCTTATAGCCATAGGCTTCGATCTTGCCGGGCGCATAGGGCACGCTCCACTCGACGTGACGATCCTTTTCCATCGTCTTTCGGCCCTGGGAGCGGCCATTGACGAAGAGCTCGACCTCATCACAATTCGAATAGGCCCAGACGGCGACTGGCTGGCCTTCGCGTCCTTCCCAGTTCCAGTGTGGGAACAGGTGTAGCAACGGCTCCGGCCGCCACCAGGCGCGGTAGTAGTAATAATTGTCCTTCGGGAAGCCGCAGGTATCCATGGCGCCGAACTGCGACGAGATCGACGGGAAGGTCGAATAGGGCGTGGGCTCGCCACGGTAATCGAAGCCGGTCCAGATAAACCCGCCGCCGATATAGGGTTTGGCGTCGAAATGCGGCCACCAGCCCTCGGCCGTATTGGCCCACCATGGCGCCACCGTGTCGTAGGCCGGCAGCAGGTGCTTGGCGTCGTCCTGCACATATTCGCCGCGCGTCGCGACCGTCGAAGCCGTCTCGGTGCCGATGATCGGCATCTTGGGGAACTTGTCGTGGAAGGGATCGATCTTGGCGTCGCGATAGTTGAAGCCGATGACGTCCAGCACCTCGGTAATGCCATCGCCATAGCCACCGTCCATCGCTGCGGTGATACCGCGCGTCGGGTCGAGGTCGTTGACGACACGCTTCATGGTGCGGGCAATATGGGCGCCGCGTTCGGTGCCTTGCTGCGGCTCCTCGTTACCGATCGACCAAAGGATGATGCTCGGATGATTGCGGTCGCGGCGAACCATGGTCGCCAAATCGTCAAGCCCTTGCTCCGACGAGGTCATCATCCGCGTCTCGTCGATGACCAGCACGCCCATGCGGTCGCAGGCGTCGAGCAGTTCCGGCGCCGGTGGATTGTGGGCGCAGCGGATGGCGTTGCAGCCCATGTCCTTCAGGCATTGCAGGCGATAGGCCCAAAGCGCGTCGGGCACGGCCGAGCCAACCCCAGCGTGGTCCTGGTGATTGCAGGTACCCTTGAGCTTGACGGGCTGGCCATTCAGGAAAAAGCCCTTGTCGGCATCGAAATGGATGTCGCGGAAGCCGAAAGGTACCGTGACCGCATCGCGATCTTGCCCTTGGGCACCCGGCGCGTACTCGATCAAGTTCACTTCGACAGTATAAAGATACGGGTCTTGCAGCGACCATAGACGCGGCTGTGGAATTTTGAGGCCGCCTTTGAATTCCACCGTCTGCCACGCGCCGACAACCTTGGGCGTATCGGCTCGGTAGATTTGCATCCCCCCCGCGTATTGAAGGGCCAGGACTACGCCCAGGGGACGATCGCTGTCGCTATCATTGCGCACCGTGGTCGTCACTTCGACCGTGCCGTCGGTCTTGGCGTTCACCCAAACGCCGTATTGCGGGATGCGCACCGCATTGGTCTTCACGAGCCAGACGTGACGGTAAATCCCCGCCCCTTCGTAGAACCAGCCTTCCCCGTCCGAGGCATCGACGCGCACGGCGATCAGATTCGGCTTGGCATCGGTGTTGAGGAAGTCGGTAATGTCGATCGCAAACGGCGTGTAGCCGCCGCCATGTTCGCGCACGATGTAGCCGTTGACCATGACGATACAGGCACGGAAAACACCGTCGAATTCGAGGCTGATGCGCTTGGCCTTATCGGCGGCATCGAGCGTGAAGGCGAGGCGATACCAGCCGACACTGGTCGCAGGGTAATCGCGACCCAGCGGCTTGTAGCCATGGTCGGCCAGCTTGTCCCAAACCATGCCGTGCTCGTCGGGCTTGAGCGCTATGCCCTTGTGCACGAACGGCAGCTCCACCGCCCAGTCGTGCGGCAGAGATATTTCCCGCCAATTGGAATCGTTAAAATCGCTCTTCGACGCGTCCCCCGCGTTCGGCCCCTGCTTGGCGTAGGTGCGCTGGTCCTTGCCGAAGTTGAAATCGAGGTCCTGATCATCGAGATGGCCGAAAGCGAAGCGCCAGCCTTCGTCCAGCCTTTGCCGCCTGGGATCATTCGCCACCGTTTGCGCCTGTGCCGGAAAGCTTGTCCCGGCCAATGCCAGGGCGGAAGCAGCCAACATAAGCTGGCGGCGATCAGGATGCAGCATGACGATGTCCCCGTACCATATTTTGGATTTATAGTACAATTACCCGCCCGCGCGGCGGCCGTCAATCACTACGTGGCACACGTTGCCGGCAATGGCCCGTACGGCGGCCAAAAGCGTCAATTCCGGTATTTATGAATGAAAAGTTAATTTCCAATTTTAAGGAATTGTTAACTTTTCGACACCCGCGCTGGCTAGCCCCAACTCTCGCTGAAGCCCTTGCGGCGGCCATTGACGACCTCTTTCGGCGCGTCGAACTGCGGCTTCGGTTTGCCAAAATGAAAGCCTTGGCCATAGGCGATGCCGAGGTCGCGGCACAGCGTTGCCATCTCCTCATCTTCGATCATCTCAGCGATGACCTCGGACTTCAGTTCGTGGCACAGGGTGGCGACCGAACGGATCAGTGCCTTCTGCCGCGGATTGCTGCGCGCCTCATGCAGAAACGGTCCATCGATCTTGACGTAGTCGACATCGAAATTGCGCAGGTAGGAATAGGCAGCGGCGCCGGCACCGAAATCGTCGAGGCAGACCGCGAAGCCGGTCCGACGCAGCCACTTCAGGAAGGTGGCGGCGGCTTCCATGTCTTCAACCGCTTTCGACTCGGTCAGCTCGAACATCAGGCGCGATTCGATACCCTTGAACGGCATCACCAGTTGCCGCAATTGTTCGCGAAAGACGTCGCTTTGCACCGAATGACCTGACAGGTTGATGGCGACTGACACTTCGGGGTGGTCGTGCAGGGCCTGCAGGGTTTTCTGAGCGACAGCCAGGTCGAAATCCTGAACGAGGCCCAGTTGTTCCGACATGCGGATGGTGTCGAACGGTTTACGGCCATCGGCGAAGCGCATCAAGGCTTCGTAATGGTGGATCGAGCGATCGGCCAGCGAGACGACCGGCTGGAAGAACAGGGCAAAATCGTTCTTTTCGATGACCGTACGGATCGAGTCGAAATGCTGTACGGTTTCGGCCATCGCCGATTCCAGGCCGTTTTCGAGATTGTCGATCGGCCGGCCTTCGTTCTTGCAGAAGCTGGCAAGCGCAAAGCTCAGGGCGCGAGCAACACTGTCCTGATCGAGATTGCCGACATTGAGCTGCAAGCTCATCATGGTTGGTGTCAGCTTGCTACCGTCGACGCCGGCCGTCTGGGCCGCGGCGCGCAGGTCACGTGTCAGGCTGGCTTCGGACGCCGGCTCGCCCTTCGGGCTCGGCACGAAACTGAAGGCATCCTCGGACAGGCGCGCCGCCGCGGCGCCGCCCAGCGACTGCGCGCGCAGCACAGCGCCGATTTCGCCCAGCAGCATGTCGGATTGGGCCACCGGCAGGCCGCGCATGACGCCGGTCAGGCCTTGCAGCCGGACCATTTTGAGTTCGGCCGGGCCGTGGATACCCTCGCGGGCCAGGGCCGCCTCAACGAAGGCTTGATAATTGTCGGGCCCGAGCAGACCGGAAGCCGCGTCACGGCTGTCATTACCAAGGGTGGCCGCGGCCGACTGCACCGTCACGCTGAGATACATGTTGACGTCGCCCGGCAGGGCGCAGGCGCCGAGCGTCACGGATAGCGGCTCATCCGATGCTTCCAGATGCACGCCGCAGGGTTCGATGCGGCCAATGGCGTGGGTGCGCTCCAACAGGCGGCGCACGAAAGCCCGCTCTCCGGCGGCGAAGGCCATGCCAACGTCGCGACCTTGTAGATCGGCGGGGCATTCATTGAGCAGGGATTGGGTGGCGCCGACGGTACGAACGATACGAAAATCAGCGTCGATTTCGATCAGCAGGTCCGCCGCGGCCAACGAAAAGGCGATAAAGCGGTCGCGCTGCGCCTTGAAATCATCGCTCACGGTGTGTCCTTCGTCCCCCACGCCGGGCGTGGCGTGAGGTTCATCCTGACACGGAAGATTTAAGAAAGACCTTCCCGTGAGGCACAGCGTTATCCCAAACGCAAACGCCCGCCGTTACCGGCGGGCGCTAAGTTATTGTTCTAACTCGATATTAGATATCGAGCTTCATGTCCTGGAGCAGGGCACGCAGGTATTCGCGGTTGATGCGATCGTCGTCAATGCGACCTTGCGGCAGGGACGAGACGAGCGGTGCCGGATTGATCGGCTGACGCATCGGATCGGCCGGTACGTGCTGAAGGATGCGCGGGGCGCTGGCGATATGCGGGGCAAAGTCGGCCGCGCGGGCCGGCGCTTCGACCCAGGCAACGGGAATCTCAAACCAGAAGTTCGAGCCTTCGCCAAGGCGCGAGACGACGCCGATATGGCCGCCCAGCAGGTCGATGATCGCCTTGGTGATCGAGATGCCAAGGCCCGCCGACTTGCCGGTGTCACCGGTGAACAGGCTGTGCGACTGCTCTTCCGTCATGCCGATGCCGGTGTCGCGGATCGAGACGCGCAGCCACGAGGCATTGTCGACGACGATTTGCGACGCCGTGACGTTGATCAGGCCGCCGCGCGTGAACTTGCAGGCATTGCCGATCAGGTTTTGCAGCACCTGGCGCAGACGCATCGAATCGAGCTGGCCCCAGGCATTGTCGATGTCGACGAAGTGGGCGTTCAGGCGTGTCTGATTGGTCTGGGCCTGGGCGTTGAACTGGCCGACAACGTCCTTGATCAGGTTGACGATGTTGACGGCTTCCTCGGCCGAGTGAGCGTGACCGGCTTCGCGGATCATCGGCGCGTCGATCGCCGAGACGTCGATCGTGTCCTGAACCATCGACTGCAGCGCCTTGGCCGACTTCAGCAGGCTTTGCACGTAGGTGGCAACGTCCGGATCGTCGTGGCGGCGCTCGTTGAGCAGGCGGGCATAGCCCATGATGCTGTTGAGCGGGGTCTTGAGCTCGTGGGTAATGTGCGCCAGAAACTCGGTCTTAACCTCGTTGATGTCTTCCTGCGCCATGCGGGCGCGGATGATTTCTTCCTGGTCAGAGACGCCGTCGGTGATGTCGCGAACGACGGCGCACAGGCGCGCCGGCTTGCCATCGTCACCATATTCGATGCCACCCTTTGTGCGGATGGTGCGGGCGATCTTGTCCTTGCGGCGCAGGATCTCGACATTGAAGTCGAAGTCTTCGCCATAGTTCACGGCGCGCTGGAACTTGTCGATG
>FTCT01000699.1_pt1 | contig 16983 bp, 14 predicted proteins | sample 1658881 | NCBI WGS metagenome assembly FTCT01 (sample SAMEA3914864, study PRJEB12502) | metagenome | biome: forest; material: soil | place: USA | collected 2012-03-12 | depth 0.3 m | reverse complement strand
CTACAACCGGACGAACCAGGATTTCCCCCAGGAGATCTGCAACGGCACGCCCGGCGAGCAGCAGCGCTGGAACGGCATCCGCAAGGACGCCATCCAGCGACAGCTCCAGCGCAAGGTCGCGCCCGCCGCCGCGCCGGCCGCGGCGGAAATTCCGAAAATCTGAGGCATGGTCATGAGCGTACACACTTCTCCGCGCCGAGGGCGCGGCTTCATGGGCGCGTCGATCGCCCTGCTGACGGCGGCCTCCATCCTCGCCACGGGGACGGCCGAGGCGCAGACGGCCCTGCCGGCGACGGCGTTCATGGGCGTCTTCCGGGCCGTGCCCGACGGCGTGGTTCTGCCGGGCGGCCTGCGTAATAGCGGCGACCTGGCCACGCTGAAGGGCCTGCCCGCGCCACCGCCGGTCGACGGAGAGGTCGCGCCGGACGCGCTGAAATCCTGCCTGCCGATCGGCCCGTTCCGGATGATGGCCCGGGCCGGGACCAAGATCGAGCTGGCGCCCACCCGCGGCCAGATCGTCATGCTGTTCGAGGACACCTCGCACGGCTACCTACGGGCCATCCACCTGGATCGCGGCCATCCCGACAAGCTGGAGCCCAGCTGGATGGGCGACTCCACGGGGGTGCTCGACGCGGGCGGCCTGACGATCGACACGGTCGGCTTCGACGACATGACCTGGCTGAACGACCAGGGCGCCCGCCATGGGCCGGCGCTGCATCTGGTCGAGCGGGTCGAGCCCATCCTGGACGGTCGGTACCTGGCCTACCGCGTCACGGCCACCGACCCCAAGGCCCTGAAGGCCCCGTTCGTCTATGTCCGCTACTACCAGAAGCTGGACAGCGAGATCGCCGAAAACAACTGCCAGATCGAGGACTGATCCATGAGCCTGTTCAAGATGCGCGCCGCCGTCGGCGCGGCCCTCCTGCTGTCCCTGGCCGCCGCCACGCCCGGCAGCGCCCACCACTCGTTCGCTATGTTCGACCGCACCAAGGTGGTCACGGTCACCGGCACGGTGAAGAAGGTCGAGCTGGTCAATCCGCACTCGTGGTTCTGGGTGCTGTCGCCCAAGGGCGCCGATGTCGAGCTGTGGGGCGCCGAGGCCGGCGGTCCGCCGCGCGACGACGCCCAGCGCGCCAAAGCCAAGGCTTTCACGCCGGGCACCAAGGTCGTCATGCAGGTCCATCCGTATCGCGACGGACGCCTGGGCGGGGAGTTCATCAAGATCACCTCGGCCGACGGCAAGATCACCTATGGCGACGCTGGGGCCGGCGGTCCGCCGCCCGCCGCACCGCGCCAATAGGCCTTCGCGATCCTCCTCGCCGGCCGGGCCGGCGGGGAGGGGGCTTCTCCAAACCGCCTGCCTGACGGCCCTCGCTCCGGCGTTGGTCGATGGCTGTTCACGCCTTCGCGCCGGCCACGGCCGCGCTGACGAAACTTCGGAAAATGAGCGAAAAAACCAGAGCCAATCAGGCGCGGCCTGATCGATCGTCCGAAGGTCGTCGCCCTTCGCGGCCCACCTTGCTCCAATCCCCGGCAGACATCGCGGGCGTTGGGCGACGACACGCCGACGCGGCCGTCCATCCCCGGGTGCTGGCCGCTAGCGTCATCGGCGGCGCGATCGAGTGGTTCGACTACTTCCTCTACGGCGCGCTGGCCTCGCTGGTGTTCGGCAAGCTGTTCTTCCCGGCCCATGACCCGGCGGTTGGGCTGATGCTGTCCTACGCCACCTTCGCCGTGACCTTCTTCGTCCGGCCGCTGGGCGGGGTGGTGTTCTCCCATCTCGGCGACCGGGTGGGGCGCAAGAAGACGCTGGTGATCACCCTGACCCTGATGGGCGGCGGCACGGCGATGATTGGCCTGCTGCCGACTTATCAGTCGGTCGGTCTGCTGGCGCCGGCCCTGCTGGTGCTGCTGCGACTGCTGCAGGGCCTGGGGATCGGGGGCGAGTGGGGCGGGGCCCTGCTGCTGGCCTACGAGTACGCGCCGCCCGAGCGCAAGGGGCTGTTCGGCAGCCTGCCGCAGACGGGCGTGACGATCGGCATGCTGCTGTCGACCCTGTGCGTCAGCCTGGTTTCGCTGTTGCCTGACGAGGCCTTTCTGCGCTGGGGCTGGCGCTTGCCGTTCCTGGCCAGCATCGGCCTGGTCTTCATCGGCATGTGGATGAGGGCCGGGATCGACGAGACGCCCGAGTTCAAGGCCATGGCCGCGACCCCCCGCTCGGATACGCGCAGCCCGCTGCGACAGGTCCTGCAATCGCACTGGCGCGAAGTGCTGACCGCCGTCGGCGCCAAGTTCGTCGAGACAGGGCCGTTCTACATCTTCACGGTGTTCCTGGTCGGCTACGCCACCGGGGTGCTGGACGTCCCGCGCTTCTCGGCGCTTAACGCCGTGACCGTCGGTGCGCTGGCCGCGACCGTGGCGATCCCGATCTGCGGCTGGTTGTCCGATCGGGTGGGGCGGCGCTTTGTGTTCCTGACCGGCGCGGCGCTGACGGCGGCCTATGCGCCGATCTATTTCATGATCCTGGGGCAGCGCACGCCCGTCGCCATCCTGTGGGCGACGGTGATCGGCATGGGCTTGATCTGGCCGCTGGTTACCTCGGTGCTGGGCACCCTGTTCTCGGAAATCTTCTCGGCCGAGGTCCGCTACACCGGCGTGACCCTCGGCTACCAGACCGGGGCCGCCCTGGTCGGCGGAACCGCGCCTTTGGTCGCCACCTGGCTGTTGCATCGCCAGGGCGGCGGATGGGCGGGCGTAGCGATCTACGTTTCGGTCACGGCGATGATCTCGATCCTCGCCGTGGTCCTCGGAGCGCGTCGCCGAACGGCTTGATCAGCTGGCGACGCAGGGCGGGCGCGTGGGCCTCGGGGGAGTTGTTCTCGCGCCCGCCCGGACGATGGGATGGGCAAGGAGTTGAGCGATGCTGGACCAAACCGATCGCCGGATGCTGCGGTTGCTGCAGTCTGAGGGGCGGATCACCAATCACGAGCTGGCGACCCGCTGCAACATGTCGCCGGCGGCCTCTCATGAGCGCTTCAAGCGTCTCAAGGAGAAGGGCGTCATCCAGGGCTTCGCGGCGCTGATCGATCCCGAGAAGGTCGACCGGTCGCTGCTGGTCTTCGTCGAGGTCCTGCTGCACCGCACGACGGGCGATGTCTTCGGCCAGTTCGCTGCGGCCATCCTGCGCGCGCCCGAGGTGATGGAGTGTCACATGGTGGCGGGGGGCTTCGACTATCTGGTCAAGGTTCGCGTCCAGGACATGAAAGCCTATCGGGCGTTCCTGGGCACCACCCTGGCCGAGCTGCCGGGCGTACGCGAGACCCGCACCTATGCCGTGCTTGAGCAGATCAAGAGCAGCGTGCAGATCCCGTTGTGACGCTAGGCCGACGCTAGCCCGCCGGAAACTTCAGGGCTTCCGCGTCGGTCCAGTCATGCGCCTTGCGCGGCGCGGCTTGAACGATCCTGCCGGTCAGGCTCTGACGCTGCAGGCCTTCGGCCTCGATCAGGGCCTCGAAGTCGCCGGCGCCGTTCAGCATCTCGGTCAGCCGTTTGATCGCCTGAGGATCCGACAGGGTCTCGGCGGCTTGCATCAGGCCCATGTCGCGCATGCCGGCGACGACCAGGACGCGATTGCCGGTCGGGCCTTCGAAGCTGCTGATCAGGCCATAGTCGCGCGTTTGGCTGCGACGCTCTGGGCCGCCTTCCTCGCTCGCATAGCGGGCCTGAGTGCGGCGATCGATCAGTTGGTCGTAGTTGACGCCGACGGCGTATCGCGAGCCGTGGAACACCGGCTCGCGCAGAAGGCCAAGGCCGCTGACATAGCCGACATAGACGATGTCGTAGGTCTTGAGCATCGCCGGGGTCAGGTCCGAGGCAAGGACGACCTTGGGGCCCGCACTGCGCCCGTCCGCGACCAGGGGGGCGAGGTCGCGCATGGCCAGACCCGCGCCGACGGGAAGGTAGTAGAGGCCGAGGTCTCGATATCGCTCCATGCGGTCGGGACGATCCTGCAGCCAGGCGTCCAGTTGGGCGCGGGTATTGACGTCGTATTCGCGCACCAGGCGGTCGACCCCGTGCGCCTCGTCGGTCTCGCCGAAGATGTAGTAGTCACCCAGCACGATCAGGGTCGGATGGTGCGAACGGGCGAGGGCCGACCAGGGCTGGGCATGCCGCGCCTGGCGAATGTCACTGGGCACCATCAACGGCGCGACGACCAGCCAGATTGCCAGATTGACCGCCGCCAGAGCCGCCGCGCCCAGCCACAACGCCTTGCGCGAAAGGCGTAGGGCGCGCCTGTCCTCGGGCGGCGCACTGGGCCGCGGATCATTGGGCGCGACGATCAGCCGATACTCGCCCGGGGGTATGACGAGGCGCAGGGGATCGGCTCTGCCGGTTTGGGCGTAGAAGTCCTCCAGCTTGCGGCGCAGGCGGTGGACGCCGACGCGCACGGAGGCGTCCTGCGCGCTGTCGAAGTCGGCGCCGCGCCGGAAGACCGCGGCGGCGATCTCGACCTCCTTCGGACGTCGGCCTTCCCGCGCGCAGGCGACCAGAAAGTCGAACAGCCGCGACATTGTGGCCGAGCCGAGTCTGGCGCGAGCCCGGAAGCTGTCGATCAGGTCGTCGATGTCTGTCTGAGGTGGCATATGTAACGTTTCGAAACGTCGTTCGGAACCGTACTTAACGGCGCGGGGCAGTGATGTCCAAACTAGTCGTGCTCTCAAACTTGGCTTTGAGAACCGACATGCCTTCTCCCTGCAAGAACGTCCTGATGAAGACCAGCGCGCTGTGCATTTTCGGGGCGTTCGCCCTGAGTCTGGCGCCTTGCGGGAGCGCGAGGGCGGCCGTCGATCCGTCCGCTGCGTCCGCCGAACAGCCTGTGGCGGACACGGAGGTCGACCAACTGGTGGTCTTCGGTCGGGGCGAGAGCAAGCTCGGGGTCGCCCACGCGGCCAGCGAGGGTTCAGTCGGCGGCGCCGATCTGCTGGTGCAGCCTCTGCTGCGTGTCGCCGAACTGCTCGAAGCGGTGCCGGGTATGGTGGCGGTCCAGCACTCGGGTAGCGGCAAGGCCAACCAGTATTTCCTGCGTGGCTTCAACCTGGATCACGGTTCGGACTTCACGACCTATATCGACGGCGTGCCGATAAACCTGCGCACGCATGGTCATGGACAGGGCTACCTCGACCTCAACGGCCTGATCCCCGAGATCGTCGAGCGCGAGGATTTTCGCAAAGGCCCGTACCGCGCGGACGGCGGCGACTTCGCCATGGCCGGGGCCGCCTACATGACCACGATCGAGAGCTACGAGCGCCCGTGGGCGGCGATCGAGGCTGGGTCCTACGCCGCGCGGCGGCTGGCAGGCGGCGGCACGGCGCGGGATCTCGGTCCTGGCGACCTGACAGCGGTGGGCGAGTTCAAGAGCTACGACGGTCCTTGGCAGGAGCCGGAGCATCTTCGCCACTACGCCGGCTTTCTGAAGTACGTGGCGTCGACCCCCGTGGGGCAGCTGGACCTCACCGCGCATCTCTATCGCGGCGTCTGGCGGCCCACCGAGCAGATCCCCGAGCGGATCGTCGGCTCGGCGATCTGCCCCGACGTCTACTGCTCGCCGGATCCCTCTGCCACGGGAGAGACTACGCGGGCGATCATGAACGCCCAACTGACGGGGACGGATTGGAAGGCCAGCGCCTACGCCCAGCGCTACGACTGGACGATGTATTCCAATCCCACCTACGCCAACGACGACGGCTCCAGCGCCCAGATCAAGCAGTTCGATCGCCGCTGGGTGTATGGTCTCAGCGCCCGGCGGAGCTGGACGCTGAACCCCGCGCTCGGCTTCACGCTGGGAACCGAGAACCGCTATGACGACGTGGGCAAGGTCGGTGTCTACCACACCGACAAGCGCGCCTTCGTCGACTCGTTCGGCGCGTACGCGGTCAAGGAAGGCTCGCTGGCGCTCTATGGCGAGGCGACCTGGAACCCCGTCGAGCCCCTTCGGATCATCGGCGGCCTGCGGGCCGACCACTACCGTTTCGACGTGAGCGCCCTGGACGCCGAGGCGCAGGCTCTGGGACAGGGCAAGGGGCACGACACCCTGATTTCGCCCAAGATCAATCTCGCCTATCGGCTGGGACCGAATGTCGAGGTCTATGCCGACTGGGGGCGAGGGTTTCACTCCAACGACGTGCGCGGCGTGGTCAATATCGCCACGCCGGTCCAGACCCTTATCCGTGGAACCGGCAAGGAGACGGGCGTGCGGTTACAGCGCCGCGGCCTCAGCCTGACGGCGACCTACTGGTGGCTGGACCTAGGCAGCGAGCTGAAGTTCGTGGGCGACTCCAACGCCGTCGAACCGTCCGGCGCCAGCCGGCGACGTGGATACGAGCTGGTGGGCTTCTGGCGGCCGGCGCCCTGGCTGGCGATCGACGCCAACTACACGGCCAGCCACTCGCGCTACGACAACGGCGATCGCATCCCCAACGCGTTCAAGAACTCGGCCCAGGTCGGGATCTCGGCCGTGCAGCCGCGCTGGGAGGCCAGCGTCCGGCTACGCCATCTGGGCGGTTACCCGTTGATCGAGGACAACAGCCAGACCGACAAGGGCAGCACGGTGGTCAATCTTCGCGCCGCCTGGAAGCTCTCGCGGGTGCACGTCTATGCCGAGGTGCTTAATGTCCTCGACAGAAAGGATAAGGACATCGCCTACTGGTACGAGTCCTATATCCCCGGCTTCGACGCCGCGTCGACCGAGGGGCGCCTGAGCCGCGTGGTCGAGCCGCGTACGCTGCGGGGCGGGCTCAAGATCCTGTTTTAGAAAAGTCGCAGCGCAGACATCCGGCGTTGTGCGTTGCGCCCGCGCGATATTGTCGCGACCTCACCGGTTGCTTGGATATCCAGACATAGGATGGGATTGAATGCCGGCAATCCCTCGCTTTGTTGAGTCAGTAGTAGATTTGGCATGATGTCCACCATGGAGCGCGCGCCGTCGCCGCTGCTCTAGCGGTGAAAGTCGCGTTCCTGGAGGCGTCCCAAAGTCAGCAATTGGCGCGACACCGCAGTTAGCTGATCTTCAACTCCGTCCGGCGCTCTGCGCATATTGTCGGATTACTTCGGGAAGCAGAAATTGGCCCGCGTGTGGGAAGACGAGCGACTTATCGATAAGCGCATCAAGAGCGGCGGCAGCACTATCGCGAGCATGTTCGCACGTGGCGGCTGATTGCAGCGCCGCTTCAAGAGTGAATGGCGCGTCGAGCTGACAGATGCGGTCCAAAACCGCTTTCTCGGTGTCGGAGAGACCCTCAAAGCTCCAGTTCAACGAGGCCTTGAGCGTGCGTTGGTGCGTGGCGGCGGTGCTTCGGCCTCGCCAAGCCAAGCTGGTTGCATCCCCGAGTGCGCGCGAGGTTGCGCCTATCCCGTGCGTCGCGGCGCGCAGCGCGGCCAATTCGATCGGTAGAGCCAGACCATCGAGGCGCCGGCAGATCAAGGCGATGGTCTCCTTGTCTTCGCGCGCGATATTGGCCGGCCCCCCGGCCCTCGCCAGGTGATGCTTGAAGAGCGCGATGGCTGCTGACGCCCCGTGGGGCGCCAGGCGATGGACCTGCTCGTTGCGCGCTCTCAGGGCTTGGCGGCTGGTGACGACGATACGGAGGTTCGGCGCCATGGCGACGATCCGCTCGCATAGCGCCGCCGCCGCTTGGACGAAATGCTCCACCCCGTCCAGGACGAGTAGCGATTGCCGGTCCTTGAGATGATCCAGGATGATCGTGGTCGGAGCGTTCGCCGCGATGCTCAGCCCAAGGGCGGCGCCCAGCGCATGGGTGAGCCCGTCGGGATCCCTGGCCGTCGCGACATCGACGAACGTCGCGCCATCCGCGAAGCTGGGAGCCAGTGCGTGGGCTACCTCTATGGCCAGGCTTGTTTTGCCCACGCCCGGGGGGCCGGCGAGCGTCAGAAGCCGAGTCTCGGGGACGCGCTCGATCAGCTGACGCAAGTCGTGTTCGCGACCGATCAGGCGGTCCAGTCGGCCGGGGAGCAAAGGTGTTGAGCAAGACGGTCGAGCCGCCGGCGCCTCGGCGCGCTTCAGGACGCCGACGAAGCCGTAGCCGACGCCGACCTGGGTGGTAATCAGGCGGCGGCCGTCTCTGCCATCGTCCAGCGCTTTTCGCAGGCGAGTCACATGGAAGCGCAAGGCGACGTCCTCCACGGTGACGTCGGGCCAGACCCGGCGCAGGAGTTCCCGCTTGGGAACGACTCGTCCGGGCTGCTCAAGCAGGGCCAGCAAGAGGTCGAAGGAGCGGCCGCCGAGTCCGATCGGGACGCCGTCCTTGTGTAATAACCGTTCGGCAGGGGTAAGGATGAAGCGATCGAAGCCAAGGCGTTCGACCGCGGTTGCGCCCAGGCAAGCCGGACTTGTCGGAAGGGCAGGGCGTAGCGTAAGCGTCGACTCGGCGACGCGCCGAGAAGCGCTTGCGTCCGTCATCCGGCGCGGGCGAGCGGTTGCGTCGTCGGGATTGAGCGCGGCGAGACTGTATCGGCGCATGCGTTTGTACTCCTCGATCCGACCCAGGAACGCAGGCCTTCAGCAACCCCGTACGCGGCGACGAAAATTCTTTTGAAAGTTCCGATCTCGAGCGCGAGCCGCTGCCGCGGAAGGTCGTTGAGCGCGGCCTTGGCCCTCGGCGTCTTCCTAGCGAGCGCGACAGAGAGCCGCGCCGAACCCGTCATGACGCTGGACATGCCCGCTCAGTCGCTGTCCCTGACACTCAATCGAGTCGCCCGGGCGGGTTCGGCGGAGTTGGCCTTCGATCGGGCCTTCACCGATCGTTTGCGCGCGCCGCCGCTCAAAGGGCGGTTCACCGTCAATCAGGCCTTGGCGAAGGCTTTGGTCGACACGGGCCTGGCCGTCCAGCGGACCCAGGACGGCGCTTACGTGGTCAAGCCCGCCACTCTTCAGGTGCCGAGACCTAAGGACGTCGGCGACGGGGCCGTCTCCGAAATCCTCGTCCTGGGCCGCCGCAACCTGAACACGGGCATTCGCCGCACCCGTGACGACATTCAGCCTTATGACGTGGCGCTTGACGAGACGATCCGGACGGCGAGCGCCGGCGATGTCGAAGGCTTCATGCGCCGGTCGATGCCCTCCGACGCCCAGTCGGCCTCACTCGCCCAGGCGCCGGTGGCCAACGCCGCCTCGGCGCGATCGCGGATCGATCTCCTGGGTCTGGGCAGCGGGCAGACCCTGGTTCTGGTCGATGGACGACGCCTTCCCAGCGTCCCCGCCGCGGTCGGAAACGGCGCCGGCTTCGTACAGGCCGATGTCAACGGCATTCCTCTGGCCGCGATAGAGCGCATCGAGGTGCTGACCGCCGCCGCCGGCGCGCTGTACGGCCCGGGCGCCACCGGCGGCGTGGTCAACCTCATCCTGCGGCGCGACTATCAGGGCGGTGAAGTCGCCGTCTCGCAGGGCTTCACCCAGCATGGGGGCGGTTTGGTCGGACGATTGGACGCCGCAGTCGGCCATACGTCGCAAGACGGGCGCACCGGCGTGTCGGTGCGCATCGCCTTGGGCGACGATCAGGGACTCGACGTTGGTCAGCGCAGCTTCGGCGAGCGGGCGCTAAGCGCCAACGGCGCGGACTTCGCCGCCGGCAAGATCGTGACGCCCTACGTGCCGATCGGCGCGGCCGTCAACGTCACCAGTTCAAGCGGCGTCCTGACGCTGAAGCCGTCCTATGGCGGCGCGGCTTTGGGAAGTTCCTACACCACCTTTGCCCTGACCGGCTTCACGGTCGCCGAGGCCATCGCCAATGCGGGCAGGCTGAACCTGGAGCTTCCGGCGAACGCCTTCGGCGAGACTCAGAGCCTGACGACCAGGACCACGCGGCGATCGCTGATCGTCAGCGCGCGTCAGGAGGTCGGAAGCCTTGAAGGCTTCTTCGACTATATGGTCTTGGACAACCTGGGCCGGGCCGTTGCGCCAGCCGGATACGCGGTCCTCTCCGTCGGCCCCGAGTCGCCCTATAACCCGTTTGAGCAACGGGTCTATGTTTCGCGATCGGTTCCTTGGGACGGCGTGGTGCGCAACCGCAGCGCCACCCAGCGCGCGACAGCCGGCCTGATCGCGCACCTGCCGCGCGGGTGGATGGCCGAGGGCGACCTTGCGCTCAGCCGCGCGCGGGTGAAAGCCGCCAATGCGGCGCGCGGGGCGACGATCCTCGCCACGTTGGCTACGGCCTATGACGGCTATGCGGGTCCCGGTCTCTCGCCCTTTGCCTCGCAAGACGAGTTCCTTGCGGCCTACAGAGCATACCAGGTCGCCGACGGCTCCTTCACCAAGCTGGATGATGCGCTGACGGACATCAACCTCCGCGCCTCAGGTCCGCTGTGGCGGCTGCGTGGCGGTCCTCTGACCATGACGATGACCGCGGAGGCCTCGCAGGAACGGACGTCCGGAGGAGAAAGCTTTGGCTTCGATGTCGCCAGACAGGCGCCGCTGAGCGTGCGTGGCGACCGTTTGCGGTTGACGACCCGCTCGGCCGCCGCCGAATGGCGCGCACCGTTGGGCGCGCCGGACGCGCCGCGACCGCTGCGAGGTCTGGAGCTGCAAGCCGCCCTGCGCGGCGACGCCTATCGCATGACGGCGCCGCAGACCCACATGAGCCTTCTCGGCGACGGCGCGCCGGCTTTCACAAGTCAAGCTGTGTCCAAGCACGCCCTGGTGGCCAAGACCCTGGGCCTCAAGACCTATCTATCGGACGGGGTCATGTTGCGCGCCAGCTATAGCGAGGGTCATCTGCCTCCGCGTTCGGACCAGACCCAGTCGTTGATCGTGTCGGCCAGAGCCTGGCCGGCCGTCGATCCCCGGCGCAGCGGCGAAATCCTGGGCGCGACGGCTCCGCTCACCATCGTCCAGAACGGGTCGCCCACGCTCAAGGCCGAGCGAGCCCGCAGCCGCAGTATCGGCCTCGTGATCGAGCCCCCATGGCTGCCGGGCGCGCGATTGGCGGTCGACTACCTGCGCACCGCCAAAAGCCACGAGATCACCACCTTCGCCGCCGGCAATGTCGCCTACTTCCTAGCGCGAGAGGCGATCTATCCAAGCCGGGTGGTTCGCGCGCCGCTCACCGACGTGGATCGGGCCAAGGGCTACAGCGCCGGCGCCATAACCCTGCTGGACACCAGCGCGATGAACAGCGGCCGTTCGGTGGTCGAGACGATCGATGCGAGCGCCGAATATCGGCGCATGGTCGGGCGGGGCAGCGTCAGCGCCTATCTGCGCGGTGTCTGGCTTCCGAGCTATCGGCGGATCGGCGATCCTGACAAGCCCTGGACCGAAACGGCCGGCTACAGCGACGGGCCGCTGAAGTTCCGCGCCTTGGCGGGTGCGCATTGGTCGGGCGAGGGGCTGAGCCTAGGCTTCAACGTCCAGTATTACGACAGCTACAAGGCGGGGTCCTCCGGCTTCACCGTCGCGCCGGACAACCTGGCGATCGCCAAGCCGCATGGCGAGCGCATCCGCTCGCAGGCCTATGCGGACGTTTTCTGCCGCTGGGCGATCGGTGGTCGGGCGGCGGTCCAGGCGACTGTCCACAACCTGCTGGACGCCACCCCGCCCTTGGCCCTGGCCGCCCCGACGGGCTACAGCACATACGGCGACGCCCGCGAGCGCAGCTTCGAGATCAGCCTGACGCGCCGCTTCTGACTGCTCAAGGCGCCGCGTGGATCTCGATGGTGTCGCCCACATGGACAGCGCGTACGGGTAGCACGAGGGCCACCGTGCGCAGGAAGCGGTCCGGATCGCCCAGCTTGAAGCGGCCGGTGACCTTCAGTGTCCTGAGCCGCGGATCGGCGATAACCATCCTTGGCCCTCCATAACGGTTCATCTCGGCCACTGCGTCCAAGAGCGGTGTGTCGGAAAACTCCACGAATCCCTCGCGCCAGGCCATGGCGGTCGTTGGATCGAAGCGCTCGACGCGCGCCGGCCGCCCCGACTGCAGCACCAGGCGCTGGCCGGGCCGCAGGTCGTGGTCCGGCGCTTGGCCCCGGCGGCCCACGGCCACCTCGCCTTCGACCAACATCACCGAGACCTTGTCCGGGTCCAGACGGACGCCGAACGCCGTCCCGCGATCGACGATGGTCTGATCGCCGACGTCGACGGCGAAGGGGCGGGTCGGATCGCGCGCAACCTGGATGTAGGCCCGGCCCTTTATCAGCGTCAGGCGGCGAGCCGCCTGGCCGAAGGCCACCGCGACGCGCGTATCGCTGTCGAGGTCCAGGCGGGTGCCGTCCGCCAGCGTAACCGTGCGGCGTTCGCCGATGCCCGTGACGTATCGGGGCGGAGCGTCGGCCGCGGCGATCTGGGCGTCTTGTGGCGGCTCGCGTCCTGTCCAGTAGCGCCAGCCGCCGGCAGCGCCCAGAACGACGACGGCCGCAATCGCGGCGGCCGCCAGGGCCTTAGGCCAGGCTGCCGGACGCGCGTCTAGGGCGCTTGTCCGCAACGCATCGGCCAGCGGATCGTCCTTCAAGTCCTGGGCGGCGCGACGCCAGATCATCTGGGCTCGCGCCCAGGCGGTGCGGTGAGCCTCGGACTGGGCGAGCCAGGCGAGGAAGGCCGGATCGGCGGCCGTGGCGGGATCGGCGTCCTGGCGGGCCAGCCAATAGGCCGCGGCGTCCTCCAGGGACAGTCCGGCCGTCGGAGAAGTCCGACTAGACGTCATGGCTGTCCTCTCCCAGCGAGAGAAGCTGCTTGGCGGCCCTCTGGATGTGCTTTTCGACCGTGCTCAGCGACAGGCCCAGCCGCCGGGCGATCTCGGGGTGCGAAAGACCCTCGAGACGGCGGAGGACGAAGATGGTCCGGGTGCGCTCGGGCAGGGCCATGATCGCGCGGGTCGTCGATCGCAGCGCCTCGCGGGCCAGCACCGTCTGTTCCGGAGACACGTCGGTCTGGCCGTGCAGGTCGGGCTCGAACGCCACATGGGCCGCGCTCATGCGCACGCGGCGGCGGCGGAACCGATCCTTGAGGACGCTGGCCGCCGTCTCGAAGACATAGCCCTCGAACCGGTCGAGGTTCTGGCTGTCGCCGCGCCGGACGATGCGCAGGAACACCTCCTGCACCAAATCGTCCACCTCGTGGGTGTGAGGCAGCCGGCGGCGGAAGTAGCGGGCCAGCGTCCCCCTGAGCGAGCGTGAGCGCGCGTCCAAATCCCGCTCGTCGTCGTTTGGAATATCGTCCTGGGCGTTGGGCATCCGCCTGGAATGATGGCGCAGTTCGGCCCGCGCCGTCCAGGAGGGCCCTCACGGGGCGGCGTCCGGCTCCTCGAAGTCGGTGGAGGCGCTAAGCGCGCCCCAACGCTCGAGCTCGGCCAGGCGGCGATGATCGGACGCGCTGATGGCGGCGATCGCGTCGCTGCCCAGCGGCAGCCGCAGAGGCGGCTCATCCATCGCGGCGACCTGCAGCAGGACTTGCGCGGCCAGGGCCGGATCTCCCGGCTGGCGGCCGTCATAGTCGGCCTGCCGGCGCGCCGCCGCGCCGACGACAGCGTCGTAGTCGGCATGGCCGGCGTCCAGTCGCGTCGAGACGCCGGCGAAATCGGTACGGAAGCCGCCTGGCTCGATGATCGTGACCTTGACCCCAATCAAGGCCATCTCGCCGGCCAGAACCTCCGAGAAGCCCTCGACCCCCCACTTGGCGGCCGAGTAGGCCGACCGGCCGGGGGGGCCGAGGCGTCCGCTGACCGAGGAGAACTGGATGAAATGGCCCGAGCGCTGCTTGCGCATCAGGGGGATCGCCGCCTTGGTGACGATGATCGTGCCAAAGAGGTTGGCGTCGATCTGCTTGCGGAAATCCTCCAAAGAGGTGTCCTCGACCGAGCCGATGTCGCCATAGCCGGCGTTGTTGACCACCACATCCAGCCCGCCGAAGTCTTCGACCGCCAGGGCCACGGCGCGTTCGGCGGCCCGGGGATCGGTGACGTCGAGGGCGGCCAGGCGGACGGCGGGGCCATGACGCTCAACCAGGTCCGCGAGCGCCCGGGGATCACGCGCCGTGGCGACAACGCGATGACCCGCGGTCAGCGCGGCTTCGGTCAGCGCCCGGCCCAGGCCGCGCGAGGAACCGGTGATCAGCCATCTCTGAGACATGTCTTCTGCTCCTTGCGACTCAACGGCCTGTACCAGGCGCTAATCAGTTCTTAGCCGCCGCTTCGATCAGCTTGGCGACGTCGTGGGGGTGGGAGATCATCACGACGTGCGAGGCGCCGGGGATGGCGACAACCTGCTTGGCGTGGGCGCGCTCGGCCATCCACTTCATGGCGGCGGGCGGGATGTTGCGATCGGCCTCGCCATAGACCCACCACGACGGGATCGTCTTCCAGGCCGTCGAAACGCTTTTTTCGGCGCCGGCGGCGTCGGTCAGCGGACGTTGGGCGACGGCCATCAGCTTTGCCTGCGCCAGCGGCACGTCGGCGGCGAACTGGGCCGGGAACTTGTCTTGCTGGATGTAGAGATCGTTCGCGCCGCCGGGCAGGTCGACAGGCTTGTCCAGGGTGGGCGGCAGGGTAGAGCCGGGGAACTTGCCGGTCAGGTCGAAGATGCTCTCGCCGACCTCGGGTGCGAAGGCGGCGACATAGACCAGGCCCTTGACGTTGGCCGCGCCGTCGGCGGCGGCGGAGATCACCGTGCCACCGTAGGAGTGGCCGACCAGGATGACCGGGCCGGGGATGGCGTTAATCACCGTGCGGACGGCGGCGGCATCGCTGGCCACGCCGCGCAGCGGGTTGGCGGCGGCCACGACGTGGTAGCCGTCACGGGTCAGGTCGACGACCACGCCGTTCCAGCTGCTGCTGTCGGCGAAGGCGCCGTGGACCAGCACGACGGTGGGCTTGGTCTGGGCGTGAGCGGCGGAGAGGCCCGTCAGGCCGAAGGCCAGGGCGAAGGCGAGAGCTTTGATGGTCATGGAGGATATCCTTGGAGGTGAGGAGAGGGGGCTAGCCAAAGGTGAACGAGTAGGCGCGAAGGCCTGGATCGAGCGCCTCGAGGTCGAAGGTTCGGTCGGCGACCGGACGCGCCTGGCGGACCAACTGGTACATGCGCGGCCGATCGACGAGGCCCAGGCCGTCGGCGCCGACGTCCCAGCCGTGGTCCGGACCCGGCTCGCGGCCGTCCAGGCGCACGCGGATGCGGACCGGGCGGTTCTGCGCGGACGGCGCCAGGACCATGTGCAGGTCGCGGGCGTGGAAGCGGTGGGTGACGGCCGCCGGGCCGGCGCTGGTTGCGAATTCCTCGCCAACGTTCCAGCCGCCCGACAGGCTCCAGCGGTTCAGGGGCAGATCGCGCGGCGGGTGGTAGGACTGCTCGACATCGCGGCGCAGCCCGCCCGGCGAGACGAAGGCGTTGGCCTGACCGTAGCCGACATAGGTTTCGCCCGAGTCGAGATCGCGGAAATTCGGCGCGGCCTGCGGACCGACGCCGGTCACGACCGACAGGGTCATGGGGACGGCCGGGCCCGGGACCTCGCCCAGCAGCTTCTGGATCAGGCGCTCGATCTGATCGTAGCGGCCTTCGCCATCGACATGGCCGTGCAGGCGGCCCTCGGCGCCGATGACGTAGAAAGCCGGCCAGGCGTCGTTGCCGAAAGCGCTCCAGATCCGGCGATCGCCGTCGAGGACGACCGGGAATCTCACGTCGAGGTCCTTCAGCGCCTGGCGGACGTTTAGGGCCTCGGTCTCGAAGGCGAATTCGGGCGTGTGGACGCCGACGACCGTCAGACCGCGCTCACCATAGCGGGTCTGCCAGGCCCTCAGGTACCGCAGGACCCGCAGGCTGTTGATGCAGGAGTAGGTCCAGAAGCACACGACCACGACCCGGCCGCGCAGGGCGGCGGCGTCCAGGGGCGGGCCGTTGAACCAGGGCCCGGAGAGCTTGAGGGCGTTCAGCGGAGGGGAGGTCTCGAACGCCCTGGCGAAGGCGGTGCGCGCCGACGGCATGGCCAGCGCGCCGCCCAGCGACAGCGGGACCAACCCCGCCGTCGCGCCCTTCAGCCAGCCCCGCCGGGACAAGCGGTCAGACGAGGTTGAGCGTGACATCGATATTGCCCTGCAGGGCCTTGGAGTAGGGGCAGGTGCGGTGAGCGGCCTCGACCACCTGGCGCGCGACCTCGGGGTCCAGGCCCGGCGTCGCGACGTTGAGGCGGGCGGCCAGGAAGTAGCCGGCGCCGTCGGTGTTCAGGGCGATCTCGGCGTCGATGGCCACGTCGACCAGCTTCACGCCCATCTGCTTGGCCGCGATGCCCATCGCGCCCTGGAAACAGGCCGACCAGCCGGCCGCCAGAAGCTGCTCGGGATTGGTCCCGGCGCCGGGGCCGCCCGGCGTCGAGAGCTTGATGTCCAGCCGGCCGTCGTCGCTGCGCGCGGCGCCTTCGCGGCCGCCGGTGGCGTGGACCTTGGCGGTGTAGAGGGTCTGGTTCATGGGGATCTCGTCCTAGCGAAGGGGGCGGAAGGCGGCGCGGACCTCCTGGGCGAACAGCTGCGGCTGTTCCCAGGCGGCGAAGTGGCCGCCGTTCGAGGCTTCGTTGAAATAGAAGAGGTTGGTGTAGGCCCGCTCGGCCCAGGTCTTGGGCGCGCGGAAGATCTCGCCCGGGAAGACGCTGACGGCGACCGGCAGGTCGATGACGCCGCGGGCGTTGAAGTTGTTGGTGTGGTCTTCCCAGTAGATCCGGGCCGCCGAGGCGCCCGTGCCGGTCAGCCAGTACAGCGAGAAGTCATCGAGGATCTCGTCGCGGGTCAGCACCTTCAGCGGATCGCCGCCGCTGTAGGTCCACTGCGAGATCTTCTCGTACATCCAGGCGGCCATGCCGACGGGCGAGTCGACCAGCGAATAGCCGATCGTCTGGGGCCGGGTGTTCATCATCGCGGCATAGGCGGAGTTGTCGCGATAGAAGGCCACGAGCTGGTCGAAGGCGCCGCGCTCCTTGGCCGTCAGGCTGGCGGG
>FTCT01001433.1_pt1 | contig 17062 bp, 14 predicted proteins | sample 1658881 | NCBI WGS metagenome assembly FTCT01 (sample SAMEA3914864, study PRJEB12502) | metagenome | biome: forest; material: soil | place: USA | collected 2012-03-12 | depth 0.3 m | reverse complement strand
CGCCGGCCCGCCGCCTCCGTCGCAGGCCGCCAGAGGCAGAAGAAGCAAGCCGCCGAGACAGGCGGTGACGCCCCAGTTCTTCCAGCGCGGCGAACCGTTCACGCTAAAGCCAATCCCCACGGCCAACTCCCCAATCCACGCCACGCCGATACGCGCCACGATACCCAGACCCCCCGGTCTTAGGCATCATTTCTGAAACAGAGGGTTATGACCAGCGTTGCCGTAACGGCGACCTCCGCGATCGGGCCGCCAGTGAGTTTCCGGGCGTTCGGGCGGCGCATCAAAATGACCGAGAAAGGCCCTTGCGGCCACGGGCGATCACGGGCTATAGACCGCGCCTTCCCGTTCCGGAGCCGCCGCGGCGACACCGGAACCGCCAAGGCGGACGCGTAGCTCAGCGGGAGAGCACTACGTTGACATCGTAGGGGTCACAGGTTCAATCCCTGTCGCGTCCACCATTCCTTCCAGGCGATATGATCGTTGGTTGAGGCCGCCCGGCGCTAACTCCAGGCCGTTCGTAGATTTTCGTAGAAGGCGATGTCCTTCGCCAGAACATCGGTCAGGGCGCCGATGGTCGCCGGGTCGTTTTCTATGTCGTCCCGTTCCGGGTCGGGCGGGGTGATGTTCTCGTGGATATCGCTTGTGAGATCGATCCCGAGGGTCCGCCCCAAGGCTGGAATGTCGGCTTCACGGGTCTCGTGGAACCCGACGAAGTTCAACCGCGCAGTGTCGAATCCCCCGAAATAGACGTCCGACATCATGACACCGTATCGGCCGGTTCGGGCGAAGTCGACGATGCCGGGCTTTTCGGACATGAACCGCTCATGGCGGAACCCGCCGATCTGCGGATGGGCGCGCCAATAGAAATACCACGACACCATGACGTCCACTGGATGCCTCAGGATGGTGAACATGGTCGCGTCCGCTGTCTCGTATCGGGTCGCCTTGAAATGCCCGTGGACGATCGTCTTGCGTTCCGGGAAAGGCGCACGATCCTGCCCACGGTTTCCGAAGATATCGGGATCAATATAGGTCGCGAGGCCTTCGCCGAAGATACCGCTGAACTGTCGAACGAGTGACGAGCCGCCAGCCTTCGGGTAGTGGATGGAGACGATGGGGGACGACGAACACATCTTACGAATCACGCACTGATTGAAAGTGTGATTGTAAAATGATCGCGCCCGATTGGAACCCGAAAGACGGCGCGAGCAGGCGTAGTGGGCCTAATCCCTGCCCAGGCAAGCGTCTGCCGCCGGCTGCGGCCCCAGCATCATGAAGTCAAAAAGGAATCTGCCTGGACCGCCTGTGCGGCGGCGCGGATGTCAGACGGTTTCGTCCTGACCGGCGCCCGCGCGCAGCGATTCGACCAGGCGGCGCAGACCGCTGACCTCATCTTCCAGCCGGCGAACCTCGTCGGTCTGGACGGCAAGGCGCAGGCGGTCCGAATGACCGCGCACGACATAGCGGCGACCCTCGGGGTCGAGTGCGAGATCCTGCCTGTGAGTCATCCCGGCCATGGCCTCGGATATCTGCATCTGAAGGTCCCGCACCGCGGGGAGGGGGCGTAAGGGGTTGGCGGCAAAGCCGGTGCGATACCCGGGGTCACTGACGCGTGCGAGCGCGGCGGCCATCCGGACGCCGATGTCATCGCGTTTGAAACGTCCCGCCAGGACCGCCTTGATGGGCTGTTCGTCCTGGATGACGGAGGCATAGGCTTCCGGGTGGAAACTCATCCCGGCGACACCGGCGGGGCCGAACAGATCAGCGATCGAAAACTCCTCTTCGGCGACGCCTTCCCGCTCCCGTTGGCCAGGCTCGATGAAGCCGTTCCGGAAATACCGGTCTACGATGAGGAAATAGGTCGCGAGGACTTCGAGGTAGAAGTCCGAGCCCAGAAGAGCGTCCAGGCGGCGTTGCGCAAGGCCTTCGTTGTGGAAGGCGAAGCTCGGATAGATCTGCAGGAAGGCCTCGATGGCCGGGAAATGACGTGCGAACGGCGCGCGGAAGAAGAACTGCTCCGGGCCCGTGTTGGCGCACAGGAATTCCGTGCTGAGATCGAAGTTGGCCAGCTGGAGCAGGTCCTCGCGCAAACCGTAGAACCGGATGTCATTGCAATAGTAGGGTGCGTCTAGGAAGGTGCAGTCGAGCAAGACCTTCTTTTGGAAGATGTCCGGCCAGGCCGGGTCAGGCGTCATGTCCAGATCCGTCCCGACCATGACGTCTCCCATGCCCTCGTGGATGGGATAGAGGTCGGGGCGAAGCTTCAGCACCAGGGCGCCTTCGGGAACGGCCTGAAGTCCGTAGTACAACGTCTTCGCCTGATGAACCGTGTGCCCAACCGTCCGCAGAAGCGGCGGCTCGAGCTCCACGATCACGGCTCCTAGCGCCTCGAGCGCGGCGGTGGTCGCCGGATAGTTGACCAGTTCGCCGAGCCAGGTCGAAAAAACGACGCCGTCAATGATCCCGCGCTTCTTCCAGCCCTCGATGATCTCGAGCTTCGCAAGCAGCGACGGCTCTTCGCGCACCAAGCCGCAGATCAGAACCCAGCGTTGCGTCATGCCGCGTTTTCTCCATCGCCTAAGCTTTTGAACATTCGCCCTCGTCCGGCGGGCGTACGCCGGATCTGCTCGTCCTGCCTATAATGAGGTTCAGCCGAACGGTCGACCATCGGGCGGGGACTGACGATGGGTTCAGGCGTCATGAAAGGCCTTGCCGATCGGATCGACGGCCGACAGCATGGGGGCCAGCACGTCGAAGCCGTCAGCGATCACGCCGTTGGCCATCGGGCAGACGAACAGGACGCCGCGATAGGCGAGCGTTTCCCGATTGGCGATCGAATGGGCCGCGGCCTTCAGGAAAGTCGGCCGATCCCGGAACACATAGACCCCCGCAGAGGCCGCGCGGCTGATGACGCGCTTCTCGGCCGCCTCCACGACCCGTCCGTCTTCGCTCCGCAGGTAGGAGAAGCAGGGCTCGTCCGAATCGAAACAGGGCACGACCATCCCCGTCTCGCCATCGAACAGGGCTTCGAGATCTTGCGGACCGTCTTCGAAAAGGATGTCGGCCAGGTCCACGACAATCGGCTCGTCGTCGCCCGAGAGGCCCGCGACCCCTGCAAGGGCGGAATAGAGAGCGCCTTCGGTGAGATGCGATAGCCGGACCTGGCGGCTTCCCGGCCATCGTTCTCTGAGCCAGGCCTCAAGCCGTTCTATCTGCGGGGTCTCACGCAGGACGAAAACATGGTCCGAGGAGGCCAGCTGGCCTTTCCAGGGTCTGGATCCCAGGGCGCGCTCCAGAAGCGGGAGTCCGCCAAGTGGAACCCAGGGGCGGAATTCGTGGACGGGGTGGACGAGGTCGGGGCCGGCGAGCGGGACGACGCACTTCACTCCGGATAACGCAGCGCGATGAAGGCGGTCAGATCCTCCGGCGTTCCGATCCCGTGCATGGCGTCCTGCGAAACCTCGAAGACACCGACCCGGGCTCCGTCCGCGATCGCATAGTTGTAGACGGGGCAGACGTAGAATTCGTTGTTCACCCGGTCGTTGCGAACGATCATATCGAGCGCCGAGGCGGCGAACTCTCCTGCCTTCGCGAAATAGTAGAGGCCGACGGTCGCAAGATCCGAGATCGCGACCTTCTCGCGGACTTCGTCGACGAGACCGTCGCCGGTGAGGCGGGCGAAGGACCACTTCACGTCGCGCGTCGGGTCCCGGAAGACGAGGATCGATCCGTCGAGGCGGCGCGTGATCGCGTCGGCGACGTATTCGCTGCAGTCGAAATCGACGATCTGATCGCAGTTGGCGATCAGGAGCGGTGCGTTCGGATCCCACAGTTTGCGCGCCGTCAGAACCGTGCAGGCGGCGCCTTCGGTGACCAGATCGATGGGCAGGAAGTCGACGTCGCCGCGCGCCAGCAACGCCCGCACGGTTTCCGGTTCCTGTTCCAGATGCTCGCGGCGCGCGATCAGCACAAATCTCGCGCCCGGGACCTTCAGATTGTCCATGACCCGCGCGATCATGGGCTCTCCGGCCACATCGATGAAGGGTTTGGGCTTGTCGTACCCGGCCTTCGAAAAGCGGCTGCCCAGTCCGGCCATGGGGATCACGACCGTCGTGCGGCCCTTGGGACCCTGCCGGGTTAATCGCTGCGACTGCACCTGACGCTCGTAGCTTTCGAGACGCTGCGGAGAATAGAGACTTTGATAGTCGTCGGCCTCGATAGCCACATGACCGATCCGGCTGGCCTCCAGAACGAGCTCGTTGAGAACCGGCGAGATGTAGTAGCGACCGTTGAGGGCGCGCCCGTTAAGGATCGCGCGCTGGGCGCCCTGCACGAAGGCGGAGCCCTTCGCGAAATAGTAGAAGCCCGCGATCGCGTGGCGGCTGAGCACGCGCTTTTCGGCGGCTTCCACAACCAGGCCCGCGTCATCGAGGCGGACGTAGGACCAGCGCGGGTGAACCGACGCGAAGGTGATCACGCCGGCGTCCACGCCGGTATTTTCAAAGGTCCTGATCGCATCGCCGATGCCGCGCTCGAGGATCTGGTCGCCATTGCAGACGACAAGCGGCTGATCGTCGTCGATATGATCGATGGCCATCAGGGCGCTGCAGGCGGCCCCGGCGGTCGAGCGCTCGAGAGTGACGATACGGCAATGGCCGTCGGTCGCTTCCTCGAGTGCGCGGTCGAGACTGAATTCGCGACAATCCTCGCCGCGCACCACGAAAATGAACTCCGCCGCCGGATCTTCCCCGCGGATGTTTGCAATCACGCGGGCGATCATCGGTTCGCCGTCGATCTCGATCAGCGCCTTGGGGAAGTGGAATTCCTCGCGAGGGAAAAGGTCGTCTCCGCTGGCGATCGGGATCAGGTATCTCATGCGGCGGATTGCCCTTCGGCGACGGCGATGGCGTGTTTGATGCGGTCGTAGGTCACGTCATAGACGGTCCCGACGGCGAGCACATGGGCGCCGGAGGCGCGTGCGGCCTGCAGGCCGTGCTCGTTGTCCTCGACGATCAGGGCTTCGGAAGGCGAAAGGCCCAGACGCGCGATCGCGGCGGTGTAGATTTCGGGATCGGGTTTGGCCTTGCCGACATCCTCGTTCGAAAGGAAGAAGTCGAGGTAGGGCGCCAAGGCCGCGCGCTCCATCATGGCCGCAACGGTCGCGCGAACCGAGTTGGAGCAGACCGCGATCTTGTAGCCTTCGCGGTGAAGCTGGGAGAGGGCGAACTGGTGGTGGAACAGCGGGCTGCAACGTGTCGCGACCAGTTCCAGCGTGCGCCTCTGCTTCACCGCGTTGATGAAATTGTGCAGCCGGGGCGAAAGGCCACGTGTGCGCCCCAGCATCTCCAGCTTCTTGCGGGTCGGCAGACCATCGTAGATCGCCAGATGCTCGTCCCGGCTGATGGCCATGCCGAAGAGGTCCAGGGCGTCGTTCAGCGCCTCGTAGTGCCAGTCCTTGGCCTCGATCAGGACGCCGTCCATATCAAACAGAACGGCCTTGACGCCCTTTGTCATGCCAGCGCCTCTCCAAAGCAAATTGCGACCCGAGGGGCCGTCGACATCGTCGCGTGTGTGTTCTGGGTCATGAGCGGCGACCGTCGCATTGTTCCGCTGCATCGGAAAGCGATGTCGCGTCTGCAACCACCCGTCGAGCCGGAAACTGCGACAGGTGCAGCGGGTTGGCAATAGCCGAGCATGAGGGGGCGTTCAACCGCGTCTCAAGGCCGCGCCGGGGCAGAGGTGCTTGCGTTTTACCTTGCGAGAACCGAAAGGTCGGCGGCGCATTCGCGGCAACCGGAACTCGGCAAATGATCATTCTCGCTCACCGTGGCTGGTGGTTGACCCCGGCCGAGAAGAATACGCGCGCCGCGATCCTGCGGGCTTTCGAGAGCGGCTATGGGGTCGAGACGGACGTTCGCGATCATGACGGGGAACTGGTTCTCGCGCACGACATGCCGACCGGCGCGAACCTGATCCCGTTCGAGTGGGTGATCGAGGCTTTCGCCAAAGCAGGCCAGCCCGGCGCCCTGGCGGTCAACGTCAAGGCCGACGGACTGCACATCCCCCTGGCGGACATGCTCGGACGCCACGGCGTGGACCGGGCCTTTGTATTCGACATGGCCGTGCCCGATAGCCTCGGTTATCTTTCGAGGGGGATCTCAACCTTCACGCGTCATTCGGAAATCGAGCCGCACCCGGCCTTCTATGCGGAGGCCGACGGCGTCTGGATCGACTGTTTCCATGGGGACTGGATCGACGCCGGCGTTATCGAGGGCCATCTCGACGCCGGCAAGCGGCCGGCGCTGGTCTCGCCGGAACTGCATGGGCGATCCCATGAGGCCGCATGGCAAGCTTGGGCTCCGCTGGCCCGGGACGCGCGCGTCATGATCTGCACCGACCTGCCGAAGGCGTTCGAAGCCTTCGCCGGCGGCCAAGACTGATCGGGTTGATGGACAACCAGAACGAGCCGGGCCGGGCGCACGTTGACAACCTCGGACGCGCGGGTTCTATCACGATCTAAAGGCCGCTCCCTGCGAGTCTCTCGCAATGCCGTTCCCGGCCGGCAGCGGTGGGTTGTGTTCGAAATTCGGTGTGAGTGATGTCTGAAGCGACGGAATTGGAATTCACCGGAGAACGGCTCACCACGAGCTATACCGGCGATACCGCCATCGAGCACCTGCACCGTTACGCATTCGCGACCGCCTATGTGCAAGACAAGGTTGTTCTCGATATCGCCAGCGGTGAAGGCTACGGCTCGAACATCCTGGCGCGTTACGCCGCAAGCGTCGTCGGCGTCGATATTTCGGAGGAGGCCGTCGAGCACGCTCGCAGGAAATACGGCGCTCGGGTCCGGTTTGAAGTCGGCTCCGTAACCGCGATACCGCTGGAAGACGCCAGCGTGGATGTCGTTATCAGTTTCGAGACCCTCGAGCACATCAGTGATCACCAGGGCATGATGCGCGAGATAAAGCGCGTTCTGCGGCCTGGCGGGACGGCCATTATTTCTACTCCGGATAAGATATACTACTCGATAATTCCCAAGCAGTACAACGAATACCACCTGAAGGAGCTTTCGAAGGTTCAATTCGAAGGCCTGATCAGCCAGTATTTTGCGCGCTATTTGATGTTCGAGCAGGACATATTCAGCGGATCCGTCGTTGCGCCCTGCGAAGGCATCGGCGCGGTGGGGCTTCGCGATTATCTCGGCGACTATGATCGTCTGGCTCAGACCGACGGCGTCACGGGCGCGCCCTATCTGATCGCGGTCGCTACCGACGCTGGCGACCACGTCGCGGAGCCCCTGGTCAGCCTGTTCCGGGGATGGGACGTTCCGACGGAGACCGAGAAGCAACTGACGGAGGCGAGAGACGCCTACGCGGCCTCGCTCTGGGACGGCAAGAATGCTCTCGAACGCGAACAACTCGAGCGTCGGCGCGAGGTCGAGGCCCTGACGATCGAGATGGAAGGCCAGAAGGGGGCGATCCAGGCGGACCTGGACACCGCCCGAATCCAGGTCATGCGTATGAACGAGGATGAAGCCCGGCGTGGAGCGGAGCAGCAGTCGGAGATCGACGACCTGAAACGTCGCCTGGCGGCGGCCGAGGCTCGGGCGGCCAAGGCCGAGACCCAACTCGCTGCCGCCGCTTCGAAGCCGATGCAATCCCGCGGCGCCGGGACGAGCGCCAAGGCGCCTGCAGCCAAGGCCCCTGCAGCCGAGACCCCTGCGGCCAAGACCCCTGCGGCCAAGACCCCTGCGGCCAAGGGGACTGGCAAGGCCGTTCCCGCACGCCGACCGCGACCGCCCGCTTCGGGTGACTGAGGCTCAGGCCGCGCTGTTTTCCAGAAGCTCTGCCTCGACCGTCAATTCGTAGGGCTTGCCCGCCGTGACGGCTTCCAACGCCCTGAGGGCGGCGCCTCTCCCGGAAAAGCCGGTCACGCCGAGTCTGCGCATGTCCGCGTTCAGCTTGGCGATGTCTTTCGGCAGTTCATAGATGTCGAGGTTGGGGAAGACGGCCTCGAACCCGATGTGGAAACGCGCATGGCGGCGATCGACGTCGAGCAGCAGGAACACCGGGGCAGGCTCCTCGGTCAGATCCGTCTCGTCCGTCGAGCGTAGAACCAGCGTCTGTCCCCCGCCGAGGAGATTCTTGATCCGCGCGAGGTCCAGGCCCTGCCTCAGCACCCGCACCGGGTCCTTGAGGGCGAACTCCGGGTCCCGGACCTTGATCTCCGGATGCAGGCGTTCGAACTTGGCGAACATCTCCTGCATCAACCGCGCCTTGCGATCACCGAAGGATTTGCCTTCCAGGTGGGTGACGAAGACGTCGCCGGCGATCGCGTGCCGCCAACCCATCTTGTAGGCGCGATAGCAGAAGTCGCTCTCTTCCCCATAGCCGATCGGGAACTCGACCGCATCGAACAGGCCGATGTCATTCAGGCATTCCCGCTTGATGTACATGCAGAAGCCCACCGACACGTGGACCACCACCGATCGGTCACGGTTGAAATCGGCGGCGAGGGCGTCGAGCGTGTCGTCGTCGACCTCGACGGCGATGTGATTGATCGGCGCCGAAACCGGGTAGTAGCTGATGTGGCTGCCGTTGGAGTTGGTCATCGGATTCGACGTCGCGATCTCGGGCGCGGCGTAGGCGGCTCGGAACAGGCGGTCCAGCCAGTCGCGATAGACCACGGTGTCGCTGTTCAACAGAACGACGTCGCGGTCGGGGTGAAGCGCCATGCCGCGGTTCACCGTCCGCGTGAAGCCGAGGTTCTCCGGATTGACCAGAAGGGTGAAGCCGCCGTCGTCGGCGCGTTGACGCAGATAGGCCTTCAATTCCTCGTCGGAACTGCCGTCATCAATGACGATGAACTCGAACGAAGTCTCGCAGTCCGATGCGATGACCGATTCCAGACAGTCACGAACCAGCTGGAAGTTGTTGAACACCGGAACGATGACGTCGACGATCATGCCGCCGCTCCCCCTGGTCGGCTCAGATAGAGGGCGAAGGGATTGTGTCCGGAGGCGACGGTTCCATTCTCCGCGGCGAAACGCTCCGTGTTGAACCAGGAATTGGGGTTTCGGTTCTGTCGCGCGCCTTCGAGGAGGTAGTGGGTGATCGGATCGATGCCCTGCGTCCGTACGTGTTCGTTTTCGGCGAGATAGTAGTTGGTATCGAACCGCCCCGAAGCGGCGATGGTGGCGTATTGATCGACGAGCGAGACGGGGCCGGCGGGACAATCGTTCGCGACGAGGGCTTCGGCCGTCGGCGCCGATGGGCCCCGGTTGATCTCCGCCTCGAGTTCGGCGATCCGCCCCCAGGCCTGGTTCAGGGATGCGTCCCGCTGGGTCAGTTCGAACGCAAGTTCGTATTTCCGTCTGTCGCTTTCGGCTGTGTCGACCGCGCGGTCGCCGAGGGTGCGAGATATCTCCCAAAGCGCATTGCTCCGGGTCTTGTCGGCTCCGACCTCGCGGAGCAGCGCCGCGATCGGGCTGTCCTCCGCCCCGACCCAGGCCAGGCCCAGGCCGCCCGAGAACGGCAGGGTGATGCTGGGATAGCGTTCGCGAAGCTCTTCCCAGACCTGCCAGCCTTCGCACCCGTTCTCATAGACGGTCACGCCCGTCATCAGGACGACGCCTTGATCCGTCATCCGAGGCAGCCAGTCCTCGATGTCGGCCAGAAGGGTCTCCTTGTCCGTGCGACCGTTGAACCGGACAAGATCGATGGAGTCCGGTTCGAAGCAGGACAAGGCCCCCTTGGGCGAAGCCTGCACCGAGTGCTGCTTCGGATATTTCAGCGCCATGAAGGCGCGCAGATCGCTCAACGCGGCCGGCGGCAGCCCGGGATGATCCTCAGCCGACCAGGTGTCGACAGCGACGCACTGGGTATCGATTTTGAGATCGGCTGCCGCCTGGCAAACCGCGGCGAAGATCGCTCCGTGGCTCAAGCCCAGATCGATGAAGCGACGCGGCTTCAACAGCGCGGCCAGGCCGGAGATGAAGGGGATGAGGCGGGTATGCTCGGACGCGGCGGAATAAAGCTGACGCACAACCGCACCGACGGCCGCCGCGGAAAAATCGTCCGGGGACAGCGGGGCGGACGGTGAGGCGGGAAGGGTCTTGTAGGCGCTCCGGACGATTTTGCCGCCAAACGACACCGGCTGGGCCGACATCCGCATATCGAGGCCGTCGAAGACAACCTGGACGGCGCTTCCCTTGATAAATTGGGGCGGCTCCCACTCAAGGGCCGTGTCCACGCGCGCGGTTTCCGCGGGATTTCGGGCGAGGTCGGCGGGCTTTGGAACCGTGTAGCAGTAAGACGGCAACCTTTTCCGGGGCCACCCCATCGCCTCGACATCCACCGAAGTCGATTTGTCATCATTGATGCCGTAGTTGGCCGCGATGACGTTCAGGCCCTCGCTGTTGGATCGTCCTTCCGAGATGAGTTTGGAGATCCTGATGACGTGGTAGCCTTCGCCTTCCCGGGCATTGTGTTTGGTCGCGAGCGTCGCCATCGCCTTGGCGATCTTGTACCGAAGCCGGTCGGCTGAGCGCACGGGAACGTGCAGCAGCGCCAAGCCGATGTTCTCCTGCCAGTCGATGCCCTCCATATCGCCGTCACGGGCGATGTGGTGGTTGCCTTCCTGGATATTGAAGCCCGGGTTTGCGGCGAAATAGGCTCCGGAGACGGCGATCTTGTTGTAGGGTTGGACGCGGCCGCTCCAGAAGAAGTCCTGGGCGGGATCGAAGTGATCGAATGTTCCGAACTCGGACGGAACCATGTTGATCCACGGCATATGCATGACGCCGTGGGGAAAGCCCTTCATGTAGGCCTGGAGTTCGTCACGCGACTGGACGTTCAGGAATTCGTCGCCGTCGATGTAGAAAATCCAGTCGGCGCCCATATCCAGCGCCTTGTCGGTCAGGGCGTTCATTAGCGCACCCTGATATTTTTCCTGGCTGCGGAAAGTATACAGCGAGACATGGGGCCAGGATTTCTGGAACTCCCGGATCAACTCAGTGGTCCCGTCAGACGATTGCACATCGACGATGATATAATGGTCGAAGAGCGCCGCGGCCTGATTCAGTACGGCTTGAATCAGGTCCCCTTCGTTGCGGATCATCGAGATCGCGACCAGTTTCAGGTCGTTATTGGCCATGGGCCGCCTCCAGACCGATCCGCAGACATCGGACATCTCGGCCTCGCTTTGCACGGGCCATCGGCAACGTCCTGAGGGCAGGCGAAGGTCGACCGGCCGCGACCCAAGGCCTCGTATCCACCCCTCTAGGCCGGTTAACTGTCTGAACACCAACGGTCAAGACCGCCCACGCAGAGGTTGTTGCGACTGCGAAGCGGCTTGCGAGGGGGGGGCAGTTCCGCTAGACAGCCATGCTGAGGGACCTTACTTCTGTCAAGAGTAGCAGCCCTGGGGTCAAATACATGCAAATATTCGTAACCGGAGCGGCTGGCTTCATTGGCAGCACCCTGACTGACAGGCTTCTGTCGGAAGGTCATGATGTCGTCGGTTACGACAATTTCTCTACCGGGCAGCGACCTTTTCTTGAAGGCGCTCTTGGGTCGGATCGATTTCGGCTGATCGAGGGCGATCTTCTCGATGAAGACGCCCTGAAGCAGGCCTGCGCGGGTTGCGAGTTCGTCTTCCATCTCGCGGCTAATGCTGACGTTCGATTCGGCACGGACCATCCCCGCCGCGATCTCGAGCAGAACACGATCGCTACCTACAATGTGCTCGAGGCCATGCGCGCCAACGGCATTCGCAAGATCGCCTTCTCGTCGACGGGATCGGTGTACGGCGAGGCCGCCGTCATCCCCACCCCGGAGGACGCGCCGTTCCCCGTTCAGACCTCGCTCTACGGCGCCTCGAAGGTGGCGGGGGAATGTCTGATCTCCGCCTATGCCGAAGGCTTCGGCTTCCAGGCGACGATCTTCCGTTTCGTGTCGATTCTCGGCGAACGTTACACGCATGGCCATGTCTATGACTTCTATCGGCAACTGAAGGCCGATCCCGGCAAGTTGACCGTGCTGGGCAATGGCCAGCAGAGGAAGTCCTACCTGCACGTTCAGGATTGCGTCTCGGCGATGCTGGTCGCCGTCGCCGCGGCCAGCGACAAGGTTCAGATCTATAATCTTGGTGCTGACGAATATTGTCAGGTTCTCGACTCGGTGGGCTGGATTACAGAACGCATGGGCGTCTCGCCCGAGATTACCCTGACGGGCGGTGAACGGGGCTGGATCGGGGACAACCCCTTCATCTTCCTCGCCACGTCCAGGATCCGGGCGCTCGGCTGGACGCCGAAGTATTCGATCAAGCAGGGCGTTCAGGCGACGGTCGACTACCTCGCCGAAAACTCCTGGCTTCAGGAGGCGCGGGCGTGAAGGTCTGCGTTTTCGGGCTTTGGCATCTGGGTTCGGTAACCGTGGCCGCCCTTGCCTCGCGAGGCGTCGCCGTTGTCGGTCTTGATCCCGATCCAGAGGTGACGGCGGGCCTCTCCCAAGGGCGTCCGCCGTTGTACGAACCCGGGCTGGCCGATCTCGTGCAAACGGGGCTGGGGTCGGGGACGCTGGAGTTCACGACCGATCGCGAGGCGGCCCTGAAGGGGGCGGCGGTGGTCTGGGTCGCGTTCGACACGCCGGTGGACGACAATGACGTCGCCGATACCGACTATGTGATGAATCAGGTCGTCGGCCTCTATCCTTGGCTCGAAGACCAGACGGTGGTGTTGGTGTCGTCCCAGATGCCGGTGGGATCGGCCGCGGAGCTCGCGCGACGCTTCCAGGCCGAGGCGAAAGGCCGAACGGTTCATTTCGCCGTCTCTCCCGAGAACCTCCGGCTGGGCAAGGCTCTGGACGTGTTTCTCAATCCCGACCGGATCGTGGTCGGAATCCGCGACGCGGCGGCAAGGGACCTCCTCGCGCCGATGTTGGCCGCCGTCACCGATCGGGTCGTCTGGATGGGCGTCGAGTCGGCGGAGATGACCAAACATGCGATCAACGCCTTCCTCGCGACCTCGATCGTTTTCGCCAACGAGATCGCTTCCGTCTGCGAGCGTGTCGGCGCCGACGCGTCCGAGGTGGCCCATGGGCTCAAAAGCGAAGCCCGAATAGGCCCTGGGGCCTATGTGAAGCCGGGTGGTCCGTTCGCCGGCGGCACCCTCGCAAGGGATGTGCAGTTTCTGACGCAGATCGGCGACCGGGATGGCCTGGATCTCCCCGCCCTGCGGTCCATCAGGCCCAGCAACGACAGTCAGAAGCAGTGGAGCCGTCGCGCCGTCGAACGCCTGTTGCCCGATCTGGCGGGGCGGGCCGTCGCGATCATCGGTCTCACCTACAAGGCGGGCACCGATACCCTGCGGCGGTCCGCCGCCGTGGAACTCGCCGAGTCACTGGCCGGCGAGGGCGTCGCGGTCCGGGCGTTCGATCCCGCCGTCAAGGTCTTGCCCGAGAGCCTGTCCGGAATCATCGACCTCAAGGCGGACCCCGTCGAAGCGGCTTCGGGCTCGGACGCCGTGATCCTGTCCTACGACTCGGCGGAGTTTCAGGCCCTCGACTGGAACGCGATCATCGGGGGGCTCCATACGCCCGTTCTGATCGATGCGGGCGGGGGGATGGCCAAATGGGCAGGCGCCCAGGATCGCATCTCCTACGCCTGTGTCGGTCTGACGCTGGAAAAGGATGCGATGCAATGAGCGAGGCAGGGCTCCTGGAGGGCCGTGCGGCCCTGATCACCGGCGGCAACCGGGGGCTCGGGCTGGAGATCGCACGGACCTACCTTTCGGAAGGCGCCGACGTTTTCATCTGCGCACGGGACGGCGCCCGCCTTTCGGCGGCGGCGGATCAGCTCAAGGCGGAATTCCCGGGCCGGTCCATCGTGACGATGAGTGGGGACATCGGCGACGTCACGGACGCCGGGCGCCTGGCCGCTGCGGCGACGGAGGCCTTTCCCGATCTGGACATCCTGGTGAACAATGCCGGCGTCTATGGACCGCTGGGGCTGATTGAGGATGTGGACTGGGAGGAATGGATCGCCGCGATCCGGATCAATCTCCTTGGCTCCGTCTTGATGATGCGGGCCGTCATTCCGCACTTCAAGGCGCGCGGGTACGGCAAGATCGTTCAACTGTCGGGGGGCGGGGCCACCAATCCCATGCCGCGCGCAAGCGCCTATGCCGCATCGAAGGCGGCGATCGTGCGTATGGTCGAGACCGTCGCGGAGGAGGTTCGCGACCACAATATCGACGTCAACTCCATCGCGCCGGGCGCGCTCAACACCGGCATGCTCGACGAAGTCCTGGAAGCCGGCCCTGAAGTGGTGGGGCAAGCCTTCTACGATCGCTCGATCAAGCAGAAGGAGACCGGCGGCGCGGGTCTCGAGCGTGGCGCGGCCCTGGCTCTGTTCCTGGCCTCCCGCGCCAGCGACGGGATCACCGGGCGGCTGATCAGCGCCCTTTGGGACGCCTATGATCTCTGGCCCGAACGGCTGGAAGAGCTCAAGGCTTCGGACGCCTATACCTTGCGCCGGATCGTCGGCCGGGATCGCGGACTGGATTGGGGAGACCGATGACTGCAAGCCCCAATTCCGGCTCACATCCTGGCGTGGCCATCATCGGTTGTGGCCTGATCGGCGAAAAGCGCAGACGCTCGCTCGGAAAGGCCCGTCTGGTCGCGGCCGCCGACGTCAATCTGGCCCGCGCCCAGGCGTTGGCGGAGCGTGCCGGGGACGATGTGGCGGCTTACGACGATTGGCGTGCGGCGATCGCTCGTCCCGACGTCGAGATCGTGGTCATCTCGACCCTGCACGACTCCCTCGCCGAAATCACCGCCGCCGCGATCGAGTCCGGGCGCCACGTCCTTGTGGAGAAGCCGGCGGGCCGTCGGCCATCCGAGATCGAGCCCCTGATCGCCAAGGCCGCCGAAGCCGATGTGCGTGTACGGGTCGGTTTCAACCACCGTTACCATCCGTCCCTGCAGAAGGCGCGCCGTCTGGTGGATGACGGCGCCATCGGGCCTCTGATGTTCGTGCGTGCGCGCTACGGCCACGGCGGTCGTGTCGGCTACGATCGGGAATGGCGTTCCGACGCCGCCCTTTCCGGCGGGGGCGAGCTGATCGATCAGGGCCCGCACCTCATCGACCTGGCGCGTTGGTTCCTCGGCGATTTCACCGAGGTCGATGGGTTCGCCCACACCTTCTACTGGGACATGCCCGTCGACGATAACGGCTTCATGTTGCTGAAGACCGCCGACAAGCGGACCGCCTTCCTCCATGCCAGCTGCTCGGAGTGGAAGAACCTCTTCTCGATGGAAATCTACGGGCGCGACGGGAAGTTGGAGATCAACGGGTTGGGCGGCAGCTACGGGCTGGAACGGCTCACCTTCTACAAGATGCTTCCCCAGATGGGACCGCCGGAGACGACGTCCTGGGAATATCCGTTCCCGGATCAATCGTGGGATCTCGAATTCGCCGAGTTTCTTGAGGACATCGCCCTGGGCCGTGAGCCCTCGGCCGGTCTGAAGGAGGCCCTGGCGGCGTCGACTGTCATCAACACCATCTATCGGAAGTCCGGCTTTGATTATCTCCCGTAGTCCACTTCGGATCAGCCTCGGCGGCGGCGGCACGGATCTTCCGTCCTACTATCGCGAGCGCGAAGGTTTCCTGATCGCGGCAGCGATCGATAAATATGTCTTCGTCACGGTGATGCGTCCGTTCGTCGAAGGCATCTTCCTCAAATATTCGAAAATCGAGCAGGTCGAGCAGGTCGACGAGGTCGATCATCCGATCATCCGCGAAGCCCTGCGGATGATGAATCTGCGTACGCCGCAGATCGAGATCACCACCCTGGCCGATATCCCGTCGGGGACCGGGCTGGGCTCCTCGGGCAGCTTCACGACCGCCCTGATCCGGTCACTCTACGCCCACCGCCGCCTTCTGCTGCAGCCCGGCGATCTGGCCGAAATGGCCTGCGATATCGAAATCAACAAGCTCGGTGAGCCGATCGGCAAGCAGGACCAGTATATCGCGGCCTACGGCGGCGTGACCTGCTTTGATTTCCACAAGGACGACACCGTCACCGCGCGCCCGCTGGCGGCGCCGATCGACACCCTGTTCGACCTCGACGACCACCTGCTGCTGTTCTTTACCGGCTTCGCCCGCAGCGCCAGCGCGATCCTCAAGGATCAGCACGTCCGCACCCAGCAGAACGATCAGTCGATGCTGGACAATCTGGACTATGTGAAAGATCTCGGCCTGCGCAGCAAACAGTTCCTCGAACAGGGCAAGACGGCTGACTTCGGCGCCCTGATGGACGAACACTGGCAGCACAAAAAGCGGCGCTCGGGCGGGATGAGCAATCCCAAGATCGACGAGTGGTACGAGCTGGGCATGAACAACGGCGCGCTCGGCGGCAAGCTGGTCGGCGCCGGCGGCGGCGGCTTCCTGCTGTTCTACGCCGAGGACCGCAACCGTCTGCGTCAGGCCATGGCCGGGGCCGGACTGTCGGAAGTCCGCTTCCGTTTCGACTTCGAAGGCACGAAGGTTCTGGTCTCGTGACACGGTCGGCGGCGGTGCTGGCCGGAGGACTGGCGACCCGCATTCGACCGGTCACGGAAACCATTCCCAAGCTGTTGGTCGAGATCAACGGCGAACCCTTTGCCCATCATCAGCTGCGCTGGTTGAAGCGGAGCGGGCTGGAGCACATCGTGTTCTGCCTCGGCTATCGCGGCGAGCAGGTCGTCGAGGCCCTGGGGGACGGATCGCAGTTCGGTCTGGCCATCGATTACGTCTTCGACGGCCCCAAATTGCTCGGCACCGCCGGCGCTCTGAAGGCCGCGCTCCCCAAACTCGGGGACTCGTTTTTCGTCCTCTACGGCGACTCCTATCTCGACATCGACTTCCAAGCGACGGAGGAGGCTTTCGTCGCCTCCGGCAAGCCCGCGCTCATGACGATCTATCGAAATGAAGGCGCCTGGGACACCAGTAATGTCGAGTTCGTCGAGGGCCGTCTCGTCGCCTACAGCAAGACCCGGCTGACCCCCCGGATGGCCTATAT
>FTCT01002230.1_pt1 | contig 17232 bp, 21 predicted proteins | sample 1658881 | NCBI WGS metagenome assembly FTCT01 (sample SAMEA3914864, study PRJEB12502) | metagenome | biome: forest; material: soil | place: USA | collected 2012-03-12 | depth 0.3 m | reverse complement strand
GCGCGAATGTCTATCGCGCTCCAAACGCTTTGCGTCAGCAGATCGTGCGCCGCGCCCAGCGCGACCAGCCTCTGTTCGAAAGCCCGGGCACGGGCGGGATCAGTTCCGCGAAAGGTCTGGACAGCGAGCGCCTGGACTGTCGCCAAGGTGTTCTTGACCCTGTGATTGAGTTCATTGATCAGGAGGGTCTGACGCTCCGCTCGCACCTGAAGCTCTTCCGATGCGTGACTGAGAGCCGACTGCACTCGGTCGATGTCAGCGATGCGTCCGGGGCGAGACGCAACGACATGGCCTTCGGAGACGGTCATGGCGTCCTGTTCCAGGGCCCCTATTTCTCCCGCGATGCGTTTCGAAAGCTTGCGCGATATTTGGACGCTAACCACCAGAAGGGGCAGGAATATCAGGAAAGCGATGCTGACCATGCGCCAGATTGGAGCCTCGAACTCCGCCCGGGGCGCGACGACCATTACTGTCCAGTCCGAGATGGCAGACGGCGCATAGGCGACCACGGTTCGCTCACCGTCGAGCGAGCGGCTGAAGGTGATGCCGGAATCTTCCGTTTCCATCGCGCGCACCATGGAAGCCGTCGCACGCGCGCCCTGAAACCGCGGGCCGTCGCGGGTTCTCATGATGACCCGGTGATCGCCCCCGACCAAGGTCGCAAAGCCACGGGCGGGCAGCGGCTGAGACGTCATGATCCGCTGGAAGCGTGTGGGGTCCAGCACGACGGACACCACAAGCTCGTCGGGATCGCCGATTGACGGCGCGTCGATGGCGACCACGGCCCGTTGTGTCGCGGCCCCTGTGAAAAGGTTCGAGACGAGCGGCCTTCCGTCCTTGAGCGTACGCAGGATATTCGCAGGTCGTGGCCGGGCTGCCGCGCCGGCAGGGGGCGGGGCGATCAAGGGTTCGGTATCCAGCAGCCGGTCTGACGTACGATCACTGACTTCGACCCAGGCCCCCGCGCCAAGATCCAGACGCGCGATCCTGGCGCGCACCTGGGGCCACGTTCGTCGTTCCAGCGCGTCGGATGAAGCGATCGCCTCAGCGAAGGCCATGTTCCGGGCCACGTCCTGGTCGATGGCGGCGGCCATGGCGCGGGCGTCCGCCAGCAGGGCGAATTCCGCACTGCGTCGGGCTTCCATCACGTTCCAGCCGATCAGGATCGCAGCCACGATCACAGTCGGCAGGATCAAGCCGATCGCGAACAGGGTAAGCCACGTCTTGAGGGTGAGGGGCGTGGCGCGAGACAGGCCGACTCTGGACAGGAGAGTGATCAACGGGTCACCGCACAACGTGGCCCGAGGCCAGAATCTTGCATGCCAGAGGTATTGATCCAAGGCAATCGAGCCCCATCGGACGCCATGGCCGTGAGACAGGAAAGCGCTGCGATGCGGTCGCAGCTCACCAGTCTCTTCTTGAAGCCGTGCGAACCGGGGAAAGCCAGGGCGAACCTAACTATGGTGCGAAGCGCCGCCTCGCGGAGGTTGCAGCAACCCTATCGAAAGAGTTTCGGTCCGAAGTCCCGGAAAAGGCCGAGGAAACAGATGGACCAGATTCACCGCGGACGACTTGGCGCCGCCATGGCCTCTCGTGCGCGGCAGTGGCGGACGCGCGTCGGACTCGGAGCCGTGATCGCTCTGGCCTTTCATACCATGACCGGAGCGCTGTTCGCTACGGTGTGGCTGGCCGCCTATGGGCTCATGCAGGCCATCGAACTCCGTGTGCTGCGCGACCCTCAGTGTGAGGACGGTCGGGCTCCTACCGCGAAGTACTGCTGGACAGCGATCGGCTTCGTCGCGGCGAACAATCTGTTGTTCGGAGCCTTCGCGGTGCGGCAGGCCTTCGGCGGCGAGCCGCTGGGCCAGGTCGCCGCAGCTCTCCTCATCGCCGGGGCGATAGTCAACGGGGTCATCGTCAGCGCAGGATCGAGGCCCCTTACGTTGGCGTCGATAGGGCCTCAAATCCTCGGGTTCGTCGCCCTGGCGCTGTCGACGATGGCGTCGCAGGGATCCCTGGTCCTTTCGGTCCAGATCGCTGGCGCCAGCCTGCTCTTCATCCTCGCGGCTGCGGCGGCCTCCCATCAGCTGGCGCGCAAACTGCAGTCCGCCGCCGACGCCCAGCTCTCCGCGGAAAAGGCCAATATCGCAAAGAGCGAGTTCCTCGCCAATATGAGCCACGAAATCCGGACGCCGCTGAACGGGGTTGTCGCCATGGCAGACCTTCTCGCGCGTTCACCCCTGTCGTCGGCCGATCTCGAGATGGTCGGCATTATCAAGAGTTCCGGAGAGACGCTCACGACCTTGCTTTCCGATATTCTCGACATGGCCCGGATCGAGGCCGGGGAGGTGACGCTTGAGACGGCGCCCTATCATCTGGGCGAGGCTGTCCGGGCCGCGTGCGCCCTCTACCGAATGCGCGCCGATGAAAAGGGCGTAAGGCTGGTGGCGGACGTGGCTTTCGAGGCTGATCTTATCGTGGTGGGCGACGCGACCCGGGTGCGCCAGATTCTGAACAATCTCATATCAAACGCCGTGAAATTCACTGCGATTGGGCAGGTCAGCGTGAGCGTGCGACTCGTTGCGAACGGCGCTGTGCGTTTGAAAGTGGCGGATACCGGCATCGGATTCGATGCGGACCAGGGGGAGACTGTCTTTGCGCGCTTTCACCAGGCGGACGGCTCCATCACGCGACGGTTTGGCGGCACCGGGCTCGGTCTGGCGATCTGCCGCGATCTCGTCGGGCTTATGGGCGGGTCGATGAGTTTCACGAGCCGTCCAGGGGTGGGATCGGAGTTCTGGTGCGATCTGCCGTTTAGTCCTGCGGCGCCAGAAGCCTCGGTCGCCCCCGACGAAGCTGTGCAGCCGCTTCCGATGGGCAAGCGCCACCTCACTATTCTGGTGGCGGATGACCATCCCGTTAACCTCAAGGTCGCCGGTCTTATCCTCGCCCAATTGGGAGCCGACCTCGTGCTGGTCGAGAATGGCGTTGAGGCTGTGGCAGCGTTTAGCGCACAGCGGTTCGATCTCGTTTTCATGGATATGCAGATGCCGGTGATGGATGGGCTGGCCGCTATTCGCGAAATTCGTCAACTGGAAGCAGAAGGCGACAACCCACCGACACCGATCGTGGTGTTGTCAGCCAACGCAATGGCCGAACACATAAACGCGGCGATCGACGCGGGGGCCGATGAGCACCTCGCCAAACCCATACGCGCCGACGCCCTTGTCTCAGCCGTTCAGCGTCTTGCTTCGGCGTCGGATGAGGCGCGCGGCCACCGACAGATGAGCGGGTTCGCACCGGATCGCGGGTTGAGCGCGAAGATACAACACTGAGCGAGCGGCGGAGCGGGCTTCGCTCAGCGTACCGATCCCGCAACCGTGGGGTTATCACGTCGTCCCCATCTTTTCACGGCGCTCGGCGATTTTCGTTTGGGAAAGTGATGTGTGGAAGGGCGGCCGCCAAGGCCCGGCCTCAGGAGGTATCCGAATCCCAAAACGGCGCACGCGGGCTACCTTGTTGGCCGCGGCTCGGGTCGCCCGGGTCTCGTAGACCTAAAGTGAAGGTGTTTGACGTCAGCGTTTTTGGGCAGTCTTGCGTTTCAGATACGAACTTGTGACTGCGACTGTGATGACTTTGAGAGAATGCCTGAGCGTCCTGGGCCGAAGTTGGCTTCGCGGCGGCCAGCGCACTGATGGGGACGAAATCCTGAAACGACTCGCATCCTTGCAAGCGCGCCACAGCGAAACTGCGAAACAAGGCGCCTGCAAACACTGCCTCTCGCTCATGAACGAGGGAACCAAGCTGGGTGGACGATGTCCGGAATGTTCCGGCAGTGTAGGCTATCTTGGAGGGTGATCCACCATCCCCGCTTACACCTGACGCCGTGGAGGGCGACAGGCCGCTGGTAAGAGTACGGCGACTTCCATCTCACTTACATTGATGTTTCTCGGAAGAGGCGAGCATGGAAACGCTGCCCGCGAGGCGAAGCGTCCCCTATGGGGAGAGGCGCTGGGCGGACAACGTCGCGCATCAGTCGAGCGGCGTGACTGCTAACACGCGATCGAGAGCCACGTGAAACTGAAGTCTTTCGTCTATTTCGCGAGAGTATGGAAAAGCTTCGGCTCACCATATTTCCTTAATGCGCTTTCACACTGTCGGTCGACGAAATCGCGCAACCATCGTTACCGGCTGGCCCCGCGAGAGCCCTGAAGGGCCGGGGCGAGTACCGCGGAGAGGTTCAAGGTGAAGAGGATAAGGCCTGCGCCGTCACTGACAGTCATCGTCGCTTCCTGATGCTTCCAGAACCGTTCGGGGCGGTCGCGCAGAGTTTCGCCGAGATAAGCCACGGCTTCGAGCTGAGCTTCCCGAAGCGTGGCGATTTCGATCTCGATGGGCGCGATCTCTGCGCCTAAGCCGCCGTCAGTTCGAAAGGAATACTTCGCCATGCGTCTGCAACGAGCGCTCCTGCGAACGGTTCCTATGTCGGGTGGCGATAATTCGGTCGATGTTACAACGCCTTAGCTTCAGCTTACCGCCTGACACGCGCGCCGCTCAGTCGTCACTCGACGCGACGGAATGGGACCGGCAAAGGTCTCTGAGGGCGTTGCGGACCCTGAGCCCGTCGAGATGGGAATTGACGTGTTCGTAGTCCTCGGCCTTGAGGCGCGCCTTGATGTCTTTCACGGTTTTGCACGCGCCACTGCGGGCCAGATCGTAGGCCCGCTCCAGCAGAGGCGGCCGGCTCACGATCCTTGCTCCGCGAATGAGGCGAGACGGGGCGGGAGAAGGGGCAGGGTCTGGCCGGACGTGGGCATGCTTGAGGTCAGTGGCGGGATTGGGATTGAGGGTCGATCGAGGGGAAGAAGCTAGCCGGTCATGGCCTCGGCGACGCGGGGGGCGAGGCGCCGCGCCACCTTCGCTATTCCCTGCCCGTTCGGATGGATCCGGTCCGGCAGGCTGTAGCGGGGATCCAGCGCGACGCCCTCGAGCAAAAAGGGGTAGAAGGGAACGCGGCGTCGCCGGGCGACCTCTGAGAAAACCCGATCGAAGGCGACGGCGTAAAGGCCCAGCCAGGGTGGGGCGCGCATGCCGCAAATCATTGCCGGGATAGACCGGACGGCGAGGCGGTCCAGAATGGCCTCCAGATTGCGCTGCATCGCTGCGATCGCGAGGCCCTGCATCATGTCGTTCGCGCCCAGAGCCACAATGCACAGGCGGGTGTCCGCTGGAACGGCGCGATCCATCCGCCGCAGGCCGTCGGCCGTCGTGTCCCCGGAAACCCCGGCGTTGGTCACGATGACGGATATCCCCAGTTGGTCGAGCTCGGCCTGAAGGCGAGCCGGCAGGGCTTCACCGGGTCGCAAGCCATAGCCTGCGGTGAGCGAGTCACCCAGCATGGTAATTCGCGGCGCGCTCACGCCGCCCGGTCGCGCCGATCAACGGCATCTGTCGTAATGAGTGGCTCTCGCGCGAAGCCGAGGACCGGATTGGCGATGACGGCGACGAGCCGTTCCTCCTCATAGACAAGGACGGTCTCAAACCCTGGCCAACGGTCGGCGATGCACTGCGCTTGGAGCGTCGCGGCTGCATCATCGGCGGCCTTCAACACCACGATTTCGCGCACCGGCGCGCCGGGCGTATTCACAATACAATAATAGGAACTCACGCGACGGCCTCCGATGCGGAGGCCCAAACGGCCCCATGACCGACAGGTTCCCGTCCGGCGCCTCCCCGATCGGAAGCGCGGGTAATGATGGAACCGATGTGCAGGCTTGGGACGTAATCTCTCGGCCGCCCGTCCCGGGCGTCGGCCATCCCGTGTGGATCCGCAACTGCCTGAATCGCGAAAGGGTTCTCACGCCCGGTTGGAAACCCTTCTGACTCTTCGCGCTAGTGTGGGTACCCGACACATAAGTCATTGGAGTTGCGTGGCTTTATCGTTGAACCGATCGGGGCGGACTGGGTTCTGTCAGGGCGGCGCTGCCGTGATCCAAATATCGCCGGAGTTCGACATGGCCAAATCCACGAAATCGTCCGCCGCCCGTACCGGCCAACCCAAGGCGGCGTCGGCTGCGACCGGCCGAAAGGCGAAGGTGTCCGCTGCGCCGGAGGCGACGACGGGACGTGGAGGCGAACTGCATCAGACGGCGTCTGGCGACCAGACGCGGCTGACCACGAATATCGGTCATGTAATCGCTGACGATCAGAACTCGCTGAAAGCGGGACCGCGGGGACCGACTCTGCTCGAGGACTTCATCCTGCGGGAAAAGATCACGCATTTCGACCACGAGCGAATCCCCGAGCGGGTCGTTCACGCCCGGGGAACCGGCGCTCATGGCTTCTTTGAACTGACTGACTCCCTCGCCGATCTGACGACCGCGCGCATCCTGGGGGAGGTCGGGGAAAAGACCGAAGTGTTCGTGCGCTTCTCGACGGTTGCGGGGTCGAAGGGGTCAATGGATCTCGCGCGCGATGTGCGGGGATTTGCTGTCAAATTTTACACCAAGGACGGCAACTGGGATCTCGTCGGCAATAACATTCCCGTCTTCTTCATCCAGGATCCCATCAAGTTTCCCGACATCATTCACGCTGCCAAGCCCGAGCCGGACCGTGGTTTTCCGCAGGCCCAGACAGCCCACGACACCTTCTGGGATTTCATCGCGATGACCCCGGAGTCCATGCACATGATCATGTGGATCATGTCGGACCGGACGCTGCCGCGGTCATACCGGATGATCGAAGGCTTCGGGGTTCACACCTTCCGTCTGGTCAAGGCGGAAGGTCAGTCAACCTTCGTGAAGTTTCACTGGCGGCCGAAGCTTGGCGCCCAATCCGTGATCTGGGACGAGGCGGTCAAGATCAACGGCGCCGATCCCGACTATCACCGTCGCGATCTGTGGAATGCGATCGACAAGGGTGACTTTCCGGAGTGGGAACTGGGCGTGCAGCTGTTCGACGAAGATTTCGCCGGCAGCTTCGACTTCGATCACCTGGACTCGACCAAGCTGATCCCGGAGGAACTCGTTCCCTTGCGGGTCATCGGCCGGATGGTGCTGGATCGGAACATCGACAACCATTTCGCCGAAACCGAACAGGTCGCCTTCTGCACCGCCAATGTGCCGCCGGGCATCGACTTCAGCGACGACCCCCTGCTGCATGGACGCAACTTCTCCTACCACGACACCCAGCTCATCCGGCTCGGCGGCCCCAACTTCCACCAGATCCCGATCAACCAGCCCAAGGGGTGCCCCTTCGCCAACTTCCAGCGGGATGGCCATATGCAGATGACCGTTCCCAAGGGCCGGGTCGCCTATCAACCCAGCCTTCTCGATCCCCAAAACGCCCGTGAAGATCCCGCCGCTGGCTTCAAGTCCTTCCCTGCGCCGGTTGGGGGGACCAAGCTCAGGGCGCGCTCGGAAACCTTTTCGGATCACTACAGCCAGGCACGCCAGTTCTTCCTGAGCCAGACCGAGCCCGAGCAAAACCACATCGTGAACGCCCTGGTGTTCGAATTGAGCAAGGTCGAGACGGCGGACGTCCGCGAGCGAATGCTGGGCCATCTTTCCAATATCGAGGCGTCGATCGCCACACGGGTAGCGGCGGGTCTCGGCTTCAAGGGGGCGATCCCGGTCGTCCAGGCCGCTGAGCCGACGCGACAGGATCTGGAGCTCTCCCCGGCGCTCAGCATTTTGGCCAAGTCGACGCCCTCGCTCCTGGGCCGGATGGTCGGCTGTCTGGTGACGGAGGGTTCGGACGCATCTCTCGTCAACGCGGTGCGCGAGGCGGTGACGGACGCGGGGGCGAAGTTCCTGGTGGTCGCGCCGACTGTGGGCGGCGTGATCCTGTCCGACGGAACGGCTCAGGCCGCGGACTACCAGCTCCAGGGCGGGCCGTCGGTCCTGTTCGACGCTGTCGTGGTTGCGGCGTCCGAAGAGGGAGCCGCGCAGTTGCTCAACGAGGCGGCTGCGATCGACTTCGTCCACAACGCTTTCGTCCACCTGAAGGTCATCGGCTATTCGGCGGCCTCGCAGCCGCTTCTGGATAAGGCCGGCGTGGTCGCCGACGCGGGCGTCGCAGCCCTTGGCAAGAATGCTGGAACCACTTTCGTCAAGGCGGCGGGTCTCGGGCGGCAGTGGGCTCGCGAACCGTCGGTTCGCACCGTCTTCTGATCATTCGAGCTGATTGAGGAAACCCGAAGATGTCTATTATCGACAAGGCGCTCGCTGCCATCACCCCGATCCCGGACGCCGAGCACAGGGCGGAGGCGACAAAAAAGGCGCGGGCCGTGGCGCCGGCTGGCGGATGGCTGACGGCGGTGCTGGATCATCACGATCAGATCCGCAAGGCGTTCGAGAGCGGTCGCCACGCCAAGTCGGCGGGCGACCGGACGGCGGCGATGAGAGCGCTCGCCGTGGTTCTCAACGGTCATTCCCTTGCCGAGGAGCTGGTGCTGTATCCCGCGCTTGGACAGGCCGGGGAGAAGGCCCATGCCGCCCACGCCTATCTGGAACAGACCACAGCCAAGGCCCAGATGGCCGAACTGGAGAATATCGCCCCGTCCAAACCCGAGTGGCTCGACAAATGGGAGCATATCGAAGGGGCGGTTCTGACGCATATGTTCGAAGAGGAGAGCAGCTGGTTCCTGACGCTGCAGGAGAAGGCGGAGAATCCAGAGCGTTTGACGGCGCGTTATCTCGAAGAATTCGGTCGATACACCCGTTGAGCGGGGGGGCGCGCGTCCGACTGGGTCGCGGCGCGGAGACCGCGTTCCGGAAGTGATGCTCCGGATCGGAAAGCCCCCAAAAGACGGGTCGGGCTCGGCAGCGACCCTGGGTCGGGAACACCCGACGCGCCATACGGTTGAGACAGGAGGTCGACAATCCGAGGGACCTTTGAAGGAGCAAGAGGATGATCTACTTCAGCTTTACCGCCCGGGACGATGAAGCGCCCGAGATGGAAGTGCTGGATGCCGTCGATCCTGACGCGGCGCTGACTGAGGCGCGCGACCGGCTCCACGCGCACCCGCAAGCCAGCCACGCCCACGTCTTCGATGGAGACCAGTTCGTTGGAACGGTAGAAGCTCCGACCTTCGGCTTTGCGGGCGTCAATGCGACGGCGATCCAAGGCCCTCTGGCGACCGGCCGTGCAGCCCAGGAGCCGCAGCCTGGCGATGTTCGGATCTGAGGCGGCCCGTGCGCCTGCTACAGGCCCTACCCATGGAGGCGCGCTCCAGACCGGCGCTGCCGGACGGCTCCGGCTGGTGGTATGAACCCAAATGGGACGGCTTCCGCTGCCTGGCCTTCAAGGCCGGTCCGACGGTCGAACTCGTCGCCAAGTCCGGAAAGTTGCTGAACCGGTTCTTTCCCGAAGTCGTCGAAAGGCTCAAAGCTCTGCCCGACGACGTGTTTGGAATCGACGGCGAACTGTTGGCACGTGACGGGGACATGTTCTCGTTCGAGGTCCTGCAGGCGCGGTTGCATCCGGCGGAAACCCGCATTCAAAGGCTTTCGCGAGAAACACCGGCGGTCTTCGCGCTCTTCGACATGGTCGAGGATGTCGACGGCGCGGACCTGCGGCCCCTTCCATGGTCTCAGCGCCACCGGCGGCTCACGCGGTTTCTTCGGCGTCATCAGACGCCGGATCTGACGCTCACGCCCGGCACGGACGATCTCGCGCTGGCCGAGGGATGGCTGGCCGACGGGCGTCTCGAGGGCGTGGTCGCCAAGTCAGTTGAAGGCCCCTACCTCGAAGGCGAGCGGGCGATGATCAAGGTGAAGCGCGCCCGCACTGCCGATTGCGTCGTCGGCGGCTTCCGTTACGCCTCTTCCGGACGGGTCGTGGGATCACTTCTGCTGGGTTTGTATGACGATCAGGGTCGGCTCAACCACGTGGGTCATGCCTCCGGCCTTGCCAGCGTCGACAAGGTCGAGCTGACCCGCGAACTGGAAGCGCTGCGCGGTGGAGAGGGATTCACGGGTCGGGCCCCGGGCGGACCCAGCCGTTGGAGCACCGAACGCTCGTCGGCCTGGGAACCCTTGCGCCCGGAACTCGTGGTCGAGGTCGGCTTTGATCAGGTCTCGGACAACCGGTTTCGTCACGGCGCCCGTCTGGTCCGCCGACGCCCGGATAAGGCCCCAGGGCAATGCCGGATGGAGCAACTCCGAACGTGAGAGTGGTGCAACCGTCCCGCTTCAACCGCGTTGGCTGCGGAAAGGGAGATTGTCATGATCAACAAAACCATTCTCGTCGCCGGCGCCGCCGTTCTGGCGCTCGCCGCCTGTAGCAAGGAAACGGGCGGAGCGCCGGATCAGCAGAACCAGGCGGCCAACGCGGTTCAAGATCATGCCGCCGGCGTCGTCGGAACCGTGGCCGCGCCGGCCGGCGCCGCGACGGATGAGGGCTTCGTGACCAATGCGGCCATCGGCGGAATGTACGAGGTGCAAGCCGGCCAGATCGCTGCCCAGCGCTCGGCCAATCCGAAGATCAAGGCGCTTGGCGCCAAGATGGTCGCCGACCATGGCAAGGCGGGCGACGAGCTCAAGCCGATCGCTGCGGCCGCCAACCTCCCCGTCCCCAGCGCGCTCGACCAGCGTCACCAAGGGCTGATCGATAATCTGCGCGGCGCCACGGACCAGGATTTCGACCGGGTCTACCTCCAGCAGCAGGAAGCGGCCCATAATGAAACCGCCATGCTGCTCACCGACTATGGTCGCGTCGGTGGAAACCCAGGCTTGAAGGGCTGGGCCGCCAAGACCCTGCCCGTGGTCGAGATGCACAAACACATGGTCGATGAGCTCGACGAAGCGGACGCGGACGCCGCTCACTAGCCGTCGGCCTTGCGTCGGATCAAAGGGCGGCGCAGGCGCCGCCCTTTTGGTCTCCATGATCTGCGCCGTAACGCTCAGTTCGCAAAGCACCACGAGGATTGAAGTGTGTCCTGGGGGACAAGGTGACGCACGCCGAGATCAGGCGATCTTTGGCCCGTCGTCGGTCGTCGTTCGCGGGCTCGGACGGTAACATGGCGGCGCTCAAGGCCGAGCCGGGCCGACGCAACATCATCTGTTCGCGCATCTCGCCGGCTCCGGCGCCCGACCAGGGGTCTCTGGGATCGCTGTCTTGGTATCGGTCACGCCAATCTCCCGCATCGACCCCAACACCGCAGAGTGCCGCGGGCTCCCGGCTAACCGACGCCGCGCGTGATCGTTCTCGCCTGAGGCGTCTCCGCCTGCGCGGCCTGGCCCGATGGGCGAATGGAGGGGCCAATGGAACCAGGCGCCTGCTCTTATCTTGTCCGTGAACGGATCAGATGATTGGTGGAGCGCTGATGATCAACGCATTGCAAGGTGAGGGCATCGGGTCGGCTGCTGCGAGAGCCGCGCTCAGTTTCATCATCGCCTGGGCGCTTCTCAAGGCGGGAAAGAAGCGCTTTCTCAAGCAGGGAAGTCCCTTCGATGCGCTTCTGGCGATAATGACCGGCGCTGTCCTCGGGCGAGGCGTCACGGAGGGCGAGGCTTTCTACCCGGCGCTTGCTGCGGCCGCCGTGATCACCCTGTCGCATTGGATATTCGCCAGTCTCGCGTTCCATGTTCCAGGCCTGTCGCGTCTGATCGAGGGTCACCCCAGGACCCTGATGCAGGACGGGCGTCCTGATCCGGTCCAGATGCGGCGCGCTTTGGTGTCAGAGGATGACCTGCGCGAAGAGCTACGGCTAAGGACCGGTTCGGACGACCTGGGGCGGATCGAGGCGGCATGGCAGGAGCGGAGCGGTCGCCTGAGTTTGCGGCTAAAGCCCGACCCTTGACCTTGACGCCTCTGGACGTCGGCTGGGCGACGGAGAAACCCCAACCGTTGTCGCGCATTTCGCCGGACATATCCGAAGGAGGGATCGATGCGACGCTACGCCTATGCCTGGATCACTCTGGTGTTCTTCATGGTCTCGATCGCACTGCACTGGCTGTTCGGTTGGTATGCATTCGTCGACGAGGCGAGGGACCACGGGACCACGCCGCAACTGGCCGCGTACCTCGTTCTCATGGGGCGAGACACATTTGAGAACTGGCAGTCCGAGTTTCTGCAACTGCTGTGGCAGGTCGTAGGCCTGGCGTATTTCCTTTATGTCGGATCACCGGCCTCGAAAGAGAACGACGACCGCACAGAAGCCAAGATCGACGCCCTGTTGCAACTGGTCGGTCAGGAGCGCGGCGAGGCCCTGATCCGCGAAATCGACGCGACCCACGATCGCCGGGGCGGTCACGCCCGGATCCACGTCGATCCGCCGTATGCACCCTGAGCCGATGACTGATCCTCTGAACCCGCCTGACGAAACCGGGCCCCGCGACGGCGATCTCCCGGCCTATGTCGGCAATGGCCTGATCGGTCTGCGGGTGCGCGAGCAGCCCCTGCAGACCGGGATGGCGATCGTTTCCGGCTTCGCAGGGGAACATCCGGAGCGGCGTGTCGAGGCTGCGGCTCCGGCCCCCTATCCGCTCGCCGGGGATCTTGCGCTCAATGGGGTCTGGCTCAACGACCAGCCCTCGGCGGTTTCAAACCTCGTCCAGCGTTACGACTTCTCGACGGGCGAGCTGACAAGCGCGTTCCGCTTCGAGGCCGGCGGCGTCTCGGCCGAGGTCATGGTTGTAACCTTCGCCAGCCGTTCAGCGCCGGCGGTGGTGTTGCAGGAGGTGCAGGTGCGTGTTTCCGCCGCATGCGAGGTCGGATTGCGGGCTGTTGTTGAAACGGCTGGTCTCAGAGGCCGCGTCGCCCGCCGGCGAACGGACACCCCAGGTGAACCGCAGCCCGTCTGCGACGGATCTCTGTTGTGGGAGGCCGAGGGCGGCCTGAGCCAGTGCGGCTACGCGCTGGCCACGGAGATCGTCGAAGGCGGGCCCGCAGAAAAGACGGTCCAGACGTGGGATGCCGCCGGACCCTTGCGAACCGACTACGTGGTCCGCGGCCGGGCTGACCGGCCTGTGCGTCTTCACCAGATGGTCGCGATCCTGCCCTCCATGCTGCATGAACGTCCAGACGAAGAGGCGACCCGACGTATCGCCCGGGCGAAGGCGACCGGGTTCGAGGCGCTCAGACAGCGTAATCAGGACGCTTGGTCGGAGATCTGGAAAAGCCGCATCGTGGTTCATGGCGCAAGCAAACGCCACCAGGCGATCATCGACGCCGCAGTGTTCTACCTCAACACCTCGGTTCATCAGGCCTCGCCGGCGGCGACGTCGATCTTCGGCCTCGCGACCTGGCACGACTACACCTACTACTACGGTCATGTGATGTGGGACGTGGACGCGTTCTGCGTGCCGCCCCTGCTGTTCGTGCAGCCCGACGCCGCCCGGGCCATCCTGCACTTCCGGACACGAGGCCTGCCAGCGGCAAGGAGCAACGCCAGACTGTCCGGCCGCGACGGCGTGCAGTTTCCCTGGGAAGCGGCGCCCCTGTCGGGCCAGGAAGCGGCGCCGGGGGCGGGAGACAGCGCGGCGCACGAGGATCACGGCTCACTGCACACGGCGCGGGCCTTCGCGCTCTACGCCGACGTCACAGGAGACAAGGCCTTCCTGGAAGAGGAGGCCTGGCCCGTGCTGTCCGGCGTGGCGGACTGGATCGTGAGCCGACTGACGCGGACGTCACGAGGACTGGAGCTCCTGCGTGCGACCGGTCCGGCCGAGGTGCCTGAGCCCCCCAACAATGACGCCTTTACCCTCATGGCGGCGGGTGAAATCCTGCGCCGGGCAATGCGCGCGGCCGAGCAGATCGGACGTGAGGTTCCGCAAGCCTGGACCGAGGCGGCGCGAGACCTTTTCTTGCCGGTCCGGGCCGATCATGTGATCGCCGCTCACGACGGCTTCCGCGTGTCCGAACCCAAGGGGGCGACGCCATCCCCCTTGGCGGGCCTGTTTCCCTATGATCATCCGGCGACGGAAATCGAGCGGAAGGCGACGCTTGAGTTCTACCTCGCGCATTGGAAGGCCTACGTCGGTGCGCCCATGTTCCCGGCCCTCTACGCGACCTGGGCGGCCATGGCGGGAAATCGGGATTTGGCGCTGAAGCTCTTCGAGGAAGGCTATGCGGCTTATGACAAGGGACGTTTCCACCAATGCCTCGAATACCGGCCTGACCATCCCGACAGCCGGGTCGCTGCCGGTCCCTTCTTCGCGAACCTGGGCGGAATGCTGCTCGGGCTGACGTTGGGCATGACCGGTCTGGTCGTTGACGACGGCGATCCCCAGACCTGGCCCCGCAGGCCCATCGTCCTTCCGCAGGGTTGGACCGCGATCGAAATCGGACAGGTTCACGTCCGGGGGAGGCTCATGAGTCTGGTGGCGCGACAGGGCGCCGATCGGGCGGAACTCAAGCTCCTCTGAGAGAGCACGTGGCGTCTCAACTCTGTTCGTGAGACCCACGCACGGCCTGACCCACGCGGGCCTGTGCTCGGGCTAGCCGTTCTCCTTCGAGAATAGCGGCCCGCGCTTGGTCCTGTGTTGGCTCCGTCGGGACAGGGCGCTTGCCGGGAGGGGGCGTCGGGGTTTGCTTCTCGGACATCACAATCTCCTTTCCTGGAAAAGGCCGAGCCCGCGACCTGGTTCCGCACGCCGTCGACAGGCGCCAGAGCGTTCTGATGGGGCGTCGAGACAGGGGCTTCCGCCAACCCGCCGGCCGAAGCCCGCGCCAAAAACCGCGTGTCGCCGTCGCTCTGCAACAACGGCGCGACGACGCCTGCGTGTGGGAGCGACGCGTGACCTCTCGACGACGGGCGAGGGTGCGCGTCCTGCACCTCCGGCCAGGTGCGTCGCCTTCCCGACACAGAAACCAAACAGGGCGACGGAGGTTGGTCAGAATATCAAAAGGATACTCTCATGACCGGTCCGACTTCCGAAAGCCCACCCCCTTCCGACCTCGGCGAATTGGCTTTGGCCATCGTCTTCGAAGACCTCAAAGCGCGGGTATCGAAAGCCGAATTGTCAGAGATCGAAGCGAAGACCCTGGTGGAAGCGGCCTTGCACCGGTTTCCGCCCGAGCGTCATCCCGAGTTGCACGCCCTCGTGGCCCGTTAGACGCGCGGCCCGTCAGACGCCGCGGTTTCGGTTGGCCCAATAGGAACCGTCCGGGCGCAACGCGATTCGATCAGAACCGAGAGGAGATTCCAATGGACATTCCCGACACCCCTGACAACGGTATTCGTCGTCGAGGCTTCGCCTCACTGACGCCTGAGCGCCGCAAGGAACTCGCAATCCTCGGCGGCCGATCGGTTCCTGAAGAGAAACGAAGCTTCTCGCAGAACAGGGATCTGGCGCGTGAGGCGGGGCGCAAAGGGGGGACGCAATCAAGCCGTCAAAGAAAGGGAGACGTGTGATGTCGGACGACAAGACTCAGGTTGGCGGGCAGGATCGGCAGCGGATCAGCCTGTCGGAAGATTACGAGGTTCGTGACTGGGCGGCCAGGTTCGGCGTGAGCGAAAAGGCGCTCCGGGATGCGGTCGCTCGCGTCGGGGACAAGGCGGAGGACGTTCAACGCGAGTTGGGCGGTCGCCAATGACCCCGGGCGAAAAGCGGACCTCGGGTCTTGTGGTGGGCGGGCTTGGCGGGCCCGCGAACCAGCTGCTGGACGACGGGCAGGAGGAGGTCTTCGCTCGCGAAGAGGTCGAAGGCGGACGCGTGGAGCACCATACCGGCGAGGAGGCGCCCGGGACTTTGGATCATGAGGGAAAGGCGTAGCCGTCTTGGAACACGAAAAGCCCCCGGCGATCAAAAATCCGACGCGCGCGCGCCGCACCCTGACAATCATCGCCGGACTGATCGCTGTGGTGGCGGTCATCGCCTTCGTTCTCGCCCTCGGTCACCAGGAAAAGAAGGCGCCCGCTCCCCTAAGAGGCGACGGCGTATCGCCGTTGGAGCAAGCCGTACCCGGCCAGTCCAAACCTCGGCCGGCAGCTTAGGACCCGCCGTGTTGATGGGAGGGCCTCGCGAACGCGCCGGGGCGTCGCGGCCCCCGGGGGCAGGTTCTTGAGAGACGTGACGTCGATGCCGCCGCTCCAACCCGGCGCGGCTCAGTGTGATGCTTCCGAGGCTGCCGTTGCGCGCAACGCCCTGACCTTGCGAGTACAGGCAGTCCCAGCGTCGCCTTGATCGCCGACGTGCCTGAGGGCTTCATAAACTCGGCCGAGTAACGCCTCACTCCCGGTTTGATCCGGGGCGCGGAAGAAGCGTGAGGGCGGGTCGGTGCATGTCCCCTCGGGTCCCAAATGGGAAGCGCAAGAACTGGCTCGCGGTCAGCGTGCTGCGGCCGAGGTTCGGACGAGACCAGGGGGGTGCCTCTGCAAAATAGCGGCGCCAAGACTGTAGATGTGCGTTCAACTCCCGTCGCAATCGCTCAGCAGGTTCTCATGACATCACCATGGCCATCGCATCTCTGGGTTGTCCGGCATGGGCAAAGCGCAGGAAACGTGGCGCGAGATCATGCGCATGCGGCGGGCCTCGGGGAGATCGACCTCGACATCCGCGATGTTGACGTGCCGCTCAGCCCTCTCGGCCACGAGCAGTCCGAAGCGCTCGGCAAGTGGTTTGCAGACCTTCCGCCAGACCACAGACCAAACGTTGTCCTGACCTCGACGTATCTGCGCGCCCAACAGACTGCAACGGCGGTCGCTGAGGCGGGCGGACTGGCTCATCAGGACGTCAAATTCTGCATCGATGAGCGTCTTCGGGAGCGAGAGTTCGGGATTCTTGATCGGCTGACGACCCAAGGTATCGAGGCGCGATATCCCGAACAGGCAGAGGCGAGGCGCAAGCTTGGCAAATTCTATCATCGTCCGCCTGGCGGAGAGAGCTGGTGTGATGTGATCCTTCGGCTGCGGGCGGCGCTGGACACCCTCAGTCTGCATCACCGGGATCAACGCGTCCTCATTGTGGGGCATCAGGTCGTCGTCCTCTGCCTACGCTACCTTCTGGAAGGCCTGACTGAAGCGGAGATTCTCGCGATCGACGCGGAAGGCGACGTAGCGAACTGCGGCGTTACCACCTACCGCCAGGCCGAAGACGGCAAGCTGGTTCTTGTCGGTTACAACTTTCTGGCGCCGCTTGAACGGGAAGGTGCGCCGGTGACGACGGCGCCCGATGCGAAGGTGGCCGCCCGGTGAGTGCGACACTTGATGCCGAAGCGCTCGCCGGCCATCCGCTACCGGGTCTGCCGGTCGGAAGCGACAAGGAGGATCGCGGGGCAGTGCTGATC
>FTCT01002695.1_pt1 | contig 17315 bp, 11 predicted proteins | sample 1658881 | NCBI WGS metagenome assembly FTCT01 (sample SAMEA3914864, study PRJEB12502) | metagenome | biome: forest; material: soil | place: USA | collected 2012-03-12 | depth 0.3 m | reverse complement strand
CCTTCTCCGGCCTGCCGGGCGCGACGAACGCCTGCTCCCAGACGTGGCTCAGCAGTTGGGGGCCCGACCGCATCGTCCAGATGACCTATGACGCCGCCGATCGCCCGATCAGCACGACCAGCGGCGTCGGCACGGCCTCGACCATCACCGAGAGCGTCTCCTATTCGCCGAACGGCAAGGTGAAGGATGTGGTCGACGGCAACGGCGGCCAGTCCACCTATGTCTATGACGGCTTCGACCGTCTGGGGCGGCTGCACTATCCCAACGCGACGGGCGGCGGCGTGTCCTCGACCGACTTCGACTGGTACGGCTATGACGCCGCCGGCAACGTCACCTTCTACCAGAACCGGGCGGGCGAGCAGATCACCGCCGGCTACGACAACCTGAACCGGCGTATCACCCTGGGCGGCTCGGCTGTCGCGGACCGGACCTTCAGCCACGACAACCTGAACCGGCCGATCACCACCGCCTTCACCAGCGGCGGTCCGTCGACGACGAATGGCTGGGACGCCCTGTCGCGCCTGACCTCCGAGACCCAGAGTCCGCTCGGGACGGTCAACTACGGCTATGACGCGGCCAGCCGGCGTGTGTGGACCAGCTGGCCGGACTTCTACTACGTCGCCTATGACTGGAATTACGGAAACGACCTGACGGCCGTGCGTGAGAACGGAGCGACCTCGGGCGTCGGCGTTCTCGCCCAGTACGGTCGCGACGATCTTGGCCGCCTGACCTTCAAGGCACGCGGCAACGGCGTCTGGTCCAGCTATGGCTATGACGGGATTTCGCGTCTGGCCTGGATGAACAACGACCCGTCGGGTACGGCCCAGGACGTGTCGTGGGGCTACACCTACAACCCGGCGGGGCAGATCGTCAGCCGGTCGGTATCGAACAATGCCTATGTCTACACCCCGGCCTCGACGGCGGTGGCTTACGTCAACAACATGCTGAACCGGCTGACCAGCATCAACGGGTCGGCGGTGGGCTATGACGGACGGGGCAACATCACCTCGGCGCCCGGCGCGACCTATGGCTACAATGCCGAGAACCAGATGACCTCGGCGTTGACCGCCTCCGGCAGCTCGGGCTACGCCTTCGATCCGACGGGGCGTCTGTATCAGGCCATCGGCGGGACCAACCGCCGCTTCCTCTACGACGGCCAGCAGGTCATCGCCGAGTACAATGAGAGCGGCGTGATCCAGAACCGCTATGTTCCGGGTCTGGGCCTGAACGACGTGGTGACCAGCTACGACTCGGGCGGCAATCGCACCTGGCTGCTGTCGGACGAGCGTCAGTCGGTGGTCGGCCTGACCAATGGTTCAGGCGTCTCGACGGCGATCAACACCTACGACGAATACGGCGTCCCCGGCGCCTCCAACACGGGCCGGTTCCAGTACACCGGCCAGATGTGGCTGCCCGACGCCCAGCTCTACCACTACCGCGCCCGCGCCTACGCGCCGCAGATCGGTCGGTTCATGCAGACGGACCCGCTGGGGTACGGGGCAGGGGCGAACATCTACGCCTATGTGGGCGGGGATCCGGTGAACCTGATCGACCTATTGGGACTTCAAGAATCCACCAGTGTTCCCGATGTCGAAGTAACAGGTGAGCGCTGTCCGGAAGGTACAACCCGGCGTCGCGTAATGGGCGACATTATCTGTGTTCGAAATAACACAACGCCGCCCACGACTGGTAGCAATAACCCGTCTACTCCGGGCAATGGACCTTCATCCTCCGCTACTCCCGAACAGCGCCAAAATTGTGAAAGAGAACGGCAAAATAGCCGTGCTTCTGAAGGCGATGTTCCTTTAGAATTCCGTAGATCGCCGGCTTGGAATGACATCGGTGAGCTCTTCAAAGCATACGGAGAGACTGAACAGGTTGACGAAACTCTTTCCTTCTGGGGCCGAGTTCTGGGCTGGGGAGGGGCGGCGTCTGCAGGTGGCGCGGTTCTAAACGAACAAGTTCGAGCAAGAACCGGACGCACCGGGGCTCAAGGTTTGCTAGGGCGAATGACTGGACTTACGTCGGGCGTGCTGACATCTGGTCTCGGGGTTTTTACCGGGGAAATCGGAAAATATGCCGGAGACTCCAAAGACGCTATTGCTGACCGGATCGATGCGATCGCCGCGTGTCATGCGGCAGGAATGACGCCATGAGTAAGAATATAATCTTGTCTCTTATTCCGGCGGCAATCGTCCTCGGTTTGGGGATTTGGGTACAGTCTAAGCCACTTCCGGCCTCCCATTTTTCACTGCCGCTTGTTGTTGCGGGAGGAGGAGCGATTATCTTAATCGTTTTTATTTATGTGAGAGAAAAATCTAAGAGATAATCAGTGTGCCATGCATAGAATGGCGGCAGCCAAATACTGGCCTTATGAAGGAAGTCTCGCGCCTCGAGGCCGCGCCGCTTCCTCTACGACGGCCAGCAGGTCATCGCCAAGTACAATGAGAGCGGCGTGATCCAGAACCACTATGGATAGAACGCTAGACAGGATATCGCTGCTGTATGGACGTCCCGTACCGCGGCTGCTGGGCTCGATTGGTTCCGTCTTCTGGTGGGTGGTCTTTATCCTCACACTGCTGTCGTTGTGGCCTGCTGCCTATGAGGCGTTCGCTACCGTTGTCCCGCCCAACAGACCGAAATTGGCGCTGCCTCCTTCGACGATTCTGGTTTCACTGCTGATTGTTCTGACAATAATCCAAATGATGCACCGGCTCGCATCGAAGCGACGACGAGCCCTGCTCGGAGAAGGTGGTTCCCCAGCCGCCGAGCGCGACGGCGTCGGCGATCTGCAACCAGAAGTCGCTCTGCCTTGGTTGCTGCAGAAAAAGAGGCATCTCTGGCTTGTAGCGATAGTGGCTGCGGTTGGCGTCGCGTGGGTCCTGTTTGAAACGGAGACTTCCCGACGCGACTGTAGCGCTTACAGTGCGTCACATCGGTTACGGCCTGATCAGGTTGTTGATTGTCCGCGCACTGAGTGACAGGCGACTGGCGAAGCGCTGTGAGGGGATGCTGGCGGCATTTCACGGAAGATCGGGCCACATTTTCGGTCAGGTTTGGAGCCGAGCCAATCTGGCGGGGGCGCCGGTGTTGACGGCGCGCAGGAAGGTCCAGGCCTCGGGGCCGCTACCCCAGTGGGTGATCTATCCGGAGCGCCCCAACACCACATCCGACACCGCGCGCTTGCCGCCGGCCCGCGTCAGCTGGACGTACACATCGACCGTCGAGCGCACATAGTGCACCACGTCTTCGCGGCTGAGGCGGGCGCCGCCTTGCAGCACTAACAACGCGATCTGTTCGACCGCGCGGGTGGGGCTGTCGGCGTGGACGGTGGTCATGGAGCCGGGGTGGCCGGTGTTGACGGCGCGCAGGAAGGTCCAGGCCTCGGGGCCGCGCAGCTCGCCCAGGATGACCCGGTCGGGGCGCATGCGCAGTGAGGCGGTCAGCAGGTCCTCCGCGGTGACGGCGGCCTCGCCCAGGGCGCCGCGGGCGGCGATCAGGCCGACGGCGTTGGGGTGGCGCAGCAGCAGCTCGGGCGTGTCCTCGATCAGGATCAGCCGCTCCTCCTCCGGGATCTCGCGGATCAGGGCGTTGAGGAAGGTGGTCTTGCCCGTCGAGGTGCCGCCCGAGATCAGGATGTTCAGCCGCCCGCGCACCGCCTCGGCCAGCAGGCCGGCGATGTCGCCCGCCTCGCGCAGGGCCCGCAGCCGGGCGTCCAGCGCCGCCCTCGGCCCCGCCGCATCGCCCAGCACCGGATCGAAGGCGCCCGTGGCGGCATAGTCGGACAGGGCGAGGTCGGAGGAGACGTGTTTGCGCACCGCGAGCGCCATGTGGTCACGCGTGGCCGGCGGAATGACGATCTGCACCCGCTCCCCGCCCGACAGGGCCGCCGACAGGATGGGATGCTCGCGGTTGACGCCCTGATGGGCGAAGGCGGCGATCTGGCGCGCCAGCCGGTTCAGGACGGCGGCGTCGAGGCCCGGGACCTCATGCCGCTCGATCGCCCCGCCCAGGGTCTCGGCCCAGAGCTCGCCGGGCCGGTTGACGTAGACGTCGGTGACGTCGGGCCGCGCGAGGATGTCGGCGAAGGGCGCCAGATAGCTGCGCAGATAGACCTGGCCCTGATGGGCGTGCCCACCCCCGTCGGCGCTCACCGCCGGGTCTCGCCGGACGGGAACTCCAGATCGCGGGCGACGAAGACGGTGACCCGCACCCCGGCGTCGACGCGCAGGGTGGGGCGGATCTGCCCGCCGCCGCCGACGGAGGTCGCGCCGCTGCTCTGGACCGCGCCGGGCAGGGCGACCACCACGCCGTTGTCGCCGGTCAGGCTGCGCCCCGCCAGGCCCATGCCGAAGTTGAGCGTGGACTGCAGGAAGGCGGCGCCGAACCGCTCGAGGAAGTGGCTGTTGACCTTGCCCTGGATGCCCGCCCGGCCCTGGACGTCGGCGGCGGGGGAGGCGAGGGCGATGGTGACCCCGTCGGGCCGCACCAGCCGCGTCCACTGGACGAAGGCGCGGTTCTGGCCGGCGTTGAGATCGGCCTCATACTCGCCGAACAGCCGCGTGCCGCGCGGGATCAGCACCTGCCGCCCGTCGAAGCCGGTGACGTCGCGCGAGACGATGGCGCGGACGTGCCCGGGACGGGTGGAGTCGAGCGCGGTCTCGAGCACGGCGGGGATCAGGGTTCCCTGCTGCACGGTCGTGGCCCGACGGGTCAGGCGGGCGGCGCGGACCGGCCCCTCGGCGGCCGCGGTCGCGGCGGCGCCGGCCTGGCCCGGGGCGTTCTGGCCGGGAGCGGCGGTCGGGGCGCCCGCCGCGCCGCCGGGGGTGGTGTCGATCACCAGGGCCGGGCTGCTGGATCCCGTGCTCGCGACCGGCTGCGATTGAGGCGGCCACGGCATGGCCTGCGGCGGCATGTAGGCGGGCATGGCCTGGGGCATGTTTTGAGGCAGGTTCTGCGGCAGGGCCTGGGCCATTTGCGGCGAGGCGAAAGCCGGCGTCTGGAACGGCGCCCCCACGGGGGCATAGGGCGGCGCAAGGGGGCGGGGCGGCAGGGCGGCCGTCGTCGCCGTCATCGGCGTGGACATGGGCGGAGGCGGCGCCGCCTCGGTCTCGATATAGAGGGGCGGCAGTTCGGGCGCGGTCTGGACGACGTCGGCGGCGCGGGGCGCGGTTGACGGGGCGGTCCGGGCGCGCCGGTTTCCGTCGAGCACGACGAACAGGACGACGGCGGCCAGGACCGCTCCGCCCGCGAACAGCCAGACCGGGGTCGGGCGTCGGCGCGAGGCCACGACCGGCCGGATGTCAGTCGAGCCGACGGCGACGGGAACAGACGCGGCGCCGGGGCGGGTCTCGTGAAGGCTCATCGGGCCGGCCTCACGCGCTGGCGGTCGGCGCGGGCGGTCTGGTGCTCCAGCCGGAACAGCAGGGTCCGGTGCACCGCGTCGATGACATAGCGGCCGTCGCGCATGTTGCCGTCCAGCAGGATTTCGTCGCCCCGCTCGTCGATGGCGAAGACGGCGGGCAGGATCTGTTGCGGCCGCCATTCGATGGTGGTGCGCACACCGTCGTCGCTGATCGTGGCGGGCCGCAGGTTGCGGGCGCCGCCCATCCGGTAGCGGCCGATCCCCGGTTGGGGCGCGATGGCGGCGGGATCGGCGGCGCTGTCCGGGTAGGTGAAGCGGACGGTGAAGGGGGTGTCCGGGCCGGGGGCGAAGGCGGGATTGAGCTCGAAGCTGTAGACCCGGACGTCGGTGATGACCGTCATATTGGTCGGGCCGCCGGTGCGCAGGGCCTTGAGGAACAGAGCGTCGCCCTGGTTGTTCAGCGTCGCCTGCCAGGCCTCGCTGTCGCCGATGGCGACATTCTCGACATGCTCGCCGGGGCCGAAGAGGACGGTCAGCTGATAGCGGGGGGCGACGTTCAGCCGGACCACCCGGGCGGCGTCATAGGCCACGGTCAGCAGGCGAGGGTCGGCGGCGGCCGGGGACGCGGGCGCGGAGGCCGACGGGAACGGGCCGGGCGGCATCTGGCCAGGCATGGGTTGGCCGGGCGGAGTCTGGCCGGGAAGGGTCTGGGCCGTCGCCGGCAGGGCCAGAAGCGTCAGGAGCAGGGGGGCGAGGCGCATCACGGCGTCCTCCCCGCGACCGGAACCGGGACGGCGTCGACGGGCTCGAGGCTGACGGGCGGCGGGGGAGGCGGCGGCGCGACCTCCGTCGCCGTCTCAAGGGCTTCGGCGTCGCGGCGATAGCGGACGACCTGGAAGCCCAGCGGGTTGAGGAAGCGATCCTCCGTCGACATGGGCTCGCCGGAGAACCGGTATTCGACGACGGCCGCCCACGGACGGGCGGGCGCGGCCTGACCGCCGGCGTCGCGCCGGATCGTCTCGAACCGGACCAGGGCCGACTGGTTGTCGAGCGGGGAGACGCTCTTGACCCGGGTCTCGATGACGGTGCTGCGCGGATACAGGGTCAGGGGGCTGTCGGGGCCGCCGTTGCGCATCCGGTTCAGATAGTCGGTGCGGGCCTGTTCGGCGGACCAGAGCCCGACCTTGCGATAGTCGGCCTGGACGCTGGCGATATCGAAGCTTTCGCGGCCGATGACGTACTGGACCAGCATGGACTGGACCAGGGCCTTGTCCGGCGTGATCTGGCCGGGGTCCAGCGGCTTGAGCTCCTGGACGAAGCCCGTGGTGCGGTCGACCATCAGCGTATAGGGCACGACCGTCTTCAGCGGCATCAGGGTGATCAGGGCGAAGCCCTCGACCACGGCGACGACCGCCGCCGCCCCGGCCACGATCCAGGCGATGCGCGTCGATTTCTTCAGGGCTCCGATCTGGTCGGCGGCCCAGCTGCCGGCCTCGCGGTAGTAGGCGTCCAGCGCTTCGCGACTGGTCTTCTTCATGAACGGCGATCCCGAAGTGTGGCCCCGACGGATTTCCTCGGCCGGGTGCGGCGCAGGGGCTGGCCCAGGGCGGGGACAGTGAACTCGGCCGAGCCTGCGGCGGCGGCGGCGGAGGCCGTGGCGACGGCGGCGACCGGCGCCCGGCCGCTGACGGCGGCGGCCAGGGTGCGGGTGCGCGTCTGCTGTTCACGGCGCTGGGCGGCGGCGAGGGCGCGGGCGACGCCGAGGGCGCGCGGCGCGGCGCCGGGGTCCTCGCGCGTCGGCGCGGCGACCACCGGTTCGGGCAGGCGGACAGAGGGAACGGATGGCAGCTCGATCCGCGGCGCGCGCGGCAGGCTGATCATGAAGGACAGGCGCAGGATCACGCCGAGCGCGCCGAGCAGGGCCAGGGCGAAGGCCAGGCACATGACCATCAGCTCGACCGGCGCCGCCGGGACGATCGCATGGGCCAGACGCAGCCGTAGCACCTCGGCCAGCCAGGGCTCCAGCAGCGCCAGCTCGACACCGAGGATCACCGTCGTGGCGACAGAGGCCAGAAGGGCGAAGACGAGGGCCCGCGCCCAGCCGACGAACAGGCCGCGCGCCATGTCGAACAGCAGCAGACCCGCGAACAGAGGGGCCAGGGCCAGCAGCAGGCCAGCCGTCAGCCGCACCACGGCGAAGGCGGCGATGGCCCCTGACAGGAACACGACCCGGGCGGAGCCGAAGGCGGAATCGTCGCGGATCGGATAGCGCCGCTCGGGCTCGCCGGGGGCGGGCAGGCTCGGGGTCTGGAAGGCCGAGGAGGTGTCGCCGCGGCCGCTGCCCTGGTTGATCAGCTGGTTGATCGCCACGTCGGCCGCCTGCAACCGGTCGATCAGTTCGCCGCGCGCCGCGGGCAGACCGGCCGGGCGGCCGATCAGGGCGCCGATCTCGGTGGGCCCATCGACGACAAGGTCATAGACCACGGCGCGATACGCGGGCCAGCTGGTGGCGATCAGCAGGACCACGCCGATCTTGACGACCGCCATCACCCCGTCCCTCAGGCTCAGCCCGCCGCCGAGAATCAGACGCAGGCCGAAAACGGCGACGAAGATCGTCAGGATCCCGGTCAGGGCGAGGGACACCGGCGAGGCGGGATCGGACAGGGCCTGATAGCCTGTCGTCCCGATCGTCTGCGCCTGACAGTCGATGTGGCGCAGCAGGGTGGAGAGGAAGAGGTCGCCGGTCGCGACGGCGGGACAGGCGGCCATGGTCAGGCCCTCTCCAGCAGCGGCGCCATCCAGTCGGCGGGATCGTCGCCGACCGAGGCCCGGATGTCGTCGAGCAGCCGGACGGTCCGCTCGCGCCCCGACAGGATGGTCAGCAGGTCATCCTCGCCGGTCAGGTCGAGACGGGCCACCACGCTCTCGCCGCCGCGCTTGATCAGGAAGCAGTGCGAACTGTCGGGCAGGGTGCGGATCAGGTCGAACTCGTGCGGCGTCAGGCCGAAGCCGTCGACATAGTCCTGGGCCCGGGCCTTGGGGTTGATCATGAAGATCTGGGTGGCGGCCTGTTCGACGATGGCGCTGGCGATGCGGCTTTCCAGCGCGTCCTGGGCGCTCTGGGTCGCGAAGCCCACGATGCCGTTGCGCTTGCGGATGGTCTTTTCCCAGTCCTTGATGCGCCGCACGAAGGCCTCGTCGTCCAGCGCCTTCCAGCCCTCGTCGACGACGATGATGACGGGCGATCCGTCCAGCCGCTCCTCGACGCGGTGGAAGAGGTACATCATCGCCGGGGTGCGGACGGTCGGGTCGTCCAGCAGGATGGTCATGTCGAAGCCGACCGTCCGGGCCGAGAGGTCGGTCAGGTCGCGCGGGTTGTCGAACAACCAGGCCTGCTCGCCGTCGCCCCACCATGGCCGCAGGCGCGACCACAGATCGCCCGCCTTCGGACGCCGGTCGCCGCGGAACAGCTCGACCAGATGCCTGAGGCGGCGATGGTCGGCGGGCTGGTCGAAATTAGCGGCGACCGCGTCGCGAATCCGCTCCAGATCCTCGATGTCGACGCCGCCCGCCAGCTGGGCCAGCCAGTCGGTCAGGAAGCCGCGATTGACCGGCGTGTCCTCGAGCTGCAGCGGATTGAGACCCGAGGCCTCGCCGGGCCGCAGCACGTCATAGCGGCCGCCGATGGCGCGGATGAACAGCTCGGCGCCCCGGTCCTTGTCGAAGAAGATGATGCGCGGATCCAGCTTGCGCGCCTGGGCCAGCAGGAAGTTGAGCACCACCGTCTTGCCCGATCCGGACGGGCCGATGACGGTGAAATTGCCGAGATCGCCCTGGTGGAAGTTGAAGAAGTAGGGCCCGGCGGCCGTGGTCTCCAGCAGGGTGACGGCCTCGCCCCAATGGGTGTCCTGCGCCTGACCGACCGGGAAGTTGTGGCCGCTGGCCAGTCCCGCGAAATTGTTGGTCGAGACGAGGCCGCGCCGGGCGATATATTTGAAATTGGCGGGGAACTGGGCCCAGAAGGCGGGTTCCAGCGCCAGGTCCTCGCGCACGGCGATGACGCCCATGTCGGCCATGGCGGCGGTCACCTCGGCGACGGCGGCGTCGACCTGGGCCGGGGTTTCGCCCCGGACCGCGATGGTCATGTGATGCTCGCCATAGCCGGCCCGGCCGGCGGCGACGTCGTCCTTGGCCTGGGCCAGCTCGTCGCGCAGGGACAGGGCCTCGTCCTCGGCCGAGCGCATGCGCCTGAGTGCGAGGTTCATCCGCTCCAGCGCCGCCTGGCGTTCCACGAAGGCGAAGGACTGGGTGACGGTCAGCTCGAACGGCAGGCGCAGCAGTTCGTCGAACATCCCCGGCGCGCTCCAGGCCGGATAGTCCTTGATCGAGACCAGGCCCAGGAAACTGCGCAGAAGACGGCCGGCCGCGGAGAGCTCCACCGCCTCCTGGCCGAAGCTGATCCGGCGGGCGGGCAGATAGGCGCCGATGTCCTGATGCGGCAGCAGCACCGGTCTCTGGTCGCCGTTCAGAAGGGTGGACAGGAACTCCAGCGGGCGCGAGCACAGGCCGTTCGGCGTCTCGTGCACGCCCAGCAGCGTCGGGGCATAGTCGCCGAGCGCCGCGAGGAGGGCGTCACGGCCGGCGTCCAGCTGTCCCAGCTCATAGGCCAGGGCCAGGCCGGGATCCTCGCCGGCGCGGACGAACCAGTTGCGCAGCCGGTCGGCGAGACCAATGCGCCCCTGAAGCGGGCGGCGCACAAGGGTCAGATAGAGGTCGTTGACGAACAGCTGCTTCGCCGCCAGCCGGTCCGCCCAGCGGTCGCCCAGCGCCTGGGAGAAGTCGTCCGGATAGACAGCGTCGCCGTCGACGCTGACCCGCCGCCGGACGATGTGGTGATAGAGGGCGAACCGCGACGATCCGATGGCGCGCAGCATCGCGTCGCGCAGGGTCTTTCGATAGTTGAGCTCGTCGGTGTCGGCCGTCTCGAACAGCAGGCCGCGCAGATGGATGGTCTGCATCAGCAGGCCGTCGCGGGTCTCGATCGTGTGATCGTTGACGTGGCGCGCATAGGGCAGGTGGATGCCCGCCGACTGTTCGCGTTGAACGCTCCGCGCGCCCTGGCTCAGGGACGGTAGGAGTTGCATCGCCAGATACGGTGATTGGGCACGCGCGGGCACCGACCGAGCCGCATCAGCCACAGATCGATGATGCGCGGCTCACGCAGACAAAGCAGGACGCCGACCCCGTGAATGACCAGGGCGAGGGGCAGAACCCAGACCGAACGGAAGATCAGGAAGAATTCGGCGGCCACCACCGCGTTGATCACGAAATAGTTGTAGGTCACGCCCGCGAACATCTGCGGCCGGGTCAGGGCGGTGAACAGGGGCGTGCGGTCCAGACCGTCCAAGAGATCAGCCGCCGAGCACGGCGGCGGAGCGGATGCCGGCGACGATGCTCACCGCCCCGAACAGGATGAAACAGCCCAGGATGACCACGGCGCCATGGCGCCAGTTGATGCGGCCCGTCAGCATGCCGAATCCCACGCAGGCGATGGCGATGACGGCGACGACCGTGGCGACGGTGCCCAGAAGCGTTCCCTGAAGCCATTGAACTGCCGAGACAATCGGTCCCGATCCGCGCGGATCGGCCAGACTGGTCTGGGCGTGCGCCATCGCCGGTGCGGCCACGGCCACAGTCACCGCCAGGGCGCGCGAAAACGGCCCGACCCACTTGCTGATACCCATGCCGAAAACCCCCTACTGGCCTGCATATTGACGGGATTTCGACGACTGCCAACCCCGAATACGCGGGTGAACGTCCTTCATCAAACGGCGTGACGTCTTTTGAAATCAGGAAATCGCGACAACGCTAGGATGCATAAGGGTTTTCTTCCGTCGTGCGCAGCTTCCCCACGGATTTCTCCCGTGGCGTGCGTGAAAATTGCGCGTTCACTACCTTGACGGTTGGCTCCCGACTGGGGAACGATGGTTTCTGGAGGGGGAGCTGATCATGCGTATTTTGATGGCGGCGGTGTCGCTCGCGGGGCTCGTGGCCGTGTCGTCGGCGACAGCTCAGACGACCCAGAGCTATGTCTATGACGTGCACGGACGGGTCAGCGGCGCGACGCGGACCGCCCCCGGATCGACTTCCAGCTTCGCCAGCTACACCTATGACGGCGCGGCCAACCGGACGGCGAAGACCGCCCAGACGTTTTCCGCCCCGGCGGCGATCACGACCCTCGCTTCGGGCGAGCAGATGGTTCTGCAGCAGCCGCTGATCTCGGCCGACAACCGGTTCCAGTTCTGGGTTCAGGTGGACGGGAATCTGGGTCTCTACTTCGGCTCGACCTTCATCTGGGGGTCCGGATCATACGGTACCCAGGCGAACTTCCTGGCCATGCAGACGGACGGCAATCTGGTCCTTTACGGCCCCAACTACTCCGTTGTGTGGATGTCGGGCACCAGCGGCCATCCCGGGGCGTACCTGTCGCTTCAGAACGACGGCAACCTCGTCATCTACGACGGATCGACCCCGGTCTGGTCGACCGGCACCGGCGGTCACTGACCCGCGACCCGCCTCAGCGACGCCGGACGCGACCACCCGGCACAGCCTGATCCGAGACTAACCGCACCCTGGGGGATATCGTGCGTCACTGGACCATCGTCGGACTGATCGTCGTGCTGGCCGGGCTCTTCGGAGCGACGGGGGGGGCGCATGCCCAGACCGTCCCGGTGCCGCCCGAGCATTACACCCTCGATCCGCGCGGGGTGGACCTGGTCACCGGCGACTGGATGCCCGTTTCGGGCGGAACCTCCATCGGGTCTGGAAGTCTGGCCCTGGGCTACAGCCGCACCCTGCTCCAGAACGGGGTGTGGGCGAACGGCGCCTACGGCGGGATCTACACCTGCGGGATCGGGGTGGACTGCGTGGTTTCCATCGAGGGGGTCACGGAGGTCTTCTCGTCGCCCGCGGCCATGGTGTTCACGCCCAAGGGCGATACGGGGTCTTCGCTCGTCTACAATTGGGGAACCGACCAGTTCACCTACACCCGCGGCGACGGCACGGTCTTCATCACCGAGCGCAAGAACGGTTCCGGCTTCGCCGACGGAGTGGTGACACGCAAGACCGAACCCAATGGTCTGGTCACGACCTACAACTACAAGACCGAGACGGAATGCGTTGAACAGGGGCCGCCGGATCCGGAGCTGGAAGGCCCGATCGGACCTCCAGGAGGATGTGTCACTGTCGAGTGGAACCGTCTGCAGTCCTATCAGAACACCGCCGGCTATATGGTCCATCTGGACTATGCGTCCGACGATCATAATTCGCCGTATTGGCAGGTCGTCAGCAAGGCGACCGCGCTCAACCTGGCGGTCGACTACTGCGCCCCCTTGGCGACCTCCTGCAGCTACAGCCGCACCTGGCCGTCGGTGACCCACGCGGGAAGCGGAGACACCGACCAGAGCGGGCGGACGACGACCTACGGATCTTCGGGCGGCCTCGGGACGGGCATCCGCTATCCGGGCAGCGTCAGTGACGATGTGACGGTCACCTACGCCGGCGGCGGGGTGAAGCTGTTCGTGGACAGCGTGACGGACGCTACCGGGCTCTGGAACTACAGCTTCACGGACTCCGGCATCACGCGCACAGCCGTGGTGACCGGCCCCCTCGGCCAGGCGATGACGGTGGTCTCGGACCTCAGCATCGGCCGCGCCACCAGCGTGACCCAGACCACGACGGCGGGCGCCAGCCCGGTCACCCGCACCTGGGCGTACCAATACGACGGCGAGGGTCGGCTGACCCGGATCACCAATCCGGAGGGCGACTATACGGTTCTGGCCTATGACGGCCGTGGCAACGTGACCTCGACCGTGGCGCACGAGAAGCCGAGCCTCGGCTCGGGGACCATCACGACCAGCGCGACCTATGCATCGACCTGTTCCAACCCGGTGACCTGCAACAAGCCGACCTCGACGACGGACGCGCGGGGCAATGTCACCGACTATGTCTGGAACGGAACGCACGGCGGGCTGGAGAGCGTGACCGCGCCGGCCCCGTCCTCGGGCGCGGTCAGGCCGCAGACGCGCATCGGCTACGGCGCCCAGACGGCCTATTACAAGAACAGCTCGGGCGTCATCGCGGCGGCGCCCTCCTCGATCACCCTGCCGACGTCGACCTCGACTTGCGCCACCGGTACGGCGCCCTCCTGCCTCGGCACGACCGATGAAACGCAGGCGACGGTCTTCTACGGCTCCAGCGGCGTGGCCAACAACCTGCTGCCGACCCAGATCACCAAGGGCGACGGCGTGCCGTCGGGCGGCGGGCTCAAGGCCGTCACCACGATGAACTATACCCCCGTCGGTGATCTGCAGGAGGTCAACGGACCGCTGTCCGGTTCCGGCGACGTGACCCAGTACCGCTACGACACCGCACGCCAGCTCATCGGCGTCGTCGGCCCCGATCCTGACGCGGGCGGCGCCCTGCTGAACCGCGCCCAGCGCATGACCTACAACGCCCGCGGTCAGGTCACCCTGACCGAGGCCGGCACGACGCCGGGATACTCCGACGCCAACTGGTCCAGCTTCAACACCCTGCAACGCCAGGCGACGGAGTATGACAGCTGGGGCCGTCCGGTGGTCGCGCGGTCGCAGGACGCGGCGGGCAATACCCTGGCCCTGCAGCAGGTCGGCTATGACGCCGCCGGCCGGGCCCAGTGCGCGGCGACCCGGATGAACCCGGGAACCTTCTCCGGCCTGCCGGGCGCGACGAACGCCTGCTCCCAGACGTGGCTCAGCAGTTGGGGGGCCGACCGCATCGTCCAGATGACCTATGACGCCGCCGGCCGCCCCGTCAGCTCGACCAGCGGCGTCGGCACGGGCTCGGCGATCACCGAGAGCGTCTCCTATTCGCCGAACGGCAAGGTGAAGGATGTGGTCGACGGTAACGGTGGCCAGTCGACCTATGTCTATGACGGCTTCGATCGTCTGGGCCGGCTGCACTACCCCAATGCGACGGGCGGCGGCGTGTCCTCGACCGACTTCGACTGGTACGGCTATGACGCCGCCGGCAACGTCACCTTCTACCAGAACCGGGCGGGCGAGGCCTTTACCTCGACCTTTGATAATCTCAATCGGCGAACCTACACCACCGCTCCGTCCGGAAGCGGCACGCCAAATCGTGGCGTTGAGTATGACAATCTGAACCGGATCACGTCTGTCTGGTCCCCGACGGGACCAGTCTGGGGCGTCTACTGGGGATGGGACGCTCTGGGCCGGAAAATTTCGGAACAGGTTTCAGATACCGCGACCCATGTTCAGAGCGTGGTCAACTACGGCTATGACGCGGCCGGTCGCCGGGTCTGGATCAGTTGGCCAGACTTCTTCTACGCCAGCTACGAGTATAATTACGGAAACGATCTGACGGCCATTCGCGAGAACGGCAACCCGAGTTGGGCGCTCCAGACGACCGCATACGACAACCTCGGCCGCCGGATCGCGACGGGCAAGGGCAATGGTGTGGTGTCGAGCTGGAGCTATGACGGCATCGGCCGGCTGGCGAGCCTGTCGCAGGATGTCGCGGGCACGGCCCAGGACCTGACGCTGGGCTTTACCTACAACCCGGCCGGTCAGATCGTCAGCCGGTCGGTGTCGAACAACGCCTATGTCTACACCCCGGCGTCGACGGCGATGGCTTACGTCAACAACATGCTGAACCGGCTGACCAGCATCAACGGGTCGGCGGTGGGCTATGACGCCCGGGGCAACATCACCTCGGCGCCCGGCGCGACCTATGGCTACAACGCCGAGAACCAGATGACCTCGGCGTTGACCGCCTCCGGCAGCTCGGGCTACGCCTTCGATCCGACGGGCCGCCTGTATCAGGCTATCGGCGCAACCAACCGCCGCTTCCTCTACGACGGCCAGCAGGTCATCGCCGAGTATGACGGCTCGGGCGTGATCCAGAACCGCTACGTCCCGGGTCTGGGTCTGGACGATGTGGTGACCAGCTATGACTCGGGCGGCAACCGCACCTGGCTGCTGTCGGATGAGCGCGGGTCGGTGGTCGGCCTGACCAATGGCTCAGGCGTCTCGACGGCGATCAACACCTACGACGAATACGGTGTCCCCGGCGCCTCCAACGCCGGCCGGTTCCAGTACACCGGCCAGATGTGGCTGCCCGACGCCCAGCTCTACCACTACCGCGCCCGCACCTATGCGCCTCAGATCGGCCGGTTCATGCAGACCGATCCAATCGGGTATGCAGCGGGGGGGAACCTGTATGCATACGTCGGAGGGGATCCGATGAACTTCACGGACCCGAGCGGAATGGTTCAGCGGCGAGGGTCTGGTGTTTGGGTCGGATACAGAGAATGCACCGGGATTCTGCACGGGACCGTTGTCACGGACGAAAACGGGAAAGACTGGTGTGACCTTCCTGCGCCCGGCGGCCCACGCCCCGGTGGCGGCAACGCTCCTGATGGGGCGGGTAACAACGGCGGGGGTAAGGGCGGGAGTTCTGCGGCCCAAGACGAAGTCGAGCGTCAATGCGCGGTTGCAACGGCACAATCTGCGGCGCTGCAGCATCGTGTTCCTTCGTATATGACGCAGATTCCCGCAGTCTGGGACGACGACAGGGGGTTGTTGTACTATGAAGCGCGAGCTCGCAACGGCGCTGCGTTTATGAATCTCATTGCCGGCTTCCATGGGGTAGGAGGGGGAGCGACAGCGAGCGCTGACGGCGCGGCCATCATATCCCAAGGCTTCTTAGCCCGAGAAGTGCCGACCTGGGCCAATATTGTGCGGCAAGGGGAAAGTGCAGCCGCTGCCGGACCCTTTATTCCCGGTCTCGTTACGGGGCTTCTCGGTAAAGCCGAAGAGAATCTCGCTGATGCCTATGCCGCGCGACGGGAAATGCTGAGGATTTGCGCGATCGCCGAGGCTGGGAAAAACTGATCATGGAGAAAGGTATATTTATAACAATCCCGATCATCGTCATTGGTTTTTTTCTCGCGGCGCTTTTGGGTTGGAAAGTCGCTTTGGGAGCGGTGATTTTGGGCGCGGTTATTGGATTTTCGTCTGTCTTATTTTTCGGAAAGAAGAGGTAACGGGCCATTTGTAGGTTTGGCCGAATTGGATTTGTGATCCTCTTCCGCGTTTTTTGAGAGAGCCGTCGCGCTTTTCTAAAATTTCCGCCCCAACACCACCTCCGACATCCCACGCCTGCCGCCCGCCCGGGTCAGCTGCACATACACATCCACCGTCGAACGCACATAGTGGATGACGTCCTCGCGGCTGAGCCTCGCGCCGCCTTTGCAGGACCTGTAGAGCGATCTGTTCGACCGCGCGCGGGCGGGGCTGTCGGCGTGGACGGGGGTCATGGAGCGCCGCAGCCGGTGTTGATCGCGCGCAGGAAGGTCCGGGCCTCGGGGCCGCGCCGCTCGCCCAGGATGATCCGGTCGGGGCGCATGCGCAGTGAGGCGGTGAGCAGGTCCTCGGCGGTGACGGCAGCTTCGCGCAGGGCGCCGCGGGCGGCGATCAAGGGTGAGGCCCGGTGCCGGCTGCAGGAATCGAACCCGCGACATCCAGTTTACAAAACTGGCGCTCTACCAACTGAGCTAAGCCGGCTTGCCGTGAAGGCGGGGAGGCGGTCGGGCCGCGTCCGGCGCGGGTTATGCTGGCGGAAAGCGTCGCGGGCAAGCATCTTGCGTGCATGCGCCTGTCGTTTCCCTATCTCGCCCCCGTCCTGATGCTGATCGCATCGAACGTCTTCATGACCTTCGCCTGGTACGGACACCTGAAGTTCGGCTCAAAGCCGCTGTGGATCGTGATCGGGGTCAGCTGGGCCATCGCCTTCTTCGAATACTGCCGGGGGGTGCCCGCCAATCGCATCGGCCATACGGTCTATTCGGCGGCCGAGCTGAAGACGATGCAGGAGGTGATCACCCTTCTGG
>FTCT01000433.1_pt1 | contig 17397 bp, 16 predicted proteins | sample 1658881 | NCBI WGS metagenome assembly FTCT01 (sample SAMEA3914864, study PRJEB12502) | metagenome | biome: forest; material: soil | place: USA | collected 2012-03-12 | depth 0.3 m | reverse complement strand
GATGGCGTCCTTGCGGATGCCGTTCCAGCGCTGCTGCTCGCCGGGCGTGCCGTTGCAGATCTCCTGGGGGAAATCCTGGTTCGTCCGGTTGTAGTAGCGGGTGAAGCCGTACGGCGTGGTCAGGGCCTTGCGGTCCTCGACCGTGGTGGCCACCTCGATCAGCTCACCGTTGGCGACCGCGCGGATGCGCTCGACGACATGCAGCTCCTCGGTGTGAGGCTCGCGGCCCGACATCAGCCAGGACTTGTCGTTGAAGCCCACCGTGTCGACGACCAGTGTGTCGCCTTCCCAGTGACCGATCGAATGACCGTTCCAGGTGTAGGGCAGGTTCGCCGGATGCTTGTCCGTCAGATAGATCCGGCGCACCCCGACCGATTGCAGGTTGGTCGAGATGATCAGCACCTTGTCGGGCAGTACGATCCACTGGAAGCCATAGACCGTGGTCGGGTGGCGGAAGATCCCCGCCGCCAGACACACGGCGCCGCCGTCGTCGGCCTCGGTGTCGGTGGCCTCCATCAGGGTCGTGGCCCAGGGCTCCAGATGGCCCATCACCACCGGATCGAGGTCAGCGTTCACCGGCGCAAAGCCGTGAAGGTCGATCTTGCGCCCGAACAGCGCGGCCATGGTGGTGTTCTGGTAGAGCCCCGACCAGTCGGGGGGCGTCGAGCCCGGGGCGGTTTGAGCGCTGGCGGTTCCGGCAAGCGCGCAGGCCGCCAGGGCGACCGCCGCCACAATTAGTTCGTGTCTTCGTTTCAAGGCCTGTCTCCAGGAAGGGAAAGGATTTCGGCGGAGGGCGACCGGATCAGATCGTGAAGCCGATCCAGCGACCGCAGGTCACGACCGCCAGCCAGAACAGCAGCGACAGTCCGCCCGCGACCCGTGCGGCAGGCGGAGCCGGATGGTCGAGATCCCAGGCCTCGACATCGCGATAGGTGATGAAATGGAAGGCCAGCATGTTGAAGCCGGCCAACAGCAGGGCCAGGACCTTCAGCTGGAAAGGCGTGTCGGCCAGATAGATCTGAGCCTTGGAGGCGAACATCAGGAAGCCGCTGGACGCCGCCACGGCGAAGGCGACCCAGGTGACGGGCAGTACGTCGCGCGACAGCGCCCGCACCGACCTTCCCTTGCTGGTCACGCCCAGCAGGCGCAGGTCCACCATGGCGATCGAGCCCACGACCAGCACCAGGGCCAGCACGTGAATGGTCTCGATGGCGGGGAATAACACCGTCGACTCGGCGATGGCCACGGCGAACGGAAGGCCCTGCAACCACTCGCACAGGTTCGAGAAAAACATGCCGTCTTGTCCTTTTGCGGCGTGAATTGGGAGACGCGGACGGACGGTCAATGCGGGGTCGTGTAGGCGATCAACCGACCGCACACGACGATGCCGACCCAGAGCGCCAGGGAGAGGACCGCAGCCAGGCGGGCGGCCTTCGCCCGCCCCATCGACGGGGCCTCCACGCGAAGGACGGTCTGCACGGCTGCCGTGATCAAAAGGACCGCCGCAAGCAGGGCCATCTTGAGCTGGAAGGTCCAGTTCAGCAGCTCGCGCGCCGGCTCACCGACGATCAGGATGGATCCCGAGATAGCCAGCACGACCACCCCGCCCCAGATCCAGGGCAGATGCCGCCGGGCGCTGGACGGGACCGACATGTCGCCTCCCGCCACGCCCAGCACGCGCAGGTCGAACAGCAGGACCGACGACATCACGACGCTGATCGCCAGGATGTGGACGATCTGAACCGTCGGAACCACCCAAGACACACTGGCGATCCAGAGACTCACCGGAGTCAGGACCAACCATTCGCAAAACCTAGAAAGCAAAATAGCCTCCCGCTAGCGACGTAATTCAGAAAAAGACCACCAATGACTTCTTCTTCACATCGCTCTAGCGGGCGCAAATTGTCTCAGCGATTTGAAACAGGCAACGACGATCGAGGCTAATCATTTCGATCAATTTCGAATATTGTTCAAATAATCTTCAACAATATTGATTTTTACTTCAAGGTATGCAAAATCTTCGCCCTCACTCCGCAGCAGACCCTGAAACAAGGACATCGGCGGCCGTCATGCGCCTGCAACAAAGGCAGATCGCCATCGCGGACGGCAAGCAGCGGGCGGCTTATCAGCCGATCAGGGCGCGCGGCGGAGCGGTGCGCCGGAAGCGCGCGACGGGCCTCGGCCCGAAACGATAGGCCGGCAGCAGGGCGAAACAGACCGCGCCCAGCGCCAAGGCGACCGCGAAGATCAGCAGCATCGGCAGGTAGGATCCCGTCCGGTCGAAGACCCCGCCCATCGCCCAGGGCGCGGTGGCCGTGATCGGCGCCAGGCACACGAACATCGACCCGTAGATCTTGCCGTGCTCCCGCGCGCCGAAGAACCGGGTAAAAAAATAGGGCGCCATCAGAACCTCGGCCGAATAGCCCAGGCTCATCAGCACATTTCCCAGAACCCAGGCCGGCAGATCCGGCCCGAGCGCCAGCAGAAGCACCCCCGCCAGCGAACACCCCGCGAAGGGCAAAACCAGCTTGGGCGAGTCGAAGCGGTCGAGCAGCCATCCAGCCAGGGGCTGACTGATCAACGTGCCGGCGAGGCTGGTGGACAGGATCGACACGGCCAGGCCATGCGACACCCCGCGATCGGTCAGGAGGGCGACCATCTGACTGCGACAGCTGTTGACCGTCGCGGTCTCGGCGCAGACGCCCACGATGACCAGCCAGAATACCGCCGACCGCCAGGCGCTCGGCGCCGACACGCCCTTCTTCGCCTCTGGCTCCGGGCTGGGCGGCGGGTCGCGCGCCAACAGCGCCACCAGCGGCGCGCCAACGAACAGGCCGGCCAATCCCATGATCCCGTAGCAGGTCCGCCAATCGAAATGACGCAACAGCGCCATGGCCGATTGCGGGATCACCAGCATCCAGACCAGCCCCACCCCGACGCCGCTAAGCGCGAAGGCCAGACCCCGTCGGCGATGGAACCAGCCGGCGTTGAGCTTCGAATAGGCCGCCATCGTCGAATTGCAGATCCCTGCAAGCGCGAACAGCATGACTAGGCCCGGCAGGCCGAAGGGCCGCGACACGCCGATCAGGGCCGCGGCCAGGGCCGACGCGGCGGCGAGCAGCGGCGTCACCCGGCGACCGCCCCAACGATCGACCGCCGCGCCGACCAGCGGCATGCCCGCATAGCCGGCGAGCGCGGCGATCGTATAGAGCGCGGTCACCCGCCCTCGCCCACCGAACTCCGCGGCGATGCTGGTGAGAAAGACCGGAAAAGCCAGGGTCGTGATCCCGGCCAGGCTGAGCCCGATCGTCGAGGCGGCCAGCGCCGCGCAGGAGCGCCGGCTGAACTCGGGCCGCAGATCGGCATGCTTCATAAAACGAACTCTACTCGCCGGGCCGCGCCCGCCCCGACAGGCGCGCCGTGAGCCCCTTATGGATCGCCAGGAACGCCTGACGCCAAACTAATCGATCGATAAGATTGCCACGATCGCCGGTGCGCCCGATTGTGCGGCGCCTTCGGAGATCCCCGCCTTGGAACTGCGCCGTCTTCGCTATTTCGTCACCGCCGCCGAAGAACTGAACCTGCATACGGCGGCCGATCGGCTCGGCGTCACCCAGCCCGCCGTCACCGGCCAGCTGGCCGCCTTGGAGCAGGAACTGGGCCTGGATCTCTTCGTGCGCGCCAAGCAGCGGGTGGTCGCCCTGACCGCGGCCGGCGAGAGCTATCTCGACTTCGCCCGACGCGCCCTGTTCGAGGTCGAGAACGCGCGCAGGTCCGCGCGCGAGGCGGCGATGGGCAAGAGCGGCCTGGTGCGCATCGGCCTTTGCGAAGAGGTCGCCACCGGCGTGGGCCTGCGCCTGCTGAGCGTGGCGCGCGCCACCCTGCCCGACACCGTCTTCGAACTGCAGGAATTGCACCCCCGACAATTGCCGCAGGCGGTGCTGCGCTCCGAGATTGACGCCTGCCTGATCCCGCTGCCTTGCGAAACGCCCAGCCTCCAGGTCGCCCCGCTATGCCGGGAACGCTGGGTCGCCGTGATGGCTCAAGACCACCCCCTCGCCGATCGCTCTGAGCTGCGCTGCGAAGATCTGGCCGACGAGGATCTGATCCTGGGCCACTCGCATCTCGGCATCGGCGGCCACGATCTGATCCGCGGCGCGTTCAGCCGCGCGGGCCTGACGCCCAAGGTGGCGGTCCAGGCCCTGCGCCGTTCGACCATGCTGACCCTGGCCGCGGCCGGCGTGGGCGTGACCTTCATGCCCGCCTTCCTCAAGCAACTGAACATGCCCGAATTCGCGATGATCCCGCTGGAGGACGAGACGATGACTATCGCCATCGGCTTCCGGCACGGTGGCCTCTCGCCTGCGGTGCGTGAGTTTCTAGACCTGGCGCTGGCGAGCGGCGAGCTTTAACCCGCCTCCAGCGCCCCCCGGACGCTGCGCAGGAACTGCATGGCCACGCCGGGCGGATCGGCGGCGCGGAAGGCCGCGGCGATCTGCAACGCCTCGGCGCGGAAGGCCCGATTGGTGCCGCGCTGTCCGCCGGTGCGGGCGCGCACGAAGGAGCGGGGCACGAAGGTGGCGCCCACGCCGTTCGAGGACAGCGCCAGCATCGTCGAACGCCCCAGTCCCTGGGCGGCGACGCGAGGCGGGACGCGCGAGGCTTCGAACGCTCGGCGGATCAGATCATGGCCGGTCGGGCCCATCTGGGGGTGACTGAGAATCAGGGGGATATCCGCCAAGTCTTGGCAGTCGATCTCGCGCTCGGGCAACTCCATGGCGCCGACCACCACCCAGTCGTCTCGCCACAGCGTCTGAACCTGCAGGCCCGCGCTGTCGATCTCCGGCAGCAACAGCGCCAGGTCGATCTCGTGCCGGCGCAGACCGCTGGCCAGGGCCGCCGACGGCAATTCGACCAGGTGGAAGCCCAGCCCCGGAAACTGGGCGCGGAACCGGCGGATGACGCCGCTCAGCAACGGTGTCGCCGCCTCCTCGCACAGGCCAAGACGCAGGACGCCGCTGCGGCCTTCGGCGATGCTGCGGGCGGTCTCGCGCGCCGCTTCGAGGCCCTCGAGGATGCGACGGCTGTCCTCGACGAACCCTTGGCCGGCGGCGGTGAGGACGACGGCGTCGCCGCCGGAGCGGACGAACAACGGCGCGTCGAGGTCCTCTTCCAGCGCGGCGATCTGGGCCAGCACGGTCTTCAGGGTCCGCCCGGTCCGACGCACGGCCGCCGACAGGCTGAGGGTCTCGGCCAGGGCCAGGAAATAGTGGATACGCCGCAGGTCCATGCCTTGCTCACGCCCGGAGGGGAAACGCCCCCTTAGACGCTCCCCCCGCCCGCGTCCATGCCGGCTCGGCGGAGAGGATCATTCCGCCAGTTCCCGCGACCGCGCCGCGGCGGCCTGGACCGAGAGCATGATCAGGTCCTCCAGCCCACCCGCCTCCAGGGCCTCCAATCCGGCCAAGGTCGTACCGTTGGGACTGGTCACCTGGCGGCGCAGAGCCGCCGGGTCGCCCCTCAGCCCCGCCAGCCGCCCCGCGCCCAAAGCCGTCTGGATCGCCAGATCCATGGACAGGTCCTTAGGCAGGCCAGCGGCGTGGCCAGCGCGCGCCAGAACCTCGATGAAGCGGAAGAAATAGGCCGGCCCCGATCCCGAGACCGCCGTCACGGCGTGCATCTGACATTCGTCGCCAACCCAGCGCACCAACCCCACCGCGCCCAGCAGCCGCTCGGCCAGCGCCCGCGCCGCTCCGGACGCTTCAGGTTCGGCGCAGAGCACACTGGCCGAGGCGCCGATCGCCGCGGCGGTGTTGGGCATGGCGCGCACCACCGCGCCGGCCTGCGGGAAGGCTTCGCGGATCGCCGCCAGAGGACGCCCCGCCAGCACCGAGATCACGGTCGTCTCCGACCCGACCAGGTGGGCTAGGTCCGTCGCGGCCGCGTCCAGCATCTGCGGCTTGACCGCCAGCACCAGACTCGAGGCCACTTCGTTGAAGACATGCGCCGCGCGCGCCGTCGTCACGCCCGGGTAGACATGAGCTTCGAGCCCGGCCGGATCGACGACGCGAATGCCCGAGGTCGGCAGCCCCGACTGCAGCCAACCCGTCAGCAAGGCACGCCCCAGATTGCCGCAGCCGGCGAGCAGCACACCCGATCCGCCGTCGAGGCGGCCATCGCCCTCCATCCTGTCCATACGCGCTCCTGAAGGTCCGGAAATCGAACTGTCGGCCGAGCACTAGACTGCTCACCGCGCGGAAAAACTTATCAGGCGATCAGAGACTTGAGCCAACAGCCCATCCCTTGGCTCCGCCGCGCGTCGGCGACGGCCCCACGGAAAAACTGCCATTTCATTGAGCAGATTGTGACCGATCGCTCGCCCGCTGGGCGGCCTCCCGGCGCGGCGATCGAAGGGCGCCCGGCAAAGGGGGGGAGGCTCCGCCGGCTTCGAAAGCCAGCCCCGGCCGAGCCGTGCGCGCCTTGACGCTCCAACCAGGGCCTTGGTCGTCACGGTCCAGCTAATCACATGATCACTGAAATTCCCCTGGCGAAGCCGCCCCGGCGCCCGGCTGATCAAAGGGCGAGGCAGCCGCTCAGGGGGGAGCGGCAAGGCCCATTGCCCATTCACCCAAGCGACGGAACAGAAGGCCTTTGTCACAGCGGTCCAACGCCCCCCAACCCGCTCAAGGCGCCGCTCGCCGAAGGCATTGGACACGCAGCGTGGCGCTGATCGTGGGCATGGTCTTCGCCACGCTGGTCTGTGGCTGGCGCGTTCATGACGCCCGGATCGCGGCTCGCATGCTCCGCTCGCCAGCCGATGCGGCCGCGCGCGATTCAAGGCTGCTCGACTATGCGACCCGCATCGCGCGACCGGCCTACGCCGCCAACTGCGCCCGCTGCCACGGCGCGGACATGCGGGGCGACACCGCCAAGGGCGTTCCTAATCTCGTCGACGCCGACTGGCTCTACGGCGAGGGCGACGCCTCGGAGATCGAACGCACCCTGCTCTACGGTGTGCGGTCCGGCTTGGCGCGCTCGCGCAACCTCGCCGACATGCCCGGGTTCGCTATGCCGGTTCCTTATAGGCGCTACCCGATCCCGCCGCTGAAACCGGCCCAGATCGACGACGTCATCGCCTATCTCCATCAGATCGAGGGACGGCCCGCCGAGCCCGGCGCGGTGACCCGCGGCTACACGGTCTTCAACGGCCCCGGCGGTTGCTACGATTGCCATGGCGAGGCCGGCCAAGGAGATCCCGCCGTTGGCGCGCCCGACCTCACGGACGCCGTGTGGCTCTACGGACACGGGCGGGACGACGAGCTGCGGGACATCATCGGCAGAGGCCGCGCCGGCGTCTGCCCCCCGTGGCTGGGGGCGCTCTCACCCAAGACGATCCGGGCGCTGGCCCTCTACCTCCACGACCGCGCCAGCCGCGCCGCCGCTTCGAAGCAGACCTCCCGATGACTGTCCCCTCCTCCGCCTCCCCGGCCAGTCGCCTGGGCGTCGCCTGGCGTCCGAATGCGCGCCGATCGCTGCTCATCTCCGGCGCCGGCGCCGCGATCGGCCTGATCCTGGCCGGCTATGCGCTGTTCACCGCCAAGGGCACGGCGACGCCCGGCGTGCCGCCCGAAGATCTCGCCTTGGTGAACCAGCGGCCCATTTTGCTCAGCGACTACGACGCCCAGATCCAGGCCGAGTTCGGCGTGTCGCTGGACCAGGCCACCGCGCCCCAGAAGCGCAAGGTCCTGGACGAGATGCTGCGCGAGGAGCTCTTCGTGCAACGCGCCCTCGAACTGGACGAGGCCTCGACTGACCCAGACACCCGCGCGGCCATGGTCGCGGCGGTCGAGCAGCAGACCGCCGCCGACGCCTCCTCGCGCGCGCCCACTGAGGCGGAGTTGCGCGCCTACTACGACAGAAGCAGGGACCGCTATTCCAGCCAGGGGCGGATGGTGCTCCGCGATCTGGTTCCCTCTTCCGGCGCCCCGACAGACCGGGAAGCGCGGGCGAAGCAGGCGGTCGAGGCACTGAAAGCCGGCGCGCCGCTCCAGACCGTCGCCTCTCGCGTTGGCCTGGTCGACAGCGGCCGCCTGGACGGCGAGGAGTTCTACTTCGCCGCCGAGATCCACCTTGGAAAACCGCTGTTCGACCTGTCGCGAGGCCTGAAGGACGGTCAGGTCGCCGGGCCGGCCCCGGGTCCAGACGGCCCTCACGTCCTGGTCATGGTCCGCAATCGCCCGCCGACGACCCGGGCGTTCGAGACCGCCCGCACCGAGGTTTACACGAACTACAAGACCGACCTGGAAGCCCGGCTTCAGGCCGAGGAATATCGCTACCTGCGCGACAAGGCCGACATCCGGATCGCCGAGGCCTATCGATGATCCGCCTTGGCCCGTCCGCGCGCGCCTTGCTTCTCGGCCTCGCCATGCTGCTGGGCCTGGCGCCGGCCGCGATCGCTCACACGCGCAGCGAGACCCACTCCAACTGGCGGGTCGCCGGCTCGACGATCCAGTTGACCTTCACGATACCGGAGCTGGAGGCCCGCCGCCTGGCGCCGCATGGCGCGGCGGCGCCGACAGCGCAAGTCCTGGGCGATTACGTAGCGACCCATGTCTTCGCCAAGGCGGGCGGGCAGCCCTGCCACGCCACACCCGCGCGCACCGTGGAGGCCGCGCCAGGCATGCGGCGCTTCGAGCTCACCTTCACCTGCCCTGGCGACAAGGATCTCGAAGTGGGCTCGACGGCCTTCTTCGACCTCGTGGCGACCCACACGAACTTCGCTCAGATCGAGACCGCCGACGGCCGCTTCGTCGAGCAGTTGATCACCAAGGACACCCCCTCTCTGTCCCTGACCGCCGCCAGCGGCGGCGAGCTGCAAAACGCCAGCTTCCTGAAGTATGTGGCCATGGGGGTGATGCACATCGTCACCGGTCCGGACCACCAATCCTTCCTGCTCGGTCTGGTGCTGTTGTCGCGGCGACTGAAGGACCTGACCTTTGTCATCACTGGCTTCACCCTGGGCCACAGCCTGACCCTGGCCTTGGCCGTCACGGGGCTGCTGAGGCCGCACGCCGAATATATCGACGCCCTCGTCGGCCTGACCATCGCCCTGGTCGGAGCCGAGTGTCTGGCCGAGACGACCCGTAAGCCGTGGATCGCCGCTGCGGGCATGGGCGGACTGATGGCGGCGATGGCGCTGGCGAGACTAGCGGACGTGGGCCTGCTGCCCCCATTGTTGCTGGCGGGCGGCGGCCTCTTCGCCGCCAGCTATCTGATCTTCGCGGGAAAGATCGGCGACGCCGCGCGCATGCGCCTGGTGATCACCGTGGTGTTCGGCCTGATCCACGGCTTCGGCTTCGCCGCCGACCTTCTGGAAGCGCGCCTGCCCAAGGCGCGCCTCGCCGAACTCCTGGTGGGGTTCAATCTCGGGGTCGAGCTGGCCCAGCTCTGTCTCGTGCTGGGCGTAACCGCCATCGCCATGGCCCTGGTCCGGGTCCGCCTGCACCTGCCCCGCCATCTCGTGGCCGATCTGGGCTCGGCGTTCCTGATCGGGCTCGGCCTCTTCTGGTTCGTGGCTCGCAGCTATGCCTGAGCCGCACCTCCGTTCATCGAGCACCGAACCTTCTTCGGGATATACACAAAAAAGACGACGGACATTAGCCGCGATCGGTGGTGCACTCGAAGTCACCACAGAGCTGCAATATTAGATTGTGACAGATGTCATGTTCCACCTGAACTCCGTAGGACTGTCCGTCGACAATATATATCAAGCCTCGATGCGCCTTCGCGGCGACACTGGACTTGGCTTTTACGATGGCGGATGGAATCCGCCCGCCACGGCCAACCGGATCTTCCCCCTGGGCGCTGGCGCCTACATCCAAATGACGGGTCCGGTTGGCCCGGACGCCGCCAAGACCCCCGCCGGCGAGCGCTTCATGGGTCTGGCGTTACGCGCGGACAGCGAGGCCGAGCTGAACGCGGTGGCCCAGCGCCACGGCCTGAGCCCCGTGCGCAACTCGCCGCATGGCCGGATCCGCCCCGACGGCGAGCCGGTCTCGGTCGCCGTGCTGGGCCCAGGCACCTCGCCCTTCCGGGGCCAGCCCTCGCTCTACTATTTCGACGAGCCGTGGGCCCATCCCAGCGGTCAACCCGTCGAGCCAGCCGCCGATCTGCGCCGCCCCGGCGGCGTGCTCTGGGCCGAGATCGGCGGAGACGCGGCCAGCCTGGCCGACTGGCTGGGCCAGCCCGCCGACCACCTGCCCCTGCGCTTCAACGGACAAGCTCCGGGCCTCTACGCCATCGGCGTGGCGGTCGACGGGGACGAGGTCGTCATCCGCCGTCCGGCGGCGACGGGAGCCTGAGCGAGATGCCCGCCCCGCCTCCCATCCCCCGGACCGCGCCGACGCGCAGACGCGTTCTGGCCGGCGTCATGCTGGCCGGCCTCGCGACCGCAACCACCCTCGCCAAGACCTGTCCGCCGGTTTCGCCGCCGATGGACTGGATCGGAGGGGTCTGACATGGCGCTCTTCGATCACGTCTCCCTGGCCGCCAGGAACCTGTATGAAGCGGCCTTCCGCCTGCGCGCGGAAACCGGCCTCGGCTTCTACGACGGCGGCTGGAGCCCCGGCGGACTGGGCGCGAAGGTCTTCCCGCTGGGCGCGGGCGCCTATCTGATCGTCGAAGGCCTGGTCGACCCGCTGGCCGCCGCCAATCCGGCCAATCCGACCGCCGTGCAATTCCTGGATGGCGTTCGCGCTGGCGACGTGTTCCGGGGGTTCGCCCTGCGTGCCGAAACACCCGAGGCGCTGAGCGCCATAGCCATACGCCTAAACGAGCCACCGCCCAAGCCGCCGGGCGCTACCGGACGCCTCCAGACGGACGGCGAGCGGCTGCTCTCCTCGGCGGCGCCAACGCCGCCCAGGGCCTGGCCGCGCGGTCTGCCGATCTGGAACCATTTTCCCGACATGCCGCGCCATCCGTCCGGCCAGCCGGTGAGCGTCGCGCCCAAACTGGTCCGCCCGCGCGGCGTGGCCTGGATCGAGGTCGGGGGCGACCGAAAGACCATGGAGCGCTGGCTGGACGGCCCCATCGCCGGGGTAGAAACGCGCTTCAACGACAGGTCGCCCGGCCTCTACGCCCTGGGCGTCCGAACCTCCGGCGGCGAGGTCGTGATCCGTCGACCGCCGATGACCTATCCGGCGCCGGGCTGACGCCGCCGCTGCTCAACACCCCGCCCCACAAGACCAACGCGACGATCGGGCGGGTCAACTTCAAGAAAAGGGGATCCTGTTCATGCGCAAATTCGAAAGCTCCACCGCCGATCGACGGCCACGCCTGCGCGCCGTCTTGCTGGTGACCTCCGCCCTCGCGGCCAGCCTGTGCGGCGCCGCTCACGCCCAGACGGCGGCGGAACCCGCCAAGCCTGAAAACACCGCGACCGTGACCGAAGTCATCGTCACCGCCACCAAGCGCGGCGAGTCCGTGATGCACGTGGCCCAGACGGTCACGGCGATCGGCGAACAGGCCCTCAAGCAGTACAACGTCCAGAGCTTCACCGATTACGGCAACAAGATCCCCAATCTCAGCTTCTCGGAAGGCGCGATCGGCCGGGCCAGCTTCTCGTCGTCGCGCGGCGTCACGATCCGGGGGATCGTCGGCGCGAACACCACCGCGCTCTATATCGACGAGACCGCGATCCCGATCACCCAGAACCCCCGCATCGTCGACATCAGCCGCATCGAGGTGCTGAAGGGCCCGCAGGGCACGCTGTTCGGCGCCGGCGCCATCGGCGGCACGATCCGGATCATCACCAAGGAGCCCTCGTTCGCCGACGAACCGATGCGCTACATGGTCCAGGCCGGCGCCACCAAGCACGGCGGCTCGGCCGACTTCGGCGGCAACATCATCGGTAACGTGGTGCTGGTCCCGGACAAGGTCGCGGTTCGGGTCATGGGCTTCGTGAACCACGACTCCGGCTTCGTGACGCGGGTGTTCCCGCTGTCCAAGGGCGTCATGAGCTCGGTCGATGACCAGGGCGCCAGCCTGTCCTACGGCGGCTCCATCTCGGCCCGCGTCCAGCTCACCGACGCCTTCTCGGCCAACCTCAAGCTGTTGGCCCAGGAGGACGACTACGACAAGGGCTGGCCGATCGTCTATCGCGGGCTGACGCAGTACGACCCGACCTCGCTGACCGTCCAGCGCGACTACAATGTGCAGGAATACTCCAACAATCACTGGTACCTGCCGGCCCTGACCCTGAACTACAAGGGCGACGCCTTCACCCTGACCTCGGCCACCAGCCTCTATGACCAGAAATCCTCGGACCGCGAGGACGTCAGCGAGGCGATGCACCAGGTCATGAACAGCCGCTACGGCTACACCTTCGACGGCGGCGTGGTGGGCGGCGGCGACCTGCACACCAAGGAATTCCAGCAGGAAGTGCGTGGTTCGGTCGATTTCCTGCGCTACTTCAGCGCCATCGGCGGCGCCTACTACGCCCAGACCACGACCCAGAACGACAGCGCCAAGCGTACGATCTCGGGCTTCTCCAGCACGGCGGTCGCCAAGTCACGCGGGATCACCACCGACGTCTATTTCGCGCTGAACACCCACCGGGTGCTGACCGAAAAGGCCCTGTTCGGCGAACTGTCGTTCAAGCCGATCAAGCAGGTCACCCTGACCGGCGGCGTTCGTCGCTACATGATCGACCAGGACGTCAAGCAGACCCTGCAGGGCTTCGCGATCGACGCCAACAACCCGTTCCAACTGCCTAGCAACACAAAGGAAAAGGGCTTCAGCCCCAAGTTCAGCGCGCGCTACGAGCCCGACGACGACACCACCTTCTACGCCCTTGGAGCCAAGGGCTTCCGCCCCGGCGCGCCCGGTTCTCCGCCCGCCAGCGCCTGCCTGCCCGATCTGGCCAAGCTGGGCATCTCGGCCGCCACGGTCGCGGCCGGCTACAAGTCCGACAGCGTCTGGAGCTATGAGGGCGGCCTGAAGAAGTCGCTGCTGGATCGCCGCCTGAACGTGACGGTGGCCGGGTTCCAGACCGACTGGAAGGACATCCAGCAGACGGTCTCCCTGCCCTCGTGCGGTTCCAGCTTCACCGGGAACGCCGGCGCGGCCCGCATCCGCGGCTGGGAGAGCGAGATCAACGGTCGGGTCAATCAGTACCTGACCCTGCGCGTGGGCCTGGGCTACACAGACGCCAAGATCACCGACGACAACCACGGCTCCACGGGCCAGAAGATCGGCGACCGACTGTATGGCGTGCCGAAGTTCAACGCCACGGTCGGCGGCGTCTACACCCGTGAGATCCGGGCGGGCCTGGAAGGCTTCGTCTCGGCCGACTGGTCGTACGTGGGCGACAGCACCACGGTCAACAACAGCACCACCCTGCCGCAGAAGCGCGGCTCGTACGCCATCGCCAACGCGCGCTTCGGCGTGCGACACGAGGCCGACGAGCTGAGCGTCTACGTCAACAACATCACCAACGAGATGGCCAACTACGGCGACCACGTCCCGGACATCTCGCAGACCATCGTGCTGTACGGGACGACCGTCCCCTATTCGCGCGTGTCCGTGTCCCGCCCCTTCCAGGTCGGGATGCAGCTGCGTCACGGCTTCTAGGCCCCAAGCCGGCCGGCTCGCCACGAGCCGGCCGGACCGAACTGGCGCAACCTCCCCGGTCGCTCGACCTTCGGAAGCGCCCTTTTTCATCTGAACTGGGAAAGCGCATGTGTGACGACGACATCCACCCGGGTCTGATTCACGCCCCCTATGTCTCGCGACGGACCCTTGGACTGGGCTCGTTCGGCCTGATCGCTTCGGTCGCCGCGGCGAAGGCGGGACGCGCCGCCGCCGCGCAGCCCGTGACCGAGCGCGACGTCGAGATCAAGACCCCGGACGGCGTGGCCGACGCGGCGCTGATCTACCCCCAGGCCACCGGCGCCTGGCCGGCCGTGCTGCTCTGGTCGGACATCATGGGCCTGCGGCCGGTGCTGCGCGAGATGGGACGACGCCTGGCCGGCGAGGGCTATGTGGTGTTGATCCCCAACGTCTACTATCGGGTCAAGCGCGCGCCCGCCGTCGAGGGGCCGTTCAACTTCAACAATCCCGACGACCGCGCCAAGCTGACCCCGCTGCGCGCCAGTCTGACGCCCGATGGCGTGACGCGCGACGCGGCGGCCTATGTCGCCTTCCTCGACGCGCAGCCGCAGACCAATAAGAAGGCCAGGATAGGCACGCAAGGCTACTGCATGGGCGGCCCTCTGGCCTTTCAGACGGCGGCGGTCGCGCCGGATCGGGTCGGCGCCGTCGCCAGCTTCCAAGGCGGCGGCCTGGTCTCCGACAAGCCCGACAGCCCTCACCTGCTGATCCCGAAGACCAAGGCCGAATACCTGGTGCTGATCGCCGACAACGACGACAAGCAGGCGCCCGGGGCGAAGGATGTCCTGCGCACGGCGTTCGCCGCCGCCCAGCGCCCCGCCAAGGTCGAGGTCTACGAAGGCGCGGCCCACGGTTGGACCATCAAGGGCAACCAGATCTACAACGAGGCTGCGGCCGAGAAGGCCTGGGCCGAGTTGCTGGCGCTCTACAAGCGCGCGCTCGGCTGAGCCCTCGGAAATCTTGCCCTACGCGGCGCCGGCGGCGAAAGCCTCCGGCGCTGTTTTTTTTTCAGCGCCACATCAGGCCGCCTAGCAAACAGGCAAAAGAATAGATTTCGCACGACCGCATAAAATCCGAATTTCCACACGGCATCACCAATTCCCACGAACTTTGGTTCGGTCGAATTCTTTATTCACGAAGTTCATTCATCGCCCCCTCCCCTACGCTTCCCTTGTCGCAAAGGCGCCATGGACGCCAAGGCGGCCATCACGAGAGGGGACAGAGAGATGAAATCAACATGGATGCTTTCCAGCGGACTAACGGCGGCCATGCTGCTCAGCGCCGCGCCCGCCTTGGCTGACACCAAGGAGCCGGCCAAGGACACCGGCCAGATCGAAGAGATCATCGTCACCGCGCAGAAACGCGCCGAGAACCTGCAGAACGTGCCGATGTCCGTCACCGCGGTCAGCGGCGACGCCCTCGAGGCTCAGGGCGTGACCAATCCCAAGGGCCTGGCCAATGCCGTGCCGGGCCTGAAGGTCCAGGGCACCAACACTCCGGCGGTATTCATTCGCGGCGTCGGCACCAGCAACTCCAGCTCCACCGGCGACCAGGGCGTGGCCATCCATCTGGACGGCGTGTTTCACGGCCGTCCGACAGCCTTCGCCGCGGGCTTCCTGGACGTCGACCACGTCGAGGTGCTCAAGGGCCCGCAAGGCACGCTCTATGGCCGCGGCGCGCTGGGCGGTGCGGTCAATGTGATCAGCAAGGCGCCGTCCCAGACCTATGAGGGCGCCGCGCGCGTCGAGGTCGGCAACTACGACCAGCTGCTCGGTTCGGCGGCTCTGAACCTGCCGCTGACCGACAAATCGGCGGTCCGCGCGGCCGTGCAGGTCGAGCGCCACGACGGCTATTCCAGCAATGGCGGCGACGACGCCGACAATCTCGCCGCGCGCCTGCGCTATCGCTATCGGCCCACCGACGACGTGACGATCGACCTGATCGCCTTCTACTCTTCGCAGAAGGGCAAGGGCGCCACCGCCCACCTGTTGCGCTCATACCCGACCAACCCGCTGCCGACGGATCCCTGGGCCACCAGCTATCCCGGCGCGCTCTATACGGCCGACGTAGAGACCAAGGAGGTCAGCGCCGACCTGGTCTGGAACCTGGGCCGGGCCACCCTCACCTACATCCCGGCCTTCGTGAACTCGCGGTCGAGCTACACCCAGCCCAACCTGCTGGCCGGCGGGATCTTCTCGCCCACGGCCCTGGCCTTCGACAATCGCGCCGACCAGAACACCCATGAACTTCGCCTGGATTCACCCAGCGACCAGCGCCTGCAGTGGACCGTAGGCGCCTACTATCTGGATGAAAAGGTGCGCTATTCCGTGGTCAATCACGTGAGCTGGGGCTCGATCGAGACCATCTCCAAGTCGCTGTTCGGACAGGCCAGCTACGCGATCACCGACAGGATCCACGTTTTGGCGGGCGGTCGCACGACCAAGGAGACCAAGGAGCAGTTCAACAACTTCGGCTACCACTACACGGGCGAATGGTCGCCGATGACCGGCAAGGTCGAGCTTGAGTACAACCCGGTCGAATCCTCGATGCTGTACGCCAGCGTCGCCAACGGCTTCAAATCCGGCGGCTTCTTCACCGCCCCGGGCGCCAACACCTTCGATCCGGAAAAGGTCGTGGTCTACGAGCTGGGCAGCAAGAATCGCTTCCTGGACAACCGCCTGCAGTTGAACGGCGCCGTCTATCGCTACGACTACGACGACTATAGCGTGAACGTCTCGGTGCCCGGCTATGGCGGCACCACCGGTCAGGGCGTGTTCAACGCCGGTCGCGCCCGCGTTTATGGCGCTGACGCCGAGATGATCCTACGGCCCACCGCCAAGGATCGGATCGAGACCTCGATCGCCTATTCCCACGCCAAATTCCTGACCTTCTCGGTCGCCACCACCAGCGGCAAGGCCGGCGATCGCCTGCCCTATTCTCCGGAATGGTCGGCCAACGTCGCCTATCAGCACGTCTTCAACTTGGCGAACGGCGCCTGTCTGACCCCCAGGCTGGAGACACACTTCGAGACCTCCAGCTGGCTGACGGCCAACCACAGCGCCTTCACGCGCCAAGGCGCCTTCGCCAAGTCCTCGGCCACGCTGACCTATGCCCCTGCCGCCCAGCCGTTCACGATCGCGCTCTGGGCGCGCAACATCGAGAACAAGGCCGTGAAGCTGACCGTTACCGACACCAGCGGGCTGGAGAACGACATTGTCGCCCCGCCCCGCACCTACGGCATGACCCTGGCGGCCAAGTTCTAGCCGCCGCGACGCCGCCCCGTTTCAGACCGGGGCGGCGGACAGGCGACGCAGGATCCGCTCCAGCGTCGAACGCTTCAGAGGACGACCATCGCGCAGCTTGACCCAGGTGGTCTCGCTCATTCCGTAGTCCTGAAAGACCTGCCGGGTCAGGGATGGCAAGGCGCTCCGAACGAAAGCCACGGTTTCCGCATCGGCCACCACCAGGGTCGCTCTCATTTCCGAAGCCACGCCACTCAAGACAATACTCCACCATGCGGCCGCCCAAGCCTGGACGGCCGTTGTCAACGAGATCGCGCCAGCCTTTGGAGGCGGGCGGCGGGTTTAGGGCTGCTGCGCGACGGTCGACTGGACCTTGCGTTGAAGCTGGCGCTGGATGGCGTCCTTGCGGATGCCGTTCCAGCGCTGCTGCTCGCCGGGCGTGCCGTTGCAGATCTCCTGGGGGAAATCCTGGTTCGTCCGGTTGTAG
>FTCT01004344.1_pt1 | contig 17398 bp, 17 predicted proteins | sample 1658881 | NCBI WGS metagenome assembly FTCT01 (sample SAMEA3914864, study PRJEB12502) | metagenome | biome: forest; material: soil | place: USA | collected 2012-03-12 | depth 0.3 m | reverse complement strand
GGCGGCCCTGCCGCAGTTCATCCTGCCGCCGATGTTCAACCGCTATGGCCAGGGCATGGGCTTCAAGGACCATGTCGACAACGCCATCCGCCGCGATCCGATGAGCGGCCAGCGCCTGCGCACCGACCTCTCGGCGACGCTCTTCCTGGCCGAGCCTGACGATTATGACGGCGGCGAATTGGTGGTGAACGACCTCTACGGCGCCCACGTCGTCAAGCTGGAGGCCGGGGACATGATCCTCTATCCCAGTTCCAGCCTGCATCACGTCACGCCGGTGACCCGGGGCGTGCGCACGGCCAGCTTCTTCTGGATCCAGAGCCTGATCCGCGACGACGCGCGGCGCACCTTGCTGCTGGAGATGGACGTCGCCATCCAGCGCCTGGCTCAGCAGGTTTCCGCCGACGACGAAGGCGTCCTGTCGCTGACCGGTGTCTATCACAACCTGCTGCGCCAGTGGGCCGAGGTTTAGGAACGCATCCCGCGCATCACGTTCGTGGAACGATGGTACGCGTTGCGAACCATAAGTTTACGGTTGCGCTCCAGGATCCGCCCAACTTCGCGGAGACTGAATGTCCAAGCCCCCGACCACCGATGTGACCCCGCCCGCGCCGACGTCGTTCGGCGAGGCCGAGGCCGCGCGCTGGTTCTTCGACAACGCCAGCGACCTGTTCGCGGTGGTTTCGGCCGACGGGCGCTTCGCCGTCGTCAACCAGGCTTGGACGGCCCTGACCGGTTGGACGCGTGACGAGCTGGTCGGCCAGCCCTGCATGGCCTTCGTCCATGCCGACAGCCACGCCGAGCTGATCGACACCGGCCGGCGCATGCGCGAGACCGGGGCGGCGATCAATGAGCTGAAGGTGCGCTGCAAGGACGGCCGCTGGATCTGGCTGCAAGGCCGCTCGCGCCTGGGTCCCCATGGCGAGATGGTCGGGGTGATGCACGACATCACCGCCGAGGTCGAAAACCGCGCCGAGCTGGCCGCGGCCCGTCGCACGCGCGAGATGCTGGCCGAGGCGGCCGGGGTCGGCGTCTGGAGCTACGAGCCCGACGGCGAGACGATCGACTGGTCGCCCGACGCCCTGGCGGCCATGGGTCTGTCGCCCGCCGACATCGCCACCGCCGACCTGTTCGTGGCCCGGCTGCCCGACGATCAGCGCGAGGATATCCATCGCGCCTTCGACCGCGGGGTGAAGACGGGTGAGGGCGGCACGCTGGAGTACCGGCTGCGCGGCAACGACGGCCGCTGGTACACGTTCCGCAGCACCTATCGCGCCGAGCCGCGCCCGGGCGGGCTGCACGCCCTGAAGGGCATTTCGCAGAACATCACCGACGTGGCGCGCAGCCGCGACAAGGCCCTGTGGAGCGAGCGCCGCGCCCGCCGCCTGGTCGAGGACGCCCCGTTCGCGGTGGCGGTCTACGACCTGGACATGCGCCTGCGGCTGGTCAGCCCGCGCTTCCTGGAGATCTTCAAGGCCACCGAGGCCCAGGTCATCGGCAAGACCCTGTCGGAGCTGACCCATGGCGGCCGCCGCCGCTTCGTGGCCGGGGTCAGCCGGGCGCTGTCGGGCGAGGTCGTCACCCGCCGCGAGGACCGTCTGGAAGACGCCGAGGGCCAGGAGCGCAGCTTCCGCTGGGAGGCCAGGCCTTGGCGCGACGTGGCCGGCGAGATCGTCGGCGTCATCACCTATATGGACGACGTCACCGCCCTGGCGGCGGCGCGTCGCGAGGCGCGGGCCAATGCGCGTCGGCTAAAGGTCGCCCTGGGCGCGGCGCGGGCTGGCGTCTACGAAATCGATCACGAGGGCAAGGGCTTCTGGGGCTCGCCCGAGTTCCACCGCATGATGGGCCGCCGGGTCGTCTACGAGGACGTCCGCGAGGCCGTCTGGCCGATGATCCATCCCGAGGATCGCGCCCAGCTCTACGCTGCGGCGGCCGAATGGCGGCGGACCGGCGACTGGAATTCGCAGGAACACGACGTGCGGCTGCTGTCGCCCTCGGGCGAGGCGCGCTGGGTGCGGGTGTTCCACGACGTGCGCCGCGACGCCCAAGGGTTGGCGCGCAAGGCGTTCGGCCTGGTGCTGGACATCGATGAGAAGAAGAAGGCTGAACTGGCCCTGGTCGCCGCCGAGCGCGCGGCCCAGGCGGCCAGCGAGGCCAAGGCCCAGTTCCTGGCCAATATGAGCCACGAGATCCGCACGCCGATGAACGGTGTGCTGGGCGTCATGCATGTGCTCAAGCGCGAGCTGCCAGCGGGCGACAGCGCAGATCTGCTGGGCGAGGCTCTGGCCGCGGGCCAGATGCTGTCGACCCTGCTGGACGACGTCATCGACATTTCGCGCATCGAGGCGGGGCGCCTGGATCTGCATCGCGAGCCAGTCGATCCGCGTGAGTTGGCCCGGGGCGTGGCCCGCCTGCTGGCCGGCCAGGCCGCGCACAAGGGCCTGCGCCTGGAGCTCGATTTGGCCGATGACCTGGGCTGGGTCGAGACCGATCCGACCCGCGTGCGCCAGGCCCTGTTCAACCTGATTGGCAACGCCGTGAAGTTCACCCTGAAGGGCTCGGTGACCGTGCGCCTGCGCAAGGCCGTCGGACCGGCCAATGGGGGCGAGAAGAGCCAGCGCCTGGTGTTCGACGTGATCGACACCGGCGTCGGCGTGCCGCTGGAGGCCCAGGCGCGCCTCTTCGAACGCTTCCAGCAGGCCGACGCCAGCACCACGCGCCGCTTCGGCGGCTCGGGCCTGGGCCTGGCCATCACCCGCAAGTTGGCGGAGATGCTGGGCGGCGAGGTGTCGTTCCGCTCGACGCCGGGCCAGGGCTCGACCTTCACCCTGACCCTGGCTGCGCCGCCGGCCCTGGCGCCGCGCGCGGTCGAGGACTCGGCCGACGATCTTCTGGCCGGCCTGAAGGTGCTGGTGGTCGAGGACAACCCCACCAACCAGCTGGTCGCGCGCCGGATTCTCGAGCAACTCGGCGCGGCGGTCAGCGTCGCCGACGACGGCGCTTCGGGTGTCGCGGCCGCCCGCGACGGCGCCTTCGACCTGATCCTGATGGACGTGCAGATGCCCGGCATGGACGGGCTGGAGGCGGCCCGCCGCATCCGGGCCCTGCCGGGGCCAGCCAGCCGGGCGCCGATCATCGCCCTGACCGCCAACGTCATGGCCCACCAGCGCGCCGCCTATCGCGCCGCCGGCATGGACGGCGTGGCCGCCAAGCCGATCGCGCCCGCCGCCCTGGTCGCCGAGATCCTGCGCCTGTCCCACGCCGAGGCCGACAGCCGGGGCGCGGTGGCTTAGCATTTTATCCCGCCTTCCTGGGCCTTGTGCCCAGGACCCAGGGTTCAACCGCTGAAATGTTCGCCGGTGATCGACCACGCTCGCCGCGTCCTTAGGAAGACGCGGAGCCTGGCGCCGCCATGGGTCCTCGCCACAAGGGCGAGGAAGGCGAGATTGTGAGCGGCTTCCCCCCAGACCCTGAAGCACGCTAAGCAGAGGCAAAAGACGGGGGAACACTATGGCCGGCGGACGTCAGGAAAGCGCCTCGATGCGTACGGTGGTGGCGGCCTCGTCGGCCGGCACGGCCTTCGAGTGGTACGACTTCTTCATCTTCGGCAGCCTGACCCAGGTCATCTCCAAGACCTTCTTCGCGGGCCTGAACGACACGGCCGGTTATGTCGCCGCCCTGGCCTTGTTCGGCGTCGGCTTCGCCTTCCGGCCGCTGGGCGCGCTGGTGTTCGGCAAGATCGGCGACCAGGCCGGGCGCAAGGGCGCCTTCCTGGCCACGGTGCTGCTGATGGGCGGCGCCACCTTCGCCATCGCCCTGCTGCCGACCTACAAGCAGGTCGGGATCCTGTCGCCGATCCTGCTGGTCATCCTGCGTTGCGTGCAGGGCTTCGCCCTGGGCGGCGAATATGGCGGGGCGGCGATCTATGTCGCCGAACACTCGCCGGCCGACAAGCGCGGCTGGTCGACCTCGTGGGTGCAGACCTCGGCGGCCTTCGGCCTGTTCGGCGCGCTGCTGGTGATCATGGCCACCCGGGCGGGCGTGGGGACCGCGGCCTTCGACGCCTGGGGCTGGCGCATTCCGTTCGCCGTCTCGCTGGGCCTGCTGGCCGTGTCGGTCTGGATGCGGATGAAGCTCAGCGAGAGCCCCGCCTTCGCCGCCATGAAGGAAGAGGGCCAGGCCTCCAAGGCGCCCTATGCCGAGGCGTTCGGCCAGTGGAAGAACCTCAAGCTGGTTTTGCTGGCCTTCTTCTCGATGATGTCGGCGCAAGGGGCGGTCTGGTACACCAGCTTCTTCTACATCCAGACCTTCATGGAGAAGTTCCTGAAGGTCGATCCGGTCGACATCAACGGCCTGATGATGACCGCCGTGGCGGTCAGCGCGGTGTTCTATGTCGTGTTCGGCTGGCTGTCGGACCGCATCGGCCGCAAGGCCGTGATGCTGGGCGGCATGACCTTGGCGCTGGTCTTCTACTTCCCCGGCTTCCATCTGCTGGAAAAGGCCGCCAACCCGGCCCTGGCCGAGGCGACGGCCAAGTCGCCGGTGGTGGTCGTGGCCGATCCGGCCGACTGCTCGCTGCAGTTCGACCCCGTCGGCAAGGCGGCGTTCGTCACGTCTTGCGACATCGTGAAAAGCACCCTGGCCAATGCCGGCGTCTCGTACGTCAACCAGAAGGCCCCGGCCGGTTCGGTCGCGGTGATGAAGATCGGCGGCGTCGAGGTGGCTTCGCAGAGCGCCAAGGGCCTGCCCAAGACGCAGTCGAAGGCCGTGAAGACCGCCGTCGAAACGAAGATCAAGGCCGCGCTGGCCAAGGCCGGCTACCCTGCCAAAGCCGATCCGAAGCGCATGAACAAGCCGATGCTGCTGGGCGTGCTGTTCGTGTTCGTGATCGCCGCCACGGCCCTGTTCGGGCCGCTGGCCGCGTGCCTCGTCGAGCTCTTCCCGACGCGGGTGCGCTACACGGCCCTGTCGCTGCCCTATCACATCGGCACCGGCTGGGTCGGCGGCTTCCTGCCGTTCTTCGCCTTCGCCATCGTGACGGCGGTCGGCAACATCTATGCCGGCCTGTGGTTCCCGGTGGTCTTCACGCTGATCAGCGTGCTGACCACGGCGTTTTTGTTGCCGGAGACCAAGAACCGGTCGCTCGTCTAAGGGCGCGCTGAGCGCCCCCTCCGTCACGTCGCTTCGCGCCGCGCCACCTCCCCCGTTTCACGGGTGAGGAGGAAGCTCTCTTCTCCTCCCCTGCGCAGCGGGGGAGGTGGATCGCTGCGGATACGCAGCGAGACGGAGGGGGCGCTCAGCGGGCCTTCAAGCGCTCGGCGCCGCCAACAGCACTTCGACGCTGACCTCGGCCTGTGCCAGGGCGTGGACCAGGGCCGGGTCGACCGCGTGGGTGATCAGGCGGACGATCTGGCGGCCCTCTCCCGCCAGCTGGATCAGATGCTCGGCGCTGGCCTGGCCCGGATCCATGCGCTCGGCGTCGCGGCGGGCCATCTTGACCACGTCCGGATCGGCGTCGCCGTCCATCACCAGCACGTCGGCCGCGCCCAGGGCCCGTACGGCGCGCAGGGTCAGGAGATCGGCCGGACCCTTGCCGGCGATGAAGCGCACCAGGCCCTTGCGGCCCGAGCCGCGCGCCAGGGCCTCGCGGAAGAGCTGGCCGGCCTTGTCCATGTCGCCGTCGCGGGCGGCCTGGGCGGCCTCGCCCAGCACCGCGTCGCGCAGGAAGGCGCGGCGTTCGTGCAGGGCCGGCAGGGTCTTGCGGACCTCGCCCTGGAAGCGGGAGAGCAGGGCGGCGACGCGGCCCATGCCCTCGGGCACCTGGGCCTCGATGTCATTGCGCAGCATGGTCGCCAGCACGGGCGCGGCCCCGCCGGTGCCGACCGCCGCCACCACCTCGCCCCGGTCGATGACGGCGGGGGGGTTGAAGTCGCAGAGGTCTGGTCGGTCGACGACATTGACCAGCACCCGCGCCGCCCGCGCCGCACCGGCGGCGGCCTGGACGAAGACCTCGTCCGGACTGGCGATGAAGGCCAGGGTCGCGCCCGTATAGGAGCCCGGCAGATAGGCCTCGTGCCCGTCCAGGCGGATCACCGTGGCGGGAGAGCCCTCGAACAGGCGCGCCTTGGCCTCGGCCGCGTCGCCGACGCCGGCGATGATCACCTTGCGGCCGGCCAGGGGGAAATAGGCGGGGAAGGAATCCAACGCTTGAACCTCAATCGTCTTACTGGGAGCGGCAGTCGTCATAGGGTCCGCCCGGGAAGCCGTGCAGCATGGCGTTCGGGCCCTTGCTCCAGATCTCGGCGTCGCCCGCCGTGTAGCGCGCGCCGGACGCCGAACGCGCCAGCTTCAGGGTCTTGGTCGCGCCGCCGGCCTTCACCACGACGCGCTTGCCGTGCAGGGCGTAGGCGGCCGTGAAGCTCTTGCCGGCCTTGCAGGCGTAGCGGATCGGCGCGTCGGTGGCGTCCATGGGCGCGACCGTGGCGCAGCCGGCCAGGGTCACCGTCAGCACGGACAGGCAGAGAAGCACGCGGCGCAAGACTGAAGACCTCCATTCGGCGCGGAGCCAAAGCATAGCGGGTTTCGAAGACGGCGCCCGCCCGCCTTCGCCGACAGAAAGCGATTTTCGGACGCCATGCGTTCCCGCCGGGCGGCGCGGGTCGAAAACCACTGGCCAAGGCCGGACTGAACGGTGTTAGGTTTGGCGGGACATAGCCGGGAGAGACTATCGATGGCCCTGACCCTCGACATCAACGGCAAGGCGACGCCGGTCCAGGCCGCGCCGGAGACCCCGCTGCTGTGGGTGCTGCGCGACGAACTGGGCATGACCGGCACGAAGTTCGGCTGCGGCATGGCCCAGTGCGGAGCCTGCACCGTGCACCTGGACGGCCAGCCGATCCGCTCGTGCGTGACGCCGATCGAGGCGGTCGGCTCGGCCAAGATCACGACGATCGAGGGGCTGGGCGGCCAGCATCCGGTGCAGCAGGCCTGGGTGCGCCACGACGTACCCCAGTGCGGCTACTGCCAGTCGGGCCAGATCATGTCGGCGGTCGCGCTGCTGGAGCAGACGAAGCATCCGTCCGATGAGGACATCGATCACGCCATGGCGGGGAACATCTGCCGTTGCGGGGCCTATCAGCGAATCCGCGCGGCGATCCACGACGCGGCCGACTTCGGTCCGCCGCAGGGCGACAAGCACGCCGATATCGACGAGGCCATCGTCGCCGCCTCGGGTGCGACCCATCGTGGAGCGGGTCAATGAACGCGCCCGTCCATCCCAAGGACCTGGCGACCGCCCAGCCCAGCCGCCGCGACGTCGTGGTGGCTTCGGCCCTGGTCGGTGGTTCGCTGCTGGTCGGCTGCTCGCCGGCCGACATCATGAGCGCCGGCTCCAAGGTCGAGGTCGGCGCCTTCGGACCGTTCATCAAGATCGCGCCCGACGGCGTGGTGACGGTGATCTCCAAGCACATCGAATTCGGCCAGGGCAATCACGCGGGCCTGTCGGCCATCGTCGCCGAGGAGCTGGACGCCGACTGGAACAAGGTCAAGGTCGAGCAGGCTCCGGCCAACGCCAAGCTCTACGCCAACGGCGCCCTGGGCGCGCAGCTGACCGGTGGCTCCTCGGCGATCTCCAATTCCTGGGACCAGCTGCGCAAGGCCGGCGCGGGCGCGCGGGCCATGTTCGTCCAGGCCGCCGCCAACCGCTGGAACGTCGCGGTCGGCGAGATCACGGTCAAGGACAGCGTCCTGACCCATACGTCGGGCAAGACCGTCGGCTTCGGCGACCTGCTGGCCGACGCGGCCAAGGTCAATCCGCCGACCGACATCAAGCTGAAGGACCCCAAGACCTTCACCCTGATCGGCACCAGCCGGGTGCGCCGCAAGGACGCCCAGGCCAAGAGCGACGGCACCGCCCGCTACACTCAGGACGTCCACCTGCCCGACATGCTGACGGCGGTGGTCGCCCATCCGCCGCTGTTCGGCGCCAAGGTGAAAAGCTTCGACGCCGCCGAGGCCAAGAAGGTCGCCGGCGTGGTCGACGTCTACGAGATCCCGACCGGCGTCGCGGTGGTGGCCCAGAGCACCTATGCCGCCCGCATGGGCCGCGAGGCGCTGAAGATCGAGTGGGATGACGGCAAGGCCGAGACGCGAAGCTCGGCCAAGATCGCCGACGACTTCCGGGCCGTGCTGACGGGCCAGGATACGGCGACGAAGTGGGAGCCCTTCGACCAGCGCGGCGACGCCTCGGTCTTCGCGAGCGCCAAACCCGAGCAGGTGTTCGAGACCACCTACGAATTCCCGTACCTGGCCCACGCGCCCATGGAGCCGATGAACTGCGTCGCCTCGGTCGATGGGAACAAGGTCAAGATGGTGTTCGGCTCGCAGGGTCAGACCCTGGACCAGCTGGCCGCCGCCAAGATCGTCGGCTGCCTGCCCGGTTCGGTCGAGATCGAGACCCTGTTCGCCGGCGGCTCGTTCGGGCGGCGGGCCAACTTCCAGTCCGACTACGTGGCCGAATGCGTCCACATCGCCAAGCAGGTCGGCAAGGGCCGGCCGGTGAAGCTGGTCTGGACGCGCGAGGACGACATGCGGGCCGGCTACTACCGGCCGCTGACCCTGCATGCGGTCAAGGTGGTGCTGGACAAGGACGGCTATCCGGCCGCCTGGCGCCATCGCATCGTCACCCAGTCGATCATGAAGGGCTCGCCCATGCCGGCCGGCAAGGGGCCTGACTCGACGGCGATCGAGGGCACGCAGGGCTCGCCCTATCTGAAGGCCACGCCGATCGTCGACGCCCAGGTGGCCCTGCCCGACATCGGCGTGCCGGTGCTGTGGTGGCGCTCGGTTGGCGCGACCCACACCGCCTTCGTCATGGAGCACACGATCGACCAGCTGGCCGCCAAGGCCGGCAAGGATCCGATCGAGTACCGCCGGGCGCTCTACACCAAGGCCGGCGCAGATCGGCACCTGGCGGCGCTGAACCTAGCCGTCGAGAAGGCCGGCCCTGCCCCCACGGCCGGCTGGTCGCGCGGCGTGGCGGTGCACGAGAGCTTCGGCTCGGTCGTCGCCCAGGTGGCCGAGGTCCAGCTGGTGAACGGCGCCCCGCGCGTTGGCCGGGTGGTCACCGCCATCGACTGCGGCGTCGCCGTCTCGCCCGACCAGATCGCGGCGCAGATGGAGGGCGGGACCTGCTTTGGCCTGTCGGCGGCGCTGTATGGCGAGGTCACCCTGACCGACGGCAAGGTCGATCAGAGCAATTTCGACCGCTATCGCGTGCTGCGGATCGGCGAGGCGCCCAGCGTCGAGACCAACATCGTCCCGTCGGGCAATCCGCCCAGCGGCGTGGGCGAGCCCGGCACGCCGGTGATCGGTCCCGCCGTGGCCAACGCCCTGCTGGCCTTGAACAAGACGGCGACCAAACGCCTGCCGTTTGTTCGCTCGGAAAACTGATTGTTTCAGTTTTGCATTTCGCACGCTGGACGGGAGCGTTTTCGCGCCTCATTTTGGGCCCATGGTCGAGCGTGACAGTACCGCTTTCGAGAAACTGACGCCCCGCGAGCGGGAAATCCTCAGGCTTATCGCGGCGCATCTCCAGTCCAAGGAGATCGCGCGGGCGCTGGGCCTGTCGCCCAAGACCGTCGAGATGCACGTGCTCAGCGCGCGCCGGCGCCTGTCCGGGATGAGCCGTCGCGACGCCGCCCTGGCCTTCGTGGCCTGGGAAGGCGGCGACCCCGGTAGCGACTACCGTAAGCGACCAGATGCCCTGGCAGCGCTTCCAGAGGCGCGGCTTGCTGGTCGCGAGATCGGAAGCGGACATGAACGCGCATCACCCACCGAAACTGAACCCCGAGCGCCTGGAGAATCCGGGCTTCTTCCTGGCGAGCTGGGGCTCGCTGGAGGAGTGCCTGACCCTGTTGGCGGGGACGCCGGAACGCGGCGCCCTGGTGTCGGAAGCGGTGTCGGCGCTGCGGAAGACACAGGCCAGCGGCGAGGCTCCCTCGAAGACCTTGTTGCGGGTCCTGGCGGCGACGGCCTTCCTGACGGACGACCGGCCCCTAAGCGGGACTGGCGCCATGAGCTGAGCAGCCTGCAATGGCTGGGGCTGATCCTGGGGATCACGACCGTGATCGCCGTCTCGCTCGCCGTCATTGCGATCAGTGTTCACGAGTTCATCGTGACGATCCAGAAGATCACGCACCGCTGATCGGCCCCGCGCCGATCTCTCCATCATCACGGCAGGCATCAACGCGCGGCGCGAGCCGCGTGACGGGAATCCCTTTGCATGAAAAGATCATGCGTCACATCGTTGGGAAGGCGCGCGGCCCTGGGTCGCGATCCCTGCTACGCGTCGAGCAAGCTGTCGCTCGCATCGAGGTTCGAGCTTGCCCGAGTATCTGATCCCCTATGTCACCTACCTGATCTCACTGGTGGTGTTCGGCGTGGCGTTCTGGAAGGGGGATCGGCCGCTCAAGCTGGCGGCCCTGCTTCTGTTCGCCGGCTGGACGCTCACGCCGATCGTCCACAAGTCAGACAAGCTGATCTTGGACTATCCGGTCCTGACGATCGATACGAACACGGCGCTGGCGCTGGTCTGGGTTTCGCTGCGGTGGCGGCGGGTCTGGTGCGCCGTGCTGGCCGCCCTGACGATCCTGATCGTGATCGTTCAGCTCGAGTACGTCTTCGATCGCGGCATTCACTTGTACAATCGGTATGCCGCCAACAACATACTGTCCAACCTTCAGCTCGTCGTCGTGGCCGTGGCGACCTGGTATGCCGTTCGCGCCCGGAGACGGGCCGATGAGGGAGCTGTTCGAGCCTGATCTCGACGCGATCGTCGACGCCGAGGACGCCGCCGAATTCCAGCGCGGCTATGCGACGTTGTGCGAGCAGCATCAGCGCATCCTGATGATCCTGATCCCCCGGTTGGTGGCCCTGCAGGAGCGCGGCGATTCGGCGGGGGCCTTGAAGCTGATCGCCGAGATTCGGCGGGCGGTGACCGCGCGCGAGCGGGCGCCGCACTGAGGTGGGCGAGGGGCGTGGCCGGACGCGGGGGTGTCCGGGTCCGCGCCTCTCGATGGCGCGGGCCAAGTTCTCCGGTCGATCCACATCGCGGTGGGTCCTGGAGCTGAACCGCGCCGGTCGGGCGCTCGCGCTCCTTGGAGCGCGGGCGCCTTCGATCCGCCGGCTGTCGAACGCGCGCGTGGAGGCTCTGGCGCCCGGCGACAATCCGACCTACTGCCGGGCCAACCTACTGCCGAGGCTGGCGGTGGATCGCCTCGAGACCCGGCTTGGACTACCTGATCACATTTTCCGTCTATCTGACCGCGCTCGCGATCTGCGGCGCCGCCGTGCGCTTCGGGGACAGGCCCCTGCGCCTGACGGCGATCGTCTATATGGCCGGCTGGATATTGACCACGTTGCTGGCCCATCGCGTCAGGCTCGGTCTGCTGGATGTCCCCGTGACGGTCATCGACCTTGGCACGTCGTTGACCCTGGTCTGGATCTCGCTGCGCTGGCGGCGGCTGTGGTGCGCGGCTCTGGCCGGCGAGGCGCTCGTGACGACGCTGATTCCGATCGTGAGCCTGTTCTACGCCAACAGCGTCAGCCGCTACGCCAGGATGGCCGCCTCCAACATGGTGGCGATCGTCCAGCTGGTGACCCTGGTGGTCGCCATCGTCGTGACGCTCCGCGCTCGCAGACAGGGCGAAGAGGATGCGGTTCGCGCCTGATCAGCGGCCTTCGATGACGCGGGCCAGGTCTTCGGGTCGATCCACGTCGAGGTGGATCCCCGGGTCTTCGACAGGAACCCGCACCAGACGCGCGCCGGCGTTCTCGATAAGCGCGCGGCCGCCTTCGTCTCCGGACAGCGCGCGCAGCGCCGGGAGCCAGGTCGCGCCGAACAGCACCGGATGGCCGCGCAGGCCCAGATGGGTGGGCGCGACGATGTCGTGCGGGCCGGTGAAGGCCTCGGCCAGCCGCGCGGGCGTGGCCGGGTCGATCGCCGGCATGTCGCCCAGGAAGACGAAGGCGCCGGCCGCATCGTCGGGGAGGGCGGCGGCGGCGGTGCGCAGCGAGGCGCCCATGCCTTCCATCGGGTTCTCGATCTCGACCAGCACCAGCCGGTCGGACGCCTTGATCCGTTCGGCCACGGCCTTGATCGCCTTGCGCAAGGCCGGCTCGGGTCCGATCGCCACGTGGACCCGTCGCACGGGGGCCAGGAAGGCCGTCAGCAGCGCCCCGGCGATCAGCGGCGCGCCGTTCAGTCGGGCCAGCAGCTTGCCGCCGCCGAAGCGGGCGCCGCGGCCCGCCGCCAGCACGATCCCTTCCAGCGACGTCGTATCGCTTTGCGTCATGGGCTCCAGGGCCTATCTTCCAGGCGCACATGACGCCCTATGACGACAGCGCCGCGCAAGCGGTCTCGACGACCCAGCCTCGCCTTATTGATGGCTTCGGGCGCGCCGTGACCTATCTGCGGATCTCGGTCACCGATCGCTGCGACCTGCGCTGCCTCTACTGCATGTCCGAGCACATGACCTTCCTGCCGAAGGCCGACGTGCTGACGCTGGAGGAGCTGGACCGCCTGGCCTCGGCCTTCGTGACCCTGGGCGTGCGCAAGTTGCGGCTGACCGGCGGCGAGCCGCTGGTGCGCAAGGGCTTCATGGACCTGGTCGCGCGCCTGTCGCGCCACCTGCGCTCGGGCGCGCTGGACGAACTGACCCTGACCACCAACGGCACGCGGCTGGTCGAGCATGCCAAGGACCTGGCGCGGCATGGCGTGCGCCGGATCAACGTCTCGCTCGATACCCTGAAGCCCGACCTCTTCCGCAAGCTGACGCGGGGCGGTGACCTGGCGAAGGTGGTCGCCGGCGTCGACGCGGCCCTGGACGCCGGCATCGCGGTCAAGATCAACACCGTGGCCCTGAAGGCCGACAACGCCGCCGAGCTGCCCGAGCTGATCCAGTGGGCGCATGCGCGGGGCTGCGACCTGACCCTGATCGAGACCATGCCGCTGGGCGAGGTCGACCAGGATCGCACCGATCAGTTCCTGTCGCTGAAGGCCGTCCGTCGCGAGCTCTCGTCATTCTGGACGCTGGAAGACATCCACCACGCCACGGGCGGCCCGGCGCGCTATGTGCGGGTGGCGCAGACCGGCGGACGCCTGGGGTTCATCACTCCGCTGAGCCATAATTTCTGCGACACCTGCAATCGGGTGCGCCTGACCTGCACCGGCACGCTGCACACATGCCTGGGGCGCGAGGACGCCAGCGACCTGCGGGCGGTGATGCGGGCCGGGGCCACCGACGGCGCGTTGAACGAGGCGATCTTCGCGGCGATCGGCGCCAAGCCTGAAGGCCACGACTTCCACATCGACGCCGCACGCCCGGCCGTGGCGCGACATATGTCGACGACGGGCGGCTGAGATGGCCCGGGTGCTGCTGTTCGGGCGCCTGGCCGACCAGGCCGGTTGGCGCGACCGCGCGGTCGAGGCCGAAGACCTCGCCGCCCTCCGCCACGCGCTCGCCGCTGACGACCCCGCCTTGGGCGAAGCGCTGGCCGGCCCGGGCGTCCAGGTCGCCGTCGACAAGGTGCTGACGCGGGGCGAGGCGACGCTCACGGCATCCAGCGAAGTGGCCTTCCTGCCGCCGATGAGCGGCGGATGAGCGTCACTCTGATGCAAGCCCCGTTCGATCCGGGCGCGCTGGTCACAGCCTTCTGCGCTGGGCGTGAAGAGACGGGCGCGGTGGCCACTTTCGTCGGCCTGGCGCGGGCCGAGAAGGGCGCGGCGGCGGCCCTGGAGCTGGAGGCCTATCCCGGCTTTACGGAGGCCGCGATCGGCGAGATCGCCGAGGCGGCGACCAGCAGGTTCGCCCTACAGGACGTCCAGATCGTCCACCGCGTCGGCCGCATCGCGCCTGGCGAGGCCATCGTCTTTGTGGCCACCGCCGCCAGTCATCGCCGTGAAGCCTTCGAGGCCTGCGACTTCCTGATGGACTATCTCAAGAGTCGCGCGCCCTTCTGGAAGAAGGAGCACGGCCCGGACGGCGCGCGCTGGATCGAGCCGACGGACCGCGATAGGACCGACGCGCAACGTTGGGATTAAGGAGACCGCGATGTTGGACGCGATGCTGAAGCCGGGCGGCGGGATCAAGCCCGAGCTGCCGTTCAAGCCGGTCCGCGTGGCGATTCTGACGGTCTCCGACACCCGCGACGAGACGACCGACACCTCGGGCCAGATCCTGATCGAGCGCGTCCAGGCCGCCGGTCATGAGTTCGCCGGCCGGGCGGTAGTGCGCGACGAGATCGAGACGGTCCGCGCCCAGGTCCGCGCCTGGATCGCCAGCCAGGACGTCGACGCCATCGTCACGACCGGCGGCACGGGCCTGACCGGTCGCGACATCACGGTCGAGGCGCTGGAGCCGCTGTTCGACAAGAAGATCGACGGGTTCTCGGTGATCTTCCACCTGGTGTCCTACGCCTCGGTGGGCCTCTCGACCCTGCAGTCGCGGGCCACGGCCGGGCTGATCGACGGCGTGCTGGTCTTCTGCCTGCCGGGCAGCAACGGCGCGGTGAAGGATGGCTGGGACAAGGTCATCGCCGCCCAGCTCGACAGCCGTCACAAGCCCTGCAACATGGTCGAGCTGATGCCGAGGTTCCTCGAGCAATGAGCAAGCTCACCCACATCGACGACCAGGGTCGCGCCCGCATGGTCGACGTCTCCGACAAGCCGGCGACAGCGCGAGAGGCGGTGGCGACGGGCTTCGTGCGGATGAGCGCGGAGACGCTGGCGTTGGCGGTGTCTGGCCAAGGCCGCAAAGGTGATGTGCGGGCGGTGGCCGAGCTGGCCGGCGTCATGGCGGCGAAGAAGACCTCGGACCTGATCCCGCTGTGCCATCCGCTGGCGCTGTCGAAGGTGGTGGTGGAGGTCGAGCCGGGCGAGGGCGGGCTCAGCGTCACGGCGCGGGTCAAGACCACGGGGCCGACCGGCGTCGAGATGGAGGCCCTGACGGCGGTGTCTGTGGCCTGCCTGACGATCTACGACATGCTGAAAGCCGCCGAGAAGGGCATGGTCATCGAGGCCGTGCGGCTGCTTGAGAAGACGGGCGGGAAGTCGGGGGATTGGGCGGCGGAGGGCTAGAGCGCCCCCTCCGTCACGTCGCCTATCGGCGCCGCGCCACCTCCCCCGCTTCGCAGGGGAGGAGGAGACTTTCCTCACCCGTGCAACGGGGGAGGTGGATCGACGCGAATACGCGTCGAGACGGAGGGGGCGCTGGCTTTCCCCTAAGCCGCCTTGCGGCGCGCCTCTTCGCCGATGCGCAGCTCGCCCATGCGCTGGGCCAGGCGGGTGGCTTCCTGGGCCAGGGCGTGGCTGGCGGCGGTGGTCTCTTCCACCATGGCGGCGTTCTGCTGGGTGACCTGGTCCATCTGGTTCACCGCACCGTTGACCTCGACCAGGCCGCGGGCCTGTTCCTGGGCCGAGGCGGCCATTTCGCGGACCAGGGCGTCGATCTGCTCGACCTCGGCGGCGATGGCGCGCAGGGCCTCGCCGGCCTTGCCGACGTGCTCCACGCCTTGGCCGACTTCGGCGGCGCTGGTGGCGATCAGGCCCTTGATCTCCTTGGCCGCGTCGGCCGAGCGCTGGGCCAGGGCCCGCACTTCTTGCGCCACGACCGCGAAGCCACGACCGGCTTCGCCCGCGCGGGCGGCCTCGACGCCGGCGTTGAGGGCCAGGAGGTTGGTCTGGAAAGCGATCTCGTCGATCACCCCGATGATCTGGCCGATCTGGGCCGAGGACTTCTCGATCGCGCCCATGGCCCCGACGGCCTGGTCGACGATGGTCCCGCTGGCGCCGGCCGCGTCGCGGGCGCGCTCGACCACCTTGCGGGCGCGGCCCGCGCCTTCGGCGGTCTGGCGCACGGTCGAGGTGATCTCGTCCAGGGCGGCGGCGGTCTCTTCCAGGCTGGCGGCCTGTTGTTCGGTGCGGCGCGACAGGTCGTCGGCGGCCTCGGTGATCTCGCGGCTGCCGCCGTGGATCATGCTGGTGGCTTCCAGCGAGGCGGCGATGACGCCCGACAGCTTCTCGACGGCGGCGTTGAAGTCGACGCGCAGGCGCTCATAGCCCTCGGGGAAGCGACGGTCGATGCGGTGCGACAGGTCGCCTTCGGACAGGTGCTTCAGGGCGGCGGCCAGGCTGTCGACCACGGCGGTCTGGGTGGCCTCGGCCTCGTCGCGGCGGCGTTCGGCGTCCTGGCGTTCGATCTCCAGGGCGTCGCGGACGTCGGCGGCTTCCAACTCCTTCTGGCGGGCCTCGACGGCGGCGTGGAAGGCGTGCAGGGCGTCGGTCATCTGGCCCAGCTCGTCATTGCCGGTCTTCTTGGGCAGGGCGACGTCGAGGTCGCCGGAAGCCAGGCGGCGCAGGGCGCGGGTGATCTCGACCAGGGGCGAGACCAGGCCCTTGCGGGCGGCGATCATCAGCACGGCGGCGAAGGCGCCGGCGGCCAGCAGCAGGGCGCCCATCAGCACCTGGCCCAGCAGGCTCATCGAGCGGGCGGCCTTGCCGTCGCGGCTGGCGGCGGCCTCGATCTTCACCGAGGCCTGCTCCATCTTCTCTTCCAGGGCCGAGAACTGCTTGGCGAAGTCGGGCAACTTGGCGCGGGCGCCGGGCGCGTCGGTGTCGGCGCGCCCGACGATGTCGCCGGCCGAGGCGATATAGGTCGCCAGCGGCGCGTCGACATCGGCCAGGGCCGCCTTGACGGCCGGATCGCTGGCCATGCCGTTGCTGGCGGCGATCGCGTCCTTGAAGATCTTGGTGTGGTCGGTCAGGTCGGCGCGGACGGTCTTGATGTCGACGCCCAGGCCGGGATCGGACGACATGATCGCCCCCATGACGTCGGCGCGCAGGGCGTCGTGCATCATGTCGGCCTGCATATGCTGGCGCAGGATCTTGGCGGAGGTCTCCGAACGAGCCAGGGCCGAGTTGAGGCTGACCGCCACCCAAAGGCCCGTACCGGCCGTCGCGGCGCACAGCAGCGCCGCCCCGGCGGCCGCGCCCATAACCTTCTGACCCAAGGACGCCATGTCGAATCTCCCCGCGGCGCACCGCAAAAACGTGCGGGCAGGATGCGGGGCGACGTGTCTAACGGGTCTTAACCGTCATCGCGTCGGCTCGGCGACATAGTGTCGCGCGACGGCGTTCTGTGAAGCTTAGCGGGGGATCTCGGCGGTCTTGACCAGGGCGACCTGGCGATAGACGGCGGCGATCTCGAAATAGCGGCCGAAGGCGGCGTGGAACTGGTCGACGGCCTGCTTCACGCCCGGGCCGCCGATCTCGCTGATGTCGTGCCAGTAGTCGTCCAGCACCATCATGCCGCCCACGCTGAGCAGGCTGGCGCAGAAGCAG
>FTCT01000729.1_pt1 | contig 17417 bp, 11 predicted proteins | sample 1658881 | NCBI WGS metagenome assembly FTCT01 (sample SAMEA3914864, study PRJEB12502) | metagenome | biome: forest; material: soil | place: USA | collected 2012-03-12 | depth 0.3 m | reverse complement strand
CTTTCCGACCGCCAAAGCCTGGCGGGCCAGAGCGTGGCGCGGCTGAGGCGGCGTGCACAGCGACACAGCGTCCACCGCCACGTCACTGGCCAGCAGCTCGGTGAGGGTGGCGAAGCTAGCGACGCCTTCCAGGTCGGCGTTGCGGCTGACGATGGCCGTCAGTTGGAACCGATCGTCAGCGGCGATGGCTGGCAGGTGCTGGTCGCGGGCGATCTTGCCCAGGCCCACCAGGGCCAGGCGAATGGGGCTGGTCAGGCTCATAGGGCGCGCACCGTCATTGCTTGGTCCTCGGCCTGGGCCAAGGTGTTGCGCAGCGGATAAGCGAAAGGCTCGGCCTCGATCTCGAACACGTCGCCAACCTCGGTCTCGAACCCGTCGGAGAACGACAGGGTGGCGGTCCCGAAGAAGTGCACGTGAATGTCGCCGGGCCGCCGGAACAGATCATACTTGAAGTGATGATGCTCGAGATTTGCGATGGTGTGGGACATGTTGGCCTCACCCGACAGGAAGGGCTTTGACCAGGCGACCTTGCCGTCGCGCAGGATGCGGCTGGCGCCGCGAACGTCCGCGGGCAGCGCGCCAGTCAGAAGTTCGGGACCCAGGGCCGCCTGCCGCAGCTTGGAGTGGGCAAGCCACAGGTAGTTGCCGCGCTCGATCACGTGATCGGAAAACTCGTTGGCCAGGCAAAAACCCAGGCGATGGGGCGCGCCGTCGGGGCCGATCAGGTAAACCCCCGCGATCTCCGGCTCCTCGCCCCCGTCCTCGGCAAAAGCCGGGATGGTCAGCGGCGCGCCCGGCGCTACCAAGTGCGAACCGTCGCCCTTGTAGAACCACTCGGGCTGGACGCCGACGATGCCGGGGCCTGGCTTGCCGCCGTCCACGCCCATCAGGAACATCCGCATGGAATCGGTCAGGTGCTCGCCGTCCTGGGCGGCCTTGTGCATCTTGTCGCGCCCCTCGGCCGAGCCCAGGTGCGTCAAGCCCGTACCGGTCAGAATCAGATGGGCCGGATCGGGATGGTCGATCGGGGGCAGGACACGGCCCTGCGCCAGCGCCGCCTCGATGTCGACCGGTTCGCCCAGATCATTCGACAGGGCCACCTCCGTCAGGGTGGCGTTCAGGTCGATGGCCTTGTGCGCCAGAACCGCGAGCGTATCGGCGACGCGGACACGGCGCGCGCCTTGCGCCGTGACCACGGCGAGCGCACGGGCGCCGTCGGGCAAGCGGTACTGAACAAACCGGATAGCCAAGGCGATTTCTCCCTAAATCCTATACCTGGACAATTTGAGGGCTGCTCTAGCATCCCTCCAAATAGTACGCTAACGTTCTTTTAGGCCGCCGCACATTCGGCGCGCCTGGCGAGCGGCTCGCCCAAGAGCATAGCGGCGGCGCTTCGAGGAAAGGCGCGCGGTCGAAAAATGAGGGGAAGCATATGGAATCATACGAGAAACTCAGCCCTCCGGCGCCTGGCGTGCTATGGTCGTTGCAGGCGGGGCGCTGAACATGGACAAGCCGCCGATCACCTCGTCCCTGCGTTCCAGAGCGTGGTTTAATAACCCTGACAATATTGACATGACCGCGCTCTATCTCGAGCGCTATCTGAATTTTGGCCTGACGCTGGAGGAGCTGCAGTCGGGCCGGCCGATCATCGGCATCGCCCAGACCGGCAGCGACCTGTCGCCCTGCAACCGCCATCACCTGGTGCTGGCCGAGCGCGTTCGAGAGGGCATCCGCACCGCCGGCGGCATTGTGCTGGAGTTCCCGGTTCATCCGATCCAGGAAACCGGCAAGCGCCCGACGGCGGGCCTGGACCGCAACCTGTCTTACCTGGGCCTGGTGGAACTGCTCTACGGCTATCCGCTGGATGGCGTCGTGCTAACCATCGGCTGCGACAAGACCACGCCCGCCTGCCTGATGGCCGCCGCCACGGTGAACATCCCGGCCATCGCCCTGTCGGTCGGCCCGATGCTGAACGGCTGGCACAAGGGACAGCGCACCGGCTCGGGCACCATCGTCTGGAAGGCTCGCGAGATGCTGGCCGCCGGCGAAATCGACCAGGCCGGGTTCATCAAGCTGGTGGCCAGCTCCGCCCCCTCAACCGGCTACTGCAACACCATGGGCACGGCCACGACCATGAACTCGCTGACCGAGGCGCTGGGCATGTCGCTCCCGGGCTCGGCGGCGATCCCGGCGCCGTATCGCGACCGTCAGCAGAACGCCTATGAGACGGGCCTGCGGATCGTCGAGATGGTCAATGAAGACCTCAAGCCCTCCGACATCCTCACGCGAGAGGCCTTCCTCAACGCCATCGTCGTCAATTCCGCCATTGGCGGCTCGACCAATGCGCCGATCCACCTCAACGCCCTGGCGCGACATGTCGACGTGGAGTTGTCGATCGACGACTGGCAGAAGACCGGCGAGCACGTGCCGTTGCTGGTCAATCTGCAGCCGGCTGGCGAATACCTTGGCGAGGACTATTACCGGGCGGGCGGTGTTCCGGCGGTGTTTGGTCAACTGATCGAGCAGGGGTTGATCGCCGAGGATGCGCGCGGCGTGTCGGGCAAGACCATCGGCGAGCAATATCGCGGCGCGCTGATCGAGGACGAGAACGTCATTCGCCCCTTCGCGCGTCCGCTGGTCGAGCGGGCCGGCTTCGTCGTCATGCGCGGCAACCTGTTCAATGCGGCGATCATGAAGACCAGCGTGATCTCCACGGAGTTTAGAGATCGCTACCTGTCCAATCCCGATGATCCCGACGCTTTCGAAGGCGATGCGGTGGTGTTCGACGGGCCCGAGGACTACCACCACCGGATCGACGACCCGTCGGTGGGCATCACCGAGCGCAGCGTGCTGTTCATGCGCGGAGCCGGACCGATCGGCTATCCGGGGTCGGCCGAGGTCGTAAACATGCGGGCTCCCGACTACCTGATCAAGAAGGGCGTGACACAGTTGCCGTGCATCGGCGACGGACGCCAGTCGGGCACGTCCGGCTCGCCCTCGATCCTCAACGCCTCGCCAGAAGCCGCCGCCGGCGGAGGTCTTGCCCTGCTCAAGACCGGCGACCGGGTTCGGGTGGACCTGCGCAAGTCGCGGGTCGATGTCTTGATCCCGGCCATCGAGATCGTCGAACGCCGCAAGGCGCTCCAGGCGGCCGGCGGCTACGCCTATCCGGAAAGCCAGACGCCCTGGCAGGAAATCCAGCGCGCTGTCGTCGGCCAGATGGACACCGGCGCGGTGCTGGAGCCCGCCGTCAAATACCAGCGCATCGCCCAGACCAAGGGTTTGCCGCGCGACAACCACTAGTCCCGTCCTCAGTCTCGAAAGCCATCCCATGCCCGCCGCGCCGATTTCATCTTCACAGATCCAGGGCGCAGAGGGGGCTGAGCAACGCTCGGCCCTGACCCTGCTGGCCAGCCTGTTTTTCATGTGGGGCTTCATCACGGTCATCAACAACACGCTGCTGCCGCACCTGCGGGCCGTGTTCGACCTGACCTACACGCAAACCACCCTGATCGAGTCGGTGTGGTTCATCGCCTATTTCGTGGCTTCCATCCCCTCGGCCAAGCTGATCGAGACGATCGGCTACAAGCGCGCCATGGTTGCGGGGCTGCTGATCATGGCGGCCGGCGCGCTGCTGATGATGCCCGCCGCGCAGATCCCGTCCTATGGCGTGGTTCTGACGGCGCTGTTCATCATTGCCTCGGGCATCACCCTGCTGCAGGTGGCGGCCAATCCTTATGTCGCCGTGATCGGTCCGCCTCAGACGGCGTCCTCGCGCCTGAACCTGGTGCAGGCGTTCAATTCCCTGGGCACCACCCTGGCGCCCCTGTTTGGCGGGTGGTTGATCCTGGGGCGCAGCGCTTCGGGCAACGCCACCGCCGGCCAAACCCTGACCCAGGCCCAGCGCCTGGCCGACGCTCACTCGGTGCAACTGCCCTACTTCATCGTGGCGGTGGTGCTGGCGGCGCTGGCCGTGGTTATCGCTCGCTATAAACTGCCGAACCTGGGTGGGGCCACCCGCCGCGTCGCCGCCGCCGAGCGACACAACCACTCGCTCTGGAAGCACCGGAACCTGGTGTTCGGCATTCCTGCCATTTTCATTTACCTGATCGCCGAGATCGGTGTCTCCAACCTCTTCATCAACTTCGTGTCCGCGCCCGAGATCGGCGCCCTGACCCATGCTCAGGCCTCACGCTACCTGTTCCTGCTATGGGGCGGGATGATGGTGGGGCGGTTCATCGGCAGCCAGGTGATGCGCAAGGTCGCCGCCGAACGCGTCCTGGCCTTCGCCAGCCTGGCGGCCTTCGCTGTGATGGTGACGACGGTCTTCAGCCACGGTCCCGTGGCCATGTGGAGTCTGATCGCCGTGGGCCTGTTCCACTCGATCATGTTCCCGACCATCTTCACCCTGGGCATCAAGGGGTTGGGGGCCCTGACCGAAGAGGGTTCGGGCCTGCTGGTCATGGCCATCGCCGGCGGGGCGCTGGTGGTGGTGCAGGGCAAGATCGCCGACGCCTACGGCCTGCAAGCCTCGTTCATCGTCACCGCCGTCTGCGAACTCTACGTGCTGTTCTATGCGCTTTGGGGGTGTAAGGGCGCGCTGGAGCCCCAGGCTAAACACGAGGGCTGACGGAAACGCTTTCTGTTCGTTTATATTGTACCAAGACGTATGATTGAGAGTGGCTCACAAAAGCAGAGAGCGCATCACGTTTTAGCGAAAATCTCAAAAACCCTTGTTGTGGCTGGGATGCAACGCTCCGCGGCAGACTCTCAAAAGGGGCATTTAATTGTCCATAGTCGTACTATTTTGATTGCATCGCTTAAAAGTCATGGCATTTTCCCGTCCAACGAAATTCCTTTTGGGAGGGAACATGAAACCGTTCATTGGCGGCCTCGTTGCGAGCGCCAGCCTGCTGGCCATCACGACCTCGGCCTTTGCCCAGACCGCCGCTCCGGCGGAGCAGCCGGCCGGGACTCAAGTGGAGAACACCGCGCTTGAAGAAGTCGTGGTGACGGCTCGTCGCAAGAGCGAGAGCCTACAGGATGTGCCTCAGTCGGTGAGCGCCTTCGGCGCCCAGAGCCTGGAAAAGCTCAACATCCAGCGCTTCGAGGATGTCCAGAAGGTCGCGCCGGGCGTGACCCTTCAGGCCAACGGCAACGGCATCTCCAGCGGCGCCTCGATGCGCGGGGTCTCCTACGACGCCATCTCGGGCGCCAGCCCGACGGTCGCGATGTATCTGAACGACGCGCCGGTTCCGACGGCGATCCTATTCCAGACCCTGTATGATCCCGGTCAGGTCGAAGTGCTGCGCGGGCCGCAAGGCACCAACCGCGGCATCGCCGCCCCCTCGGGGGCCATCACCTTGAGCACGCGCCTGCCGAGCCTGTTCGAATACGGCGGCTACGCCAGCGGCACGCTCAGCGACGAAGGCACGCGCAACGCCCAGGGCGCGGTCAACATCCCGCTGATCCAGGACAAGCTGGCCGTTCGCATCGCCGGCATCATCGATCGCAACAACGGCGACGGCGTCGAAAGCATCAGCACTTCGGCCAAGCCGCGCTCACTGACCAAGTCGGGTCGGATCAGCTTCCTGTTCGAGCCGACCGACGCCGTGCGGGCCAGCTTGGTCTACACTCACATCGACCGCGACCAGCGTTCGTACCTTGGCATGTTCGGACCGGGCACGCTGGAGCAGGGCGCTGTCCTGACGCCGCAGGATCGCAAGTCGAACATGGAGAGCCCCAACCTCTCCAACCAGCACGCCGACGTTGTCACCGCCAAGCTGGACTGGGACTTGGGCAGCCACACCATCAGCTATGTGGGCTCCTATACCAAGTACAAGAACAAGGCTCAGCTGCCGCTCGACTATCCCAACCTGATCGATAATTTCGAGTGGAACCAGGGCGCGTCGTCCAACAGCGACCTCTACACCCAAGAGATCCGCATCAGTTCCGACACCGGCGAGCACAAGCTGCTGACCTACACGGTCGGGGCCTTCTACTCGTGGCAAGAGAACGCCAGCAACACCACCACCACCGGCACCTTCCTCAATGGGGCCTTCGGCGCGCCCGGAACGTTCGACGCCAGCAAGTATGATCCGCGCTACGCGCTGGGCGTGCGGATCCGCACCCCGGGCACGGTGGGCGAAACCTCGCTGTTTGGCAGCCTGACCGCGCACCTGGGCGACAACACCGAGATCACCGCGGGCCTGCGCAAGATTTATTCGATCCAGCGCAACTACGCCCTAATGACCCAGTCGGCCGCGACCATCGCCGTGGCCGTGCCCGTGCCGTGCAACTTCGCGGGCCTGCCGGCCAGCCCCTATGTAGGCTTCTGCGACGTGCCGCTGGCGGGCAGCACCCTGCAGGATCTGTCGCGGCGCTCTTCTTTGGATCCGACCGTCTGGTCGGTGTCTGGTTCGCACAAGATCTCGCGCGATCTGATGCTCTACGCCAACGCCGGCACATCCTGGCGTCCGGGCCCGATGCAGGTGGGCATCTTCAACGCGGCCAACGACCCGGGCCTCAATTCGCTGATCTTCCTCAAGCCTGAGAAGTCGCAATCGATCGAAGCGGGCGTGAAGTGGACCTTCTTCGACGGTCGCGGTCGCCTGAATTTCGCCGCCTATCATCAGAAGTTCGATGACCTGATCTTCCGAACCAAGATCGTTCCGACGGTCAACACCAACCCTGACCCGTACATCAACTTCTACAACGTCACGACCAACGGCGACGCGATCGTCGACGGTTTCGACTTTGACGCGGCGTTCAAGATCACGCCGGAATGGAACGTCTCGCTGGCCGCCAGCTATTCGGACGGCCACCTGGACAACGCCTCGGTGCCTTGCAACGACGGCAACTTCGACGGTCAGGCCGACACCATCGTTCCTACCCTGGCCGACTATCAGGCCCACAATACCGCCGTCGCCTACTGCGTTAGCAACGGTTCGGTCACCCAAAACGCCCCGTGGAACCTGACGGTCGGCACCGAGTACAACCGTCCGGTGCTGGGCAAGCTGAACGGCTTCGTCCGGGCGCTGGTCAACTACAGCCCCAAGAACGATCGGCGCACCGACGCGCGTGTGATCGACGCCTTTACGATGGTGGACCTGTTCGCGGGCGTCGCCAGTGACGACGGCGCCTGGGAGGTGTCGCTGTTCGCCAAAAACCTGCTCGACACCGACAAGGTCATCGACCAGCAGGTGACGCCGTACACGATCTCGGCGACCCAGCGCTTCTACAGCGGTCTCGTTCCGTCGACCTCCGACTATACGGCGGTGCAGATGACCCGGCCGCGCGAAGTGGGGATCACCCTGCGCTACGCGTTCGGTTCGCGTTAAGTTCAGTGCGCCGCCCTTCAGGTGGCGCGCCTTAGATCTTTCCTCCCCGGAAAGCACCTGCACGGCGCGGTGGTCTCCACCGCGCCGTTTTCTTTTGCGACTGCAATGATGTTTGTCTTGGAGGTCGGCGATCCTAGCGTGTGAAGATATCAGCCGTAGGCGCATGTCCAGAAGCCGAGTCCGCCTTTAGAATGGTCAGCGATATCCGCTCCCGACCCTGAGCGGACATACAAATTTTCATAGCCGCGCGCGCGGGCGTGCCTCTTCGGCGACGTTCCAAACGTCTGCTGTCTGACAGACTCCGTGACGCGGCCAGTGCGGACCTTCTTACTGGCGATCTGCTGAGCGTCGCAGACGGTCATACATTCACCCTGACATGCGATCAGCTGGCACCCACTAGACGATTTAAGGCTTGGCCTATTTTGCGTGAGAACTGAGGCTACGCGGGGGGCGTCGATCGGCCAAAAGCTCGAGAATTTATCCCGCCCGACGCCCGGCGGCGGCGCTTGCTCAAGAATGGTCCGCCCGCCACGTCGAGCAGGTTGCGGGCCAGTCGCCGTGACTCGAAATCGCGCCCATGGTTTCGCCGTGGCGACGCTGGCTGCGCGCGGGTGTTGGCTGCTCGTCTGGGGCGCGCCAACATCCCGCGCTTCCGTGCGGCCCAGGTAATGTCTCGCCGTCGCAGATGGCTTCTAGCGCCTTTCGCTATCCCTACCAGGCTGCGCTGCCGTCATCCTGACATGCGTGCGCCCCTGCCCAACGGACGGGCGCACGCATGTCAGGCCCTCACGCTTGAACCGGCAAGTTGCGGGGCTCGTGACTCAGAACGGCTTAGCGGTCAGCGTCACCCCCAGCGACCGCGGCTCGCCGAGGATGGCGACATAGGGCGTGGCCGCCGAGGATGCGCCGGTGCCGGCCAGGTAATTCTTGTCAAACAGGTTCCTGGACCACAGCGTCACCGACCAGCGCTCGTCGTGGTCGCGCAGGCCGATCCCGGCGTGGGTCAGGGCGTAGCCGGGCTCGCGGCCGTAGGACGACAAGGGGTGCAGAGAGGTGCGGCTGCGCCAGACTTCGTTGGCATAGGCAAACAGGGTCAGGCCGCTGGCCAGCGGCTGTTCCCAGCGCGCGCTGAGATTGCCTGACCAGTTGGGCGCGGAGGGCGCCTGCTTGCCCGACAGGTCCACCGAGACCGGCGCGCCGGCATAGGTGTATTCGGCTGGCGGCGGTGCGTTCTTGTAGGAGACATAGATCGCCTCGCCCCAGGCGGTGGCGAATGACAGGTGCAAATGCGCGGTGACCTGGGCCGCGCCCTCGACCTCGATCCCCTGCAGACGAACCTTGCCGACATTGGCCATGTAAGAGCGGCCGTTGGCCGGATCGCTGAGGGTGGCCTGGTAGCCGTCGATCGTGTCGCGATAGAGATTGGCGTTGAGCGTGGCGCGGCCGCCAGCCAGGGTGGTCTTCACGCCCAGCTCGTAGTCGGTGGATTTTTCCGGGCCGATAATGATGCTGTCGCCGGCCTTGGCGCCCAGATTGGCCGCGCCGGACTTTTCGCCGTAGCTGGCGCTGGCATAGGCCAGCACGTTGTCGCGGATCTGGAAGGAGGGGTTGATCAGCCAGGAAACCGAGCCGCTCTGCTTGTCGCCGGCGACCCTGTAGCCGGTCCCGGTGAACGCGGCGCGATAGGCCGCGTACGGCGCCAAGGCTCCGGCGAGCGTGGCTCCACCGGACGAGAAGGCGGTGTTGGAGGCCTGGCGATCCTCACGCGTATAGCGCAGACCCGCCGTCAGGGCGGCCCGCTCACTGAGATGCCAGGTTCCCTGGCCGAAGACGGCGGCGCTGGCGGTGTCGGCTGTTCCCAGTTGGTCGGACCCGACCCCATCCAGAATGGCTGACGGAAGCGACGGCGACAGGAAAAACGCCGTGGCCTTGGCCTGCAGCTGCATGCGATAGGCGCTGCGCACCCGCTGCTTGAGCAGGTAGACGCCCGTCTGCCAATCGAGCCTGCCGCCCGTGGGCGAGGCCAGGCGCAACTCCTGGGAGAACTGATCGACGTCGACATCGTAGCCGGCCCGGAAAATCGGGAAGGGCGAGTTGTCGCTGTCGTTGTAGGGGCGGAAGTAAAGCCGCCGCCAGGCGCTGATCGAGGTCAGGCTGTGGTCGCCGATCTTGAAGTCGGCCTGGTTGGACAGGCCATCGGTCCTGGAAATCGACCGGTCCTGGGTGTCAAGATTGGCGTCAAGGACGTCATAGGACGGGGTGTAGCCAAAGCCGTTGGCCAGCCTTCGCGCCCAGCCGTTGCGGGCGGTTCCGTTGACATAGGTCAGCGGATCGGCGACCGGCGGGGCGTAGTTGTTGTATTCCTCGGTGTCGTAGTGCTCGATGATCAGGCGGTCGCTGAACGCGGGATTGGGATCAAACCGTAGCTGCGCGCGCGCGGCCCAGCGGTGATTGTCCAGGTAGTCCTTGCCGTCGATCTTGTTGTGGATCCAGCCGCCGCCCGTGTCGCCGTAGACGGTCAGCCGGCCGGCGATCTTGTCGGCCACGATCGGGCCTGAGACGTTGGCGCGCAGTTGGTAGCGCTCATTACTGGAGGCCGTGGCGCTGATCGTCGCCTCGGGCCGGTAGGACGGCGCCTTGGTGGTGACGATCAAGGCCCCGAGCGTCGTATTCTTGCCCAGCAGCGTGCCTTGGGGGCCGCGCGCCAGCTCGATGTGGTCCAGATCGACGAAGTCGAGCCAGGAAAAACCGGGGTGGGTGAAGAAGACGCCATCGACGATCAGGCCGACCCCGGCTTCGGAGCCGTCGCTATTGGCGTTACCGCCCAGACCGCGCACGGTCAGGGTCGAAACCCGGGCGTTTTGCTGCACGGCGGTGAAGTTGGCGATCTTGGCGGCGTAGTCGGCCACCCGATCCAGGCGCTCGGTCTTGAGAACTTGGCCGGACACGGCCGAGACAGTGATCGGCACGTCCTGCAGCTTCTCTTCGCGGCGGCGGGCGGTGACGATGATCGGTTCGATGGACGCTTCATCGGAGGTTGCGACGTCAGGACCTGCGGCGTTCGCCGCCGCGACCAGATCGCCGTCGCCCTGATCGGCCTCCCCCAGGGCGCGAGCCTGGGCCGTGCTGGTCGCCAGCGCGCAGGCCAGCAGGCTCGCGCCGGCCAGGAGACGGGTTCGTGCGACGGCGGTTCGGTTCGTGGTCATGATGCCCCCAATGGCTGAAGGGCATGGCGCCTCTTCTCAGCCTATAAATCCTATCGGTGTGATAGACTTTGCCGAGAAGGCGCGGCAAACCAGAAGGCTTGGGCCTGGGGGACGGATTTTCTAAGACCCGACCCAGAATGGGGCGGGCTGAAGGAAAAGTCGAAGATCCTATAGCCACAGTAACAGGGCGCTGAACTCAGGGGCGGATCTGGGGGCTACTGAACGGTGCTGACGGTCAACGCGCAGCGTTGGCTGTGACGCTCGACGCAGGCCTGGAAGTCGCGCGTGAACTCTAACAGACCCTGATGTCCAGGCGCGTCGTTGCGCACGCGGATGCAGCCGTTCTCGTCCTCGATGATCAGGCCCCGCGCGGCCAGGACCGCCATCTTGCGTCGGACGGTCTCGCGCGGTTGGCCTGTTCCTTCGGCCACGGCGCGCCGGCTGACCCAGCCGCGCGCGTCCTGCGCGACCGGGACCTCGACCCAGGCGCGGACCTGACCCGGATCTTTCAGGAACTCGCCCATCGATTGCTGGACGACGTAGAGCAGGATGAAGATGGAGTCCGCATCCAGGTCGAGCGTCTTGGAATAGAGGCGTAGCAGGTCCAGCATCATGACCGAACCCGACAGCATCACGTGGCGAGCGTCGTGGGGCAGGGGACTGGCCGCCGGATCACTGGCGGGCTTGGCGTCGCTCGTCGGCGCGTGGCGTGGGGTCTGGGACATCTGACAGGCTGAAGGCTCGATGGACTCTATGAGGCTGGATGGGGCTGAGGCGGAGCGTGTGATCGTCGCCGTTCTCCCGCGCCGGGCGCCGGGATTGGACGCGCCGCCCAGGGCGCCGTCTTGGTGGGGCGGTCACAGCGCCAGCGGCGGGAAGACAAAGCCCGGCGGCATGATCGGGTGCTTGGTCACCGGCAGGTCTGGCCTGTAGGTCCCGTCCAGCAGCGCGGTCAGGTAGCCGGCCGCGGCCGACACGTCGCTGTCGCGATCATCGGCCGCGGCGCGGATCTCGGTGAGCGCGCCGCTGGCCGCCGACCCGATGTAGGTGAGCGCATCGAGCGCCTGCAGGCGCAGCGGCTTGGATTGCTTGGGCTCGGCCAGGATCGCCGCTAGGCGCCCTATCGGCCCGTCCTTCACCCCGGCTCGCACCAGGGCCTCGGCGGCGGGGATTTGGACCTGCGTCACCGGATCGTCTCGCATGACGGCGATCAGGTCGGCTCGGGCCGGCGCCGATTCGTCCGCCAGGAAGCGAAGCCCGACCGCGCCCCAGTATCTGATGACAGGGTTGGGATCCTTCAGCGCGGCGCGAAGGGCGGGAAGATGTCGCCCATCGCGCTCGGCGGCCAGCTGCGCCAGCGCCATCACCCGCGCCAGGGGATAGGCCTTGCGGTCGCGACTCTCGTCATAGCCCTCGCCCGGAGCGCCTTCGGGAATGAAGCCGTTGTCGTGGATGGCGAGCATGTGGCCATCCAGAGCCCGCCGCATCGCCCTGATCTTCTCGGCATGAACCGGGGCGTCGATCAGATCGGTCAGTTGATCGCGATCGGCCTGCAGATCGTAGAATTCTTCGTAAGGCCTTGTCTTGAAGAAGCGGGCCTGGGCGTCGTTGAGCTGGCCGCCCAGTCGCAGCCGGTCCCAATCCTGATAGCTCTTCATCTGCCAGGCGAAGGCCGAATGGCTCGCGCCGGGCCGGTCGCGCAGATAGTTGCGGATCAGGCGGTAGCGGCCGTCGCAGACGGTCCGGCAAAAGTCGTAGCTCTCGTCCATGCGGTTGCGGGCGCCGAAGACATAGGGCTGGGGCCTTCCGGCGAAGGGCCCCATCAGGGCTGCGCCCTGCATGACCGCCGGCTTGGCTTGGCCCGCCAGAGACAACAGGGTCGGAACCAGATCGATATAGCTCACCGGTGTATCGATCACCGTGCCCGGCGCGCCGGGCGCGAGGTGACGCCACTTGGGCGGGACATAGACGATCAGGGGCGTGCGGAAGCCCTCGTCATAGTCGTAGTGCTTGCTGCGCGGCAGGGTCCCGCCATTGTCGGCGAAGTAGAAGACGATGGTGTCCTCGGCCGCGCCCATCTTCTGGAGTTGCCGTAGTCGCGCGCCCACTTCGGCGTCCATCTTCTCGATCAGATTGTAGTAGCTGGCGATGTCGGTGCGCACGGCCGGCGTGTCGGGCAGATAGCCGGGAACGCGGACGTCCTGGGCGCCGACCGGCCCAGGCGTGGTGAAGAACAGCTGGGACTCGTGGGTGCGCAGGAAGCTGTACATCGCGTAGAAGGGCGCGCCGACCGGGCGGTCGTACCACTGGGCCTTGGGGCCATTGTCATCCCACAGCGTCTTGGGATCGACGTCGCAGTTGTAGTCGGTCTTCCAGTTGTTGGTGCAGTAGTAGCCCGCCTGACGCAGAATCTCCGGCGCCGTCTTCAGACCGGCGGGCAGGCGGGCCTGGGCGCGCATCTGGTGAGCCGGACCGCAGGTCTCCGCGTACAGGCCCGTGAGCAGGGCGAACCGCGAGGGCGCGCAGACCGGCGCCGTCGAAAAGGCGTTGCGGTAGAGCACGCCGCCTTGGGCCAGCTTGTCGATGTTAGGTGTGCGCGCGATCGGATCGCCATAGGCGCCGATAAAGGGATTGTTGTCTTCGCTGACCAGCCACAGGATGTTGGGGCGCGAGCCGTCCGAGGGCGGAGCGGCCAGGGCTCGTGCTGCCACGCCCGTCAAGGCGCTGGCTGCCGTGCCGACCATGACCTGACGGCGAGAAACCTTGATGGCCGAGCCGTTCCAAGACCGGTTGGTGTCCATGTCGCTTTCCTCTTGACGCTCAGATATGATCATCGGGCCGCCGTGCGCAGGACGCAGCGAAACCCGATATGGCCCGCTGAAGTGTCGATGGTCTGCGGATGGCGCGCGGCGGGCCGGTAGCGCTCGCAGTAGCCGGCGGCGCAAAGGTGCGAGCCGCCCTTCAAGACCTTGCGCGGGATCCTCATCTGCGGCGTGGCGAGGTCATAGCTTTCGTCCTTGCGGGCGCCGCGAGGATTGTCGAGTGCGCAGCAACCGGCCTTGGAGCTCCCGGCCGACCTTGGCGAAGCATACCAGTCTTGCGTCCATTCCCAGACGTTGCCGATCATGTCGAAGAGACCAAAGCCGTTGGGCGGATAGGATCTGACAGGGGAGGTTCGCACCCAGCCGTCCAGAACCAGGTTCTCGTGCGGAAACGCGCCCTGCCAATAGTTGGCGAGCATCGCGCCGGCGGGCGCGAGCTCGTCACCCCAGGCGAACTCCGCGCCGACCAGCCCGCCGCGCGCGGCATATTCCCATTCAGCTTCGGTAGGCAGACTTTTGCCCGCCCAGGCGGCGTAGGCCTTGGCGTCCGCGTAGGCCACATGTACGACCGGATGATCCTCCAGGCCTTGCAGCGAGCTGTCCGGTCCTTCGGGGTGTCGCCAATCCACGCCCTGGCCAAAGGTCCACCAGCTTGGCCAGCTCATGTCCACCGGCGCGTCGGGAGCTGTGAAGACCAGCGAGCCTGCTTGCGCCATCTGCGCCGACAGGCCTGGATAGATCTTGGGGTCCGGCGGTATCTGCGCGGCGGTGACATGTCCTGTCTCGGCGACGAACGCTGCGAATTGGTTGTTGGTGATAGGGGTCTCGTCCATCCAGAAGGCGTCGACCCTCGCGCGGCGGAGCGGACGTTCCTCCGGATAGAAGCGCTCGGAGCCCATCACGACGTCGCCGCCGTCAAGCCGGCGCATGCCCTGAAGATTGGCCTTGGTCGGCGAGCGGGCCGCGCGCCCAGAGCGATGGGGCGGTCTCATGAGCGTTGGGCCTGGGTGACTGGCGCGGCGGGTTCGCCGCGGTAGAGCTGTTCGAGCGCCAGAGCCGCCGCGCCCTTGGCGAAGTTGATTTCCTCGACCACGCGAAAGGCAACGGGCGCGCGGCCTCGCAAGGTTGGCAGGGTGTTTTCATGCAGCGCTTGGTGGAAAGAGGCTTCGATTAGCGCGGCGAGATTTCCATCGGCGACGGCGATGTCGATCCGCGTGGGATCCCAGACATTGATGTAATTGGCGGTCGCCACGCCCAAGGCCTTGCCGGCGAACGCGAAGCCTTCCAACGCCCGGGGCTCGCCTGCTCGGGCGTCGTCGGCATAGGCGGCCAAGGCCGTGACGAGGTGGGCGAAAGGGGGCGGCTCGGCGCCGCGCCGCTCGGCGATGCGGCCGACAACGCCGTACATGCTGGAGAAGGTCAAAAGACAGCCACGCGCACCGCAGGCGCAAATCGGCCCCTCACCGGGCGTGACCTTCATATGGGCGAAGCTTGAGGTCAGGCCGTGACCGCCGACCCGCAGCAGGCCGTCGATATATTGGCCAAGCGCGATTCCGGGGCCGATGAACATCAGCGTGAAATCATCGACCTGCCGCTCGGCGCCGAACCAGTGCTCGGCGCGGGTCAGCAGATCGCCAGAGCTGTCCAGATGGACGGCCAGGCCCAGGCGTTGGGCGATGATGTCGGCGATCGGCGCGGGCCCCTCGCTATAGCCCGGAAACCAATGCACGACGCCTTGGGTCGCATCCACGACCGCCGGCAATCCAAGACCGATGCTGTGCAGCGCCGATTTCGTCAGTGGACCGGCCGTTATGGCCTGGTCGAGCGCGTCCGCGATCTTGAGGGCCAGTTCGTGCAGGGTCGCGGGCCTGCCGATCTCGAAATTGCGCGCCAGCAGCCGGTCACCGCGCAGGTCGGCGATCTGAACCAGAAGCTCGCCCCGAGGCAGCAGGAAGGCGCCGATAACGTAGGCCGCTCGCGGATTGAGCTGCAACTGGACACGAGGGCGGCCGCGACCGATGCCCGGCGCCCTGGTCTGGATCAGCAGGTCGCGCCGAAGCAGCTCCGTGACTAGATCGGAGATCGCCTGGGATGACAGGCCGGTGGCTTCAGACAGGCTGGTGCGGTCAACCGGCTCGGATCGCCGCACCGCCTTGAGCACCTGCAACCGGCTTGCTTCTCGATCACCAATCCGCATGTCTTGGTCAGATCACGCGGCCAAACGCCGTGCAATGATTTTTCCGGAGTTCCCGGAAAAATATGGCGCCGTCGCTCGATCCTCGCATGAGAGCTTGATCGGACATTGCAGCGCCGACCTAGCGCCGAGGCCCCGGCTCGCGCCGGTGATGATGACGATCTTCATGGTTCTGCTCCGTCTCGTCCGAGGACCACAGAGCTCGCGGGTCTAAAACGGGATGCATGCGAGCGATCTTGAAGAACTGCGCCGCCTGGCGGCTCACGCTGAAAATCGGCGGACCGAGACTGGAATTCCGCGCGTGGCCATGGTGCAGGGCGAGATTCCGCAGCACGAACTGGCGGCGCTTTATGATCCGATGATCAACTTGATCCTGCAGGGCTCTAAGGCGATGACCCGGCGAGCAGACCCTGCACTATGATCCTGCCAGCTATTTTGTGATGTCGGTCGATCTGCCGGCGGTTGGATCGGTGCATCCTGCCGCGACCGGGGAGCCCTATCTGGCCGTGAGCCTGACACTGGATCCAGAGGTGATCGCCGGGGTGCTCGAACGCGCCGGCCTCGGCGGGGCGAACGGCAGGGCAGTGGTTCTCGGTGGCCACGGTCACACCCGAATTGCTCGACGCCTGGGTCTGGATGTTGCGGCTGATCGAACGGCCCGACGACATCGCGATCCTGCCGCCCGCCGATGAGCGCGAGATCCTCTACCGGGTTCTGCAAGGGCCGCAGGGTTGGCTGCTGCGCGACATCGCCACGCCCGACGCAGCCCTGTCCCGGATCCAGGCGGCGATCACATGGATCCGAGAGAACTTCGCCAAGCCACTGCGGGTGGAGTCCTTGGCCGCGCTTGTCGCCATGAGCGCCTCGGCCTTCACCGGCACTTCAAGGCGGTGACTAATATGAGCCCGCTGCAGTACCAGAAGACCATCCGACTGATGCATGGGCGCCAGCGGATGATCACCCAGGCGCTCAGCGTGGCTTCGGCCACCATCGAGGTCGGGTACGAAAGCGCTTTGCAGTTCAGCCGGGGGTACAGCCGCCTATTCGGTCAATCGCCGGGAGGGCGAATTAGCCCACCGCCGCGAAGCGGACCTTGAGCCGGGCGAGGCAGGCCGCCGCGAGCGTCCGGTTTCCGCAACGAGGTGATCTTCCGCTCCCGACCCCGAACAGGCCTTGGCGACGTCCGCTTTGCGGCATGGCGTCCAACGGCCGTGAATTAAGGGCAGTGGCGATTATCGCGGGAGCACGCCGCAATCAGCGGCCAATCCCTGTAGAGTCGATAGCGCGACGTCGCGCGACATACTGGGTACGCTGTCAACAGGATTAGGCCAATGCTCAAGAGGAGGCTTAAGCCGTTCCTCGTGGAGCTGGTGCTGAGCGCGCCGCATATCAACGGTCTTGCCTGTCCGGGCCTTCGCAGCGCCCCCAACGTCAAGGGCGGGCGGCTCGCCGACGCGCGGCGGGCCGCCCGTCGGTCAGGACTTGATCAGGCGGATCGAAGTCGTGGCCGGGGCCAGCTCAGGACTCGTTACGGTCAGCTTGACGACGCCAGCGCGTCCGGTTCCGCGGACGATAGCCAAGGCCTGACCATGCCAGGACGCGGTGGCGGGATCCTGGAACCCGCCGGCGGCGACCGGGGTGGCGCTGCCGAAGGCGGCCAAGTCCCCAGGCCCTTCGATCGCCAGGTTCAGAGGAACGCTCGCATCGGGCACGACCCGGCCCGAGGCGTCCACCACCTCGACCCGCACGAAGCTGACGTCGCCACGTGAAGCGCCGCCACGGCGAATTTCCGGAACCAGCCGCAGCGCCTTGGCGGGGCCGACCGTCTCCAGGCGCTTGCGGGCGATCACGGCCT